>Ga0187875_10001869_pt1 | contig 15858 bp, 10 predicted proteins | sample June2016WEW_17_1_2_FD_132978 | JGI IMG/M metagenome (GOLD analysis project Ga0187875, IMG submission 132978) | Peatland microbial communities from SPRUCE experiment site at the Marcell Experimental Forest, Minnesota, USA - June2016WEW_17_10 | ecosystem: Environmental > Terrestrial > Soil >... | reverse complement strand
GTGGTCTCGGGGAAGCCGGTGGTTCCGGGACAGCCGGTGGTTCTGGGACAGGCGGTGGTCCCGGGACAGGCGGATCCGTGCTGGGTGAGACGGAAATGAACGGGAACGGCCGGCGGGCACCCTCCGCAGGCGAACCGGACGACTAAGTTCAGAGCTAAGGAGAGTTAACGTGGCTGTTCCCAAGCGGCGGATGTCACGCAGCAACACGAGGTCCCGCCGGGCCCAGTGGAAGGCGTCGGCGCCGGCCCTGGTCAGCTGCCCGCAGTGCCGGAGCCCGAAGCTCCCGCACACGGCCTGCCCGACATGCGGAACCTACAACCGTCGTCAGGTGATCACTCCAACCTGATGCGCTGAAAGGGCACGGCGTGAGAGGTGGGTCAAACAGCGGTGCAGCAGGCGAACCGGACGGTTCGGAGCTGCTGCGGGCGATCGATACCGGGCTGAGCCCAGCGTTGCTGGAGCGTGCTCTCACGCACCGGTCCTACGCGTACGAGAACGGCGGCCTGCCCACCAACGAGCGGCTGGAGTTCCTCGGGGACGCGGTCCTTGGCGTGATCGTCACCGACACCCTGTTCCGCAAGTATCCCGACCTTCCCGAGGGCCAGCTGGCCAAGCTGCGGGCCGCCGTGGTCCAGATGCGGGCCCTCGCCGACGTGGCCCGGTCCCTCCGGCTCGGGTCCTACGTGCGGCTCGGCCGGGGCGAAGAGGGCACCGGCGGGCGCGACAAGTCGTCGATCCTGGCCGACACGCTCGAGGCCCTGATCGGCGCCGTGTACTACGAGTGCGGACTGGCCGCCGCGCACAACCTCGTGCACCGGCTGTTCGACCCGGTCATCGACCGTTCCGCCGGACTCGGCGCCGGCCTGGACTGGAAGACCTCGCTGCAGGAGCTCACCGCCTCCGGCTTCCTGGGCGTCCCCGAGTACCAGGTGGAGGAGAGCGGCCCGGACCACCAGAAGTTCTTCCGCGCGTCGGTCCGCGTGGGCGGCCGGACCTATGGATCCGGATCGGGGCGCTCGAAGAAGGAAGCTGAGCAGCAGGCGGCTGAGGCGGCCTGGAAAGCCATCAGCAACGGAACCGAGAGCGGCGCAGACGCTGTCACGGACAGCGCGGCGGGGAACGGCCCGGCGGGGAACGGCCCGGCGGGGAACGGCCCGGCGGGGAACGGCCCGGCGGGGAACGGCCCGGCGGGGAACGGCCCGGCGGGGAACGGCGTGGCCGCCGCCCCGGGTCATCCGGCGAACGGCGCCCATCTGGCCGCGGAGGCTGCCGGGGCCGATGACAGTGGTTCGGCGCGCGGCGGTGCCGCGCCGGGCCATGCTGCGCCCGGGAACGGAGCGGGCGCCGCCTCACTTCCCCGCGTCCCGCCCGGGGACGAGCCAGCTGGCGACTGACCAGTGCCGGAACTCCCCGAGGTCGAAACCGTCCGCGCCGGCCTTGAGAAGCACCTGGTCGGGCGCACCATCGACACCGTCGAAGTGCTGCACCCCCGCGCGGTGCGGCGCCACCTGGCCGGGCCGGCCGACTTCGAGGCGGTCCTGCGCGGCCGGACCTTCACCGGCGCGCGCCGCCGGGGTAAATACCTGTGGCTCCCGGTCGGCGAGGATGCCCTGCTGGCCCATCTGGGGATGAGCGGGCAAATGCTGGTCGGCGATCCCGGCCGTCCCGTCTCCGGGCACGTCCGGGCCCGGTTCACGTTCGCCGACCAGGGACCTGACCTGCGTTTCACCGACCAGCGGACGTTCGGCCACCTGGTCTGGGCCAGCGGCGGCGCGGAACTCCCGCCGCTGATCGCCCACATCGCGCCCGACCCGTTCGAGCCCGCCTTCGATGACGGCGTGTTCATCGCCCGGCTGCGCGCCCGGCGCACCGGCCTCAAGCGGGCGCTGCTCGACCAGTCCCTGGTCAGCGGGATCGGCAACATCTACGCCGACGAGGCTCTCTGGCGGGCCCAGCTGCACTGGGCCCGGGCCACCGACACGCTCAGCCGCGCCGAGGCGGCCCGTATCCTCGCGGCGGTGCGTGACGTCCTCGCGGACGCGCTGCAGGCCGGCGGGACCTCGTTCGACAGCCTCTACGTGAACGTCAACGGGGAGAGCGGCTACTTCTCGCGGTCACTCTGCGTATACGGACAGGAAGGCGAACCCTGCCCGAGGTGCGGTACACCTATCCGCCGCGATCCGTTCATGAATCGATCTGCCTATAGCTGCCCGCGATGCCAGCCGCGACCGCGCTCTCGGCGGTATCATGGTGACCTGCACGATCGCTCAACTTGACCGGATACTCGCGGGGTGGGACTCTAGTGATGTCACCCGCGCGCGCACTCCCGCGAATCTTCGCGTGTGCGCCCACTCTGGTCACTCAGTGTGGAGGACCCATTACAATGGCGAAGGCTCTACTCGGCCACGTCGGCGGGCCAGATCCCCGCATCGTCTCTGAGATGCGCCGCCTTCAGCAGCGAGTACGTGACCTGGAGGCTGAGCTTGTCAGGCTCCAGGACATGAACGACGCGCTTGCTGCGGAAGTCGGACCAGAATTGCTCGTTGCTGATCGGGAGCGCGAGCCGGCCCTCACCTGAGGTGCCGCTGTAGTGACGGCGAACCAGGGACCCCTCCGGTGGCGTCCCTATTCGTTGATACGCCGGTAAAGATTTGGCGTTTTTCCGGGTAATTATCTCCCCGGTCCGGGGTTGTGTGTTGTCCCGGCCCGTTTCTTCGTTGTGCCATTTTGACCGCAAATGGCTGGCATGTCCTGCTGGCCTACGCCGCCACGCTCGGTCTGAACGAACCTCGGCGGTCCTCTTGGCGACTCTCGGCGACCTCCCGTCCTCCTGCCGGTCTTCCGTGGCCCTCCTGGCGACTCCCGGCGGGTCCCCGTGGCGCCGTGCGCCGAACTAGACCCGCCGGGACCTGCGGGGTTGCCGCGAATCCCCGGGAACGTCGGCTCCTCACGGTAAGGTGCGGAAAGTTGGCGAGCCGGAGCAGCGTTGCCCGGGGGGCTCCGGCGGACCGGATCGGCGATGACGCGCTCGTGCCGGGTGCTCAGATGACAGGCTCTCAGGTGACGGGGCTTGGAGGCGCAGGGCTTTCATGCGACAGGGCTTTCAGGGGACAGGGCTTTCAGGAGACGGGGGCTTTCAGCGGATGGCGCCCACGGACGTGGCTAGTGCCCGGAGAGGGAGGGGAGCCGGCCGGTGTACCTGAAGACCCTCACCCTGCGCGGCTTCAAATCGTTCGCCTCCGCCACCACCCTGCGCTTCGAGCCCGGCATCACCTGCATCGTCGGCCCTAACGGGTCGGGCAAGTCCAACGTGGTGGACGCGTTCTCCTGGGTGATGGGCGAGCAGGGAGTGAAGACCCTGCGCGGCGGCAAGATGGAGGACGTGGTCTTCGCCGGGACCGCGTCGCGTCCCCCGCTGGGCCGGGCTGAAGTCACGCTCACCATCGACAACAGCGACGGCGCGCTGCCCATCGAGTACGCCGAGGTAACGATCAGCCGCCTGCTCTTCCGGTCCGGGCAGAGCGAGTACTCGATCAATGGTGACCACTGCCGCCTTCTCGACGTCCAGGAACTCCTGTCCGACTCGGGCCTGGGCCGCGAGATGCACGTGATCGTCGGCCAGGGCCAGCTCGACCAGGTGCTCCACGCCGGACCCGAGGCCCGGCGGGCGCTGATCGAGGAAGCGGCCGGGGTGCTGAAGCACCGCCGCCGCAAGGAGAAGGCGCTGCGCAAGCTCGAGGCGATGCAGGCCAACCTGACCAGGCTGGTGGACCTGACCGCGGAACTCAAGCGCCGCCTCAAGCCGCTCGGCCGCCAGGCGGCTATCGCCCGCCGGGCTGCCGTCATCCAGGCCGACCTCCGGGACTCCCGGCTCCGGCTGCTCGCCGACGACTACGTGACCGCGTCCGCAGAGCTGAAACGGGACCAGACCGACGAGGTGGCCGCACTGGCGCGCCGCGCCGAGCTGGAACGTGTCCTCGCCCAGGCGCGCCAGCGGGAAGCTGAGCTCGACAGCGACGAGCAGCAGCACGCTCCCCGCCTCGCCGCCGCGCAGGAGGCCTGGTTCGCACTGTCTGCTCTCTCCGAACGGCTCCGCGGCGTGGCCAGCCTGGCCCAGGAGCGGCACAGTCACCTGGTAGCTCAGCCGGACGCGCCGCGCCCAGGCCGCGATCCCCAGGAACTGGAGGCCGAGGCGGAGACCCTCCGCGAGCAGGAGGCGGTCCTCGGTGAGCGGCTGGAGACGGCGCGGGAGCAGTTGTCCGCCGTCACCGCCCAGCGCGCCGCGTCGGAGTCCGCCCTCGCAGAGGAGGAACGGCGGCTGGCGGCCAGTGCCCGCGCCGAGACCGTGCGGGCCGAGCGCCTGTCCCGGCTGCGTGCCCAGGTGGGAGCTGCACGCAGCAAGGCGTCCGCCGCCCACGAGGAAGCCGGGCGGCTGGCCGACGCGGTCGAGCAGGCCCGTACCCGGGCCGAGCAAGCCCAGCGGGAGCACGAGGAACTGCAGGAGCTTTGCGCTGGCAGGGACGACGACCGGGCCGGGCTGACCGGGGAGCACGAACGAGCGACCGCCCTGCTGGCCGAGGCCTCCGCGCTGGTCACGGAGCGCCGCGCCGCCGAGCGTGAGTCCAGCGGCCAGCGGGCCGCCCTGCAGGCCCGGGTCCAGGCGCTGCGGGAAGGCGTGCACGCGCTGCGCGCCGGCAAAGACGCCTCGGGAACACTGCTGGCCGACCCGGAGAAGTACCCCGGGGTGCTGGGCGGGGTCGCCGCGCTGGTGAGCGTGGACGCCTGGGCCCAGGAAGCCATCGCGGCCGCCCTGGGTGGCGCGGCGGACGCGGTGGCGGTCACCGGCCTCGACGCAGCCGTGGCCATCCTGGCGGCGCTCAAGGACGAGGACGCCGGCAGCGCCGGCCTGATGATCGCTTCCGGGTCGCCGGGCGACCCGCTTGCGCCCGCGGAGGGCGGGCCGCCGCCGGGCATCCAGCTGCCGGATGGCGCCCGGCCCGCTCTCGCGCTGGTACGGGCCCCGGACGGGCTGGCACCCGCGCTGGCCGGCCTGCTGGCCGGCATCGTCGTGGCCGCCGACCTGGCCCAGGCCCGGGAACTGGTCCGCACGCACCCGGACCTGCGCGTGGTCACCCGGCACGGCGACGTGCTCGGCGCCCACTGGGCCTCGGGCGGCTCGGCCCGGCCAGCCAGTGAGTTCACCCTGCGCAGCGTGGCCGATGAGGCCGCGGCCGGGCTGGAGGCCGTCGAAGAGCGCTGCGAGCAGGCCGCCGAGCAGCTCACGCTGGCCGTGGAGGCAGAGGACCAGGCCAGCCAGACGGTGGCCAAGGCCCAGGCGGCGCTCCGCGAGGTAGACGCGGCGGCCGCGGAGGTCTCTGGCCGGCTCGGCCGGCTCGCCGGCGCGGCCCGGGCCGCCCGCGACGAGGCACAGCGGCTCCAGGCCGCCATTGACCAGGCCCACCGTGCCCACGAGGCGAGCCAGGCCTCGGTCGCCCAGCTCGAAGCGAGCCTGGCCGAGGCTGAGGCCGGCCAGGACGCTGACGGCCGGCCCAGCCCCGGGCCTGCCGAGGCCAGCGGCCCGCGGGAGGAGGATCTGGCCCCTGACCGGGAGGCCCTGTCCGGGCAGGTGACGGCCGCGCGGAACGCCGAGATGGACGCGCGGCTGGAGGTCAGGACCGCCGAGGAACGGCTCCGGGCGATCGCGGGCCGGGCCGATGCCCTGGTCGCTGCGGCCGCGACGGAGCGGCAGGCCGCGCAGCGCGCGGCGGCCCGGAGGATCCAGCGTGAGCGGCAGGCTGTGGTGGCCCGGGCGGTGGCCGACGGCGCCGCGCAGGCGCTGGCCCGGCTGGCCGGCTCGCTGGCTGCCGCCAGCGAGCAGCGGCAGGCGGCCGAGCAGGCCAGCAAGGGCCGGGCGGTGGCGCTGAAGGAAGTGCGTGTCCAGGTTCGCGAGCTCGCCGCCGAGTTCGACCGCGTCGTGGACGCCGCGCACGGCACCGAGATGGCCCGGGCCGAGCACCGGATGCGGCTCGAGCAGCTGGCGGCCCGGGCGGCCGAGGAGTTCGCGGTCTCGGCGGAAGAACTGGTCGCCGAGTACGGCCCCGACGTCCCGGTCCCTGTCATCAGCCCCGATTCCCCGGCCAGGAGCCTCGTGCTGGCCGCTGAGATGCCCGGGGGTGCCGATGACCCCATGGATGCCCCGCTGGACGGGCAGGAGGTCACTCAGGGCGCCAGCAACGGGAGTGTCCTGGTGCCGCCGCCGGCCGCACCCACCGAGGAACAGCAGGTGCTGACCGGGACGATCCCGTACGTCCGGGCCGAGCAGGAACGCCGCGCGGCTGCCGCCCAGCGCCAGCTCGACCAGCTGGGCAAGGTGAACCCGCTCGCCCTCGAAGAGTTCGCGGCCCTGGAAGAACGGCACGCGTTCCTGGCCACCCAGCTCGAAGACCTCAAGAAGACCCGCCGTGACCTGCTTATCGTGGTCAAGGAGGTGGACGACCGGGTCCTGGAGGTGTTCGCGTCGGCCTTCGAGGACACCGCCCGGGAATTCGAAGGGATCTTCTCCCGGCTGTTCCCCGGCGGCGAGGGGCGGCTGATCCTCACCGAGCCCGACGACATGCTGGCCACCGGCATCGACTTCGAGGCCAGGCCGCCGGGCAAGAAGGTCAAGAGGATGTCCCTCCTGTCCGGCGGCGAGCGGTCGCTGACCGCGATCGCCTTCCTGCTGGCCATCTTCAAGGCCCGGCCCTCGCCGTTCTACGTGCTCGACGAGGTCGAGGCCGCGCTCGACGACACGAACATGCAGCGCCTACTGCACATCTTCGAGGAACTGCGGTCGGTGTCCCAGCTCCTGATCATCACCCACCAGAAGCGCACCATGGAGATCGCCGACGCGCTCTACGGGATCAGCATGCGCGGCGACGGGGTCTCGGCCGTCGTCAGCCAGCGGCTGCGCGAGCGCGAGACGGCCTGACCCCTACCGGGACGGGCCTGGCCGGGACGGGCCTGGCCGGGCGCGGCGCGCATCGGACCTGACTCCGGACTGTGCTTCAGACCGCACTCCGACTGTGCTCCGGACCGCGCAGCGCGGGTAGACACGTGGCTGGTGGGACGGTGCTGTAACCGCGGGGCGCGATGCCCGCGACCGGGCCCGTGGCCGCGCGACGCACGCTCCTGCGTCTGCCAGACTGGGGCCGTTATGGAACTTGTGATCATTCTCATCGTTATCGCCGTCCTGCTGGTCGCCGGGCTGGGGACCACGTTCCTGGTGGTCCCGCGCCGACGCCGGGTCAGCGCGCCGCCCCGGCCGCCCGTGGCCGGACCAGAGGCACGGCAGACCGCAGCTCCTCCTGCTGGCCAGACCAGGGCTCCTCCAGCCGGCCAGGCCGAGGGGGAGGGAGGCGGCGGCACTTCCACGGCGGTGCTCCCGCCCGCGCCCGAGCCGAGGCTGCGCGAGGAGGCCCCGGCCCCGATGCGCGGCCGCCTCACCCGGCTGCGCGGCAGGCTCGCTGCCTCCCGCGGCGGGTTCGGCTCGGCCCTGCTCAACCTGCTCTCCCGCGACACCCTGGACGACCAGACCTGGGAGGACATCGAGGACACTCTGATCACCGCGGACATGGGTGTCGCGCCGTCCCGCCAGATCACCGAGGAACTGCGGACCCAGGTCAAGGTCACCGGCACCCGCGATCCAGACGCGGTGCGCACCATGCTGCGCAACGAGCTCATCGGGCAGATCGGGCCGGAGATGGACCGGACCCTGCACACCGGCTCGCGCGGGGACCGGCCCTCCATCGTGCTCATCGTGGGGGTCAACGGCACGGGCAAGACCACGGTGGCCGGGAAGCTCGGCCGCGCCCTCATCGGCGAGGGCCAGACGGTGGTGCTCGGCGCGGCTGACACCTTCCGCGCCGCCGCCGCCGACCAGCTGCAGACGTGGGGCGAGCGGATCGGGGCACAGGTGGTCCGGTCCGACCGGGAGGGAGCGGACCCGGCCAGCGTGGCGTTCGAGGCGGTCGCGGTCGGCATCGACGAGCGGGCCAGCACCGTCATCGTGGACACCGCCGGGCGGCTGCACACCAAGACCGGCCTCATGGACGAGCTCGGAAAGATCAAGCGGGTCATCGAGAAGCGGGCCACCGTGGATGAGGTCCTGCTCGTCCTGGACGCCACCACCGGGCAGAACGGCCTCCGCCAGGCACGCGTGTTCGCCGAGGCGGTGGACGTGACCGGGATCGTGCTGACCAAGCTGGACGGGACAGCCAAGGGCGGCATCGTCATCGCGGTCCAGCGGGAGCTAGGCGTCCCGGTCAAGCTGGTTGGGCTCGGTGAGGGCCCCGACGACCTGGCCCCGTTCGAGCCCGAAGCCTTCGTCGACGCCATCATCGGCGGCTAAGGAACTACGGGCCCGGCTGCCGCGGCGGGTCCGGCGGGCATAGCGCACGACGTCCGCTTGCGCCTGCCACTGGCCGCTCCGGGGGTAGTCATCGGGTTGCGGCACGCGAGCTCCGCTAGACGCCGCGACCCGATGACGGTCCCCGGAACCTGCCCTCCGTGCCAAGCCCGGCGCCTGCCTACCCGCGGTTCCCGCGGTTCCCGCGCTTCCCCTGCTTCGCGTGCTTCCCGTGCTTCGCGTGCTTCCCGTGCTTCCCGTGCTTTCCGTGCTTCCCGTGCCCCGCGTCTCTCTCGCCCCCTGCGTGCACGCTCCGTCCGCGCCCCAGGACGACTCGCATGGGTGCGGCAACGCGGCGGTGAGAGCAGCGCTGTCAATATGTGCCATCAAAGGCGCGGCGATGGTGGTGATCAAACGAATGGTGTCGTTGGGGCAACACTAATCGTCTGATCACGTCAGCCGGATGCCCGTCTCCCCTTCACGCCTATAACACCCGCCCCGCAGGACACACAGGTACGGGCTGTGCGAGCACTAGGTGGGCGAGGCAGTGCCTTCCCGCACGATCGTGGACGGAAAGGGTCGCTGGAGCAGCTTTGCCAATATGCGCCATCGAAAGGGGCGACGGTGAGTCCGTGATCAACCGAGGCTCTCCTGCTGTCCGCCAGCGCCCGCCTGCCAGTACCGCCCGGCCGCCCCGCCCGGCCGCCCCGCCCGGCCGCCCCGCCCGGCCGCCCCGCCCGGCCGCCCCGCCCGCCGGTCACTTGGCGCGCGGGGGTGGCAACGATGTCGTCTGGTGAGCTGCCCGGTCCGGAGAGATGCCGGACAGTCTTCTGGTGAGCGTGGTTGCCGCACCCATGCGGTGGGCCGGCCCGGGCAGGCGGCGCCCACGGGCCCCTGAGAGTGCCCGCGAGCCGCCTCGACCCCGGGCGTCGGCCTGCGCGCGCCGGGATCCAGTCCTGGACCCGGTACTCGCGGCGGCGGGCTGGGAGCATGTCTTATGCGCGATTTGCCCAATTCCGTTTGGCCGGGTTAGCCCATTATTTCATGCTCTTAACCCGACTAAGATTCTAAATACCTTAGTAGAAGGTTGCGCTTCGGCCGCACGTATTTGTGGGACTTAGTTGTGGTCACGGTGTGCATGTGGCAAACTGCCCAGCGTGGCGATTCTGATAGGCAACAACGGCATCGGCGGTCCCAATCCAAGTTCCCGAGAGCTTGACAACGTGGTGAGCGAAGCGGAGCCGCCAGTCCTATCGAGTACCGAAGCAATAACCCATACATTCTCGCTTGTTAATCGGGCGGGCGACGGTGCGGTGGCCTATTTCTACGGCCGCTTGTTCGCTGAGAACCCGGAACTTCGTCCCATGTTCCCGGCCGCCATGGACGCCCAGCGCGACCGGCTTTTCCGGGCCCTCACTCGGATCGTGCACAGCCTCAGCACGCCGGAGCAGATGGAGCCGTATCTGAGCCAGCTCGGGCTGGATCATCGCAAGTACGGCGTGCTGACTGAGCACTACCCGGCGGTGGGCCAGGCCCTGCTGGCCACGCTGGGCCGGTTCTCCGGCGACGCGTGGACGCCTGGCGCGGAGGCCGCCTGGGCGGGTGCCTACGAAAGAGCGACGCAGCTCATGACCGCAGCCGCGGACAAGTCGGCGGAGCACTCGCCGCCCTGGTGGCCGGCTGAAGTGGTCGGGCATGAACTGCGTACCCCTACGCTCGCCGTACTCACGCTGCGCCCGGAGGAGCCGTTTCCCTACCGGGCCGGCCAGTACCTGAGCATCCAGTCGGCTCACTGGCACCGCGTGTGGCGGCCGTTCTCGGTGGCCAACGCACCGCGGGCGGACGGCCTGCTCACCTTCCACGTCCGCGCTGTGCCCGGAGGGTGGGTCAGCTCCGCCCTGGTCCATCACACGAGAGTGGGTGATCAGGTGAATCTCGGGCCGCCGCAAGGCAGCATGACGCTGGCCGCCGGGTCTGGCGGAGGCATGTTCTGCGTGGCCGGCGGCTCGGGTCTGGCGCCCCTCAAGGCGCTGATCGAGCAGGCCATCGCGGATAGCCAGCCCGGTGGCCGGCGTCGGATCCGCCTGATCGTCGGGGCCCGCCGTGAGTCGGAACTATACGATCTGCCCGACCTGTGGCGGCTCGAGTCGTACTACCCGTGGCTGCGCATTAGCACCGCCGTCTCGGACGACCCGGACTACACCGGCGTGAAGGGAATGCTGTCCGATATCATCGCGCGCCAGCTACCCCAAAAAGACGACAATGTCTATATCAGCGGGCCCTCGCCTATGGTCACTAAGTGCACCCAGGTGCTGCGTGCCAAGGGGCGGAGTAACTGGCGTATTCACGCGGACCCGGTGGATCCTCCTAGCGAGTTAACGGCCAGGGCACTTGACGATTCCATCGGTCATGAGTGCGCTAGCTTATAGTGGCACTCGACGCACGCTACGCTTAATGGGATGGCGCGGCGATGAAGTCAGCCCTGAGAAGCCTTTTGCGCGGGGGCCTATTTGCCCGCTGGATGCCCTCGGAGGTGGCCGCGGGCAGCACGCCCGGCCCAGCCATCGCCGCGGTGTGCCGGGTGCCGGGTAGCTCGCTGCTGCCCGCCCCGATGATGGCCGGTCCCGCGGTGACCAGTCCGGCCCGAGCCAGTTCCACCGCCTACAGCCCAGTGATGGCCAGCCCAGCCATGAGCAGCCTTGCGGTGATCAGTCCACCCGTAGCCAGTCCGGCGGGAGCCAGTTCCATGGTCAAAAGTCGCATGGTGGTCAGCCCCGTGGAGCCTGACCCGACAGCGGACGGCCCCGTGCTCGCCTGCCCAGCAGCGGACAGCCTGGTCCAGGGTGCTCCGCGGATGACCAGCCCGGCGGCGGACAGCCCGGCGGCGGACAGCACGGCGGAGAGCCCGGCGGCGGATCCACCTCTCGACCAGCCGGTGAGCGTCGGCCCGCTGGCCGATCCAGCTGTGGACTGGGCAAAGCGGGCAAAGAAGACTGGCCCAGTAGCGGACCCAGCCATGGATCGTCCTTCAGCCGCCAACACACGAGGGGTGGCTGCCGCCGGGCCCGCCCCGCTGGCCGGGCCCGCCCCGCTGGCCGGGCCCGCCCGGCCCGCCCGGCCCGCCGGGCCCGCCGGGCCCGCCCGGCCCGCCCGGTCGCGGTGGCCAGCCCGCGTGTTCCGCACCGCCCGTCTCGGCGGGCTGGGCAGGTCCGCCCGGCCCGTGGAGATGGAGGCCGCGGCCGAGTTCATCCGGCTGCACCGCCGCGAGGTCCCGGGTGCGGGCCCCGCCGAGCCGCGGCTGCGGGAAATCCGCCGGGAAATCAATCTGACCGGTACCTACCGGCACACCAATGAGGAACTGGAGTTCGGTGCGCGGGCGGCGTGGCGCAACAGCAGCCGCTGTATCGGCCGCCTCTACTGGAAGAGCCTCAAGGTCCGGGACCGCCGGGAGGTGGAGACCGCGGCAGGCATCGCGGAGGAATGCGCGAGCCACCTGCGCACCGCCACGAACCACGGGCGGGTACGGCCCACCATCACCGTGTTCGCACCGGACACGCCGGGCCGGACGGGCGCGCGCATCTGGAACGAGCAACTGGTCCGGTACGCCGGTTACCGGCAGCCGGACGGGTCGGTGCGCGGTGAGCCCTTCAGCGCCGTGCTCACTGATCTGGCGCGCGGGCTCGGCTGGGCCACCGACGCCCAGGGCCGGTTCGATGTCCTGCCTCTGATCATCTCCACCGCTGACGAGGGCCCCCGGGTGTTCGACGTTCCGGCTGACGCGGTCACCGAGGTCCACCTCATCCACCCGCGCTTCCCGTGGTTCGGTGAGTTGGGCCTGCGCTGGTACGCGGTGCCCGTCATCAGCGACATGTGCCTGGAGATCGGCGGCATCTGTTACCCGGCGGCCCCGTTCAACGGCTGGTACATGGGCACCGAGATCGGCGCCCGCAACCTGGCGGATCCCGGTCGTTACAACCAGCTGCCCGAAATCGCGGCCCGGATGGGGCTGGATACCACCCGGGACCGCTCGCTCTGGCGCGACCTGGCGCTCGTGGAGCTCAATCTCGCGGTGCTGCACTCGTTCGAGACGGCCGGCGTGACGATCACCGACCACCACACGGAGTCACGCCGTTTCCTGACCCACCTGGCCCGGGAAGAGCGGGCCGGCCGGATCTGCCCGGCCGACTGGACGTGGATCGTCCCGCCGATCTCCGGCTCGGCCACCGAGGTGTTCCACCGTTATTATTCAGATGCGCAGCTGCACCCAGCTTACGCCCGGCATCACCGGAAACTCCCGGTCGTTCCGGCGCCGTCCGGCGGCGAAACTTGCCCGTAACATGTGACACACGTCTTTCACTCCCCCGAAACACTCTGTGATGGCGGGCGAAACGCCTTAGGCGGAAGGTCGGCACAGGACAGGGTGCCCCGAGAAGGTGGTCGCATGAAGCTCATCACTGCCGTGATCAAACCGTTCAAGCTGGACGAGGTGAAGGCGGCGTTGCAGGCCTTTGGTGTCCATGGGATGACCGTGAGTGAGGCCAGCGGCTACGGCCGCCAGCGCGGTCACACCGAGGTCTACCGAGGCGCTGAGTACCAGGTTGACCTGGTGCCCAAGGTAAGGCTGGAAGTGCTCGCGGACGACGAGGACGCCGACGACCTGATCGGCGTCATCGTCAAGGCGGCTCAGACTGGACGTATTGGGGACGGGAAGGTCTGGGCCGTTCCGGTTGACGCGGTTGTGCGAGTCCGGACTGGTGAGCGCGGTTCAGGCGCGCTGTAGCCCCTACTAGCGATAGAGGTCTGATCGGAAGTGCGCAGTACGGGTCGGGGGGTTGGGCAGACGTGATGTCCGCACCCTCCGCCCGTCCGCAGCCTGAAGGGCCACCACTGACATCGTTCGCCGCCGACCGCGCCCGGCGGAGTGCGGAAACCGACCGCTGGCTGGCATCCCTGCTGGGCGCGGAACCGGGAGTCGCGCTGGTCGCCGTGGGCGGCTACGGGCGGCGTGAGCTGCTGCCCGGCAGCGACCTCGATGTGCTCCTGCTGCACGACAGGCGCGACGGCATCGCCGCGATGGCCGACCGGATCTGGTACCCGATCTGGGACTCCGGCGCCCGCCTCGACCACGCGGTGCGCACCACGGCGGAAGCGCGCCGGGTGGCCAGGACCGACCTGAAGGTGATCCTCGGGCTGCTGTACGCCCGGCATGTGGCAGGAGATCCCGACCTCACCAACGCGCTGCGCCTCGGCGCCCTGGAGGACTGGCGTGCCTCGGCCGCCACCAGGCTGGCCGAACTGCAGGCGCTCCACGTGGAGCGGACCCAGCGCAGCGGCGAGCTGGCTTTCCTGCTCGAGCCCGACCTCAAGGAAGCGCGGGGCGGGCTGCGCGACGTGCACGCGATCCAGGCCATCGCGGCCGCGTGGGTCGCCCCAGGCCCCGGCCCCCGGGTCCGGGCCGCGTACGAGTCGATCATGGACGCGCGACACGCGCTGCACGAGATCACCGGCCGCCCCACCGACCGGCTCGTCCTGCAGGAACAGGACGAGGTGGCCCGGATACTCGGGCTGCTGGACGCGGACGCGCTCATGCGCCACCTCGCCGGGTCCGGCCGCGCCGTCGCCTACTCGGTGGACCAGGCGTTCCGGCAGGCCCAGCGCAGCCGCGGTGGCAGGAAGCGGAGCAAGGCCCAGCGGCGCCCGCTGGCGGACGGGCTGGTCGAGCAGGACGGTGAGGTGGTACTGGCCCGGGCCGCCGATCCGGCTGCCGACCCCGCGCTTCCGCTGCGCGCCGCGGCCGCGGCGGCACAGGCCGCGCTGGCGCTCGCGCCGCGCACGCTGACCCGGCTGGCCGAGTGCCCGCCGCTGCCGGTGCCCTGGCCGCCGGAAGCGCGTGACGCCCTGGTCGCACTGCTGGGCGCAGGCCCGGCCGCCGTCCCGGTCTGGGAGGCGCTCGACCAGGAAGGCCTGGTCGCGAGCCTGCTGCCGGACTGGGACCGGGTGCGCAACCGGCCCCAGCGCAACCCCCTGCACACTTACACCGTGGACCGGCACCTGGTGGAAACCGCGTCCCGGGCGGCCGTCCTCACCCGGGACGTCGCCCGGCCCGATCTGCTGCTGCTCTCCGCCCTGATGCACGACATCGGCAAGGGATGGCCCGGTGATCACCGGGTCACCGGGGAGGTCGTGGCCCGGGACGTGGCCCGCCGGGTCGGCCTCGGGCCATCCGACGCGGAACTGGTCGCCGGGGCCGTCCGGCATCACCTGCTGCTGCCGCAGACGGCGACCCGCCGTGACCTCGACGACCCGGTCACGGTGGCCCAGGTGGCCTCCGTGGTCGGCGGCCGGCCGCTGCTCGAGCTGCTGCACGCGCTGGCCATCGCGGACGGCCAGGCAACCGGCCCGGCCGCCTGGAACGACTGGAAGGAAGGCCTGGTCGGCGACCTGGTCCGGCGGGTGGAGTCCCGGCTGGCGGGGGAGGTGCTGGCCGAGCCGCTGCCGCTGCGCCCGGACCAGGCCGCGCTCGCCGAGGAAGGGACGCCCGCCGCGCGGCTGAAGGGCTCCGAGGTGACCATCGTCGCCCCCGACCGCCCCGGGCTGCTGTGGCAGGCCGCGGGCGTGCTCGCCTCGCACCGGCTGGCGGTGCGTTCCGCGAATGCCACCTCCCACGGGAACATGGCCGTGGCCGCCTTCACCGTCGCCCCCGAATACGGCGACCCGCCCGAAGCGGACCTGGTCACGAGCGACCTGCGCCGGGCCCTGGAAGGGCGGCTCGACGTGGCGGAGCGGCTGGAGCGCCGGATGCGCGCTTACCGGGAATCCCCGGTGCCGGTGCCGGTAGCGCCGCCCAAGGTCACCCTGCTGGACGACGCGTCGCGGACCGCGACGGTGGTGGAGGTGCGGGCCCACGACGCCCCGGGGCTGCTGTGGCGGATCGGCCGCGCGCTCGGTGACTGCGGCCTCGACGTGAAGGCGGCCCGGGTGGAAACGCTCGGCGCCGAGGCGGTGGACGTGTTCTATGTGGTGGATGCGTCCGGCGGCCCGGTCGGCGGTTCCCGGATCCGGGGCAAGATCGCCGCGCAGGTGCTCGCCGCCCTGACCAGCTGACGATGACCGGCTGACCGGACCAGCGCGGCCAGGATCGCCGGCGCGGGCGCGCCAGGGGCACTGACCCGGTGGCCGCGACCGGATAGCCTGGGATGCGTGTTCGAGACTCTCTCCGACCGGCTGACCCAGGTCTTCTCCACCCTGCGCGGGCGTGGGCGGCTGTCCGCTGCCGACATTGACGCGACGGCCCGCGAGATCCGCATCGCCCTGCTCGAGGCGGACGTGGCCCTCCCCGTGGTGCGGGAGTTCATCGCCCGCGTCAAGGAGCGCGCGTCGTCCGAAGAGGTCTCTGGTGCGCTCAACCCGGCCCAGCAGGTCATCAAGATCGTCCATGACGAGCTGATCACCATCCTCGGCGGCGAGGCCCG
>Ga0187875_10001867_pt1 | contig 15872 bp, 8 predicted proteins | sample June2016WEW_17_1_2_FD_132978 | JGI IMG/M metagenome (GOLD analysis project Ga0187875, IMG submission 132978) | Peatland microbial communities from SPRUCE experiment site at the Marcell Experimental Forest, Minnesota, USA - June2016WEW_17_10 | ecosystem: Environmental > Terrestrial > Soil >... | reverse complement strand
TCTTCGTACCGATCCTTCAGGTTCGCTCCCCAGGCTTTCAGGTTGCGCTCCGGAATAGCCTCCCACGCCCCCACATCGCCCTTCCCCCCATGATTCGTCCGCCCGTGCGGCACTGCCTCTTCAATGGCCGTGCGAATCGCGTGAAGATTGTCCGGCAAATCCCGCGCGTTCAAATCGGTCTGCACTGCCATCATCCCGCATCCAATGTCCACGCCCACGGCCGCGGGAATAATCGCCCCCTTGGTCGGAATCACGCTGCCCACCGTCGCGCCAATCCCCCAATGCACGTCCGGCATAGCCGCCACCCACTTAAACACAAACGGCAGTTGCGCCACATTCAGAAGCTGCTGCTTCGCCTGCTCCTCCAAAGGCACACCCCGAACCCAAGCCTTAACCGGCACACCCTTCTCGCCTTTCAGCACCAAATGTTGCGTCTCTTCGCTCATCGCCGCCTTCAACTCAGTATGACACGCCCCGCCACCTTCGCCGTAGGCGCGACACACACCTGCCGCCGCATGCATGCCCCTCCTGTCCGCCGCTTTTTCGACGCACTCTGCGTGCCCTGGTTTCGATTTTGTACCTCGGTCTTGCGCTGCATTCTGTGAGGTTTCTCCGCACTCCCTGGTGACAGTCTCTTCCGGGCGAGAGATGAAAGAAGCGGAGATTGTCACGATGCACTTAAGTCCCAGTACGTAGATGTACCGCTTGGTGCTAAGCAGGATTTGGCCCGTTGTCACCCCATCGTGTGACCCTCGACCTTGCGTTTTTTTTGCCTGAGGACTATTCGGCTTTGACGACGTCTTAGTGTGTCCAACGCGTCAGCCAGAGGAAAACCATGAGAAAACTAATACTGTTTTCCGCATTTGCTTTGTTGCTCGTATTCACCGGCTGTAACAGCACGAAACCCATAGTGGTGAGCATCAGTTCTCCGACCGGCGCGCAAGCTCTGGACCTTGGACAAAGCTTCAACATCACCGTCTCTATCAGCCACGACACGCTGAACAAGGGTGCGACATTTACCCTTTCCGGTGTCGGCACTCTAAGTAATGTGACCGCCACCGGGGCGACGTACACGGCGCCTGCAACCGGCAGCGGTGGCAGCGCCACGGTCACCATCACCTCCGCATCCGATACCACCAAGTCTGTCACTCTGAGCATCGTCGTCACGGCGCCTCCCAGCATCACCACGACCTCCCTCGCGGCCGCTGTTATCGGCACGTCCTACAGCGGAACCATTGCGGTCACTGGCGGCGCCGGCACCCTCAATTACTCGGTGACCGTCGGCAGTTTGCCAACTGGCTTGACCTTGAACGCCACATCCGGAGCTATCACCGGCACTGCCACGGGTCCGACGGGAACCGTGAAGTTCACCGTCCAAGTGAAGGACTCGAGCACCGTCAGTCCGCAAACGACTACCCAGGTTCTAAGCATCACCATCAATCAAGCCCCGGCGATCACCAGCGCCAGCAGTGCCGGCTTTACGGCGGGCTCACCCGTCTCCTTTACCGTGGCAACGACGGGTACGCCCACGCCATCCATAACCGAAACGGGCGCACTGCCAACTGGCGTCTCCTTCAAGGACAATGGCGACGGCACCGCAACACTCAGCGGCGTCGCCAACGCTACCGGCACATACCCGATTACTTTCATCGCCAGCAATGGCGCGGGTACCAATGCCACGCAAAGTTTCACTTTGACGATCGGTCAAGTTGCCGCCATCACCAGCGCTGCAAGCACCACCTTTACTGTCGGCACTGCGGGGACCTTCTCCGTCACAACCACGGGCTACCCAACTCCCACTCTGTCGCAGACAGGCACGCTCCCCACCGGTGTGACGTTCACCCCTGCAACAGGTACATTGGCCGGCACGCCCGCGACGGGCACCGGCGGCGTTTACTCGCTCACCATCAAAGCGCACAACGGCATTGGCTCGGATGCGTCGCAGACCTTCACGCTGACCGTGGACGAAGCCCCATCCTTCACTAGCCCCGCCACCGCCACCTTTACTGTCGGCACCGCTGGATCCTTCTCCGTCACAACCACGGGCTACCCAGCTCCAACTCTGACGCAGACAGGCACGCTCCCAACCGGGGTGACCTTCACGATGGGCACGGGTATTTTGGCTGGCACGCCGGCGGCGGGCACGGGCGGCACCTACTCGCTCACCATCAAAGCGCACAACGGCATTGGCTCGGATGCAACTCAGACCTTAACGCTAAACGTGGATGCGCCTCCGGCCATCACCAGCCCCGCCAGCACCACCTTTACGGTAGGATCGGCCGGCTCCTTCTCGGTGACCGCAAGTGGCTTCCCATCTCCAGCTCTGTCGCAGTCAGGCACGTTGCCGACTGGCGTGGGTTTCACTGCCAGCACGGGCACGCTGGCCGGTACCCCGGCGGCGGGCACGGGCGGGTCATACACACTCACTTTCAAAGCTACCAATAGCGTGAACAGCGCTACACAAACCTTCACGCTCACGGTGAACGAGGCCCCTTCAATCACCAGCGCCAATGCCACCACGTTCTCCGTGGGCGGCCCCGGTTCTTTCTCGGTTACCACAACAGGCTTCCCGCTTCCGGCCCTCATAGAGACGGGCGCGCTTCCCAGCGGTGTCACCTTCGTGGACAAAGGAAATGGCACCGCGACGCTGGCTGGCACACCCGCTGCGGCCACCAACGGAACATACTCTCTGACTATCAAGGCCACCAACGTGTTGAGCTCTGCCTCGCAATCCTTCACCTTAACCGTGGACACCGCTCCCGTCATCACCAGCGCCATCAGCACTACGTTTACCGCGGGCTCCCCAGGCTCCTTCACTGTGACTACCATAGGCACTCCGACGCCTTCCATTACGGAGTCGGGCGTGCTGCCCACCGGTGTCACCTTCACCGACAACGGAAACGGCACGGCTACTCTCGCTGGTACCCCGGGCGCAACCACCGGCGGAACATACCAGCTCACCCTCAAGGCTCACAATGGACAGGGCAGCGACTATACCCAAACCTTTGTTCTAACCGTGAACCAAGCTCCCGCATTCACCAGCGCCAACAACACCACCTTTACTGTTGGCACCGCTGGAACCTTCACGGTAAGTGCCTCGGGTTATCCCGTCCCTGATTTCACAGAATCAGGAGCTCTGCCCTCCGGTGTTACTCTTGTCAGCAATGCAGACGGCACCGCCACATTGGCAGGCACCCCGGCGGCAGGAACATCGGGCACATACTCCATTACGATCACTGCCAATAACGGTGTGAGCCCCAACGGGACGCAGACCTTTACACTCACCGTTAACGCAGTGGCGGTCGCTGTGAGCATCAGCACCACAAGCCCGCTTGCTGGAGCAACCCAGGGCACCTCTTATAGCGCAAGTGTGACCGCAAGCGGCGGCGTCACGCCTTACACTTGGACTCTGGCAACCGGTTCCAATCTACCTCCCGGCCTCACGCTGACTTCCGGCACCCCCACCGCCACCATTTCCGGGACGCCCACGGCCACCGGCACCTACCAGTTCACGTTGAAAGTCACCGACTCCACGAAACCAACCGCAGAGACCGCCTCGACCACTTTCCTGGTGACGGTCACAGGTTCATCCACATTCACCTGTCCGTCTCCCGTTAATTTGACACTCTGTGGCACGTATGTGTTCGGTATGAACGGCTTCGACGCCAGCGGCGGCACCATCGCGTTTGGCGGCTCGTTCGTTGCTGACAATCTCGGAAACATTATTAGCGGCGCCCAAGCGACAAATGGCGCGACCAACGGGTACAGCACCACCACCATCACCGGGGGCACCTATACGATGGATAGCAGCGGTGATGGGCGCGGCGTACTCACGCTGATCAGTTCCAATGCCGCGACTGCGACTTTCCGCTTTACTCTGTTGACTACGGCCAATTCGGGCCCCGAGCCTATCGAGGAATTCGACAGCACTGGCATTCTTGCTGAGGGTGTCCTGATAGGCCCAGAAACAACGCCTGCTCCCCAGGTTCCTGCTGGCACCGTTTTCTCCCTGTTAATGGACGGAGTCAACAGCGCCGGGCAGCGTGTCGCTCTACTCGGCAATTTTGCCGTGGGAGCTACCGGTTGCGATGGCTCCAGCGGGTCATTCAACTCTCAATCCGGAGAACCCGTTGTCAGTAACTCAGCCGGCACAGTGAATGCCGCTCTGGCAGTCACTGGCTCGTGCACTGCGGTCGATCCGAACACCGGTATCGGCACGGCCCAGATCACGATCAGTGGTGGAACGCCGTTCACAAAGAACACGCTGAATTTCGAGTACATTGAAGTCGTTGATGGCGGATCCCTCGAGGGTGTTTTCTTCCTGGGGACAGATGCCATCGGTACGAATCAACCGATCCTGTCTGCCATCGGCACACTTGCGTACCCTTCAGCCACCATCACATCCGCCGTCATTAGCAGCCAATCCCCATTCCTGCTTGGAACGGGAGCGACAACCACCGGAATGGTCACCAGTGGAGCTGACGTCGCCAGCATCGTCCGGGTAACCTCGTCAGCCGCCGGATCGTTCTCCGGCGTCGTGGACGAAAATTCTGGCGGCACCATCACCACCCAAGGCACTTGGCCGTACACGGCGTACACTGTCGATCCCAACGGCGTCGGTACCATCACAGGCAGTGGTCAAAAGACCATCCATTTCATCATCGACACCAACGCGAACTTCTACACATTGGACGAGAGCACCCAAGTCCAGGAAGGCAGCATGAAGGCGCAAAACGCGCTCAGCATCCAGTACCCCAATCAGCCCTACATCATGAGCCGTCTGCAGAGTTCGACGAGTGTGTCGAAAAACGTAATCCACGTCAGCGGCGTGATTACTCCCAGCGGTGCCATTTCCGGGAATCTCCCAGGCACGCTGGATGTCATCAGCGGCGCTGGTGCATTCCCCGGTGTGACGGCCAGCGGAACTTATAGTTCCATCAGTGCAACAACAGGCCGCGGCACCGGAACGGCCAACTTCACGGACGGCGCCACCGTAAACGTCGTTGTCTATGCATTCCGCGGCAGGAAAATCATGATTTTGGACGTGTCATCCACTACCCCCTACTTCATGGGCTTAAGCCTGCAGTGAAGTAGGATATCGGGTCTGACCACGAGTTCGGAATGGCAGGAGGAAGGCCGCGCCGTAGCTGGAGCGGTTGCTAACTCCTGTCATTCCGAAGCGGATAGCTCCGCGCCTGAAGCTCTGCACCTTTTACGCCGCGTCCAGGTCGTCATCAGCCTCGATCGTAAGCTTGCCCTTCGTCCGCTTAGCCATAAGATACGACCGGATAAACGGATCAATATCCCCATCCAGCACGCGATCCACGTCGCCAACACTAAATTTCGTCCGATGATCCTTGATCATGCGATAAGGCTGCATCACGTACGAGCGGATCTGGCTGCCAAACGAAATATCCAGCTTCGATTCGTCCAGCCGGTCGGTCTCGTCCTTCCGCTTCTGCAACTCCAAATCATAAAGTTTCGAGCGCAACATCTTCATCGCCATTTCCCGGTTCTTATGCTGGCTGCGACCCATCTGGCAGGCAACGATGACGCCGGTGGGAATGTGCGTCAGGCGGACGGCCGTCTCCACCTTATTCACGTTTTGCCCGCCTTTGCCCCCCGAACGAAACGTATCGAGCTTGATATCTTCGGGCTTGATGTTCACTTCAATCCGGTCGTCAATTTCCGGAATCACAAAGACCGACGCAAACGAAGTGTGTCGCCGCGCCGCCTGATCAAACGGCGAAATCCGCACCAACCGGTGCACCCCCGTTTCTCCCGCAAGCAAACCGTAAGCATTTTCTCCTGTGAACTGAATCGTGGCGTTCTTGATGCCCGCTTCTTCGCCGGGCGTTTCATCCAACAGGTTCGCGGTGAAGCCTCTGCGTTCCGCCCACCGCAGATACATGCGCAGCAGAATCGAAGCCCAGTCCTGCGATTCCGTGCCGCCGGCGCCGGGCTTAATCGTCATGATGGCGTTCAGGTGATCGGTTTCGCCGGAAAGCAGCGTTTGCGTTTCGAGTTCGCCGATGTAGGTATCCGCCGCGGTCAATTCGCGGCTCAATTCCCTCAGCAACTCTTCGCTCTGCTCGGCGTTGGTTTCCGCCTGCACCAATTCAATGTAAGTCTCGATGTCGCCGTTAATTTTGCCCAGTTTTTCATCCGCGTTAATCTGATCGTCGGCGACCTTGCGCTGGCGCAGCACATTCTGCGCTTCTTCCTGATTGTTCCAGAAATCGGGTGCGGCGATGCGCTCTTCCAGCGCCTTCAGGCGCGCGCGGTGCTGTGGCGCGTCAAAGATAACTCCGCACAAGAGAGATGCGTTGCTTCAATCCTTCGTACTGATGCTGCAGATCTTCCAGTATCATGCCGTTTTCCCGTAGCCCTCAACCCGCTGGGCTCACTTTGCCTTTCGCATTGTCAGAAGTACCAGAATAGCGGAAACAATGACGCACATCCAGGCGAACCAGTCTCCCCATCGCGAATACAACGTTTCATCCGTGCGGAAATCATAGGGAAGATCGGCGGAATCCCGGCTGTCGCGTTTCATCACGCGAAGCACGTTCCCGTAGGGATCCACTGATGCGGATATGCCGCTATTCGTGTCGCGCACCAGCCAGCGGCGATTTTCCACCGCGCGCACGCGAGCCATGCGCAGATGCTGCTCCGCGGCTTGCGATGTGCCAAACCATCCGTCGTTGGAAATATTGATGAACAACTGCGCGCCCCGTGCCGCAAATTCGCGGACTTCCCCGGGATAAATCGCTTCGTAACAGATGAACACTGAAAACGTATTGCCATTCGCGAACTTGCCGACCGCCCGCTCCTTCCCCTTGCGGAATCCTCCCACTTCCTCCGAAACACTCGTGGCAATCGCGTGGATCAAGGGAAATGGCTCATATTCACCAAACGGCACAAGGTGCATCTTGTCGTACGAAAAAACGCGTTGCCCGTATTCGTTCAACATTGCGGCGCTGTTGTAAGGGGCAAACGTGTTGCGCGGCACGCCCCGCACGATTTGCGTTTCCGGTTTCCACTCGATGATGCCGACCACCACCGGATCGTGGAATTCCTCCGCCAGATGCGAAATATACGGCCCGAAATGCGGGTCGCTGAACGAAAACGGCGCTGGCGCTTCCGGCCAGATCAAAAGATCGGGAGCCTGCCCGGAAGCCGCTGGCCGCAAACTGAGCCGCACAAGTTCCTGCATGTCGGCTTTGTGATCAGCGTACCAATCCCCCGTATATTCCGTGTACTCCGGAAAATTCGGTTGCACCACGCGCGCCGCGTGATGCGCTTCCGCGTGCGGCACAAATCGCGGCCCAATCGACGCCACCAGCAGCAGCGCGGCTGCGACGACGGCTACAATTCCCCATCTCCGCCGTGTGTCTGCAGGCGTGTCGGCAAAATCGCTCCACACCAGAAGCGCGTTGAACGCCGCCACCAAAAACGATACGCCGTAAATCCCCGTAAGCGTCGTCAACTGCACCAGCGCCGGATTCCCTGCCGCGGGATATCCCAGCAGCGCCCAGGGAAAACTGATCTCGGGCAAATAGGCCCGAGCAACTTCCGTATAAATCCAAAGAAACGGAGCGCCGACAAGCGCCAGTGTCACGCTGCGCTTTGACACTCGCTGCACCGCCAGCGCAAACACACCGACAATCAGTCCCCACACCGACGCGATCAGCACCAGCACGCCCCAACCCGCTGCCACTGGCACTCCGCCGTGCACGGAAAGCACTTCCGCAATCCACGGCACGCATGTGAGTGTGAAAACGAGGCCGTGCAAATATCCGCAGGCGAACGCCACCCAGCCACGCGAGCCCAGGATGCTGGCCAGCAAAAGCGCCAGGCATACCCAGGAATATAAGCTGGAAAAGTTTCCACGGTAGGACAACGAGAGGATGGCACCGCTAAGAATCGCCACAACCAGCCGCACCATGGCGGGAGTTTCCGGCGAACGATGAGGCCGCAAGTAGTTTTGCCAAGCCCGGGAAGACATCAGCGGTTTACGTAGAATGCCTTGAAGCCTTCACTCTCCAGGCCTTTTTTCACCAGATCGGCAGTTTTCTTGTCTCTGAATGGACCGACCTGCACGCGGTAGAACTTATCTTTTTGCGGCGTCTGCACGTAGGCCGCGAAATGTTTCTTCTGCAAACTGCTGGCGATCGAAAGCGCGTCGTCCTGCTTGGTCAGCGCAGCTACCTGCAGGATCATCGCGCCATTCGGAATCAGCGGCGCGCTCGTTGCCACCTTGCTCGGTTTCGAAGTGGCTGCGGCGGGCGTCGCTGGCTCGACCCTAGCCTTTGCATTCATGGTTTTCGATGACGGGGAAGCTGCAGGCGCATTCGGCACCGGCTCCAGGTGCGGCTCTCTCTTGGCAGGCTTGTTGCTGCCGTAAAATTCCCAATCGGAATTGTTGTTGGCCGTTGCGGGATCGGATTCGCTTGCCGTTGGCGGTGCTTCCGCGGTCTGCTTTCGCGCGGGTTCGGGTTTCGGCGCGACGTCAGGCTCAGTTGCGCGCGAGTTGTTGCTTGCGGCGCGCACCTGTCCATCGTATTGATTACGTCCCATGACGTAGCCGAGCGTGAAGAAGACACCCGAAAACAGCAGCATCAACAAAAACAGCCCGATGACGTGCTTGCTTTCAAGCACACGCTCGCCCGCTCCGCGCTTTCCCCCAGATGCCATCCTTATTTCTGCATCCCCCCGATGGACTGTGTCCATTTATTAATAATATCTATCGGAAGGGGGAAAACAATCGTTGTGTTCTTTTCGACACCTATCTCGGTCAAGGTCTGCAGATACCGCAATTGAATCGCGGATGGCTCCGTCTCCAAAACCTTGGCGGCGTCTGCAAGTTTCTGTGAAGCTTCAAATTCGCCCTGCGCGTGAATGACCTTGGCGCGGCGCTCGCGTTCCGCTTCCGCCTGTTTGGCGATGGCGCGCTGCATCTGCTCGGGGATGTCCACCTGCTTCACTTCCACTTTGCTGACCTTGATGCCCCAGGGCTCGGTGTCCTGGTCAAGGATGATCTGCAATTTTGCGTTCACTTTGTCGCGCTGCGAAAGAATTTCGTCCAGTTCAAACTGGCCGACGATGCTGCGTAACGTTGTCTGCGCCAATTGTGAAGTCGCGTACTGATAATTCTGCACCTGAGACATAGCTAGGTTCGCATCCACCACTCGGAAATAGCACACCGCGTTCACTTTCACGGAAACGTTGTCGCGCGTGATGATGTCCTGCGGCGGCACATCCAGTGTCTCCAGCCGTAAGTTGATGCGATAGAGCGTCTCAATGGGCCAGAACACCAGGTTCACTCCCGCGCTTTTTGCCTGAGGCAAAAGACGTCCCAAACGCAGCACCACTCCGCGTTCCCATTCCTTAATGATGTATAGCGAATTCCAAATCCATATCAGCAACAGAAAGATGACTATCGCCCCACCTAGTCCAAAGAACTGAAACATATCCGCCTCCTGAACTTGAACGAACCCTATCTGCTTGCGGTGGCCGGCGTTTCCACCGGTTCCACAATCAATTTCAATCCGTCGATTCGCACTACGTGAACCCCTTGGCCAACGGCAATCGCCGTCAGCGAGCCTGCGCGCCATAATTCGCCGTGAATCCGCACCATGCCTTCGCCGCCCGCAGAGAGCGCGGTGGTGACAATCCCCTCTTCGCCGAGCAATTCCTCTTTGCCGGTGGAGACTTTCCACCGCCGCGATCGCAGCACCAGCCGCATCAGAAATACGACAAGAATGGCGAAAGGAATGGTAACCGCCAGGGCCACGCCAACGCTGACGCCTCCGGCCGTCAGCGGCGAACGGATCAAAAACATCGCGCCGAGTAGCATGGACACAACTCCTCCCACCAGCAATACCCCGTGACTCGCCAGCTTGGCTTCAAGCACAAACAACGCCAGTGCCAGGATGATTAGCAAAACTCCTGCCAGGTTCACCGGCAACAAATGCATCGCGTAGAGCGCAAGCAGCGCGCAAATTCCTCCGATTACGCCGGGCGCCACCACGCCGGGATGCGTAAACTCCGTGTACAGCCCAAGCACACCAACCATCAGCAGCACGAAGAAAACGTCCGGCTGCACGATGCGCGCCAGGAATTTCTGCCGGCCTGACAGTTCAAAATCATCAATTGTGTAGCCGTCCAGTGATAGCTTCTGCGTGCGTCCGTCAAAGCGCGTAATCTCCCGCCCGTTCAACTGCTTCAGCAGGTCTTCGCGATTGTTGGCGATCAGATCAATCATGTGCCCGTCGAGCGCTTCATTTTCGGTGAACGCGCGCGCATCCGTCACTGCGGTCTCCGCGAGTTTCGGATTGCGCCCTCGTTTTTCGCTGAAGCTGCGCAGAAACGCCGTGGCGTCATTATTGATCTTCTTGCGCAACACCTCGTCAATCGGTACGGAGAAACCACCAGGCATCAGGATGGGAGTCGAGGCGCCTGTCCGCGTCCCGGGTGTCATGGCAGCCACATCTGCCGAAAGCAAAATAAAAAATCCCGCTGAAGCGCCGCGCGCACCTGTCGGGGCGACGTACACGGCCACGGGCACCGCCGAATCCAGGATGTGGTGAATAATCTCGGTCATGGAATCGCTCAGCCCGCCGGGCGTGTCCATAAGGATGAGCACGAGCGAAGCGTGGCGCTGCGCCGCGTCCGTAATGCCCTCATCAATGTAAGTGGCGAGAATCGGCTCAACCATGTCATTGAGCTTCAGTTCCAGCACCAGTGGCGCAGCGTGTTCATCCGCGGCCGAAGTCGCGGGCGTCAGCGCACACATCAGCACAAAAACTATGACAACGGCGGAGAAGAGGCTACCCGCCGCCCAACTCCTCTTATTGCCCGCGGAGAGTAATCTCACAAGTCGTTTCACGATCATTAAGCCCCGAGTGATCATTTTGTGCCTCCCGTGGGCTTGCTTGGTTGCAGGTGTTGCAGCAATTCCTTCGCGCCCGGATAATTTGGCGCCAGCTTCACGGCCTTCTCGACTTCCGCCCGTGCGAGCTCCGGCTTTTTCTGCTCCAGATAAACCCGTGCCAGCGTCGTCCGCACGGCCGCGGAATCGCGTGCCGCCAGCGATGCCTGCAGTTCCTGAACTGCCTCATCCAGTTTACCTCTTCGGCGGTACATTTCGCCCAGTTCCATGTGCGCCGCGGCGTTCTTGGGCTCCGCGGCAAGCGTCGCCCTAAATTCCTTCTCGGCGGCGTCCAATCGTCCCGCGGCAAGATCCTGCCGGCCGGCGCGCACGTGGGCAGCCGGCGTGTCCGTTGGTTGCGCCAAATCCCCACCGGCGGAATTCGGCGCGGCCGGACCACGCAGTTCCAGGCGCAACGAAGTGGTATCCAACTCCTGTTTGACTCGTTCGTACCTGCTGGTCCCTTCTTTCTTCACGTCGAGCTTGATCAACGGCAGGGCATTCGATCCCAGCGCATCGGAAGCAGCTTCGCGTTCGCCCGCCGCTTCCTTCTTCTTTCCCGCTTTCACGAGGGTGTAGATCAGAAAGGCGTAATCTTCGGGATTATCGGGCACGCGATTCATAGCTTCGCGAAAATGGGTTGCGGCCGCGGCCAGGTCGTTCTGGCGAAGCGCCAGCAACCCGCGATTGAACGGGTAGTCGTCTTCGTCGGGATCAATGTCGGCCGCGCGGCTGAGCGCCGTTTGCGCCGCGGCGATGTCTCCCTGGCGGGCGCGCGCCAGCGCTAGATTATTCAGAATCTCCGGCAGGTCCGCGCCGCTCACCAGGTTATGGCGCAAATCTTCCTGCAGCGATGCAAACACCTCCTCGGCTTTGTCGGGCTGGCCCAGACGTAAGCGGCACACCCCAATCGAGAAGCTGGCTTCCACGCTTCGCTCATGTGCCGGAGGAACCTTCGCGAACCACGGCAAGGCAGCATTGCAGTCATTCCGCGCAAAATAGATTTGCCCCAAGGCAAACGCCGGATCGGGCCAGTCTGGCTCCAACCGTGCCGCCTCCTTCAAATCGCGCAGCCGCACCTCATCGTCATTGGCGAGCAGCCCGCGAACATACTGCTCAAACGCGGCCAGTTGCAAAGGACGCTGCAGATAGGTGAACTCCGGCAGGCCGAGGGGATATTTGGAATCGCATGATTTGACCAATCGCCACACAAGTCGCGTATGCAACTCCATCAGTGATTCCAGCGCGCCCTTTTCCTGCACCACGGCCAGAAGCGAAGGTGGATTCACGCGAAGTACGCGCGCGTTCGCGGTCAGAGTTTTTCCATCGGACGTGAAATTCCCGTACACCACAAAGTCCGCATCCAGTTCCTGCGCCACGTGCAGCATGGTCGCGCGGCTGATTTTGGCGGAGGCAGGCAGACCGTAAAGGTCCAATTCATTCACGCGCCCGCGGTGAGAATAGACTTGCTGGCCCGCGGACGAGAGCCGCTGGATGGTTAATTCCTCCAGCCCTTCGCCCAACCAATCGAATCGCGCCCCCGCGCCTATATTCTCAAACGGGAAGACCAGGTAAATGCCTTCCTGCGGGAGTGCGTGCCGATTGCTCTGCGATGCGGGATTTGTCTGCTGGGCGGCAATGCGGTTCGCCGACAGAAATACCAAGGAGGCGAGGATCAGCCGGAACGCATTGCAGGATAGTGACCGGCGCATCTTCATCTGCCCTGTATTCTAGCCCGGATTACCCGGCAAGGCGCGCCAAAAGAAAGGCCGGCAGAGCGATTCCTCGCTTCGCGGCCATACAAAGCCTGCTGGCGCTGGATCAGGGTTGAACGGTTTCGGGCGGCTTGGGCTCGAGTACTTCCTGGACTTCCGGGTTCTTTAGGACACCGGCAAAGGCGGGATCGGATTTCGCGGCTTGGAGATCCTTGTAGCCTTCGTCGCGCGATTTCCGCAGATAAATCAGGCAGCGCTCCACGTCGCCGGCTTGCGCGAATGATTTCGCCAGCAGGAAGTAGAACAGCCCGCGATCGCTGCTCAGCGAACGGTCCTGAATGACCGTCCCCGAGCGGGATTTCGACATGTCGAATGCGTCCGGATCCACTTGTAGTCCTTTGTGGAACGCCGCGATCGATTCTTCATAATTCTTCTCGCCAAAATACGCATAGCCCAGGTTCAAATAAAAAGGCGCGAACGAATCCTTTATCCCGATGGCCCGTTTATACGTCCGGATCGCCTTCGCATATTTCTTCCGCTCGTACCACACCGTGCCCATATTGTTTACAGGGTCGGCGTAGTGCGCGTCCAGTGCCGCCGATTTCTCATAACATTTCATCGCGGCCGTTAATTGCATCTGGTTGTGCAATGAAATTCCAAGCTCGTTCCAATACACCGCGTTCTTGGGCTCTTTCACCGTCAGGTTCCGGAATAAATCTTCAGCTTCCCGGTACTCTTTGCGGACCAGATACAATCTGGCCAGATCTTCCGTGGAAAGGGGCGCACTCTGTGCGGGAGTAGCGGAAGCGCTCGGAGCCTGAGGCGATGCGGTGTCCGGGGCTGTTTGCGCAAGGGATGGCGAAAGTAGCAGGCAAAACAGAAAGCCGATACCTGGAATCGCCAGGAAGTACCTCGTCATGGCGAATCTCCTTTGTCCCGATCCGGTTTGTCGGGTTCCTTCTTCTTCTTACCCCCAAAGATACCAAAAATCTTCTGCAAGGGGCCTTTTTTCTTCTCGGTTGCCTGTGCGTTGCCGCCAGCCGGCGCTGCGCCCTCCGCCCCGCCTTGCGCACCCGGCTGACCCGGAGCCGCATTGGGATCGCCGACAGCCTGCGGTGGTTTCGCTGCACCGCCGCCAAAAATATGAGAAAGGAAGGATCCTGTCGCGGTGATCGGTCCATGCCCGCCATGAACCTCGCAAAGTTGCGTCGGCGCGGAACCAGTCACGTAGACCTCTTCGCGTGTTACCGGACAATTGGGTGTGGCCAATTGCAACGTGTCCGAATCAATCACGGCTGTATCCACGCCTTCGGGTTTCTCAAAATCCCTTACGTCGCGATAAGCGGGCATGGCTGTGGCGCGAATCATGAAGTCCGCCCAAATGGGTCCAGCCGTTACGCCTCCCGTCAGCCCCAAATCGTGATTGTCGTCGAAGCCGATCCAGATCACGCACAGGAGATTGTTGGTGAATCCCGCAAACCAGCCGTCCCGCGAAGTGCCCGTTTTGCCGGCGGCGGGCAACATGAATCCTCGGGCGCGTACCGGGCCTCCCGTTCCTTTGTTCAAAACGTCCTGCAGGATACTGTCCACCAGGTAAGTGACCCGCGGATCCAGCACCGGTTTGTTTGTGGGTGCATACTTCTCCAGAGCCGTACCGTTCGAGCTCACCACGCTCCTCAGGAACATCGGATCGGCCCGCGTCCCCATCGTGGCGAACGCTGTGTACGCGCCCGCAACTTCCACGGGTGTTAATTCGTAAGCCCCTAGCGCCACTGCCGGCGTTGGCCGAATGTTGTTGGGCAGCCCCATCTGCCTCGCAATCTGCACCACGCGCCCGTATCCCACCAGTTCCGCCACTTTGACGGTAGCCACATTCAGCGAGTGCGTCAGCGCCTCACGCACCGTGACTTTGCCCATGAACCGCTCGCCATAATTATTGGGTGTGTATTCCTGTCCGTCGAACTCGAAAACGGTGGGCTCGTCATCCACTGTCGTGGCGGGCGTGACGACGGGCTGCGCGCCGTCAACCGCATTATTGAACGCCGCGGCGTAAACGAATGGCTTAAACACCGACCCCGGTTGGCGGTGAGCGAGCGCATGGTTCAACTGGCTCTGCCCATAATCACGTCCGCCGATCAGCGCCTTGATCTCTCCCGTGCGTGGGTCGAGCGCCACCAGCGCCACCTGTGCTTGCGGGATGGTTTCGCTCGGTGCGTTTTTGCCCTTCGGCTTTTTCACCTTTTCATACTTCTTGGCGATCAGCGCATCCACATTCTTCATGCCCGCTTCCACCGCCAGAGCGGCGGCGCGCTGCAACTGTGGATCCAGCGTGGTGTAAACGCGATAGTTTTGGCTGAGTAGATCCTGCTCGGAATACTCGTCCAGAAGATGGTCCTTCACCATGTCCACGAAATATGGCGCTTCATTTCCCACCACCGCCGTGTGTCCAAGTTTCAGTGGCGCGCGTTTGGCGTCCTGCACGTCCGCTTCATTGATGTACTTGTTTTCCACCATCTGGCCCAGCACGCGGTCTCGCGCTTGCGCCGCCCGCTCGGGATGCCGGTCCGAAGCGGAATAATAGTTGGGAGCACGAATAAGTCCCGCAAGGAAGCTGCATTCCGCCAGCGTCAATTGGCGTAGATCTTTCCCGAAATAAGCTTCGCTTGCTTCGGCGAAGCCGCGAATTCCAAAGCTCCCGCGGTTGCCCAAATACACTTCGTTCGCGTACAGCTCGAAAATCTGCTGCTTGGAAAAACGCTGCTCCAATTCAAACGAAAGCATGGCCTCCGCCAGCTTGCGACGCCACGTGCGATCCGTGGAAAGGAAGAATGTCCGTGCCACCTGCATCGTGATCGTGCTCGCGCCCTGCAGGTGCTGGCTGTGGCGGATGTCCGCCCAGGCAGCGCCGAAGATGCGAATGAAGTCGAACCCGGGATGCTCAAAGAATCGCTTGTCTTCCGCGGAAAGGATGGCCTGGATAAGATTCGGAGGCAGATCCTCGTAACGCACCGGCCGCCTCTTCTCTCGCGCGCTATCGAACAGATTCGTGATGAGTTCAGGTTCAAGTTCGGCGCTACCCAGGTCCGCGCCCCCTGCAAGCGGCCGTATGGAATGGACAACTTTCCCGCTGAACTGCACCGTAATACCGTTGCCCTCGCCGAAATACGACAGCTTCGACGGGCGAATCGTCACCGTATTGCCTTCCACGGTGTATTGCCCTGGTGAAT
>Ga0187875_10001860_pt1 | contig 15901 bp, 15 predicted proteins | sample June2016WEW_17_1_2_FD_132978 | JGI IMG/M metagenome (GOLD analysis project Ga0187875, IMG submission 132978) | Peatland microbial communities from SPRUCE experiment site at the Marcell Experimental Forest, Minnesota, USA - June2016WEW_17_10 | ecosystem: Environmental > Terrestrial > Soil >... | reverse complement strand
TAAGATGACCGCCGACGCTTCATCCCGACCGTTCCAGGAGCCCTGCCCACCGGGCAGGCGGTGGAGGAGGTTCATGGCCAAACAGCTGATCTATGACGTGGACGCTCGTACCGCGCTCAAGCGTGGTGTCGACGCCGTCGCCAACGCGGTGCGGATCACCCTCGGTCCCAAGGGCCGCAACGTCGTCCTCGACAAGAAGTTCGGCTCCCCGACGATCACCAACGATGGCGTGACCATCGCCAAGGAGATCGAGCTCGAGCAGCCGTTCGAGAACATGGGCGCCCAGCTGGTCAAGGAGGTCGCCTCCAAGACCAACGACATCGCCGGCGACGGCACCACCACCGCCACCGTGCTCGCCCAGGCCCTGATCGAGGCCGGCCTCCGCCAGGTCGGTACCGGCGCCAACCCGATCCTCCTCAAGCGGGGCATCGACAAGGGGGTGGCCGCTGTCGTCGAGGCCATCAAGGCGCAGTCGCTGCCCGTCACCGAGCGGGAGAAGATCGCCCAGGTCGCCTCCATCTCCGCCGCCGACCCCGCGGTCGGCGAGACCGTGGCCAACGCCATGGAGAAGGTGGGCAAGGACGGGGTCATCACGGTCGAGGAGTCGAAGGGCTTGGAGACCGAGCTGGAGCTGGTCGAGGGGATGCAGTTCGACAAGGGCTACATCTCGGCCTACATGGTCACCAACGCCCAGCGGATGGAGGCGGTGCTCGAGGAGCCCTACATCCTCATCACCGATCGCAAGATCTCGGCGGTCGCCGACCTCCTGCCGATCCTCGAGAAGGTCGTCCAGATGAGCAAGCCGCTGCTGATCATCGCCGAGGACGTCGAGGGCGAGGCGCTGGCGACGGTCATCGTCAACAAGCTGCGCGGCACCTTCAACGCCGTGGCCGTGAAGGCCCCCGGCTTCGGTGACCGGCGCAAGGCGATGCTTCAGGACATCGCCATCCTCACCGACGGCACCGTGGTCAGCGAGGAGATCGGCATCAAGCTGGACTCCGCGACCCTCAACCAGCTCGGTCGCGCCCGGCGGGTGACCATCACCAAGGACGACACCACGGTCGTCGAGGGTGCGGGCAGCCAGGACGCCATCAAGGGACGGATCGAGCAGATCAAGGCGGAGATCGAGAAGTCGACCTCCGACTGGGACAAGGAGAAGCTCCAGGAGCGTCTCGCCAAGCTCTCCGGTGGAGTGGCCGTCATCAAGGTCGGCGCCGCCACCGAGACCGAGCTCAAGGAGAAGAAGCACCGGATGGAGGACGCCGTGTCGGCCACCCGGGCCGCGGTCGAGGAGGGGATCGTCCCCGGGGGTGGGGTCGTCCTGCTCAACTCCATCGCCGCACTCGACAAGGTCAAGGCCGAGGGTGACGAGCTGGCCGGGGTCAACATCCTGCGCCGCGCGCTCGAGGAGCCCCTCCGCCAGATCGCCGTCAACGCCGGGCTCGAGGGCTCGGTGGTGGTCGAGAAGGTCAAGGGCCTGCCCAAGGGACAGGGCCTGGACGCGGCCACCGGCGAGTACGTGACCATGGTCGCCGCCGGGATCATCGACCCCACCAAGGTCACCCGGTCGGCGGTGCAGAACGCGGCGTCGATCGCCGGGCTGCTGCTGACCACCGAGGCGCTGATCACCGACATCCCGGAGAAGAACAAGGGGCAGGCCGCGCCGCCCATGCCGGACTACTAGACACCGATCGAGTCCCACCCGAGAAGGGGTGGCCGGGCCCGCGGCCTGGCCGCCCCTTCCGCATGTCCACGCGTTCCTCGCCGGCGCCACCCCCCCCCCCCTCGCCCCCCCCACCCTCATCGTCTGGCGCTTGGCGCCCCCTCACCCCCGGCGCTCTCGCCACACCCTTCTCCTGGCGCTCCGCCCCCCCCATCCATCGAGGGACGCCCTCATGGGCACCGGCGGCCGCCGGCGCTGGTAACGTTCCTGACCGGTGTCGGGAACCCTGGTCTTCGTGACCGACTACGGCCTGGCGGACGGCTACGCCGCGCAGCTCTGGGCCGCGGCCTGGTCCGCCGCACCCGGCCTGCGCTGCGTGGACGGCACCCACCTGGTGCCGCCCGGGGACGTGATCACCGGCGCCTACCGCTGCAAGGTGCTGGCCGGCGCCTTCGGGCCGGGCAGCGTCATCTGCGCCGTGGTCGACCCCGGGGTCGGAGGGCACCGCGAGGCGGTCGCGGTCGAGTGCGACGGGGTGCGCTGCGTGGCGCCCGACACCGGGCTGGTCTCCTACCTCTGGACCGAGGCTCGCCAGCGGTATGCGGTGCTGCTTCCGACCCCCGCCGGCGTGTCGCCCACCTTCCACGGACGCGACTTCTTCGCGCCCCTGGCCGCCCTGCTGGCCAGCGGCACCCCTCTTTCCGGCTGCGGCCGGCCGGTCGCCGCGCCCCAGCTGCGCGACGAGCTCTCCCCCGTCCTCGACGGCGACCGCCTGCACACCCTGGTGGTCTCCGTCGACCATTTCGGCAACTGCATCACCGGGGTGCGGACCGCCGACCTCGGCGGGCGCGAACCGGCCGGGCTGCGCTGGCCCGGCGGCGGCACCGGCCGGTTGGTGACCACCTACGCGGAGATCGAGCCCCCCGGCGACGCGGAGCCTGGGAGGGGTCAGGATGCGTGGCTGGCGATGCTCTGGAACAGCTCCGGGCATCTCGAGCTGGCCGGTCGCGAGAGCTCGGCGGCGGCGCGGACCGGCGTCCGGGTCGGCACCTCGATCGTGGTGGAGCTGCGATGACCGCGGACGCCGAGGCCGGCCGGCGCGACTACGGCGCCCTCACCTCCGAGCAGCAGGCGGCTCTCGACCGGGCCGCGACCACCTGCGGCGTCAGCGTGCTCCAGCTCATGGAGATCGCCGGCTGGCAGGTCGCCCGCTGGCTGTTCGGCATCGCCGCCGGACGCCCCCTCCGCGTCCTCGTTGTTGCCGGTCATGGCAACAACGGTGGGGACGGCCTGGTGGCGGCGCGCCACCTCCTCACCTGGGGGTTCCCGGTGCGGATCGCGCTGGTGGCGGACCCGGACCGGCTGGGCGAGATGGTGACCCTGCACCTGGCCGCGGTCCGCAGCCTGGGTGGTCCGATCGCGGTGCTTCCCGACGGGGCGATCGGCGAGCAGGAGATCGACGCGGCGGAGATCGTGGTCGATGGCCTGCTCGGGACCGGCGTGCGCGGTGACCCGCGACCACCCCAGGCGGCCGCGATCATGCGACTCCCGGCTGGCCGGACCGTGGCCATCGACGTTCCCAGCGGCCTCGACGCCAGCAGCGGGACGCCCGGGACGCCGACGGTCCAGGCGATCCGCACCTGCACCCTGACCGCCATGAAGGCCGGCCTCTGGACGCCCTCGGGCCGGCGCCACGCCGGCGAGATCACCGTCGCCGACATCGGCATGCCCACCGCCGCCTGGAGGGAGGCCGGGCTGATCCCGCCGGCGCGGATCAGGGGCGGTGAGTTGCTGACGATACCGACCGATACGGAGTGACGCGGGTGGGTGCTCCGGCCGCGGCGGTGCCACCGGGTCGCTGACCGCGGCCGCGCAGCGCGCGCTCTTCGCGTCGTTTTCGCCTTGACCCCGGTTACACAGCCGTGTAAGCTGGCGCGGACGCCACCAGCCACCCCCTGGGTGGACTCATGACCAACGCCGCAGTAAACGTCCCAGCTATCAGTGGCGAGTTCGCTGAGCTTGTCTCCGCGCACCTCGACGAACTCATCACGTATGCCGCCCACCTGGTCGGCGACGCCGACTCCGCCGTGGAGATGGCGGCGGCGGGCATCTCGCACGCTGCCAAATACCCGCCCGCCCACCTCCGCGTCGACGGCACCACCGCCCTCTACCGGGCGGTGACCCGCGCCTGTCGCAACGGGCAGCGCTATCCGCCCCGGCCCCGCGGCCCCTCGCGGCTCTGGCACCGTTCACGGCCACCCTTCCAGGTGGAGTTCCAGGGCGGCGATGCCGCCGGCCGGATGAACACGGTCAAGCGTTCCCTGATGACCCTCCCCTTCGAGCGCCGCGCCCCCCTCCTGCTCCGCAACCTCGGGCAGCTCAGCTACGCGGAGATCGCTCACGTGATGGAGTGCTCACCGGAGGCCGCCGCCCGCCTCCTGGCCGGGGCGAGGCGTCAGTTCAGCTCCGTCTACCGCGAGATCGCCATATGAAGTGCAGCCTGCTCACCCTGAGCAGCTACCTGGATGGCGAGCTGGACGCGGGGCGACGCGCCGAGGTGGAGGCTCACCTGGTGGGCTGCGAGCGCTGCCGCGCCGGCCTCGAGTACCTCCAGGAGGAGACCGAGCGCTTCGGCGCGCTGGGGCGGGTGCATGTCCCCGACAGCGCCGTTCCCGGATTCCTCCAGCAGCTCGGTCTGATCGGGCCCGACGACATCCTTCCGCCGCGGCCCCCGCGTCCCCCGGACCCGCCCGCCCCCCCGGGCGGCGGCGTGACGCCCTGGCGCGGCGGGGCCTCCCCGGGCCAGGCCCTGCCCTGGGCCCCGAGCCGCCAGCCGGAGGAGCCCCCGGCGGTGGCGCCGCCCGACAGCAACCAGCCATCGCTTCCGTTCACCGACTCCCTCGCGGCGCGGGGGCTGTCGCTGGTCGGGAAGGCCGATCCCGATGCCTCGGGAAGCTCGGAGATCCACCTCGACGGTCGCTCGCTCGTGCCGCCAGTTGCGGCTGCGGCATCGGCGCCGGCACTGGTGGAGGTTACGATCCCCGGCGCGTCCACCGCGCCGGCGACCCCCTCCCAATCGCCGGCATCCGAGACACCAACGTTCGAAACACCGGCGTCCGAAACCCCGGCGTCCGAGGCACCAGCGACCGAGACATCAGCGTCCGAGACACCGGCGTCCGAAACACCAGCGGCTCCGGAGCCGGCATCATCCGCGCCGTCGGGGGAATCCTGGCCGCACCAGACCGTCAACCTCGACGGGGTCTCGATCTGGCACCTCGGGAGCGCCGTCTCGGCCACGGCGGCGGAGGCCACCACCTCCGCCCGTGGGGGAGCGTCGCCGCTCGGGGGCACTCCTCCGGCGGGCGCGGAGCCGCCGGGGCACCGGACGATCTGGGACAGCATCACCTACGCGCCGCCTCCGGCGGGAGGGCGCGAGCGCCTGGGCGGAGCGCCGTCGCGCACCCCGCTCCCCGACTCCATCCCGCTGACCTCCTCGCCGCCGCCGTGGCTCACCCCCGCCCCCGAGCCGTCGACCCCGTCATGGCAGGCGCCCCCGCCGCAGTCGGCTCAGCCGGCCCAGCCGGCACCGCCGCCGCCACCACCCCCGCCTCCCCCGAGCTCCAGCGCGCCGCCGCCCCCACCCCCTCCCGCCCCCCCGGCCTGGCGCTCGCCGTCCCGGGTCGACCCCCCCGGGTCCACGGCTCGTGATGACGATCCGTGGAGCTGGGCCCCACTCGACGACGCGCCTCCTCCACCACCGCGGGTCCCGACTCCCGCCTCCCCCTCGGGGGGGCCTGACCAGTTCACCCGCTTTGACGGCGCGGTCGGCGGGACCTCGCCGCCCGGTGTGCCCGCGGCCGAGCCCGATCTGGACGAAGCCGACCGCGACAGCGCGCCCGACCCCCTCGTCGACCCGGTGATCGCCCGAGCCGCCCTTCCCCCTCAACCGGCCCCGAGCACGCTGATCTCGCGGCTCCGCGATCAGGTGGCGCTCCGCCTCGCCCTCCGCCGTGGAGCCGGCGCCTCCGGCGATGCCGCCTTCGCGCCCGGTCAGGAGCCGGCCGCGCGCCCGGCGGCGCGCGACTCGATCGGGCCGCTGGTGGCCGCCATGCGCTCGCGCCTCGACCCGCCCACCGAGGCGTCTCGGTACCCCCGTCCGGGACCCGGGACCGCCCCCACCGCGGAGCCTCCCGACGAGGAGCGCTCCGATCCCTCCGCGTGGCCCGCCATGCCGCTGCCCACCGCCACCATCGCCGAGGAGCTGCCCCGAACGACCCCCGCATCGAGGGTGCGCGACCTGGATCGCGGTCCCCGCGCGCTCGGCCGCCACACCCGCCGCCTGGGGGATTCGCGCCACCGCGCCGGCGCCGGCGCCGGCCCGGTCGCCCAGATGGCGGAGCGGTTCGGCGAGCTCCCGCGTCAGGTTCGCCGTCTCGCCGACCACCCGCGCCGGCGCTGGCTGCTGGTCGCTGCCCTGGTGGCGCTGGTGCTGATCGTCAGCCTGGTGGTGATCCACCCGGGGGCGTCGTCACCGGTGGCCAGGCCGCTCACATCCCCGGCCCCGGCGGCGTCGCTGCGGCCCTCCGTCGCGCCCACGGCCCAGCCCGCCACCGTTCTCCAGCCGTCCGCCTCGACCGCTCCCAGCCTCAGCCCGGGGGCGACCGCCACGCCGCTGCCCACCCCGGCGATCCCGGTCCAGACCTACGGGGCCGGCGGCTCCGGGTGGCAGCTCGAGGACCTGCGCTGCTGCCACATCCAGGCCGGGACCGGCTACACCCGGATCGTCTTCGACCTCGGGGGCTCGTCGGGCGCCAATCCGACCGCGACGGTGAGCTTCCCGACCGCAACCACGATGCTGGTGAGCTTCCCGAGCGTGGACGCCCCGGCCGCGATGTCGGTGGCCGGCAGCGGCGGGCTGGTGGTGTCGGTCACCCGCCAGAGCGGTTCCCCGCTGGTCTTCCAGATCACCCTCTCGAAGGCCGCCACCGTCCAGGGCTGGGACTACTTCGGCGGCTCGGACGCCGAGAGCTCGGCCCCGCTGCACCTCTACTTCGACCTCGGCTGACCGAAGGCTCGACCCGGGGGATCACCCCGAACCGCGGACCGGCGCCATCCCCGGCGGTCGCTGGCGGGCGTTCACCCGCCGGCGGGGCTCAGGCGGCCTTGCAGTTCTTGGTGTGCTTGACGATCCGCTCGCGCTTGGGCTCACCCGGCTTGCGGGCGTGGCGGAAGGCGATCTCGACCCCGATCTCGTTCTGGCGCATCAATTGATGGCAGACGGGGCACCGGACCCCGGTCATGATCTCCTTCTGGGAGAGGACGCCTTTGGATTCCTTGAGGTTGTTGGCCATGCGGGCAGGCTCCAGCGAGCGGGTGGGAACCCCACGATTCTAACCACCGGACGGCCCGCCACCGCCACGACCCGGTCACAGGGCCGCGCACCGGATAGAGTCGCCGTCGCATGAGCAGCCCCCCCGCGGTGCCGGCCGGCGCCGGAGCGGCTCGGTGAGCGATCTGGTCACCGTCCTGCTGGCGGCGGCGGTCGTCGTGATCCTGGCGCTGATCCTGGTGCGCCCGGTCCGGGCGGTCCGGGAGGATCGCGGTTACGCGGCCGAGGAGCGCGCCTGGCTGAGCGCGGGACGCTTCCCGGCCGAGGTCGAGCGTGTCTACCGGCACCCCCGCCTGCTCCTCACCGACGGCGACCGGCTCCGCGAGCTGGGCTATGACCTGGCCCGGCGGCGGATGGTGCGTGGCACCTGGGGGCGCTTCCCGGAGGTGATCTGGCGGGCCGCGGTCCCGCCCGCGCAGCCCGCCGCGCCCGCGGGCAGCGCCGGCGGGGGCGCGCAGGGCGCCGAACCAGGCGACGGAGTGTCGCCGACCACCTGACGCGACGGCGCGGCGGGCCTCATCTCGACCCGTGGTACCCCGTGGCGGATTCGAACCGCCGATCTCCGCCTTGAGAGGGCGGTGTCCTGGGCCTCTAGACGAACGGGGCGCGCCAGACCTGCCGGATTATCGGTCTTCGGGCCCCTCCGAGGTTGCCCGAAACCCCCCTACACCCGCTCCGGCGCCGGCATCCCCAGGCACCAGAGCGCGTCGGCGAGGGTGGCCCGGGTGGCCGCCACCAGGCGGCGCCGGAAGGCCCGGCGCACCGGGTCCTGCTCGCGCACGATCGCTTCGGTGTGCTCGTAGAAGTCGGTGAGGGTCGAGGCCAGTTCGAAGGTGTAGGTGCAGAGCGTCGACGGCGAGAGCCCGGCGCCGGCCTCGGCGAGCGCGTGGCGGTAGCCGTCGAGGGCGTGGAGCAGGGTGCGCTCCACCACCTCCAGGGCCGGGAGGGCTCCGTCACCCCCGTCACCCGCGGGCGCCTCCGCCACCTTGCGCATGATCCCGGCGGCGCGGGCGTGGCTGTACATCAGGTAGATGCCGGTGTCCCCGGTCACCCGCAGGGCCTCGTCGAAATCGAAGGCGATGATCTGGCTGAGGGTGAACTTCTCCAGGTAGTAGCGCACCGCTCCGGCGGCCAGCATGGCGGCTGTCTGCGGGTTGGCCGCCTTCTCGCCGACCCGCTCCAGGGCCTTGTCGAGCAGGTCGTCGGCGCGGACCTCGATCCCCCGCCGTCCCGAGAAGGCGTAGGCGTTCTTGCCGTCCTCGACGCTCAGCCCCAGGGCCTCGGCCGCGGCCGGGGAGAGGGCGACCACCTCGTAGGCGAGGTGGATCGACTGCTCCGCCTCGCGGGGGTGGCCGGTGCGCGCCAGCCCCCGCTTGACCACCTCCTGGGGGTAGGCCTGGCGGGCGTCGATGACGTTGATGACCCGCGAGGCACGGCCGAATCCGGTGGCGGGCAGCTCGGCGGCCCCGGTGGTGGTGGTGGCCGGCGAGGCCGGATCGTCGGGATGCCAGCGCCGGTAGCGGAAGTCGCGGCCGAGCAGCCCGAACTTCCAGAGCTGGTAGGCGATGTCCTTGGCCGTGTAGGTGGCGACGCCGTCCGACTTGACCAGCACCTTGGCGTCGTCCTCGGCGGCGTCGTCCTCGTCGGACGGCATCACCCAGCAGCCGGCGTGGCGACCCTCGCTCATGTGGACGATCGACCCGGTCTCCCGCAGCAGCTCGAATGCCTGGCTCCAGAAGCCGTAGGCGATGATGTCCGACTCCCAGGTGAGCAGGTCGTAGCCGATGTCGAAGCGGCGCATGGTCGCCAGGTGGCGGTCGACGACCCGGGAGGCCAGCTCCTTGACGAACCGTGCGGTCTCACCGTCCCCCGCCTCGATCTCGCGGAGGGTCCGGCGGCGCTGCTCGACCAGGTCGGGATCGGTCTCGTAGCGGCGGCCGACCTCGACGTAGACCCGCGAGCAGTAGCGGTCGAAGGGCTCGTCCGGCTCCGGCTCGATGCCCAGGTGGCGCAGCCCGACCGCGACGTCGGCGACCTGCACCCCGGTGTCGTCGATGTAGTTCTGGACCTCGACCTCGTGGCCGAGGCGGCGCAGGATCCTGGCGACGCCGTCGCCGATGCAGGCGTTGCGCAGGTGGCCGACGTGGGCGGCCTTGTTGGGGTTGGTGGCGGTGTGCTCCACCAGGGTCCGCCCGGCCGCCGCCGGTTCCCCCGGGATCACGAGCGGCGTCCCCAGCGCCAATCCCAGCGCCTGATCGAGGACCGCCCCCGCCCAGACCCGGTCCTCCAGGTGGCAGTTGACATAGCCGGGCGGGCTGACGCTCCAGCCGGTGACGAACTCGAGGTGGAGCGCCTCCAGCCGGCCGCGCAGCTCCTCGGCGATCTCGAGGGGGCGGCGGCGGAGGACCCGGGCGGCCCTCAGCGGCGCCGGGGTCGAGAAATCTCCGAACTCGGGCCGTGCCGAGCGCTCGACGACCGCCTCGACCTCGTCCCCGACCCCGGACGCGGTGAGCACGGCCCGAACCGCTCGGCTCAGCTCGGTGCGAACGTCGAGCATGGGCTCGGATCGTACTCGGAGCGGGGGGGCGGGCTTCTCCGCCCGGCCCCGACCGGGGGACCGGCACCCGCCCGGGGCGGCTCGGCGAACGCCGCGCTGCGGCCGGTGGCTCCGAATGGAGACAATGCCGGGCCGATGGGCACAATCCGCCACTGCGTGGTCCCGGCCGCCGGGCTGGGCACCCGCTTCCTCCCCGCCACCAAGGTGCTCCCCAAGGAGATGCTGCCGGTGGTCGACCGCCCCGTCATCGAGTGGGCGATCGAGGAGGCGATGGCGGCCGGCGCCACCGAGATGGTCCTGGTCATCGCCAACGGCAAGGAGCTGATCCAGGCCCACTTCGAGCGCCAGCCGGAGCTGGAGAGGGTCCTCGAGGCGCGCGGCAAGAAGGCGGAGCTGGCCGCCGTCCGCCACTCCCAGGACATGGCCAGCATCCGCTACGTGCTCCAGGAGAAACCACTCGGGCTGGGCCACGCGGTACTCTGCGCGGCCGAAGTGGTCGGCGACAATCCCTTCCTCTGCATGCTTCCCGATGACCTCTCGCACGCCTCGCCCCCGATCCTCGCCCAGCTCCGTCACGCCTGGGACGAGGTCCAGTCGACGGTGCTCGCCCTGATGCGGGTGCCCGGCGACGAGATCGCCCGGTACGGCTGCGCCACCGTCGCGGAGAGCCGCGGCCGGCTCCACCGGATCACCGGGGTCGTGGAGAAGCCGAAGCCTGATGAGGCTCAATCAGACCTCGCCATCATGGGTCGCTACGTCCTCTCCCCCGCGATCTTCGACGCGCTGCGGCGGACCCCGCCCGGGTCGGGCGGCGAGATCCAGCTCACCGACGGCATCGCCGGGCTGCTCGAGACCGGTGAGGTCTGGGGGCTCGAGTTCGAGGGTGAGCTGCTCGACGTGGGCACCCTCGACGGCTGGCTCACCACCAACGTACGCCTGGCGCGCGAGCTGGGCCGGGCGCCGGCGCTGCGGGCGGCGCTCGCATGATGTCGCTCTTCCGCCGCGAGTGGGGTGCGATCACCTTCGTCGCCACCGTCCTCATCGGCGCGGTGGTGGTGGCCATCTCGTTCGCCATCAGCGCGGGCCACGGGTCGGCCAGTCCCTCGCTGCCCCCCTGCCCCTCGTACACCCCCTGGCAGACCCCCTCGGCGGGCGCCACCGCCACGGCGACCCCGTTCGCCTTCGCCAACTGCCCGACCCCGCCCCAGAAGCCGATCCCGACCCCCAGCCCGACGCCCACCCCGAGCCCCACCTCCGCGGCGTCGGCATCCGCCTCCGCCTCGGCGTCGGCATCCGCATCGGCATCCGCCTCGGCCTCCGCCTCGGCCTCCGCGTCGGCCAAGGCGTCCGCCTCGGCGTCGGCCTCCGCGTCAGCGTCGGCGAAGGCGTCCGCCTCGGCGAGCCCGACCGCGACCCCGTCGTAGCCGGCCAGGCGTCACTGCGCCCTCACGCGGTCCCGCTCTCGGTGGCGCCGGCCCTCAGGTCCCCGGCCACAGCCGGCCCGCCCTTGCGCCGCCGGCCCCCTCTCGCCTGACGCCCAGCCCTCGTCCTCCCGCCGCCGGGCCTCGCGCCCCGCACTTCCGGCGAGCCGACCCGCGGCCGCCCGCCGGCGTCAGGAGCCGAGCTGCGCCTCGAGCGTCGAGATCGGCGCGCCGTTGCAGACCGAGCCCGGCTGGTCCCCGGTGACCTTGCAGATCCCGGCGGTGATCCAGTTGGCGTTGCCGATGATCGATTGGGCGACCTGGCTCTGGCTGTTGGTCAGGGTGTCGGCGATCTGCTGCCAGTCCAGCCCCTGGAGGATCTGAGGAGCCACCCCGCTCCCGCTCAGGATGTAGCGATTGGCGAGATCCTGGAAGGGGATTCCGCCGGTCGTCGACGAGTACGGCGAGGTGTCGTAGGAGTTGACCAGCGCCTGCTGCGCGGCGGTCGGCGTCTGCAGGGGCTTGCCGTTGCGATCCTCGGTCTCGACCGGCGCGAAGTCCAGGTACTGGCTGGAGTAGCTGGAGCCGAGGAACGTGAAGGTGTGGGTGTTGGGGATGTCGTCGGGGTTCGAGTCGGACATGGTGATGTGCAGGTTGCTGAAGCTGCCGAACCGGCTGAGCGCGATCACCACGCTCCAGCGCTCGGCGGCGCAGTAGGGGCAGTACTCGGCGCCGATGTAGAGGAGCTCGGGGTGGCCGTTGGCCCCCTTGAGGAGGGCGGGAGAGCCCGAGATCGGCTGGAGCGGGTTGGTGACGCCGCCCGCCGCGATGGCGGTCGACACCGTCGGGCTGACGCCGGTGACCGCGCTGAGCACCGAGGCCGGCGCCAGCGGGTTGGCGTTGGGGGAGGTGCTGCCATTGCCGGATGAGGAGTTCCCCACCACCAGGAAGATGACCACCACCGCGACCACCACCACGGTCGCCGCGCCGCCCCACGCCCAGGGCCGCTGCCACCAGGGGCGGGGAATCGCCACCCGCTGGGTGCGGTAACGGGACCCGCCCGAGCCCGGGGAGGTCGTCCCCCTGCGCGGGGGCGGTGGGGTGCCCCGGCGCGGTGGCGGTGGGCTCGTCCTGCCCGCCGTGCCCTGGGCTCCCGGGCGCGTCGCGGACGGAGTCCCCGGGCGCGTCACGGAAGGAGTCCCCGGGCGGGTCGTGGAAGCGGCCGCCGGGCGCGTCGTGGATGGAGTCCCCGGCCGCGCCGTCGAGGGTCCAGCCGGCCGCGTCGAGGGTGCCGGTCCCCTTCGCTCGGGGTTCGACTCCGGTGTCAGATCCTGACGTCGGCGCTTGGAGGGGCGGGCCATTCCAATCCTCGGATCAATTGAATCAGTGTCGCGAATGGTACAGATGCACGGCGAGGGCCTCCTCGCGCGGCCGCCTCACCCCGTGCTCTCGTAGACGGCGGCGCCCCCGGACTGGACGCGCCCGAGCGTCACCAGCAGGCTGAGGAACACCAGCACATGGACGCTGGTGCACCACTCACAGAGCTCGTGAAGCTGGACCAGCTCGTCGTAGACGAAGTAGAGGACGGAGGCGAGGCCCAGCAGGGCCCAGATCAGATGCCCGGGGCGGAGCCATCGCGGCTCCGGGCTGCCCCGCCGTGCGCACCGGATCGCGATCAGGGCCAGCGCCCCGCTCACGATGAACCAGATCATCCCGGGGACGGTCACCGGGATGGAGGTGCCGGGCACCACCGAGTACTGGCTCTTCAGCACCCCCTCGCAGTTGACGAACCCCCCGTTGCTGCAGAGCGGGGCGACCCCCGCGTAATGGAGGGTGGTGAGGTAGACGGAGATGCCCAGCCCGATCACCCCGACGGCGAGCAGGAACCAGGCTCCCCAACCCGCACCCCTCGACGGCTCCTCCGAGGCGTCTCCCTCGAGCTCCGCCACCGAGCTGCGCGAGGGCCGGCCGGCGGATGGGCGATTCATCGCCGTCACCCTACCCCACCGCCGCGCTGGTGGGTCGGATCGGAGATGGGTGCCGTGATGGCCCCGCCGGGGCCTGGCGCCGTGATCTCGGGACGCGTCGTCGCGCCACCGTCCGGGTCCGCGTTCTCGTCCGCACCGCCGGCTGTGACCGCGCCCCGGTCGCGGCTCGCGACCTGGTCCCGCCACCAGAGGTCGACCGCCCGTCGGGTGTCGGTCAGGCTCCCCCGGTTGTCGATGACCCAGGTGGCGCGGTCACGCTTGGCCTCGATGGGAAGCTGCGCCGCCAGCCGCTGCCGGGCCGCCGTCTCGCCGAGTCCGTTGCGCTCGTGGAGCCGCCGGATCTGGGTGGCGGGGTCGGCGTAGACCAGCAGCACGCCGTCCGGGAAGTCGGCCTGGCGACCGACCTCGAAGAGGAGGGGGTGATCGACGACCACCAGCGGGGCGGCCGATCCGGCGAGGGCCGTGACCTCCTCCGCCATGCGGGCGAGGATCAGCGGATGGGTGATCGCCTCCAGCCGGCGCCGGCGCCCCGCGTCGGCGAAGACGATCTCGGCCAGGGCGGCGCGGTCCAGCCCCCCGCCCGGAGTGAGCAACGCGCGGCCGAAGGCCTCGAGCACCGCCTTCAGGCCGGGGGTCCCCGGCTCGACCACCTCCCGGGCGATCCGGTCGGCATCCACCACGGCGGCTCCGTGGCCGGCGAGCATCCCCGCCACCGTCGATTTGCCGGTGGCGATGCCCCCGGTCAGGGCGATGATCCGCACCGGCGGATCATCCCTCGGTCGCGGCGCGTGATGGGCAGCCCGCGTTGCATCGCCGGCGCCGAGGCCGTGCCTCCCGACTGCGCGATCCACATTGCGCGTCGTCGTCGCGCCGGTCGCGCCTCCCGACTGCGCGATCCACACTGCGCGTCGTCATCGCGCCGGTCGCGCCTCATCGCGAGCCCGGCCGGCCCGGCCGGCCACGCCCGCGCACACACGCGCTCTCGCCGGCGCGCCGTGCGCACCGGTCCCCGCCCTCTCGCCTCGCGGCGCGTCGCCCCCGCCCCTCTGCCTCGAGGTCAGGTCAGCGGATGATCGACTCCTGGGCTGCCGGCGCGTACGCCTGTCCCACCAGGTCCACCCGACCCAGGGATCTGGCGAAATCCAGGCAGGCCGACCGGGTGAACCGGAGGTGCTTGCCCGGGGTGTGCCAGGCCTGGAGGTGGCCTTGGGCCACGGCGCGCCGGAGCGTCGACCGCGAGACGCCGCAGAGGCTCGCCGCCTCACCGGTCGTCAGGATCTGGTCCTCGTTCTGAGCCATCGTCGTTCCTCCCTTTCCGTCAGCCGAAGCTGACTCCGACGCGTTGACCGCGTCGGACGTCATCAGTGTACAGGGACTTTGGCGCGCTTGTCACGTTCCCTCAGGCTGCAGCCTCTCGGCCCGATCCCAGGATGTGCGAGGACCTTCGAACGGGTCTCTGAGGGCCGATCGGCCCCCCTGTGAAACCCCCCTCGGCCTCCCTGCGAAACCCTCTGGCCCGCCCCGTGAAACCCCCTGGGCCTCCCTGCAAAACCCCTCTTCGACCTCCTCTGGGCCGTCCTCAGAGCCCCCGTCCGAGCCCCCCTCGGAGGACTCCCCCGGCCCTTCGGGGAAGCTCCCCGGCCCCCGTCATCCGGCCCCGCCGGCACCCCCGGAACCCCTCTCCGATATCACCGCCGAGGGGCGGAAGGGCGCCCCGTATACTGACTGAACCCAACAATTGGCTCTTGTCGGGCCGGGAGGACCGCGGATGTCGGCACGGGTGCATGACCTGGTCACGCGTCTCGTCGAGAGTGTCGGCACCGTGATCGTGGGGAAGGAACCCGAGATCGAGCTCTGTGTGCTCGCCCTCCTCTGTCGCGGCCACGTGCTCATCGAGGACGTCCCCGGGGTCGGCAAGACCATGCTCGCCAAGGCGCTGGCGCGGGCCAGTGGCTGCTCCTTCGAGCGTGTCCAGTTCACCCCCGACCTGCTCCCCGGCGATGTCACCGGCGTGTCGGTCTTCGACCCGCGCACCACCGGGTTCGAGTTCCGGCGGGGACCGGTGTTCGCCCAGGTCCTGCTCGCCGACGAGATCAACCGGGCCTCTCCCAAGACCCAGTCCGCGCTGCTCGAGGCGATGGAGGAGGATCAGGTCACGGTCGACGGCCAGACCCACCGGCTCCCCGACCCCTTCATCGTCCTGGCGACCCAGAACCCGATCGAGCTGGGCGGCACCTTCCCGCTCCCCGAGGCGCAGGTGGACCGGTTCCTCTTCAAGGTCGACCTCGGCTACCTCCCGCTCGACGACGAGGTGGCGATGCTGGACCGCTTCCAGACCTCGTCGCCACTCGACGACCTGATGGCGGTGACCACCCCCGAGGAGCTCGGGGAGTGCCAGAGGGCGTGTGCCGAGGTCTACTGCGACCCGGTGCTCAAGGAATACTGCGTGCGCCTGGTCCAGCGCACCCGCCAGCATCCCGACGTCGCGCTCGGGGCCTCGCCCCGCGGCAGCCTGGGCCTGCTCCACTCCGCCCAGGCGCGGGCCGCGGCGGCGGGCCGCGACTTCGTCCTCCCCGACGACCTGAAGGGACTGGCCGCCGGGGTGCTCACCCACCGGGTGATCCTCACCCCCAACGCGGAGCTCCGCGGCGTTCTGGCCTCGGGCGTCATCGAGGAGATCCTCGCCGCCGAGACCGTGCCGACAGCCGCGCGCCGGCTGGCATGAGCAGCCGGGCGCCCCTTCTCGCCGTCCTCGTCGTTCTCAGCTTCTTCGCCGGGCTCACCGGCGTTCGCCTCGCCTACACCCTGGCCTACGCGCTGCTGCTGCTGCTGCTGGTGGCCTGGATCTGGTCGATGATCCTGGCCCGGCGCATCGAGGTCCGC
>Ga0187875_10001859_pt1 | contig 15907 bp, 12 predicted proteins | sample June2016WEW_17_1_2_FD_132978 | JGI IMG/M metagenome (GOLD analysis project Ga0187875, IMG submission 132978) | Peatland microbial communities from SPRUCE experiment site at the Marcell Experimental Forest, Minnesota, USA - June2016WEW_17_10 | ecosystem: Environmental > Terrestrial > Soil >... | reverse complement strand
GAGTCTTATCTCATGCAAGATGAGCCTGGAGGGAGGGGCTGTTTCGCATACAAGATGAGCCTGGAGCGGGGATCGGCCATGCTGGGTATTGACCATCAAAGTGAGCAACAAAGCGGGGATGAGCCTGGACGAGATCCGGGTTTTCTTGAAAGCCAGCGAAGCCGTGCATTTCGCAGGCGAGAAAAAAGAGGAGGTTTACGCTTGGGTGAGCGAGTGCCTGAGGGAGCAGAATTGGGACGAGTTGGGGCGTACGGCGCGCGGTTGGGTGCGGCGGTATATGGAGAAGATGACGGGGCTGAGCCGCGCGCAGATCACGCGTCTGATCACCCGATACGGGGAGGATGGAGACGTGCGGGTTAAGCGCAGCCGGCGCCACCGTTTCGCGCCGCTGTACAACCACGAGGACGTGGCGCTGCTGGTGAGCGTGGATGCGGCGTACGAGACGCTCAGCGGACCGGCCACGCAGAAGATTTTGCAGCGCCAGTGCTATGACTTCGGCGACCCGCACTACGATCGGCTGGCGCGGATCTCGGTGGCCCAAATCTATCGTCTGCGCAAGAGTGCGGGGTACCGGAAGCAGCGGGTGGTCTACCAATGTACGCGCGGGGTGCAGGTGGCCATTGGCCAGAGGCGCGCGCCGCAACCCGAGGGACGGCCGGGATACCTGCGGGTGGACACCGTGCATCAGGGAGATCGGGACGGGGTGAAGGGGGTCTATCACATCAATGCGGTAGACGAAGTGACGCAATGGGAGGTGGTGAGCGCCACCGCGCAGATCAGCGAGGCGGCTCTCAAACCCTTGCTGGAGGCCATGCTGCGGCAGTTTCCCTTCCGCGTTCTCGGGTTTCATTCCGACAACGGCAGCGAGTTCATCAACCACATCGTGGCCGAGTTACTGAACAAGCTGCTCATCGAGCAGACCAAGAGCCGGCCGCGACACTGCAACGACAACGCCTTGGTGGAGTGCAAAAATGGAGCGGTCATCCGCAAGCACATCGGCTACGGATACATCGCCGCGGAACACGCCCCCGCCATGCAGTCTTTCTACCTGCAATACTTCAACCCCTACTTGAATTTCCACCGGCCGTGCGGCGTGCCGGAGCGAGTGATCGACGCCAAGGGAAAGGAGCGGAAACGGTATCGCTGGTATGCCACTCCCTTTGAAATCCTGCGCCAGTTGCCAGGCGTGGCGGGGTACCTGAAGGGAGACTTGACGATCCAAGAGTTGGACGGTCGGTCGCGGCGGCAAACTGACATGCAGGCGGCCAGCGCCATGCAAGCGGCCAAACAGAAGTTGTTTGCGAGCTTCCCCGATCGGCGGACAGCATGAGGCAATCACCGGGGCAACCTCGGCGTGCTACGAAGACCAGTCTCCCGTTGGTCAGCCCTGGGGTACCGCGGAGAGATCCGGCGCCAAAACAAAAACCTTCCAATGAAAAGAAAAACAAACCAAAACCACCCCAGCCCGAGGCCCTGTGCCGCCTCCCGTTGGTCGGCCCTGAGAAGGTGGTACAAGATCCATATTCAAAGAAAGGAGACCCGTATATCCGATACCTGTTCCCCAGGCTCATTCTTGGATGAGAAAATGCTGCACATACCCATCTTGCCAAATTCGAAAGGGCCATGCAGCGTGAGCGAACGAAGGCGGGTCTGGATTCTGCTCGCCGGGAAGGACGGATCGGCGGACGCCGGCCAAAGTTGACCCTTCAGCAACAGTCCGAGATCGGGAAGATGGTTTCAAAAGGTCACAAGACCGCAGCCGACGCTGCCCGCTTATTCAAAGTCCACCCTGCCACTGTCTCGCGGCTGCTGGCACGGGCTTACGCCAAATAGCGCGCAAAGTTTTACGCCACTTAATTTGCAAAGTGACAATTACGCTGGGTTCCGCCTTGTGCGTCGCACAAATAATTACCCGGAATTGGCTCTTGAAGGAAGAATGCCCCCGGCAGGTCGCATGCATCCGCCGCCTAGACGCCTAGCTGTCACACGTGCCTCCAAAAACTGCCCCGCCCCGCAACCCCAGCGCCCTCAGTAACCTACCTCCAACCCACCATGACCGGCCTTCCGCCAAACCCGTAGCGAAACAGGACCCGTGCTACCCTGAAATCGGGGAATCGGAAATCGGGTACCAAGGCGTCGCCACGCCGCGAACGCCCCACTGCCGCCGGCAAGGCCTGCAGCGAAACCGCAATTGGCTTCGTCAATTTTTGTAACTGTAAGTAAATAAGTTACTTATTGGCTTCGCTCGTCGAAAAATGATGATTCTGGCACTACCAAAAAACAAATCGCGACCAACCGCCGGACGCGCCTTCACAAACCCGCAGCCAGAATCCGTTATAATAGAGACGTTCACTCAGAGAGGGATTGTGTACCTGCGTACTTTCTTTCGCCTTTTTGCCCACATTCAAATGATGCCCATCCTCGAAAGCGGCGAGGAAACGCTGGTCGGCGGGCAAGCCGTTATTGAGGGCGTGATGATGCGCGCCCCGCACAGCTACTGTGTCGCCGTCCGCAAGCCGAATGGCGAGATCGTGACCGAGGAAAAGCCGCTGGCCCGCATGTCCGAGCTGCACCGCATCTTCAAATACCCGGTGGTGCGCGGTGTGGGTACCCTCTATCAGGCGATGGTTTTGGGGCTGAAGGCGCTGAAGTTTTCGGCCAACTCCATGCTGGAAACCGTATCTCCCAAGGCCGAAGCCAAGGAAGTCCCCAACTGGGCCATCACTTTGAACCTGGTGCTTTCCTTGGGATTTTTCATCTTCCTTTATAAGTTCATCCCGCTGTATGCCGTGACCGCGATGGAGAAGTGGTACCCGGTCCTCAAGGGCCGCATTGCCTTCAACGCCGCCGATGGCTTCATCCGCATCGCCATCTTCCTGACTTTTCTGTTCCTGATTTCGCGCATGAAAGACATCCGTCGCGTCTTCGAGTATCACGGCGCCGAACACAAGGTGGTGTTCAACTTCGAATCCGGAAAGCCGGTCAACGTCCAAAACGCGCAGTCCTTCACCACTTTCCATCCGCGCTGCGGCACCAGTTTTCTGATGGTAGTGATGGTCGTTTCCATGGTCGTCTACACGCTGATTCCGTTCTCCGGCTTCGGCATGAAACTGCTGTGCCGCGTGCTGCTGCTGCCATTCATCGCGGGCTTCAGTTACGAGTTGATCCGCTTCGCCGCCAAGCGCCGCGGGTCGTTCCTGGCTACCCTGACCGCCCCCGGCCTGTGGCTGCAGCGCATTACCACCAAGCCGCCGTCCGACGAGCAGGCCGCCGTGGCTATCCATGCGCTGGAAGGCGCCATGGCCCTTGAGAAATCCCAGGGCGGCGAACTGATCATCGCGTAACCTCCATGCAATTCGTTCCCAGGCTACAGCAGATCGAAGTGCGCTTCGAAGACCTGACGCGCCAACTGGCGGATCCCGCGCTGATGGCCGACGCCGGCGAATATCGCAAAGTGGCCAAGGCACGCAGCGACATCGCCGAAGTTGTGGACAGGTTTCGCGAATGGAAAAAGGCCGCCAGCGAATTCGCCCAGGCGCGCGGCATGTTGCAGGATTCGGATCCGGATCTGCGGCAAATGGCCAGCGAGGAAGCCGCCCGGCTGGAGCCGGAACTGGCGCGCATTGAGCAGGAGATCAAGGTCCTGCTGCTGCCCAAGGATCCCAACGACGAGAAGAACGTGGTGCTGGAAATCCGTGCCGGCACGGGCGGCGACGAAGCTACGCTGTTTGCCGCGGAGATTTTCCGCATGTACTCGCGCTTTGCGGAATCGCAGCGCTGGCGCATTGAGATCACCTCCGCCAGCGAATCGTCGGCCGGCGGTTTGAAGGAAGTGATCGCCCTGGTCAGCGGCGACAAAGTCTTTAGCAAGCTCAAATACGAAAGCGGTGTGCATCGGGTGCAGCGCGTGCCGGTCACCGAGCAGCAAGGGCGCGTGCACACTTCGGCGATCACCGTGGCGGTGCTGCCCGAAGCCGACGAAGTGGAAGTGAAGCTGGATCCCAAGGACATCCGCATCGATACGTTCTGCTCGTCAGGTCCGGGCGGCCAGTCGGTGAACACCACGTATTCGGCGGTGCGCATTACGCACCTGCCCACTGGCTTGATTGTCTCCTGCCAGGACGAAAAGTCGCAAATCAAGAACCGCGCCAAAGCTGAGCGCGTGTTGCGCTCCCGGCTCTACGAAATCGAGTTGGAGAAGCAGCAGGCGGCGCTGGGCGCAGAGCGGCGCAGCATGGTGGGCACCGGCGACCGTAGCGAGAAAATTCGCACCTACAACTTCCCCCAAAACCGCGTCACCGATCACCGCATCGGCCTTACACTGCACCAGTTGGATATAGTGATGGAAGGCCGGCTGGACGCGATCGTCGACGCGCTGACCACCTACTACCAGGCCGAGAAGCTCAAGGAGCAGGGCGACCCGGTCCTGGTCCCGACGTAACCCGCATGACCGTCCGGACCGCGCTGCTTCAGGGGACCAAGCTCCTGGACGACGCCGAGGTGGGTGTGGCGCGGCTCACCGCTGAAGTCCTTCTGGCGCACGCACTGCGACGCGATCGCGCATATCTGTTCGGCCATCCCGAGCACGAACTTTCGGAAATCGAATGGCTGCACTATGGCCGCTATCTGCACGAACGCATGCAAGGCAAGCCCACCCAGTACATCACCGGACGCCAGGAGTTCTACGGGTGCGAGTTTCGCGTGACGCCGGATGTGCTGATCCCGCGCCCGGAAACCGAGCATGTGGTGGAGACCGTGCTGCGGCTGGCGCCGCACGCCGCCCGCATTCTGGATGTGGGTTGCGGCTCCGGCTGTCTGGCCGTCACGCTGCGCCTGGAAACTGGCGCCGCTGTGTGGGGCACGGACATCTCGCCGGCGGCCATCCGTGTTGCCGCTGACAACGCGCAGCGTCTGGACGCGCCAGTCTCGTTTGTGGCGTGCGATCTGATGTCCGCTTTCGCCGATAGCTCGATGGATCTGATCGTTTCCAACCCGCCCTATGTCCCGCTGGGCGACAAGGCGGGTCTACAGCGCGAAGTGCGCGACTGGGAGCCGCACGAAGCGTTGTTCGCCGGACCCACAGGACTGGAACTCTATGAGCGCCTGGTCGACGATGCGGAACGTGTCCTGCGTCCGGGCGGTTGGCTCGTCATGGAACTGGGCTTCAATACGAGTGGCCGGGTGGCGGGCATGTTCTCCGGACATTGGCGAGAGTTGGAAACCGTGCCCGACCTGGCCGGTATCCCACGCGTCATTGCCGCGCGGCTGGAATCATGATGCGGAATCGGAGTAGTCTGGCCGACACGAATGGTACGCACAGCCCGATCAGCAAGCCTCCAGCAAGACCGGCGATGAAGCCCGTGAATGCGTTTTACTCGATATCCCCGACTTCCAGCGTCACCTTCGCCGCCTCGCCAGGACCAATCTCGATTTCCTTGGCCTTCGACCGCTGGCGCCACAATTTCAGGATCGGCTCAGCGGTGCCATCCAGTCCCAGATCGCATGCCAGCACTAGGTATTTTCCGGGCGGTAGCGGCTTGACGACTCCGCTCCAACCATTCTCCACGTCCGCCTGACGCAGCTCGTCGTGCAGCGCCGCGGCCGAGCCGGCATCTTCGGCCATGACATAGAGGTTCACGTGTGAGACGGCATTGCCATCGCGATCGGTGACGCGGGCCGTCAGCGATCCAGCGTCGCACGCCAGCGCGATGTGCAGCCGTCCTTCTCCGGCCGCCCGCGTCAATCGCAGCGGTTGGTGCAGGATACTGGCGCCGGCAAAGGTCGCATCCTTGACGTAGCAACCGTTTGGGATCTCACTGGCCTCGAGCATGTAGTCATCGGCTGGAACGGTCTCCAGCGTGAACGGACCCGGCACCCGCACGCGGTCGCCATAGGAGACGCCGGCCATGAAGACACCGGACGATTCCTCCTCATCCGCGTGCCTGCCGCGCCAGAACTTCGTCAATCCGATCCGAATGCGCGTTTCTCCGGCCTTCCCAGTGGGCGCCGAGTCCCAGGCCGTTTCACCGGAGAGCGTCACCGCGGAACTCGGCAGAAGTTGCACGTCCTGTGCGTCGCGATCCGCAATGACGACCTGCGCGTAGGCGGACCAGCGCTGGCTGCGGGACCCTTCCGTGTTAGCCGCTACCAGCCGGTACTCACCGGGATGGAAGCCGCAGGCGCGGAACTTACCCTCGGCTACGGTCGCCGTAACGGGCGTGAGCGACGACCCGAACACTAGCGGCAATTGCTCGGTTATGGTCACCTCCGGTGCCGCCTTGCCGCCGCGGTCCCGCACCTCGCCATCGATACAATACGAAGGCGCGGACATCGTCTGAATATCCACGCCGCGTCGATCCTCGGCTGAAACGAGCGTCACCGGTTGCGCTCCCTGGATGTCAGGCGAGCCCGGATAGAATGCCGGAATCGGAAGCCGCGCACGTTTCTCCGGCTCGGCCGGAATCTCCTCCGTGGGATTGATCGGTTTGACCGGTTTCCTCGCCAGAATCAGAAAGCCGCGCTCGGCTGGAACCGGCTTCAGGCGATACTCGCCGTTCTGATCGGTGTGTGCGCTCAACGTCGGGCTGTATGCCGCCTGACCGAACTCGAACGTCGCTTTCAGCAGAACGACAACGGCGCCGGCTACCGGCTGGCGGTCTTCATCGAACACTCTCCCGGAAATCGATCCACCGGCTTTGATGAAGATCTCCACTCCGGTAAGTTCTTGACCGGGGTTCAAGAGGACATAGACACCCCCGGAAGCGGCGCGGCTCCGATCCTGAACGGAAACCCAGTGCCGGCCGGGTTCCAGTTTCTGAAAAATGAACTGGCCTTGCGGACCGGTGGTAGCGTCGGACTGGCCTGCCCACACGCGCACGCCCTCAAGCGGGACGTGGGTGGCAGCTTCTTTGACCACGCCGCTCAGCGAGCAGGTCGCCGGGTCGGAGGGTGGCGTCTGCGCCAAGGCCGCCAGCGCCACGAGCGATGCGAAAGTAAACTTCACTGGGCAGACCTCACGGCGCACTGAAGTTCGCCGCTGCAAGCTAAAGCTTGCACAACACCTACATTACTGGTTCGAGCTCTTCTTCCTGGATCAGCGTAGCGTCTTCCAGGGTTTCTTCCTCGGCGGTCCCTTCCGCCAGCCTCTCCGTGATGTCGGGCTCGGAAGGCGTTGGAACTTCGACTGGCGCCGGCAGAGGTTCCGGCTCCGGCTCCGGTTTGGCCGCCGTCTTGCGCGCTTTCGGTTTCGCCTTGCGCGGCGCGCGCGTGCGGGTCACGTGCGGCTCGGTTTCGGCGACGCCCGCGGCCTCCCGCAGTTCCTTGAACGAAGCCTCCAGAAAGTCAATCATGCGGCCTCCATCCGGCGCCGCCAGCGCGTCCGTGGTCAGCGCGAAATAGAGTTTTTGGTCGTAGCTTTCAATCGCCACGCTGATGCCCACATCCATGCCCGTAGGTACGTGCGGATAGCAGGCCACCATGCGCTGGCCGCAGGTGTATAGCGGCAGTTGCGGTCCCGGCACATTCGTGCAGACCATGTGGAACAGCGGAATGGGAGTATTGAGCCAGCCTAAATTGCCAGCCAGGAACGCCTGCACGGGCGGCGGCAGAAGGCCCAGCCAGGCAAGGCTCAGGCGCAACAATTCCGGCGTACGCGCGCCTTTCATGGCTTGGGTCAGCTCGTGAATGTGCTTCAGACGCGCCACCGGATCGCGTATGCCGAGCGGCAGCGCCACCAGCATCAACGAAATCAGATTGCCAAACGCGCCGACCGACTGTTCCTGCGGCCGCACATTCACCGGCACCATGGGCCGGAAGAACCGGTTCTTCACGGTTTGCCCGTGCGCCTTGGTATACTTGGCGACCGCGCCCGCGACCACCGTCAGCACCACATCGTTCACCGTGCCGCCGCAGGCCGAGCGAATGGCGCGCGCTTCGGCGAAGGGGAACTCGGTCCAGAACACGCGCCGCTCGCCGGAGCAGGGACGGTTGAAAGGCAAATGCTCCACGGGCGACAGCAGTTCGGGCATCCTGTCCACTACCCGTTCGAGACCCACCGCCGCGAAATTGTCGGTCTTCAGCAGGTTGCCGTAGCCCTTCAGTGCATCGCGGACATCCGCCAACCGTTTGGGGATCTGCGCCAGGCTGTCGGTGAAGGCATCTACGAAAAGACTGGCGGCGTCCGGGGGCTTGGGCGGCCGATAAGCCTTGCGTTTCGGCAACCGGCGCTCCTCCGGCGACGGGTCCAGCATCACGTTCATCAGCCCGATACCGGCGACCCCATCCACGATGCAATGGTGCACTTTGCAAATCAGGGCCGAACGTCCGCCGGCCAGTCCATCGACCACGTGCATTTCCCAGAGCGGCTTGTTGCGATCCAGCAGGGGCGTGAAGATTCGGCCGGTCAGTTCGCGCAACTGCTCGTCGGTGCCCGGCGGATCGAGTTTCACATGGGAGATGTGACGCCGGACGTCGAAGTCCGGATCGTACTGCCAGGTGGGGTATCCGATATTGAGGAAGGGGAACGCCACTTTTTCGCGGTAGCGGGGGATCAAATCCAGCTTGGATTCGATGGTGGCGACGAAGCGCTCGAAGGGGATGGCACCTTCGAAGACACACACGCCGCCGATGTGCAGGGGCATCTCCTTGCACTCGAAATTCAGAAACGCCGCATCCAGCGCGCCGAAGCGGGATGGAAGTTGGGGAAGTGCCATGAAAGCCTCCTTTCAGGAATCGGTATATTAATACTATATTGTCTAGTAATCCACGGCGGGATGCAAGCGTCAACCTACCGGCGAAGGAGTTTGAAGGCGATGTCGCGGCCTTGCCCCTGCGCGTAGGCGAGCGAGATCCAAAGCAGCGCAAACGGCTCCAGCACGCGCGCCTGGGAGAGCGGCCCGGCATCCACGGCTTCAAAGCCGAGTTGCTCGACCAGCGGCCGTACGGTTTGCTTAGCGGCGGCATCGTCGCCACAGTAGAACATCACGGGCCGGTCGGCGCCAAACGCCGGATTCGCCATAATGTTGAAACCCACCGTATTGAAGGCCTTCACCACTTTCGCGCCGCGCGCCCAACCGGCGACCTGCTCGGCTGCCGAAGTGGTGGTGCCAACTTCCAAACCCGACAGATCGGGCAAGAGCGGATTGGTGGCATTGATGAGCACCTTGCCTGTCAGATCCCCCAATCCTTCGAGCACGGCTTTGGTAGAAGGCCAGGGCGTTGCCAGCAATAACAATTCGCTTACCTCCAACGCCTCTTTGGATGACGCGGCGCGGGCCGCCGCACCCGCTTTGGCGACAAGTTGACGCATGTCGCCGGACGCGGGATTGCGCGATCCGAAAGTTACGTCATGACCTGCCTGCGCCCAGCGCGTACCGAGTGCGCCTCCGACGTTGCCTGAGCCGATAATGCCGATCTTCATGCGACCTTCCTTGTATCAGCTTACTCCGGAGGATGCGAAGAGCGGGTTCTGGAGAACCCGCGCAGGACTGGAGGCCCGCCCCACTTGGACGAAGATAACTTAGTGGCGACTGGCGGCGGCTGCGCTTACTTCTGCAAGGCCCTGGCGCGGCTCCGGATCGCCGGGCCGTAGTTTCGCCGCTTCGCCGAAGTAGCGCAGCGCATCGGGATACTGGCGGGCGGCCAAAGCCTTCCGCGCCAGGCCGAGCGTGACGCCGTAGAGTAGATCCACCGCCCTGGCATCCTGCCGGTTGAGTTCGTGCGCGCGGCTGAGAGCCTGGTAAGCCGGCAAATCTTCGCCCAGCTTGGCGAGCACGGCGCCGTAAAGGAAGTTCAATTGGAAGATGTCCGGCCACCGCTCGACAGCTTTGGCGATGGGCGCGCGGGCCTCCTCATAGCGACCCATCTGGAAGTAAGTGAACGCCAGGTTGTACTGCATTTGCGGCCTTTCGGGGGCCAGCTCGGCGGCGCGGCGCAGGGGGGTAAGAGCGGCCTCCAGGTCGCCGTGCTGGCCGTAGATGGTGCCCAGCGCGGTCAGTCTCTCGGCATCGTCCGGATCGTACAGCCGCTGGCAAAACGTGCGGGCATCGGCGCGCGGGCCGGCGTCCAGCTTTTGTGCGCATTCCGTGCGCAGCCGGCTCTCATCGGTGTCGCGCCGGCGCAGTTCCGCCGATTCCGCGAAGGCCTTCCGGGCTTCCTCGTCGCGGCCCAGTTTCCGATACACCATCGCGAGTTGATACTGCGCCAGACTATCCCGCGGGTTCACTTTCGCGGCTTGCTTCAACCACTCTTCGGCTGCCGGCAAATCGCCCTGTTTGAAACATGCCAGACCCAAATAGTAGGCCGTATCCGGGAAAGGAGGCTTGGCGATGGCTTTGCTCAGGTTCCGTACCGCGCTCGGGAAATTCTGGTTCAGGAGGTCGAGCCTCCCCAGGTAATACGAGACGTTGGGATGCTCGCCCACCTCGCGGCGCACGGCTTCGAATTCCCGGCGCGACTCGTCCGTTTGCTTCAGTTCGAAAAGCGCGACAGCCAGCGGAAATCGCGCGCGCATGACCAGTGTGGGGTCCAGCCGCAGCGCCGCCCGGAATTCGATGACTGCCGTGTCGTAGCGGTCTTGCCGCAGTGCGTCGTAGCCCTTGCCCAGGTGGGCTTCCGCGGTGTCCTGGGGTAGCGCGCGCGGTGGCAGCATCAGTATGGCGAATGCAGTGGCGAGCAGGAGGAGCGGTTTTCCGCAGGGCGTCACAGCTTTTAAGTTACCCCACTTCATCAGGGCGACTCACCCGGAAAGCGTCGGCGCGCCGCACGGTTCTACGTGGCCGCGAGCGGCGCGAAGCCGAGGGAGCCAAGACGGCCCAGGCGTCGGCTAGGCGGCGGTGGAGACGATCACAACGGTTAACGCCGTATTCACAAAAGGAGGCTATACCAGTTCCAGCCGCTTCACCCTTATACGGTCGGCGTGGACGTGGGCAAGCTCATACTGCGCCTGTTGCACAAGCCAGCTTTCGGCGCTGCCGCCGAATACTTTAGACAGCCTCACTGCCATTTCGGGAGAAATCCCGCGCTTCTCGTTCCCCAGTTCCGATAACGTAGTGCGCGTGACGCCAAGCGCGGCGGCGGCGGCCGTGATGCCAAAGCCCTAAGGCTCGATGCACTGGCGCAGCACGAAACCGCCGGGGTGCGGTGGATTCTTCATCGGCATGGTTCATCCTCCATCAGTGGTAATCGACGTAATCGACGTCGAGTATGTGGCGGTCGGCAAAGCGAAAAATTACCCGCCAATTGGCGCGTATCGTGATCGCCCAAAAGCCCTTAAAATTGCCCTTAGGCGAATGAAGCCTGAAACCCGGCACATCCATATCGGCGAGCGTTCCGGCGGCGTCGAGTCGCACAAGAATATCGCGCAGCTTTAGCAGATGTTCCCTATTAATTAACCCCGCGCGGATCGTCGTCCTCGTAAAGGCGCTTCAGTCCTTTGTGGCGGATCGAGACGATCATCCTGTACCGTAATGCGTTATGTAACAGAGGTCAAGGCATTTCGCGCCCACAGGCGTTTCGCGCCGGGGGGTGCAGAACCGGGCGACAAGGGCCGCGAGGGTAGTGGGTCAGTTTGCCTGCGCGGTAGGATAGTTGGCAATGCTGCAAGCCGCCTGGAAAGGCGGCTGCGGGCAAGATTGCCCGCCCCACAAGAAAACCGACCCCCTACCCGGAATAGCCAGCGGGCGGCGCCTTCGTCTTTTCTCTCTCCCGGTGCGTCTCAACGGCTTGGGGAATTACTCACAACTCCGGCACCTGGTCGCCTTCGGCACGGGCGCCGGAATTCAAATCGCCGGCCCGGACCTGGAAATTGCCGTAGCGCGCGTGCGTCCCACAGGGGTACAGGTGCTAGCGCGGACTACGATTGCGCGTTTTCGCGAGCGTCCGGCGGCGCAATGGGGCGGGGAATATAGCGCGCTGCTGCGAAAGTTGGGCACGCCGCATCTGAGCGCCACCGTGCTGCTGCCGCGGCCGGAAGTGATCGTGCGGCAGATTGCCATGCGCGGCGTCGAATCCAAAGACCTGGAGGCGGCCATCGCCTTCCAGTTGGATGGGATCAACCCCTACGGCGACCAGGAAGTGCTATTCGGTTGGACGCCGCTGGGCGAGGGCAGCGTCCTGGTGGGCATCGTGCGGCGCGAGATCGTGGATCGCTACCTGGAACTGTTCACGGAAGCCGGCATCGCCACCGGCTCCTTCACTTTCGTGGCGGCCGCGATTCACGGGGCGATGCGGCTGGCCGGTTCTCCGCCGCGCGATTTCGTGGCGATCGGACGCGGCGCGGGCTCCGGCGTAGAGGTTTATGGCGAGAGCCAGGCCCGCCCGGTCTTTTCGGCCGAGTTCGACTTGCCGTCCGAGAAAGCCGCGGCCATGGCCGCCGCCGAGTTGCGGCTGGCACCCGAAACGGCGCCGCTGGCTCTCGAAAGCCTGCTGCCCGCGCCGCGCGTGAATCCGGTGGAAAACGATCTGGCGCGCAATGCGCTGCCTTATGCCGCGGCGCTGGCGAGCGCCTGTCCGCGCCTGGCGCAGGCGGCGAATCTGCTGCCTCCCGAGCGGCGTGAATCGGCTTCCCGCGGCATCTTCATTCCGACCGCAGTGGTAGCGGCCGCGCTGCTGATCGTGCTGTGCGCGACCCTGGCTTGGCCGGGTTACGAACAGCGCCAATACTTGAAAGAACTGGACGCGAAAATCGCGCAATTACGGCCGCAAGCGGCGCGGGCCGCCACTCTCGACCGCCAGATCGACCACACCCGCGCGCGCTCCCTCCTGCTGGCTGAATTTCGAACCCGCACGCGTTCGGATCTGGATGCCTTCAATGAACTGAGCCGGCTGTTTCCGCTGCCGTCGTGGGCCAACACGGTGGAGCTTTCGCGCGACGCGGCCCTGATCGTCGGCGAAGCCGACCAGGCCGCCCCACTGCTGAAGGTGCTGGACGCCTCGCCCTTGTTTCACGATTCCGAATTCAACGGCATCACCAAGATGCAAAGCACGGAGGTCTTCCGGCTGCGCATTCAGCGGAGGCCGTCCAAATGACCACTGGTACGCTCGACCGCCGCACGGTGCTGGTACTGGTGGCGGGGGTGCTGCTCATCCTGGTGTTGCGCTTCGTGGTGATGGGGGATAAGGCGCCCGAGGTGGTAGCGGCTTACGATTCGGTGCCGCTGGCCGAGCAACGTCTGGCGAAGCTGCGTGAGACGGTGGCCACCGTTCCGGCGAAAGAGAAGGTCGCCCAGCAGGCCGCCGCCGAGCTGGCTACGCGGGAGAAAGGCATGATTCTGGCAGATACGGCCGCGCAGGCGCAGGCGCAATTGCTCGAAATCATCCGGCGCACGGGCAAAGACGAAGGCATCGACGTGCGTGGCGCCGAGGAGATGAAAGTGCGCCCGCTGGCCGACGACTACGGCGAAGTGGTAGTGGCGGTCTCCTTCGCTTGCCGCATCGACCAGTTCGTGAATCTTATGGCGGACTTAGCTAATCGGCCCGAGTTGATCGCCACCAGCGATATTCGGGTGGCCGCCAGGGATCCCAAGGAGAAGACGGTGCAGGTGCGGCTGGGGCTATCGGGAGTGGTTCCCCGCAAGCTGGTGCCGGTGAAGAAAGGGCCGGGCTCTTTGTGAAGCGTAAATTGTTATTGGCGAACCTGGCGTTGCTGGCGCTTTGCGTGACGGCCGGAGTGCATCTGCGCCGTGAATGGATCGAAGCGCGGGCGGGCGAGCAGGCCATGCTCGGGAAGCGCATCCGGCCGGTGCCGGCGCCACGCATGCCTCCGCCGGCCGCCACCGAACCGGTGAAAGCGGCCGCGTACAACGATATCGCGCAGAAGATGCTGTTCTCGAAAGACCGCAATCCCGTTGTGGCGATCGATCCGCCGCCCGCGCCGAAACCGGTTCCGATGCCGGCGCTTCCGTTGTTCCACGGGGTGGTGGATTTCGGCGACGGTCCCATGGCCATCATGAGCATGGGGCCGAAGGGGCCGCATCGCGATTACCAGCCGGGCGACAAGGTAGGAGACTTCAAGCTGGTAGCGGTGAACAATGAGGACCTCGTGCTGGAGTGGAACGGCCAGACCATCACCAAGAAAGTGGATGAGATACTCGACCGGAGCACGGTGGCGCCGGCGGCGCCTGGCCCTTCGGCGGCTGCCACACCGGCTCCCGCGCCCGTAGTGGTGACGAAAGCGCCGGCCGCGCCAGGCGGCGAACTCAACGGGGGAATCAAGGCCTGCCAGCCGGGCGATACATCGCCGGCGGGGACCGTCACCGATGGCTTTCGCAAAGTGATCAAGGCCACCCCGTTCGGCGCCAGGTGTTATTGGGAGAGCGAGAAGTAAGACCGCTCCGGAAGCGGTCATCAAAAGGAGTAATCGCGAATGAGAATTCTAATATGTATGTGTATCCTGTCGGTTGCCTCAGGTGTGATTTTGGCCCAAGATCCAGCCAAGACCTCGCCACCCGCGGCGGCCAAGCGGACCAAGAAGACGCTGGCTATAACCGCCATTCCGAAGGACGCCGTCGAGACCACACCCGGCTTCTACCGTTGGACGGATAAAGCAGGCAAAGTCTGGACGTATCGCCGGACGCCCTTCGGTGTTTCGCGGTGGCCGGCGGAGTCCGTGGATACCGAGAAGGAAGCGCTGGACAAGCAAAAGGCAGCGGGCGAACGGACGACCGCGGTGGAACAGGGCGACTCGATTCGCTTCGAGCAGGCCACTCCTTTCGGAAAGCGCACATGGGTGCGCAAGAAGGCCGAGTTGACTGCGGACGAACAGAAGATTTGGGATCTCCAGCAGAAGAACGACACAGTCGGCCGCACTGCGGAAAAGGAGTAGTAATGGTGAGATCCGGCAGAGTTTTAGCATGTCTGTTAGTGGCCGCGACACTGGCGGCGTGGTGCGGCATGTGGGCGGCCTCGGCGCAACAGAACCCCGGGCCGACTCCTGCGCCGCCAGCGCGCCAAGCGCCCCCCACTCCCCCCGCGCCCGCCACCACGCCGCAGGCCGCCCCGACGCACACCGCGGCTAGCGACACCGGCGGCTTCATGCTGGAGAATGTATCGCTGGCGGAACTGATCGACATTGTGGCGCGCCGGTTGAAAATCAACTATCTGCTGGATCCGCGCTTCAAGGGGGGCAGCGTCACCATCCACACTTACGGCGAAATGAAATCCACAGACCTGCTGCCTCTGCTTGAAACCATTCTGCGGGTGAACGGCGCGGCACTGGTCAAAGTCGGCGATCTTTACCGGGTAGTGCCGGTGGCTGGGGTGGGGCAGGCGCCGATCCCTCCGACAGTTAACGGGAAGGACTTCCCCAACGACGAGAGCATGTCGTTGAACCTGGTTTTCCTCAAGTACGCTACCGCCGGCGAGATCCTAAAGCTCATCCAGCCGTTTATGGGCGAGGGCGCCGCGGTGGCCACTTACGATCCGGCCAATCTGCTCATCCTGCAGGACAACAACCGCAACATGAAACGCACCATGGATCTGCTGTCGCTGTTCGACAGCGACTCGTTCGTCAGCCAGAGGGTGCACCTGTTCGACGTCGGCAACGGCCGGCCCACGGACCTGGTGAAGCAACTGGAGGCTATCTTCAAAGCCGTGTCGCTTTCCGAGAAGGCCAGCGCAGTGAAGTTCGTACCGATCGATCGCATCAACACGATTGTGGCCGTAGCGCCCAATCCGGGAGTCTTCGACGAGGTGGGGCGGTGGTTGAAGAAGTTGGACATCCCGGTGAAGTCGCCCGCGGGCGCGGTCGACAATTATGTCTACCGGCTCAAATACAGCCGCGCCGATGCGGTCGCGATGGCCATCATGGCGTTGTATAGCGGCAATCCGATGGCCCTGATGGCGCTGAGCCAGATGAACAACAACATGATGAGCAGCATGATGGGAAATATCGCGCCGGGCGTGGGCGGGG
>Ga0187875_10001857_pt1 | contig 15915 bp, 17 predicted proteins | sample June2016WEW_17_1_2_FD_132978 | JGI IMG/M metagenome (GOLD analysis project Ga0187875, IMG submission 132978) | Peatland microbial communities from SPRUCE experiment site at the Marcell Experimental Forest, Minnesota, USA - June2016WEW_17_10 | ecosystem: Environmental > Terrestrial > Soil >... | reverse complement strand
TCGTCGGCGCCCGGGCCGGCGATCACGGCTGGGGAGAGCTTCGCGACCGGTACGACGCACGACTCGCCGAGGGGCGCGCGCCACTGGGTTAGGGGTGGCGCCCGCGGCCGTCGACGGAGGGGCGTGCCTCGCCGGCGGAGCGAGCGCGCGCCTCGTGGGTGAGGCGGGAGGCGTGCCCCGGCGACCGAGCGCCGTCACTTCGAGGCGGAGAGGGCGCGAGCCGGTGATGAGATGTGCGCAGCGGACACCCCCAGCTCGAACATATGATGCCCGCCTATGGATCAGCACCTGCGGGTCGCGCTCTTCGGCACGGACCTGCTGCTGGCCAGCCGGCTCCGCTCCGCCCTCTCGGAGGCTGGGGTCGGCCTCATCGAAGCCACCCGCGATGACCTCCTGCCTGCGGTGCCGCTGCTGTTCGTCGACCTCAACCACGATGCGGAGGCACGGCTCGAGGCGATCACGCGGCTGCGCGGGCGGAATCCGACCGCGACCATCGTGGGCTTCTGCAACCACGAGGAGAGGGCGGTGATCCAGCGGGCGGTCGCCGCCGGTTGCGACCAGGTGGTGGCGAACCGCAACCTCTCCGAGGCGGTGCTCCGGCTGCTCGGCGATCCCGCCGCGCGCGGCCTCGCCGGATGAGCCCCGACCCGACCGACCGGCTCGACGCCGAGCTGGCTCGGGTGGCCGGGCGGGTGGTGGAGACCCGCCGCGACCTCCACCGCCACCCCGAGCTGGCCCATCACGAGCTGCGCACCGCTGAGGTGGCCGCGGCGCGCTGCCGGGAGCTGGGCTTCGCGGTCCGCGCCGGGGTCGGGGGCACCGGGGTGCTCGCCGACATCCAGGGCTCCGGCGCCGGCCCGACCGTCCTCTACCGCGCCGACATGGACGCGCTTCCGGTCGACGAGGGCGACGGCCCCCGGCCGGCTCGCTCCGAGGTGCCCGGGGTCATGCACGCCTGCGGGCACGACGGCCACGTGGCGATCGCGCTCGGGGTCGGCGAGGTGATGGCGGGGCTCCGCGACCGCTGGCCGGGAACGCTGCGCCTCTGCTTCCAGCCCGCCGAGGAGCACGCCACCGGCGCCATGCCGATGATCGAGGACGGTGCCCTCGAGGGGGTCGACCACGCTCTCGGACTGCACCTCTGGGCCCCGCTCGAGGTGGGGCGGGTGGCGGTGACCGGAGGCTCCCTCTTCGGGAGCGCCGACGAGTTCCGGATCGCCGTCCGGGGGACCGGCGGCCATGGCGGCCTTCCCCACCTCAGCATCGACCCGGTGGTCGCCGCCGCCCACGTGGTGGTCGCGCTTCAGACCCTGGTCGCCCGGGAGGTGGCACCCGACCGCTCCGCGGTCGTCAGCGTGGGACTGATCCGAGGCGGACAGGCCCACAACGTCATCGCCCGCGAGGTCGAGCTGCGCGGCACCGTGCGGGCTCCCGACCAGGAGCTGCGTGAGCGCCTGATGGGCCGCGTGGAGGAGGTGGCGCGGGCGGTGGCGACCGGGCTGCGCGCTGACGTGGATTTCGAGATGGTCGCGGGCTGCCCGCCGGTCGTGAACGACCCCGCCGCCGCCGAGGTCGTCCGCCGGGCCGCCGTCGAGGCGGTCGGGGAGGCCAACGTGGACGTCGCGCGGCCCATCACCGTGGGCGACGACATGGCCTGCTTCCTCGAGCGCGTCTCCGGCTGCTACTACCTGGTCGGCGCCGGCAACCCCGCCATCGCGGTGCGGCCCCCCCACCACCACGCCGACTTCGACATCGATGAGCGCGCTCTGCCGGTCGGCGTGTCGACGTCCACCCGGGCGCTGCTCGCCTGGTTGCGATGACCCCCGGCGTGCCGCTGCCGTTCGCGGTCCACGACTGGGACGCCTGGGAACCGGATCTCACGCCCCGGGCGGTCTCGGTGTCGGCCACCGTGCTCAGCCAGATCATGGAGATCGAGCACGCGAACCAGGCGGGCTACGTCCACGGTGGCGCCATCCTCCGCCTCGTCGACACCGCGGCCAGCGTGGCCGCGATCAAGCACGCCCGCCGCCGGGTGGTGACCGCCGCCATCGACGAGATGAGCTTCCTGGCCCCCGTCTTCATCGGGGACGTCCTCACCGTCCGGGCCGCCGTCAACGATGTCCACCGCAGCTCCATGGAGGTCGGGGTCAGGGTCGACGTCGAGACCCTCCCGAGCGGCAAGCGCCGCCATGTGGCCAGCGCCCATCTCGTCTTCGTCGCCCTGGATCGCGACGGCCGGCCCACCCAGGTGGCCCCGCTGATCGCCGAGACCAAGGTGGAGCACCGCCGCCAGGCCCAGGCGCGGGTCCGCCGCGAGCAGCGACTGCTGCGCAAGACCGCCCTGGAGGAGGCCGGCGGGGAGAGCGGCGACAGTGGGGCGCCGGCCTGACGGTACGATGGGAGCCGTGACCGAGGGGAGCGTGGGCGGCGGGGGCGCGGGTGACACCGGCGCCCCGGCCGGAGGCGGCCAGCCCGTGGTCGCGGCCCCGCTGCGGGTGCGCGATGCCAGCCGGAGGACGCCCGGCGCCCGCCAGTTCGTCCGCTACCACTTCTACCGGCTGATGCCCGAGTGGCGCCGCCGTCCGGCCGAGCAGCGGGCTGACGATCGAGCCGAGTTCGCCGCGGTGGTGAAGGAGATGTCGGGGCGCGACGGCGTCGTCCTGCGCAGCTACAGCCTGGTGGGGACCCGGGGTGACGCCGACCTCATGCTCTGGTCGGTGACGGAGCGCCTGGAGGAGATCCAGGAGCTGGCGGCCTCCCTGAACCGCACCGCCCTGGCCGCCTTCCTCGAGCAGCCCCACAGCTTCTTCGCGATGACCAAGCGGAGCAGCTACGTGGAGCACCACGTGCACGAGGACGGCGCGTCCCAGGAGGGGAGGAGCAGCCGGCTGATCATCCTGCCCACCGAGCGGAGGTACCTCTTCGTCTACCCGTTCGTGAAGACCCGCGCCTGGTACCGGCTCAGCCCCGAGGAGCGCCAGCGTCAGATGGACGAGCACATCGCGATGGGCCACCGCTACCCGGGGGTGAAGATCAACACCACCTACTCGTTCGGGCTCGACGACCAGGAGTTCGTGGTGGCCTTCGAGAGCGATTCGGTGAGCGACTTCCTGGACCTGGTCCAGGAGATGCGGGCCAGCGAGGCCTCGACCCACACGGTCCGCGACGTCCCCTCGTTCACCTGCGTGGCCACGCCCATCGACGAGGCGCTCGCGGCGCTGGGCTGACCAGGGGGGCGGGGAGGCTCGGCTCGTGCCGCCCGATCACCGGGGGTGGGCGAGCGTGTCCAGCGCCTCCTGGATGAGGTCGGCGAGCGCGAGTGTGCCGTCACTCTCGACCCAGCGCAGCACCGCGGTCGCCGCCGCGGCGAGGCACGCCGCGACCGTCACCCGGGTCGCGAAGGCACCCGGCGCGGCGTCGTCCACGTCGAGGGCTCGGAGGATCAGCTGCTGGGTCGTCAGCTGGTTGGCCCAGAGACGCTCCTGCAGCGCGGGCGTCGAGACGATCAGCTTGTTCTGGGCCAGCAGCAGGTCGCGGTCGGCGTCGTCGAGCTGCCGCAGACCCGGCACCAGGGCGGCGCGGATGCGCTCGACCAGGGGCTGGGTCGCCGGCGTCTGCTGCAGCCGCGCCACGATCTGGGGGTCGTAGCTGTCCGAGAGTGCCACGTCCTCCTTGGTGGGGAAGTAGCGGAAGACGGTCACGTGGGAGACGCCCGCCGCGGCGGCGATCTCCTCGACGGTGGTGGCCTCGTATCCCTGCTGCTGGAAGAGGCGGAGGGCAGAGGCCCGGATGCGCTCCCGGGTTGCCAGCTTCTTGCGCTGCCGCCAGTCGGTGACGGGCTCGCTCACAGCGGCCATCGTGTCACGCCGCCCGATCGGCCCGCTCTGCTCTCGGGCTGCGTGACCGGCCGGGAAGGAACCACAGCGTGACGACGACGGTCAGAGCCGTCAGCGCCATGCAGATGAGCATGACAACGTCCATGCCGTCCGCGAACGCGGTTCCCGCTGCGCGCAGCAGGCCCGCGCCGGCGGGCAGGTGGCCGGCCAGCGCCGCGGCCTGGGCGATCGAGCCGCCCGCCGCGGCGGCCTGTGCGGCCGGCAACCCGGTGAGCGCCGGGTGGAGCCCGGCGGAATAGCGGGCGGCGAGGACGCCGCCCAGGACCGCGACCGCCAGGGCTCCGCCGATCTGCCGCAGCGTGCTGTTCACCGACGCTCCGGCGCCGGCCTCGTCGCCGCCGGCGGCGCCCATGACCGCGTCCATGGCGGCGGTCATCGCGGCCCCGGTGCCGAGCCCGCAGAGGGCCAGGCCCGCCGCCACCACGACGTATCCCGTGGCCAGATGCACCTGGCTGAGCGTCGCCAGGCCTCCGCCCAGGAGCGCAAGCCCCGCGGCCACCGCCAGCTTCGTGCCCGCGGCTCGGGTGACCAGGCCGCCCAACCCGCCGGCGACCAGCAGCCCGGCCATCATCGGGAGCAGGCGCAGGCCGGCGGTGATGGGGTCGTCGCCGAGGGCACCCTGCAGGAACTGGGGGAGGGCGAAAAGGATGGCGTAGAGGGCGACCGAGACGTTGATGCTGGCCACCGTGCCCCAGAGGAACCGGCGGTCGCGAAAGAGCGCGGGGTCGACCAGCGGGTGGGCGGCGCGATGCTCCCGGAGGACGAAGGCGGCCATCAGGAGGGCGGAGGCCAGCAGCACGGCCCAGGTGGCCGGCGCGGTCCAGCCCCGCTCGGGGCCGTCGATCATCCCCCACACGAGGCAGGTGACCGCCGCCACCCCGAGCAGCGCGCCCACGGCATCGAGCGGTGGCGCCTGGGGGTTGCGGGACTCGGGCAGGACCACCGCGGCGCCCGCCAGCGCGATCCCCACCGCGGGCACGTTGATCCAGAACACCGAGCTCCAGGCGAAGTGCTGGAGCAGCACCCCGCCCACCACCGGCCCGAGCGGAAGCCCGATCGCGATCGCCGCCATCAGGATGCCGATGGCCTTGGGCCGCTCGGCGTCTCCGAAGGAGGGCGAGACGACCGCCAGCGAGATGGGGAAGACGATCGCCGCGCTGAACCCCATCAGCGCCCGCGCGGCGATCAGCTCGCCGGCCGAGGCGGAGAGCGCGCACCCCAGTGAGGCCGCCAGGAACAGCGCCAGCCCGACCAGCATGACCCGCCGCCGGCCGAGCCGATCCCCGATCAGGCCGGCGGGCAGCATCACCCCGGCCAGGGCGAGGGAGTACGCGTCCACGATCCACTGCAGGTCGCTGGTGCCGGCATGCAGGGCGGCGGAGATCCTGGGCAGGGCGACGTTGACCACCGTCAGGTCCAGGTTGACCATGACCAGGGCCAGGCAGGTGACCCCCAGCACCCACCACCGGCGTGATTGCAGCCGCATCTCCCGGCTCCATATGTTATCAACTAATATATTAGTGGATAACATAACAGGTTGTTGGGGCATGTCAAGTGGCCCCGCTGCGGCCGGAGGCGACCTGAGCGCCGCCCGGTCGGCGGCCGGCGACGGCCGGCCGTCCCCTGATCCGTCTTGACCATGTGGCATAATGTGATAGCGAGGCTATCAATGGAGGAGTTCGAATGCTGGGGATCGTCACGATCACCCTGGACCCCGCCGAGCTGCTGGTGTGGGCGCTGATCGGGCTCGTGGTGGGCTTCTTCGCCACCCGGGTGATGCTGGGTCACGGGCTGGGCGTCTTCGCCGACGTGGTCGTCGGCGTCCTGGGCGCGCTGGCGGGCGGGTTCCTCGCCGCGCTGTTCGGGGTCACGCTCGACATTCCGGGTCACCCCTACATCTCGGAGGGCGTCATCGCCTTCCTGGGTGCGGTGGTGCTGCTCGGCGTCATGCGCGTGCTCGGAGTCGGCAGGCGCCGGGGAGCGCTCCGCCGCTGACGCACGACTAGTCGGCGCCGGTGGCCACCCCCACCTCGGCGAGCAGCAGCCTGACCGCCTCGCCCACGCGGCCCTCGACCGCGGGCGAGAGCCCCTCGCCGTGGCCCTCCTCCACGAGGCTGACGAGGAGCAGGACCAGGCGGGCCGGCAGCCGGTCCAGCACCCGCCCCAGGGCGACCGCCTCGGCCACCCCGAAGCCGTGGCTGCTGGCGGTGGCACCGAAGCCGGTGACGGCGTCCGGCTCGGAGATCACGTCGATCCTGCCGACGCCGGATGCCGGGGGATGCTCCCAGCGCACGGCGTCGACCACCACCGCGAGTTCGGCCCCCTCCCAGGCGTCGAGCAGCGAGGTGGTCTCCCCGCCCAGGGTGAGCACCTCGACGGCATCCGGGAGCAGCGGACGGGCCCGCTCGACCACCGCGATGCCGGCGCCGTCGTCGCGGCGCATCGAGTTGCCGACACCGATGACCACAACCCTCGGGGGAGCAGCCGGTGTCCCCCCCGCCTGCTCGCGCTCGGCCGGCGCCCCCGTCCCCGCCCCCGCCTGCAGGGGCGCGGTGTCAGCGGGTCCGTCCACCCCGGCAGGGTAGCCCAGAAACCCCCTAGCGGCGCTCGACGGTGAAGTCGAGGAAGTGCGTGGAGCAGGAGATGCAGGGGTCGTAGTTGCGGATCGACTGCTCGCAGAGGTGCTGCAGGTCGTGGTCGCCGAGCTCGAGGTTGGCGACCACCAGCTTGCGCAGGTCGGCCTCGATGGCGTCCTGGTTCTGAGCGGTCGGCGGGATGATGTCGGCGGCCTCGATCAGGCCCTCGTCGTCGAGGTGGTAGCGGTGGTACAGGAGGCCGCGCGGCGCCTCGGTGGCTCCGTGGCCGACCCCGGCCCGCGGCTCGATCGGCACCGCCGCCCGCTCCGGCTCGGAGTACCCCTCGATGATCCGCAGGGCGTCGTCGCAGACGGCTACGGTCTCGACGGCCCGGACCTGGATGCTCCGGAACGGGTTCCGGCACACCCTGCCCAGTCCCACCGCCGCGGCGGCGTCGCGGGCCACCTCGGGGAGCTGGTCGTAGTTGAGGCTGTAGCGCGCCAGCGGCCCGACCAGGTACCGACCCCTCTCGATCATCCGCCCGTGCAGCGAGGTCGAATGGGAGACGTGCTCCTCGGCGAAGTGCTCGAGGAACTCGGCCACCTGGATGTCCAGGCCGCCGTCGGAGATGATCCGGCCCTCGGTGATCGCGTACTCGTCCGGGTGGTGGAGCGCCACCAGCTCGTGGTCGATCTCGAGCTCGGGGAAGTCGAAGGTCGACACCAGCTCGAGGGTCTCGAGGGAGGCGTCGCGAGCCCAGCGCAGCCGCTCCACGAAGGGCTGCAGCTCGCGCTGAGTGGGCACCCGGTAGAAGCCGCCCAGCCGGACGTTGATGGGGTGGATGGCCCGGCCGCCGACGACCTCCATGAGGTCGTTGCCGATCTTCTTGAGCTTCAGGGCCTTCTCGACCAGCTCGCGGTGGTCCTTGGCCAGCTCGAGGGCGCTGCCCACGCCCAGGAAGTCGGGGGCGTGCAGGAAGTAGATGTGGAGGACGTGGCTCTCGATCCACTCCCCGCAGTAGAGGAGGCGCCGCAGGGCGCGCAGAGGGGGGTCGATGACCGCGCCGCAGGCCTGCTCGATGGCCTGACAGGAGCTCATCTGGTAGGCGACGGGGCAGATCCCGCAGATCCGCGCGGTGATGTCGGGCGGCTCGGTGAAGGACCGGCCGCGCAGGAACGCCTCGAAGAAGCGCGGCGGCTCGTAGATGCGCAGGCGGACGTCGGTGACCTTGCCGTCGGTCACCACCACATGCATGGCCCCCTCACCCTCGACCCGGGAGAGCCCCTCGACGGTGAGATCGCGTACCTGGTGGGTCACAGGCGTCCGTCCCCCTTCTCCTCGGCTCGGCTCGCCGCCTCGAAGGCCGGCGCGGTGGCGTTGAACGTGCGGAAGAGGCGCATCACGGTGCCGTCGTCCAGCCCCCCGGCGTGGAGGGCGGAGGAGAGCGACGTCGTGTTGGGCGTCTCCATCGGCCCGAAGCAGCCGTAGCAGCCGCGCTCGAAGCTGGGGCAGATCGCTCCGCAGCCGGACTGGGTGACCGGGCCGAGGCACGCCGTCCCGTGGGCGACCATCACGCAGACGTTGCCGCGCCGCTTGCACTGCAGGCAGACGCTGCTGGTCCGGATGTCCGGCTTGCGGTGGCGGAGCAGCGCGGTGAGCACCTCCAGGAGCTGGCTGCGATCCACCGGGCAGCCCCGCAGCTCGAAGTCCACCGGGACGTGGGCGGAGATGGGGGTCGAGCTCTCCAGGGTGGAGAGGTATTCGGGGTGGGCGTACACCACCGACGCCAGCTCGTCCACCGCGGTGAAGTTGCGCAGCGCCTGGATGCCGCCGGCGGTGGCGCAGGCGCCGATGGCCACCAGGAACCGGGACGACTGCCGGACCTCCTGGATCCGCTCGGCGTCGTGGGGGGTGGTCACCGAGCCCTCGACCAGGGAGACGTCGTAGGGTCCCTCCACCACCGTGGTCGAGGCCTCGGTGAAGTTGGCGATCTCGACCGAGCCGGCGACCGCCAGCAGCTCATCCTCGCAGTCGAGCAGGGAGAGCTGGCAGCCGTCGCAGGATGCGAACTTCCAGACCGCGAGCTTGGGCAGGGCCGCCATCACAGCTCCCTCCGGGCGAGCAGCGGACCGACCCGAGACCAGGGGAAGACCGGTCCGTGGGTGCAGATCATCACCGGGCCGAGCTGGCAGTGACCGCAGCGGCCGATGCCGCACTGCATGTTGCGCTCCATGGAGACCCGCACCCGCTCGGCGGCGATGCCGCGGCCCAGGACCTCGGCGGCGGTGAAGCGCAGCATCACCTCGGGGCCGCAGATCATCACGGTGGTGACCTCGGGGTCGATGGTGACCCGCTCGATCAGGGTCGGCACCACTCCGACGTCACCCTTCCAGGCGGCGGTCGCGTAGTCGACGGTGGTCCGGACCGTGATCCGAGCGCTGGCCTGCCAGCTCGCCACCTCGCCGCGGAAGACGATCTCCTCCGGGGCCCGGGCTCCGACCAGGACGGTGACCCGCCGGAAGCGGCGCCGGTTGTGGAGCAGCTGGTGCACGACCGGGCGCAGCGGCGCCAGCCCGATGCCGCCGGCGACCACCAGCACGTCGCTGCCCATCGCCGTGTCCAGCCCCCAGTCGGTCCCGAAGGGTCCGCGCACCCCGATCAGCGCTCCCGCCTCGGCGGCGCAGAGCTGCTGGCTCACCGCCCCCACGCCGCGCACCGTGTGGCGCAGCCGCTGTCCGGCGTCGATGGCGCTGATCGAGATCGGCACCTCGCCGACTCCGAATGCGTACAGCATGTTGAACTGGCCGGGGAGCGGGGGGGCGATCGGTTCGGCGACCGGTTCGAGGGTGAGGGTCACCGTGTCCGCCGTCTCCCGGGCGCGCCCGACCACCCGGTACGGCACCGGGGCCATGGCGTCGGCGGGGCGGGCGTCAGCGGGGAGTGCCAGCGCCATAGACATCGATCATTCTCATCCGGACGGATTGGAGGCGGCCGAGGATGACCCGGGCGAAGCGCTGGGTCAGCGCGTAGCCGAGGCGGGCGTCCGAGTCGCACTTGGTGCGCAGGCAGGCGCCGTCGAAGGCCACCGCGGCGACGTCGTCACGGGCCTCGGCGTCGAACTGCCAGCGGTAGGGCGGGAAGAGCCACGACCAGCCCAGCACGTCGCCGTCGCCGAGGGTGTCGATGACGGTGGCGTCACGTCGCCCCGGCACGAAGAAGCTGAGCGCGACGCTGCCGCTGCGCAGCACGTAGAAGGTGTTGGCGGGCTCGCCCTCGGTGAGGATCCGCTCCCCGGGGGCGAAGTGCACGTTCTTGCCGCAGCCGGCGACGAACTCCAGGCTCTGGGGGTCCAGCTCTCCGAAGAACTTGTGGTCGGCGAGCAGCTCGGCGATCGTCTTCATGAGGTCGCTCCGGTCGAGAGGCGGGTCAGCCCGTCGGTGGCGCGGATCGCGGCCGCCTCCTCGGTGATGTCGATGCCCACCGGGCACCAGGCGATGCACCGGCCGCAACCGACGCACCCCGAGGTCCCGAACTGGGCGTGCCAGGTGGAGAGCTTGTGGACCATCCACTGCCGGTATCGCGACTTCACCGTCCACCGCATCGACCCGCCGTGGAGCTGGGAGTGGTCGACGCTGAAGCAGGATGCCCAGGTGCGGTGCTGCTCGCTCTGCTGAACGTCCAGCCCGCCGGCCTCCTTGAAGTCGGCGCAGAAGCAGGTGGGGCAGACCATCGTGCAGTTGGCGCAGGTCAGGCAGCGGGCGGCGACCGTGTCCCAGCGGGGGTGCTCGAGGTTGCGGATCAGGACGTCCTCGATGCCCTCCGCCGGCAGCGTCCTGCTGATCCCGGCGGCCGCGCCGGACCAGACGGCGGCCGCCGCCTCCCGGTCGGTGGGGAGGGCGTCGTGGGCGGAGAGGCGGGCGACGATCGCGGCCCCGCGGTCCGAACCGATCTCGACCAGGAAGCGGGGACGGCGGCCGTCGAGCAGCTCGGTCAGGCCGAGGTCGTAGCCGGAGGTGGCCCTGGGACCGGTGCCCATCGAGGTGCAGAAGCAGGTGGCAGCCGGCGTCGAGCAGTTGACCGCGATGAACATGGCGTTCTCGCGCCGGGCGGTGTAGTCGCGATCGGGATAGCCGGTGTGCATCAGCACCCGGTCCTGCACCGCGATCGCGGCCAGCTCGCAGGCCCGCACGCCGAGGAAGGCGTAGCGGGGAGGCTCGGGGGGCGCCGAGACGGTGACGCCGTCGTCGCCCATCTCGGCGCTCCAGGTGACCGAGACCGGTGGGAAGAGGAACCGCTTCCAGGAGTCCGGTCCGACCACGTACCCGAAGAGCGCGTCGTCCTTGCGCCGCTCGAGCCGGTAATGCCCCGGCTGCTGCTCGTCGCCCCAGCCGGCCGGGAGCTCTGTGATCTTGGTGATCTCGTCGTAGACGATGGCACCGTCCCGATGGATGGGGGCGATCACCTTGCGGCCGTCGGCGATGAGGGCGTCGACGAGTGCCTGAAGTCCCGCCCGATCGATGACGACCGGATGGTGGTCGGTATGGGCCGGGGGGCGCGCCATTCGACGTCAGTGAACGCGCCGCCACACCACTGTGCCAGGGCCGTTAGACCGCGAAAGGGCCGGGACCGGGCACGAACCGCGGCCAACCCCGAAGGGGACGCTCGGGCGGGGTGATTCGGCCTCCGCGGGGTCACTCGGGCGAGTCCATCTGGGTCGTCGAGACGGAGCAGTGAGGGCTGAAAGGCCCTAGGTTGCGGAGGCGCCCTGACCTCGGCCGGCGGGGGCGGCGGTGATGGCGGCGTCCAGGACCTCCATCAGGTGCATGACCCGCACCCCGGGCGCGTGCCGGCGGGCTCCGGCGCGGAGCTGGACCAGGCAGGAGACGTTCTCGGTCACCAGCACGCCGGCGCCGGTTGCGACCACGTTCTCGAACTTGCGGGCGAGGATGGCGTCGCTGTGCCCGGGCTGGCCGGTGGCGTAGGTGCCCGGACCGCCGCAGCACATCGCGGCCTCCCGGAGCGGAGTGATCCGCAGCTCGGGGATGCGGGTCAGGAGAGCGCTCGCCACCCCGCGCGACGGCCCGTCGAGGGGGAGCGAGCAGGGCTCGTCGATGGTGACGTGCCAGGGCAGCGGTCCGAGTGGCGCCCGCCAGCCCACCCGTTCCAGGTGGACGCTGGCGAGCTCCGCGGCGCTCGCCACCCGCCGGGCGGCGTCGCCCAGCCGCGGGTCCCCGCCCAGGATGCTGTCGTAGCGGTGGAGATGCGCGCTGCAGCTCGCGACGTCGGAGACCAGGCCGTCGACGCCGAGCCCGGTCAGGGCGGTGACGGTCCGCTCGGCCATCTCCCGCAGCGCCCGCCGGTCGCCGAGGCTCTGCGCCGGAAGCCCGAAGCAGCCCAGGCGGGGCACCTCCAGCTCGAATCCGTTGGCCAGCAGCACCCGCATCGCCGCCTCGCTCGCCTCCGGGGCGACCAGGTTCTGGTAGCAGCAGAGCAGGAAGCCGAGCCGGCCGCGCGGCGGGGGGGTGACCGCGGGGAGGCGGGCCACCCTCTGATCGGCGCGGCGCCGGGGCAGCGGGCCGACCCTCTCCGCCATCGCTCCCACCGTGCCCATCCACCGCGTGATCCGGAGCCCGCGGGCGGCGGCGTGGAGGCCGGTCACCTGGGCGGCGCGCGAGAGCCGGTGGAGGGTGCGCGTGCCTCCGGGGCGGGGCAGGACGGTGCGCAGCAGCCAGCGCTGGCCGCGCGGGTACCCCTCCTGATCGTGGAGCTCCTGGCGGGCCCGGCTGACGATCTGCGCGGTCGGAACCCGGGGCGGGCAGGCCGCCACGCAGTTGTCGCAGGTGAGGCACGTCGAGAGCGGACCGTCGGCGATCTCGCGCAGTTCCAGCCGGCCCTCGATCGCGTCCCGGATCAGGGCGACCCGGCCCCGCGCCGTCTCCCATTCCACCGGGTTGACCTGGTAGGTGGGGCAGACGGCCTGGCAGAGCGAGCACTTGTTGCAGCGGCTCAGGTCGTCGTAGACGTCCGCCAGGAAGCGGGGAGACGAGGTCATCGCGAGCCCGGTGGGTGCGAGGTCATCGCCGGCCGGATTGTAGGCGCCCGCACGGGCCGGTCGGCCCCCCAGAGGTCGTACCGATGCCCCTGGCGGAGGGGTGGCAGGGGCGCACCGTGGAGTCGACGGCTGGAGCGAAGCTCCGCACCGCCAGGAGGTGTGGACATGAGCGGCAACAGCATGGGCAGCATGGTGGTCACCGCCTTCGTGGCGGGATCAGCGCCCCGAGCAGAGGAGGCACCGGATCCGCGCGGCCACGGCGGCAGGCGCGAGCGCGAGTGGACCGTCCGCGACGTGATGTCGACGCCGGTCATCCACGTCCCCCCCGACGCACCCGTCAAGGCGGTGGCGGAGCTGCTCCTCGCCGAGCGGGTGAGCGGGGTCCCGGTGGTCGATGGCCACGGGCACGTGGTGGGAGTCGTCTCCGAGGAGGACCTGCTCGTCAAGCAGATCGACCTGCCCGCGGGCGCCCACGTCCCCTGGCTCAGCGGCGGCCACTTCTCCCACGACTTCCGGCGCCGCCGCGAGGCGCTGACCGCCGAGGGGCTGATGAGCACCCCGGTGACCTGCGTGCACCCCGATACCACCCTCCGCCAGGCCGCCAAGACCATGTATCTCCGTCACCTCAAGCGGCTCCCCGTGGTCGATGGCGGCTCGCTGATCGGGATCGTGAGCCGGGCCGACCTGCTCCGGGTCTACCTGCTGCCCGATGAGCACCTCCGCCGGGACGCCGAGCACCTCCTCCACGGCGCCCTGGCCATGGGCGCCGCCGCGGTGACCGTGACCGTGCATGAGGGCGTGGTGATGCTGGAGGGCGAGGTGGCCACCCAGAGCCAGGCTGACCTCCTGGTCCGGCTGCTGGGCCGGCTCGACGGGGTGGTGGGGGTCGACCCGCGGCTTCACTGGCGCATCGACGACCGCGCCGCCTCCTCGGGCAGGCACCCCGCCCACCTCTGATCAGGTGCTCCGCCGGGCTTGACCGGACGCCCCGACGGGCTCCGCGGATCGCCGCCCGCGACAACCGGCCGGCGCGGGACTCGCGGCCGGTCCGTACACTTGTGCGGCGATGGACCTGCCCTACCACCTCGACCCCCTCGATGCGGCCGAACGGGCGCGGCTGGAGCCGTGGGTCAGCAACCTGGACTCCCCCGCATTCGTCCTGAATGGCCTCTCCCAGGTGACCGCGGCGGCGCTCTTCGCGCGCTACAGCCGGAGCCCGAAGAGCCTGCGCCGGCTCCTCCTCGACGAGTTCCTCGCGGATGACGCGGTGGTGGGCGCCGGGGCACCCGCGAGGCGGGAGGACGCGGGCAGGGCGCGGGCCACCCGCCTCTTCGGGAAGGTCATCGCCGAGTACGGGGACGATTCGGTCGCCCAGCTGGGGGGGATCCACCTGGCCTGCGAGCAGGTCAGCCAGCCCCTGGCCAAGGCGATCGAATGGGGCCGCCTCGCCGCCTACCTCGAGCAGTCGACCCGCTACATCCCCTACACCGATCTCCGCGACGGCCATTACCGCTACCACCGGGACCCGGAGCTGATGGCGTCGGCCCACGCCGGCACCTACACCGCCGCGATGGACGGGCTCTTCCTCGCCTACGTCGAGATGCTCCCGCTGCTCCACGCGCACCTTGCTCAGACCCTTCCCCGGGAGACCGACGCCAGGGCGCGGGACCGGGCCATCCGGGCGCTGGCGCTCGACCTGCTGCGCGGGCTGCTCCCCGCCGGGACGGTCAGCAACCTCGGGGTGTTCGCCTCGCCCCAGGCGCTGGAGCAGCTCGTGATGCGGCTGCGGGCGCATCCGCTGCCCGAGGCGCGGTCGTATGCGGAGCTGATCGACCGCGAGCTGCAGGTGGCCGTCCCCGAGCTGGTCACCCGGCTCGACCGCGCCGACCGCGGCGGGGCCTGGGTCGAGTACCTCCGCGAGACGGCGGCGGGATTGGGCCTGGAGGCGGAGCGGGCGATGGCGCGCGGGGGGAGCAGGGCCGCCTCGGCCGCACCGAACGGCAGCGTGGTGGGGGAGGGGCTCCCCCTGGGAGGCCTGGCGGACGGAGGCCAGGTCACCCTGCTCCGGTGGGACGCGGACGGCGAGGACCGGATCATGGCCGCAGCGCTCCTGCCCCACACCGCCGCCTCGGTGGCGGAGGTGGGCGCGGCGGTCCGCGAGCTCTCCGATCTGGAGCGGGACCGGCTCTTCGCGGCGGCGCTCGGCCGGCGGGGCAATCGGCGGCACCGCCCGGGGAGGGGCTTCGAGCACACCGACTACACCTTCGAGCTGGTGTCGGACTACGGGGCCTTCCGCGACCTCCAGCGCCACCGGCTGCTCACCATCCAATGGCAGGAGCTGACCCCGGCGCTGGGCTACCGGGTCCCGGACCAGGTGACGGCAGCCGGGCTGGAGGGGCGGTGGCGGCAGGCCGTGGAGGCGGCCGAGGCGGCCCGGGCGCTGATCCACCCCGACTTCCCCGAGCAGGCCCAGTACCTGGTGACCCTGGCCCACCGGGTGCGCTACGTCATCAAGCTCAACGCCCGGGAGGCGCTCCACCTGATCGAGCTGCGCACCTCCCCCCAGGGCCATCCCAACTACCGGCGGATCTGCCAGGAGATGCTGCACCAGATCGACGAGGTCGCCGGGCACCACCGGGTGGCGGCCGCGATGAGCTTCGTCGGGAGGGAGGACGTCCACCTGCCGCGGTACGCCGCCGAGGCGGGGCGCGACTGAGCCTCGAGGCGGGCCGGACGGGCGTCCCCGGGCTGCCGCATGGGCCGAAGGTCCCGGGCGCAGCGGGCCCGACGGTCATCTCCCGGCCACCGGTGTCGTATCATCGGTGTCGAACCACCGCCGGAGGGCGGGGCAGCCGATCCCAGAGGGACCCCCAATGATCACCGTCTCCGAAGCAGCCGCAGGGCAGCTCAAGGGGCTCATCGAGCAGCAGGAGCCCAAGGGTGAGGTCGGCCTTCGGGTCTTCATCCAGTCGGGCGGCTGCAGCGGCTTCTCGTACGGGATGGGCCTGGACGACAGCCCGCCCCGGGAGGATGACGAGGTGGTCCGGCTCGACGGGCTGGCCGTCTACATCGACGAGTACTCGGCCCAGTACCTGGAGGGCGCCGAGATCGACTACGTCGACGCCCTCATGGGCGGCGGCTTCACGATCCACAACCCCAACGCGGTGCGGACGTGCAGCTGCGGGCACAGCTTCCAGACTGCCGACGGAGCCGGCGAGGCCCGCGCCTGCGGGCACTGAGCCCACTCGCCGGTTCCGCGGCGGTCGCCGGGTACCACCCGGGGGCGCGCTATCCTGTGCGAGCGACGCGGGAGTAGCTCAGTTGGTAGAGCGCTAGCCTTCCAAGCTGGATGTCGCGAGTTCGAGTCTCGTCTCCCGCTCTCGTGGCTCTT
>Ga0187875_10001850_pt1 | contig 15948 bp, 7 predicted proteins | sample June2016WEW_17_1_2_FD_132978 | JGI IMG/M metagenome (GOLD analysis project Ga0187875, IMG submission 132978) | Peatland microbial communities from SPRUCE experiment site at the Marcell Experimental Forest, Minnesota, USA - June2016WEW_17_10 | ecosystem: Environmental > Terrestrial > Soil >... | reverse complement strand
CGCCGAGCCGGAGGATCTTGTCCCGATGGACCTTGTATCCGCCGACCTGGGGAAGGATCTCGACCACCGCGACCACGTCGACCCCGGCCTGGAGCGCCTGGTACGCCACGATCAGTCCGACGTTGCCTCCCCCGACGATCAGCAGGCGCTGGGAGGGCTTGATCAGGTCACGATTGACGAGCGTCTGGAACGCGCCGCCCCCGTAAACTCCCGGGAGGTCCGCCCCCTGGAAGGCGAGCGCCTTCTCCCGCGCCCCGGCCGCCACGAGGAGGGCCTTCGGCTTCACGACGGTGAAGTGGCCCTGCTTCACCACCCCGACCTCGCCGTCGTGGAAGACGCCCACGACCGGTGAATCGGTCCAGACATCGACCCGCGATTGGGCGCGAACCTGGTCCTCGAGCAGGTGACCGATCTCCGTCCCGCGATGGCCGGCGTAGCAGTCGCCGACCGAGCCGAAGAAGTTGTGCGTTTGAAGGCTCAGTTTGCCGCCGAGCGCGAGCTTGTCGTCGCAGAGGGTGACCCCCACCCCGTGCGAGGCGAGCTCGACCGCGGCGGTGAGGCCGGCCGGTCCGCCCCCGACGATGAGGACGTCCGTCGTGACCTCCTCGACCCGGGGGATTGCCCGGAGCGGGACGTCGTCCGCGACCAGTTCGGGATTTCCGATCAGGGAGTGCACCTGCATCCCCGGCCGCACGGGCGTGATGCACGCCTTGACGGCCCGGCCGTCCGCGACCACGAGGCACTGCGCGCACTGGCCGTTCGCGCAGAAGATCCCCTGGGGGGCGCCGTCCCGCCGATGCCGGCCGAAGACGTGGATCCCATGGGCGAACAGGGCGGAGGAGATCATCTCCGATGGCCGCGCCGTGAGCACGGCTCCGTCGAAGGTGAACTCGACGAGGTCGGGGTGCGATGGCACGTCCAGCACCGGATGACGCTCGAGCCGTGCGGCTGCCATCGAAGACCTCTCGAACTATTGAGGCGGGGCGTTCGTCTTTAATGCCCCATCAAGGCGATTTGACGATAGGGTTAGCTGGTTCCGGGAACTGGAAGGAGGCATGAGCTGGAACGCCGAACGCCCGGTCAACGACGTCAACACGATCCGATCCTACGCCGCCAACTCCCCGGACCGCCGGAAGCTCGAGGAGGAGATCGCCCGGATGCGCCAGGCGACCCTCGAAGTCCCGCTCCTCATCGGGGGCCGGGAGGTTCGCACCGGTACCGTGGTGGACATCCCCTGCCCCGACGACCACGGGACGATCCTGGCCCGGGCCCACCTGGCCGGCCCGGAGGAGCTCCGCCGGGCGGTCGACAGCGCGCTGGCCGCGCACGCGGCCTGGGCCGAGATGGACTGGTACCATCGGGTCGCCGTCTTCGTGAAGGCCGCCACGTTGCTGGCGGGCCCGCGGCGCACGCGGAATGTCGCGGCGCTGATGCTCAACCATTCGAAGAACCCGTACGAGGCGGAGATCGACCTCGCCGAACTGGTCGACTTCTGGAACTTCAACGCGTACTTCTCGCGCCAGATCTACGAGATGCAACCCCACCAGTACCCGGGCGAAACGAACCGGTTCGACTGGCGTCCCCTCGAAGGGTTCGTGCTCGCGATCCCCCCGTTCAACTTCTACTCGATCGCGGGGAACCTCCCGACCGCGCCCGCGATGGTCGGCAACGTGGCGCTCTGGAAGCCCGCCCGCTCCGTGATCTTCTCGAACTACGAGATCTTCCAGGTCCTGGTCGAGGCGGGACTTCCCCCCGGAGTGATCAACTTCGTCCCGTTCTCGAGCAAGGACGCGAACGTCCTGCTCGACCACCCCGACCTCGCGGGCATCCACTTCACGGGGAGCTACGACACCCTCGTGCACGTCTGGAAGCGCGTCGGGGAGAACCTCGAAAAGTACCGAAACTTCCCGCGGATCGTCGGGGAGACCGGCGGCAAGGACTTCATCGTCATGCACCCGTCCGCCGACGTCCGGGGCACGGCGGTCAACCTGCTCCGCGGCGCGTTCGAGTATCAGGGCCAGAAGTGCTCCGCCTGCTCGCGGGCCTACATTCCCGCCAGCCGTTGGCCGGAGGTCGAGCGCTGGCTGAAGGAGGAGGTCCCGAAGGTCCCGGTCGGACCCGTCCACGACCTCAAGAACCAGATGGGCGCGATCATCGATGAAGCGGCGTTCAAGAACATCCAGTCCTACCTCGAGTACGCCCGCGCCCACCCGCAGGAGTACACCTTCGTCGTCGACGGGGGCACCGACCGCTCGAAGGGCTGGTTCGTCCGCCCGACGGTCGTCCGCGCGACGGACCCGCGGGGGAAGCTCATGTCGGAGGAGATCTTCGGCCCGGTGCTGACGGTCTACGTCTACCCCGACGACCGGTTCGAGGAGACGCTCGCGCTCTGCGATTCGACCTCGCCCTACGCGCTCACGGGCGCCATCTTCGCCCGGGACACGAGGGCGGTCGCCCAGGCCGAGGCGGCCCTGCGGTGGAGCGCCGGGAACTTCTACATCAACGACAAGCCGACCGGGGCGATCGTCGCACGGCAACCCTTCGGCGGGGCCCGGCACTCGGGGACCAACGACAAGGCCGGCTCGATCGTCAACCTGCTCCGTTGGGTGACCCCCCGGAACATCAAGGAGAATGCGGTGCTCCCGGACGACTGGCGGCGCCCCTTCATGCTCTGAGGGGACGGCCCCCACGTCGGGGTAGGGCGGGTGGGCGGTCACGGACGCTCCCAGGGACCCCCCGCCCGCAGGGATCGGAACCCCCGTCCCTGAGGTGCGGCCCCTACCGACCGGCGAAACCGTTCGAACGGAACGAGTCGGCGGGGAGGACGCCCATCCAACCCTTCCGGGCCGGGTTATGCCGCACGGCGCCCTGCCCGAGGCGGTGTCCGGCCCCACCCCGACGCCACCGCGGTTCGCCGACGAATGGCTCGCCCCCGCCAATGGGCCGCCCGCCTCCCCACCCTCACCTCCGAGGTGGACCCGGCGCTACCTGGTCTTTGCCACGATCGTCGTGGCGGTTGTGTTGATCGTCGGCCTCGGATTCGCCGGCCTGATCCCGGGCCTGGACCTGGGGCCCAAAAAGGTCGAAGGGGGAGGGAACCCCGTGGAACAGTACTACATCCTCACTTTCCTAGAATCGGGACTGCCCACCGGCACGGCGTGGTCGGTGACCCTGAACGGCTCGACCCAGGGGTCCGCGGGAGCGCCCCTCGAGTTCGCCGAGGCCAACGGCTCGTACTCGTATCAGGTGGGCAACGTCCCCGGATACAACGCGACCCCGAATTCCGGGACTCTCCAGGTCGCCGGAGCGGCCGTGAAGCTCTTGGTGGTGTTCAGCCTCCGGCCCGCTCCCCTGAACCCCGTCCGGTTCGATCAGGCCGGACTTCCGAACGGGACGAACTGGTCGGTCACCCTGGGGGGGCTCACGGCCCATTCCACCGGAGCCTCGATCCAGTTCCTTGAACCCAACGGGACGTATGCGTACTCGGTCGGTCCGGTCCTGGGTTTCCTGCCCTCACCGTCCTCCGGCTACGTGACGGTGGACGGCGCCGGTCCGACCCATCCCGTCACGTTCTCGCCCAGCGTGGTTACCGGCTTCGTCCTCTCGTTCTACGCGGTCGGGCTGTTGGCGGGGACGGACTGGTGGGTGAACGTGAGCGGCACCCTCCACCCCTCCTCGGGGTCGGAGGTGACGTTGGACGAGCCCAACGGCACGTACGGGTACGTGGCGGACCCGGTGCCCGGCTACACGGTCACTCCGGCCTCCGGTAGCGTACTGGTCAGCGGGAGCAACGTCACTGTTGCGATCTACTACGGCAACGGGACCGGGATCCCGATCGGTTCCGCCTTCGCCCTCGGCAGCCCAGTCTCAGGAACCTGCTCCACCTCCCAAGTGGCCGCCCGCCTCTGTGCGACGGCAGGGGACGAGACGTTTGCGTTCACCATCGAGCAATCGACCATCCTGCTCGGAAATGTTGCATTCTTGGTGCGGACGGCCGGGGATGTGGTGCTCCAGAACAACCAGACCGGAGCCTTTGCGTTGGAGAGCATTGTCGGAACGGAAATCGTCGACGATGCGATCGCCGCCGGGATCGGTCTTGCCATGACCGGCTCGTGGACCAACTACAACGGGACGTACTCACCCGACTCCCCGCTCACGACCACCATGTCCCTCGTGATCGATGTCGGAATTCCCGCGACGGACTGGACCCCCGGTCAGGGCGATACCGTGGTCGGCATCGGTCTCGGTGGGTACGTCGGCACGACCAGCGCGGTCGAGCTGCCGTAAGGGGACCCCCGGCCCGCCCCGACCGAACCAAACGACCTATCGATCCGGCGAGCCGCGCCGGGCCTGGCCGGTGTTCTGCGTCCCGAAGTCCGTATGAGCGCGTATCGGCCTCTCCAATCCTCCCGATGGCGCGCCCCACCAGGGTCAATGCGGAATGGCATCGTCAGCACAAGATGCCCGTCCACCCCTCTCCCGAGGAGCGGCGGCGATGGCACGTCGAGCATGCCCGGCAGTGCGGTTGCCGCCCGATGCCGAAGGACCTGGAGCAGCTCCGGCGAACGTGATCCTACCTGCCACGAGTTCCGACCCCGGACCGAGCCCAGTTCGCGGGGTATATGCCGAGCAGCGCGTTCGGCTCGCGCGACCGACCGCGTCCCGTGCGGACGGTCCACGGGGGAAACAGATGCCCGACGGAGTCAATCGACAGTGGTTGCTCGTCCAACGGCCGAGCGGTGCGCCGGAGCGCGCCGTCGGCCCGGCCACCTTCCGATGGGCGGAGGGCGCGATCCCCTCCCCCTCCGAAGGTCAATTCCTCGTCCGGAACCTTTGGCTCTCGTTCGACCCCACCCAGCTGCTGTTGATGTCGGATCCTGCCGACCAGGGTGGGATCGCGATCGGAGGGGTCATGCGGGGACTGGCGGTCTCCCAGGTCCTCCAGTCCCGCCATCCCGGTTTCCGGCCCGGGGATCTCGTCCACGGTCACTCGGGGTGGGAGGACTTCTCGGTCCTCGACGGCCACGGGTTCTTCGAGACCGCCAAGGTCCCGCCGGGCGTCTCACCCAACCTGGCGGCCGGCACCTTGGGCGTGACGGGGATGGCGGCCTACTTTGGCGTCGTCGAGGTCGGACGGCCCCGGAAGGGCGAAACCTTCGTGGTGTCCAGTGCGGCCGGCGGCGTGGGGTCGATCGCGGGCCAGGTCGCCAAGATCCACGGCCTCCGGGTCATCGGGGTGGCGGGCGGCGCCGACAAGCGCGATTGGCTCGTGCGGGAGGCCGGGTTCGACGGGGCGATCGACTCCCGCTCCGAGGACGTCGGGGAACGCCTCACGGCCCTCTGCCCGGAGGGGATCGACATCTACTTCGACAACGCGGGGGGCGCCGTTCTCGATGAGGCGCTCGCCCGGCTTCGCCCGCACGGACGGGTCGTGCTGTGCGGAGGGACGTCCCGCTACGGGCAGCCGTCCCCTCCCCCCGGTCCCTCGAACTATCTCGCCCTCGTCATGGTCAACGGGCGGATGGAGGGGCTGCTGGCGCGGGACTACGCCGACCGATTCCCGGAGGCGGTCGCCGTCATGTCGGGGTGGCTCCGGTCGGGCCAGCTGCGATCCCTCGAGGATGTCACCCTCGGACTCGAGAACGCTCCGGCCGCCCTGGCCCGACTGTACTCCCGGGCGAATCTCGGAAAGCAGCTCCTCAAGATCGCGGACCTTGGACCGACACCCTCCGCCTGAGGTGCCGCCCCGGGCGGACCGGACCGCCCTGGTTCATGGCGGCGGGGGAGGAGGGGGAGGTTCCAGTGCTCCCGCCGGTGGAGCGGTCACCGAGCTCGTCGGAGACCTTCCGCGACCGCGGAGCTTGAGCGCCATCGCCACCCCGAGGGCGATGGCGATGACCAGGACGACCAGCAGGATGTACCCTCCATCCCCCGACAACCCGAGGAACGACGACCCGCCGGTGCCCGGTGGTGGGGTGGTCGTTCCCGTGGGCTGGAACGTCACCGATTGCGAGACCGGTGCGCCCGTCACCACGAGGGAACCGGTGCCGGGCGTGGCCGAATATCCTCCAACGGGGGTCACGGTGAACGAATACGTGCCGTTCGGTTCGCTGAAGGTGATCGTACCGCTCGTAGAGGAGGTCGGTGTCGTGCCGAGCGTCACCGTCCAGCTCGTACCGGTCGGCAACCCGGTCTCGGTGAACGTCACGGTCACGGCCGCGATGGCCGTGAATGTGATCGCCTGATTCACTGCGGTCCCGGTAACCGTCAGGGATCCCGATGCGGGGTCGGGGGTGAACCCGGTGATCCCGCCCACGGTGAACGGGTAGCTACCGTTCGGTTCATCGAACGAGATCGAGCCGGTAGTCGATGAACGGGGGACCCCGCCCAGGGAGACCGTCCACGACGCGCCGCTCGCGAGGCCGGTCTCCGAGAACGTCACGGGGAACGAGGGGGCAACCGTTCCCACGCTGACCACCGACAACGTCCCCTGGTAGGTGTCGCCGACGTAGAGGACCCCGCCGGGACCATCCAGGGCCATGTATTCGGGTCCGTTCCCCAAGGTCACCGCCGCGACCGGGGCATTGGTCGCGTCCGAGATCACGCTCACGTTCTGGGTATCGGTCACCGAGACGAACACGTTCCCGGTCTCGGGGTCGTAGCTCAGCCCCAGGAAGTCCGAGTAGTCGAGGGGACGGATCGCATCGCCCGTCCGGGGGAGGTCCCCGAGAGGTCCGCGCACCACGTCCCGGGGACCCAGGATGAACGGGTCGTTCGGTACGGGGATCGTCGCCACCACGGTGTTCGACGTGTCGGAGATCACGCTGATGTTCGTCGAGAGGTCGTCGGCCACGAACACCTCGCCCTTTCCGCTGTCGTAGGTGATCTGGCCCGGGGTCTGCTGGACCGGGATCGTGGCGATGACCGTGTTGGAACTGGCGGAGATCACGGTGACGTTCCGCGCTCCCGCATCGGAGACGAACACCTCACCCTTGCCGGCATCGTAGGCGATCCCGTACGGTTCGCTCCCTACGGCTACGGTGGCCACCACCGTGTTCGTCGCGTCCGAGATCACGCTCACGTTGTTCGAACCGTAGTTCGCCACGAACACCTCGCCCTGGGCCGGGTCGTACGCGAGGGCGGTGGCGGCCTCGCCCACCGGAATGACCGCCACGACGGCGTTCGAGGCGTCCGAGATCACGCTCACGTTGTCGCCGCCCGCCACGAAGACCTCGCCCGTCCCGTTGTCGTACTCCATGGCGACGGGGGCGGTGGGGACGGAGATGTTCGCCACCACGAGGTCCGAGCGGGTCGACACGACGTTCACGAGGTCCGGCCCAAAGTAGGTGACCGAGCTCGATAGGAACACTTCTCCGGCCCCGCTGTCGTAGGCGAGCGGGCCCGGACCCAGAGAGAGTGGAATGGACGCGACCGCGAGTTCGCTCACGTCGGAGATAACGCTCACATTGTCCGAGAAGTAGTTCGCGACGAAGACCTCGGAGTCGGCGGAACTGTAGGCCGCGGCGACCGGACCGGCGCCTACGGTGATGTTCGCCACGACGATGTTCGTCGCGTCGGAGGTCACGGTCACTTCGTCCGCGAGTCCTTCCACGCCGTAGACCGTCCCCGTCCCGCGGTCGTAGGCGACCGGGGATCCGGCATTCGTGATGTTCATCCACAGGGTGTCGTTCGTGTCGGAGATCACGCCGACGCCGTCGTCGTCCGCGACGTACAGCGCGTCGCGTCCGCTGTCGTAGACGATGGTCCCGACGGTCTCCCCCACCGTGATGTTCTGGACGATCGAGTTGTTCGAGACGTCCATGATGCTGACGTTGCCGTAGTTGAAGCCGGTCACGATCGAATACGTACTCAACGCCACGAACAGCTGGTCCGTGCCGCTGTCGTAGGCGAGACCCGCCGGCGCGCCCGCCAGTGGTACCGTCGCCAGCACCGAAAGGGTCGAGTCCGAGATGACCGTCACATTCCCAACGAACGACAGCGTCAGGTTCGAGTAGGAGTAGGATGCGACGAAGACCTCGCCGTTCGTCGCGTCGTACGCGAAGGCGACGACGGACCCCGTGACGGGAATGTTCGCCACGACCCGGTCCGTTCGGTCGGAGATCACGCTGACGTTTCCGTAGTCGCCGGCGACGTACAGCTCTCCTGTTCCGTTGTCGTAGGCGATCGCGGAGGGATTCCCATGGATCGGGACCGATGCCACCACGACGTGCGTTCGTTCGGAGATCACGCTCACCGTCATCGAGTCGGTGTCGGCCGTGAAGACCTGCTGGGTGGCCGTGTCCACGGCTACGCCGGATGGCTCGAGGCCGTTTCCCGCCAGGAAGTTGCCCGAAACCAGGGTATCGTTGAGCAGCACGAGGGTGCCGGTCACCTGGGGCCCATTGCTTGACGGGGCTGCGGCGGCCGTGACGCGGTGCGATGCCCCCACAGTGACCGTCGACTCGGTGGGGGGATGCACGCTGGGGGCGTGGGGAACGAGGGCCAGGCCCGCGCCCGAAACCACGACGATCAGAACAACGGCGGTCGCGAGAATAGTCGCCGTTCCACGGGCCGCTCCCGTGCCCACGTTGGTGTGCTGCTGCATGATTGGACCGGACCGCCATCCGGGTCCGCGAGTTTAACGATGCGGGGCCCCGCGGCGACAGGGAGTCCGGGTCCGCCCTGAGACGGACCCCTGACCAGTGCGGTGGCGGTGCCTATCTCCGTCAGAAAAAACCGTGCGGCGACCGTGTCGATTGGGGGGACCACAACCTTCTAAAACCGGGACCGGCTAGGCCGCGCCGGTCAAGTTGACAAACGACCGTTCGGGAGTCACGACTCCCGTAGCGCCTACCCCGTTCGGCGGCCTCACCTCGGCGGTCTCCCACCCGCCCGCCCGCTCCCGAGGAGCGTGGCACCGTCGCCGACCCGTGGAGGTACTGGTAGTTTCTCTCGCCATCGGGGCGATCTGCTTCCTCATGCTTTCACCGACCCACGCGGGCACCACGGCCGGGGGCGCACCCATGGCCCCCGTGTCCGGGCTTGCGGTCGTGGGTTACGATGGCCCGCTGGCTCTGACCCACCCCGTGGACCCCGTCGCGAGCGGGCCGGTCTGGATCACGCTCACGTTGACTCCGAACGACTACGCCGGGCTCAACGCCTTTGACGCCGCGGTCATCGACCCGACGAATCCGGCCTACCACCACTTCCTGACCGAGGCGCAGTTCGTCGAGGAGTACGCCCCCACCCCGGGGGAGGTCGCGTCGCTGCACTCCTACTTCGGAACGTACGGAGCGTCCTCCTGGACCGCCACTCCCGACGGGCTGGGCGTCTCCTTCGAGATCTCCAGCCAGAACGCCGAATCGGCGCTCCATACCCTCCTCCTTCCCTCGCCCACTCCGTCCGGTCAGCTCGCCCTGAGCGCACCGCCGCGACTCCCTGCGAGCCTGGCCGCCGACGTCCTGTCGGTTGGTCACGTGCTGTCCGGATCGTCGATACCCCGCTCCGGGGCCGCCGCCGCCGTACCGGGCTTCGCGTCCTCGCGTTCCGTTCCCGACTTTGTCACCGACAACGGGACCCAACTGCTGGTCGGATCCGATTACACCCAGCTGTTCGGCGACAGCCAACTGTTCCCCGGAGCCGGGACGACCAACGCCAGTTTCGCGACGAACGAGGCGGTGGCCACCATCCTCTGGTCCGGAGAGAACGCGTCCGGTGAGGCCCTGCAGGCGCCGTTCAACCCGGCGTTCGTGAACGATTACTTCAACGGGACGTTCCCGTCCGGCTGGCCGGTCCCGGTCGTCCAGGGCGTTCCGACGACCTTTGCCGACATCACACCGCCGGCTCCGGGACCGTTGACCGGACCCGACCCCTCGGGGGTCGAGGGGGAGGCCTACCTCGACCTGGAGATGGCGGGCAGCATGGCGCCCGGCGCCACCCTGGTGACCTTCTACGGCCCCGGCTTCGACGTGCTGGTCAGCGACCCGGACATGGAGGCTACGTCGCTCTCCCAGGCCCTGAGCCACAACTACGAGGGGAAGAAGCTCGCCGCGGTCTCCAATTCCTTCGGCCTCACCGAGACCAACGACACCCTCTGGAACACCGAACTTCTCCATGCGGCCTCCATGGGAGTCACGGTGTTCGCCTCCACCGGCGACACGGGCGACGCCCCCCTCGGTGTGACGTGCCATTCCAACTCGGCGTCCTTCAACCCCGAATGGCCTTCGGACGTGGCGTTCTCCAACTACGGCGTGGTCGCGGTGGGCGGCACGACCGTAACCGCCACCGGGGTCGCCACCACCAACGTGGGGTACGATTCCAACGTCGGCGCGCTCGCGAGCCAGTCCGCATGGTACGAGTCGTGCGGCCAGGGCGTGTTCACCGGCTCGACCGGAGGCATCAGTTCCGTCTTCGCCGAACCCTCGTGGCAAAGCAGCTCCTCGGCCCAGTCGGCGATCGTCAACGATTCCCAGTTCGAGGCCGGCTACCGCGAGGGTTCGGGCCCCGTGGCGAACGCCCCGCTCGGTCGAGGGGTTCCGGACATCTCCCTTCCGGGAAACAACACGATCATCAACGTCCAGGACCCGAGCACCGGGGCCGAAGGACTCGAGATCGTCGGCGGGACGAGCGTAGCCTCCCCGATGGCCGCGGGGATGTTCGCCGAGATGTCGGCGGTCGCGGGCCACTCCTTCGGGTTCGTCGACCCCGAGATCTACCGGATCGGGAGCTACTTCACGGCCAACCCGGGGTCCACCAACCCCTTGCTCGACGTGAGCCAGGGCGGGAACTTCCTGTTCAAGGCGACCAAGGGCTGGGACGCCGTGACCGGCTGGGGCGACATGAACGCGCCCAATTTCGTCGCGGCCGACGCCAACCCGTCGATCGCGAACTACGGGAGCACGGCCGGCTCGAGTACGAGCGGACTCAGCAGTCTCGGCGCCATCATCGCCCTGATCGTCATCGTCCTCGTGGTCGTAGTCGTGGTGGCCGTGCTCCTGATGCGGCGCGGCCGTACCCCCCGGCAGGCCCCCACGGGCCCCATGGGAGGACCTTCTCCCGGGGGCTATGCCCCCACCCCCCCGGGCTCGCAGAACTACCCGTACTACTCCGGAGGCCCCCCTCCCGGTGCGGGCGGGTATCCTGGCGCTCCACCGGCTCCCTCGCCGCCCCCGCCGAATCCGACCTATCCGACCCCATCCTACGCCTCCCCCACTCCTCCGCCGTCGCCCCCTCCGGCCGCCGCTCCCGTAGCCCCTCCGCCGCCACGACCTGCGCCGCCGACTCCCGCACCCTCCATGGCCACCTCACCCCCCGCGCCGGCGCCCTCGTCACCGCAGATGGTCGCCTGCCCGCGCTGCGGTCAAGCTCGACCCTGGGGACCGATGTCCTGCCCCTCCTGCGGTAGCCCCTGAGATACGCCCCGTGGAGGACCCGCTCCGGCTCGAGACCGGGGCTCTGACCTAGCGCGCGGGGGGCCTCCGGTACCGTCGCGGGCATGCACCCGAGGTCGTGACCTGCCCGTGCGCCGGCCCCCCGGGGGGAGGGAAGCCTTGCTTCTCTCTACCCGGGAGGGAGGTAGGCTCCGCACCGCGGGCACTGGACGGTGCCCAGCGGGGCGATCGCGCCGCACCGGACACACCCCTTCGTCTGAGGGGGTGGGGCCGCGGCCACGACCGGAGCGGCGGCGGCCGCAGGAGGTGGTGCGTAGGGTGGTGCTTGCGGTGGAGGCGTCCACGCGGCCGGCGGCGGCGTCTGGGGCTGAGCCGGTGGCGGCGTCCACGGTGCCTGCGGAGGGGGCTGGTACTGCGGAGGTGGAGGCTGATACTGCGGTGGAGGGGTCTGGTACTGCTGCGGAGGTGGGGGCTGGTATTGCTGGGGAGGCGGGGACCACGGTTGCGGAGGGGCGGAGGGCTGGGGTTGCTGGGGAGGCCAAGCACCCTGCGGAGCGTACCCCGGGGGGGCGCCACCTGCGCCGGGAGGCGGGGCGTTGCCGTAGCCCGCGGGCGGGTAACCGCCCGGAGGATACCCTCCGGGAGCGTATCCGGTCGTGGGCCGGGAGCGGCCCCTCGACCGTAGCAGCAAGAGTGCGGCCAGGATGGCGACGATGACCACGATCAGAACGATCCAGATGTAGTCCGAAAGACCGCCGAGGGTCCCGGACCCGGACGATCCCGAGCCCCCGCCGCCCCCGGGCGTACCCGTGCCCGACGAGGAGGCGACGACCAGAGTGACGGAATCACTGGTCGTCATGAGGAGTGTATCGGTGACGGTGATGGTGACGGTGAACGACCCCGTGGCGGTCGGCGTGCACTCCAGGTTCGACACGTTCGCGCTCGCGCAGCCGGCGGGCAGATTCTGGTACGCATACGTGTAGGGAGGGCTCCCTCCCGTCACTTCGACCGTGAACGACACGGACTCACCGACGGTGATCGAGCTGGAACTGAGCGTGAACGAGGTGATCGAGGGCGCGCCCACGGTCGTGCCGGCGGTGACGACGAACTGGAGGCTCGAGTGGACCGTTTGGTCGTCCGTCGTGTTTACCCAGACGGTGACGGTGAACGTACCCGCCGCCGTCGGGTCGCAGGCCAGCGCGGCCACATCCGCGGAACTGCATCCCGTGGGCAGACCCGCGTAGGCGTACTCGAAGGTGCCCCCACCTCCGCTGGTCGTGACGGTGAAGGTGGTCGACTGCCCGACCGTGGCCCCGGTGGGGGTCGCGGTGAAGCTGACGAGGGTGAGCGTCGGCGGTGGCGGAGGCGCGCCGGAGCACGGAGCGGAGAGGCTCACCTGGAGGACGGTATCCGAGGTGAGCGTGCAGACCCCGAGGGGGGTGGTCGTGCCCCCGATGGTGACGTTCACGTTGTACGACCCCGGGAACAGGCTCAGGTTGGCGACCCCACCGAAGAACGCCGTCGGTTCGCCGTTGACCGTCAGGGTCCCGTTCGCCGATGCGTCCGTGAAATTGAGACCGGCCACGAGGGTGTAGTTGTAATCCTGCGCCAAGCCGCCGCCCGAGGGCGTTCCGTTCAGCAGCAGACCGGAAAGGTTCCCGTCGACCTTGAGGTACACCCCGCCGTCGATCACATCGTAGGCGCCTTCGGCGGTCTCGGACCCGAAGTTGAACGTGTTCTGCGGAGTCTGGAAGTTGTGGCCGTTGAAGTACCAGAGCTCGAACAGGAAGTCGGAGAGTACGTCCTCGGTCTGGGAGCCGCCCCCGGGGCCGCCGATGATGAGCTCGAGGTCATAGGGCTCGCCGATCGGGGTCGTACCGCCGCCGAACACGACGAACCCGAAGTCCACGCTGAGGGTCGTGACCCACGGGAAGTCGACCACATCGTAGGCGACCTGCCCGTACCCATCGTAGTAGGTGAAGGCGAGCCCGGGAGCGCCGGCGTTCGTCACGAAGGCGTCCATCTCGAGCGTGAAGGAGCCGGGAGACGCGAGGGGCACGTCCTCCGAACCCGGAAGCGCGCCGTTCGCGAAATCGTCGTAGAAGCCCCCCTCGGCGGAGGACTGCACGCTGCCGTTACCGGTGACGCTCGAATTGAACATCTGAGCGCCCGACGCCGAATCGTTCCAGATGTTGTCGATGAACCCTGCGATCTCGTCGTTGCTGGTGTTGTAGAGCACGACGTCCTGGACCCAGTAGGTGTACTGGGTGTCGGACGTCCCGACGTCGAACACCATCATCACATTGAGCTGGATACCGAAGTACGGGGAACTCGCGCCGATCGACGCATTCTGGACGATCGGGTTTCCGAGCAGGCTGACGGTCCCGCGGACCGCCTCGGTGGTGTACGAATACTCCCCCGCGCCGGCCGAAGTGACGCCGTAGTCGGCGACCCCCATCGGGGCCGGTTCCTGATGGTAGAAGTCGTACGGGTCGATCGCACCGGTGGACGGGTGGCTCTTGCCGGTGGCGTGGGGCAGGAAGCCGCCGGAGTACGGGGAGACCTTGGGAGTGGCGAACCTCGGGAGAGCGGCGGGGGCGGGAAGGGAGGCGTGCGAGAGGCTCGGGGCCGAGTGCGCCCGTTGGGAGGTCCCGACGTTCGCCAGGCTCAGCGGCAAGAGAACGAGCACGGCCAGGATCAGGATCACGCCGACCGTCGTCGCGTTCAAAGTCCGAAGAGATGCCACGCTCATACCCCGGGCGAGCGACACGGGCTGTTGATTAAATCCTTTCGATGGGCGGAGAAAAAAAATCGCCGGATTTTCCACGGAAATCCCCTACGTTACCGCTGTGAAATCTATGACCCCACGGGCCGGCCCGGCCCTCAGAGGATCGATGTCACTAGAGTTCCTTGGAACACGGCCGTGACCGATCCTCCGGCGACCGGTATCAGGGCCACGGTGAACGGCCCGTTCCCCGATACGTGGAAGGAGGCGACGAACCCGGCCGAACCCAGGGTGGAGGAGTAGAGGAGGCCCGAGCAGGAGCCGCAGCCTTGTCCCGGGGAGCTGATGGTGACCTTCCCGCTTTCGAACGTTCCCGTGGTCGTCCATGTCCCGGAGAGGGCGGCGTATCGAGCATCCCCGAGTTGGAATGCCACGGAGAAGGGGTGCAGGTAACAGCGGTAGTTGGAGTTGGAGGCCGTGAGGGTTTGGTCGAAGGAGGTGCAAACGAGTGGGATATTGGCCAGCAGGAACAGCGCTAGCCCCACGGCGGTCGTGATGAAGAGGACGGCGAACAGCCGGGCCTTCAGGCGCCGGTAGGGCGGGCGACGCCTCGTTCCGTAGGGATCCGAGATCTCCGGAATCGAAGCGGGGACGTCCCCCCGAGTTGGAGTGGATCCGTCGTTCACCGCCTCCCCCGGCCGGAGGTCGCTCAAGCGAGCGCCCCTCCTCCGGTACCGTACCTCGAGGGACCCATGAATAGGAATCTTGGGCCCGGGGGCCCGTGCACCCTACGGTGACGGAGGCGGGGGCGGGCCTCGCCCCGAGGGCATTTGCGGCATCGCCGATGCGGGCGGTGCCTTCCCCCGGATCCGCATGAGACCCAGACCGGCGATGACCGCCACCACGACGACGGCGATCCCGATCGCTGCGTACCCGAGCAGGGGGAAGCCCGAGGACCCGGTCGGGAAGCTCACCGAGACCGGTGCGGCGGTGGTCCCGCTGACGGTCAGGGTCCCCGAGGTGTTCGTCCGTCCCGGGGCCGAGGAGGAGTAGGAATAGCTCCCGTTCGATACGTAGAACCGGATCGTGGAGGCACCCCCCGACCATCGTGTGAGGGTGGTCGAGGAACTCCCGGACGGGGTCAGCAAGACCACCGACGAGCTCCCTCCGGTCACGGTCACGGACCAGTTGGTCCCGCTGGGCAGGTTGCTCGCGGTGAAGATGAGGGCGAACACCTTCGCGTACGAGACGGGAATGGTCTGAGCGCCGCCCACGACGGTCACGGTACCGTTCGCCGGGTTCGGTCCGAATCCTCCGGTCGACCCGACGGAGTACGCGTAGGTACCGTTGGGCTCCATGAAGGCGACCGTGGCGGTCGTCGAGGTGTGCGTCGTCCCGGCGACCGTGACGGACCAGCTCGCCCCGGAGGGCAGGCCGGATTCGGCGTACGAGACAGGGTAGGTCTCGAGGGTGAACGTGACGGACTCGGAGGCCGCGGTGCCCGAGACCTCGATGCTACCCCGAGCGGGGGAGGGGGCATACTGCTTGTTGGCCGACGCGACGGTGAAGGGGTACGTTCCGTTCGCGAGCTGAAGTGCCGCGCTGGTCGTGGAGCTGACGACGGAGCCTTGTCCTGTGACGTTCACATACCACTCTCCGCCCGCGGGAAGCCCGGTCTCCGAGAAGATCACGGAGTATGGCCCGGAAACCGGGGCGAATACGACACCACGCTCGAGGCCGACCCCGTTCACCGTAACCGACCCCGAGTCCACCGCGGCGGCATACCCGGGAACGGGTCCGACCGTGTAGGAGTACGTCCCGTTCGGCTCGGTG
>Ga0187875_10001848_pt1 | contig 15963 bp, 13 predicted proteins | sample June2016WEW_17_1_2_FD_132978 | JGI IMG/M metagenome (GOLD analysis project Ga0187875, IMG submission 132978) | Peatland microbial communities from SPRUCE experiment site at the Marcell Experimental Forest, Minnesota, USA - June2016WEW_17_10 | ecosystem: Environmental > Terrestrial > Soil >... | reverse complement strand
TACGCATCGTCCGATCAGATTGCGGCAGGCGCCGACGCCCAGCCTTGGGACCCGAGCGTGAAGGCGCTGACGGCGTTCCCGCAAGTTTTGGCACAGATGGATCAGAACCTGCACTGGACGACAGAACTCGGCGAGGCCTATTACAACCAGCCGCAGGATGTGCTTCAAGCGGTGCAAGTGATGCGCCGTCGAGCCCAGGCAGCTGGAAGCCTGCGCAGCACGCCTCAGGAAGCGGTGAACTACGATCAGGGCAACATTGTACTGGCGCCGGTAAATCCGCAGGTTGTCTATGTGCCGGCCTATAACCCGTGGGTGGTGTACGGGCAGCCAGTCTCGCCCTATCCCGGGTTTTCGTTGATCGGAGCGCTGGGTTCGTTCTTCGGCTCCTCCCCCTTGCAGTTCGGCATGGGAATCGCCATGTCGGCCTTTAGCCACACACCGTTCGGATTGCTGGCGTGGGGGTTGAACTGGCTGACTCAATCCGTCCTCTTCCATGGTTCCAATTATTATTCGCATAGCGCCACGGTGGCCGACTGGGGCTTGCCGCTCGGCGGTCCACGCGCCTGGCGCGGCCGGGAAATGGCCAACTGGTCGAACCGGTCATACCGGCAGGGCGGCGGCTACGGCCGCGCGGGCAGTGGATACGGTGGTAGTTATCGTGGCAGAAGTTCGCCGGGATTTGCCACGACGCATGGCAGGGATGCGTACGCTGGGAACCGGTCAGGAGAGAGAAACAATCGCGGTTACCAGACCTCTGGGGCGGGCTACAACCGGAATTCGCGAGAGGCCTCTAACAGCTTCCGGCCAGCGGTCGGCAGGTCGCAACCGTACGGGTCGCAGCAATTTAGATCGCCGCAGTCGCAGGATGGCCGTTCAGCCTATGGATCCGGTTCCAATAACCGGTCCGTGGGGAACTACGGCAGCCGGGCCGGCTCAGCCTACGGCAATTCGACGCGAGCCTATCGCGCACCGAGTTCGAGCTTCCAGCGTAGTGACTTCGGGAAGCGGTCTTCTGGCGGCTTCAAGAGCGGCTCCTTTAAGGGTAAGGGTTTTGGCGAGTCTTCCGGCAAACGGTCCCACTCCGGCGGCTTCCATTTTGGTGGCGGCGGACACGCCCCCAAGCATTCCGGCGGCGGCAAAAGCTTCAGCGCTCGCTCACACGGAGGCGGTCATTCCGGCGGGCACGGTCACTCCGGCGGCAAGCACCACGGCTGAGGCGGGGTGCTGTAGTGTTGCCTTTGAAGCGCGGGATTCGGCTGGATTGCCGCCGGGAGCGACGGCATGGTAGATTTATCCATCTCAAACGACCATCTACACCTGCACGTCCGCGGAGCCGACAAGCTGTGGGCTTTCAAGAGTTCCCTCGAAATCCCCTTGCGGCACATTGCGCAGATCCGCGCCGACCCATCCGCGGCGCGGGACTGGTGGCACGGACTCAGAATGCCTGGGACCAACATTCCCGGAGTGCTGACCGCCGGCACGTTCTATCGGGACGGCCAACGTATCTTCTGGGATGTTCACAATCCCGAGAACACGGTCGTGATTAAACTGAATGACGAGCGCTACAGCGAGCTCATCATCGAAGTTGCCGACCCGCAGAGAGCAGTGGAAGAAGTCAACGCCGCATTGCCACGTTAAAGCCGTGCGGAGGAAAGCGCTGCGCAAGACTGATCAATAATAGGTCAACGTCCGCCTAATCACGGTTGATGACTGGAATGCAGCGTCGGGAGTGGAGCGATACGAAGTTGATCGCTCTATCCAATTTTCGCAATGATCATACTCATAGGAATAGCGAACTTTGGAGTATGACAGCAATCCAGCAGCAGGGTTATTTGGATGGGTTTCCCGCACCAATCGTTTGCTTCGCGTAATTTCTGATTCCACGTCTCCGTGTTCGTTGTAAGCAGTTTCGATCTCCTGTTGCTGGTTGAAAATTCGCCGATCTGTATGGCTCACTCGGCCATGAGCGTCGTAGCCATAGGAAACCGTGTATGGCCCGGATTGGCCCGCCATAAGCTTCGTAAGCTGCGTGCGTAACTCCTGCTGCAGCTCATCGCGCGAGAGACCCGATTGTTCCAGCATCTGTGCGCGGATTTCAGCGGGAAAAATCGTCTCGGGATTGTCCAGAATCTGCTTGTCTTCGAGAACGTGTCCCTGTGCGTCATATGTGCGTACGGCACGGCTCACCAACTCACCGCTGGCATCGCGCACGTGGACTTCCGTGGCTCGATCCTGTTCGTCGTAAAGAGTGGTTGCGCTTCCGCCACCCGGCAGGTTCGGCGCCCCGCCTGCCGCCTCGAACAAGGGCCCTGCTTCTGCGACGCCGGGACGGACGGTAAAAGGCTGGACGAGAGATTTCGATCTTAGTTTTTCTGCCGCGCTCGTCGTAGCTAAAAGTGACCGGGCTGTCAGTCTGTCGCCGCCGCTAATGTTCTGAAGCCTGCCGCCGTGATCGTAGGAGTAGATGGTTTCCGTGGTTGCCTGCCCTTCATCTCCTGAGGCGGTTTTCAGTAGCCGACCGGAAGGGTCATAGGAGTAGCGCGTCACCCACTGTGAGCCGTTGGAGTTACTGGAACGCGTGGCCCCGGTGCGGCCACCCCTATCGTATTCCGTCGTGTATGTCGAACGAACCTGGGGATAAGCTTGGCCTTCAGCGTCTGTGACTCCGGAGGAGGTGATCTCTTGAACACATGACTTCACTGCACCTCGTAGGCCATGCTGTTCACGCTCCGACATTGTTGAGGTGCTCTCTTTAGACGATGCGCCCTGCGCCGTCGCCAGTGGCACAGCAAGAATCGAGATCAGCAAGGCGACGTATCTGGTCCAATTCACAGCCCTATTGCAGTCCGCCCGGAAAGCCAAGTCAAGTTCGTTGTTGTAATATCGGCGCAGCATTGACGAGTCCCGGAGCTTGGACCAACTCTCAGGTCACGCACCGGCCAACTCATCCTTCAAGCGAATTCACAGCCGACATGCCAGCGCCCTTGACTCAGCTTTACATTGCAACCGAATTACGCGTGGTACCGTCTGATGAGAGCGTCTTTCTTCATTTCCAGGAGAGCTGACTCATGCTCCGACTTTCTTTCTTCCGCCCCCATGCGATTCGCCGCATCGTGCACATCGCCGCTGCCCTTCTTCTCTCGAATGCTTTCCTGATGTCTCAGCAGTCGTCGAGTCAGAATCCCCCTGCCCAAAATCCCGGCAGCAAAGAAGAAGGAGCGCAAGCAGGAAAGTCATCGGTAGAAAAGCCGCAGCCCACGCCCGACGAATCGGTCCCCGCCACGGCAGCTTTGGCGCAGCTCAGTAATGCGTTGGAAGGTCTCGCCGCAAAAGTGTCGCCTGCGGTCGTCCAGATTCTGGTTACAGGTTACGGTCCGTTGCACGAAGAGAATCGCACTCAGACCGCTCTCATCGTTCGCCAGCATGCCGTCGGCTCGGGAGTAATCGTAGATTCCGCCGGATACATTGTGACCAACGCACACGTGGTCGAAGGCGCGCAACGCATTCGCGTGGCCTTGCCGCTGCCCGGGGATTCAGGCCGCGCCGTGCCCGTGGGCAAACGCCACATCCTTGAAGCCCGATTGGTTGGCATTCACAAGGAAACCGACCTCGCGTTGCTCAAGATCGACGAGAAGGATCTGCCCACGCTGCCGTTGCTTTCACAGCCGCGTCCCCGCGTCGGCCAACTTGTATTCGCCATTGGCAGTCCCGAAGGCCTGCAGAATTCGGTCACGATGGGAGTGGTGAGCGCCGTCGCCCGGCAGCCCGATCCCGAGAAGCCGCTCACCTACATCCAGACCGATGCGCCGATCAATCCTGGCAACAGCGGCGGACCGCTGGTGGATATGAATGGCTCCGTGGTGGGCATCAACACTTTTATTCTTTCGACCGGCGGGGGCAGCGAAGGTCTCGGCTTTGCCATTCCCGCCCGCATCGTGGATTTCGTTTACCACAGCCTGCGCCGGTACGGGCACGTGCATCGGGTGGAGATTGGCGCCGTGGCGCAGGAAGTGACGCCCACGCTGGCGGAGGGACTGCATCTTGCGCAACGCTGGGGAGTCATAATCGCCGACGTCAAGCCGGATGGCCCCGCCGCCACCGCCGGCCTCCAGGTTCAGGATATTGTTCTCACCGCCGATGACCGCCGCATTGAAACGCTGCCAGCACTTTCTTCCGCGCTTTATCTGCATCGTCTCGACCAGGTCTTGAAGCTGGAAATCTTGCGCGGCGACCAGAAGAAAGTGCTGTACGTCCCGGCCGTTGAACAGCGCGACCCCATGGATCAACTGTTCGATGCTGCCGATCCGGAGAAAAGCCTCGTGCCGCGGCTGGGCATTCTCGGCGTCGATCTCACCGCTGACTTGCGCAATCAGATTGGGACGCTGCGCATTGCTTCGGGAGTGATTGTTCTAGGCCGCGCCGCCGAACTCATTACGCCTGACACCGGTCTGCAAACCGGGGACGTAATTCACTCGCTCAACACTACCCCCATCGCCTCCCTGGACGAACTGCGCGCCGCGGTGCAAAGTTTAAAAGTCGGCGACCCGGTCGTTCTACAAGTGGAGCGCAGCGACGGCTTGACCTATTTGAGTTTTGAGATGGAGTAGGACCAGTCTTTCTTGGGCGAAGGTTACTGCCGTAACTTTCGCCGCTACCTGTGGAAAAGAGAACATTGGAGAACTCCACGGTCTCCCGTAACGGATTGGTGCCATCTTCATGCCATCTTTTTTTTCCCAGCAGACCATCCGTCTTTCTGACGTAGTCTCCGCCTTGTCTGTTGCGCTAGACCTCACCGAAGGTCAGCCCATGGGCCACGCCATACGCAGTTGCATCCTCGGCATGCGCATTGCCGACGAGTTGCAGCTGCCGGCGGAGCAACGATCCGATCTGTATTACGCATTGCTGCTCAAGGATTCCGGCTGCAGCAGCAACGCCGCCCGCATGTACCAGATCATGGGTACGGACGAGATTGCCGCCAAACGCGAAGTAAAGTTTGAGGATTGGACGAAGGCTTCTCTTTCCGGATTGCGCTATTTATGGCGCAACGTTCTGCCCGGCGCGTCGTTCCCCCGGCGGATGTTAAGAATCACGCAAATCGCGCTGCAGCAACGCTGCAATAATGCGGAACTCATCGGCACGCGTTGTGAACGTGGTGCGCAAATCGCCCGCCAGATCGGCCTCAGTGAAGCAACTGCTGAGGCGATTCACAGCCTGGACGAGCACTGGAACGGCGGTGGTTATCCCGCAGGCCTGCGCGGAGGGGAAATCCCACTCCTCGCCTGCATCATGAATGTGAGCCAGACGATCGATGTATTCGCTCACCGCTCCGGACCGCGCTCCGCGGTGCAAGCCGTTACCGAGCGTAGCGGCCGATGGTTCGATCCAGAAATTGTTCGCGTGGTGCAATCTTTAGAGAATGATCGGGAGCTTTGGCAACACATGCAAGCTTCCGACGCCCGCGAGCATGTTCTTCGGATGGAGCCAGGCGTAGCCCTTCCTGCATCGCCCGAAAGAATTGACAGCATTTGTCATGCATTCGCGCAGGTCATCGACGCCAAGTCGCCATATACGTTTCATCATTCCGTCGGTGTTGCCGAAGCATCCACAGTAATCGCCAAGCAGATGGGACTCGCACCGCAGATTCAGACTCTGGTACGGCGCGCAGCCCTGCTGCACGATATTGGGAAACTGAGTGTGTCGAATGAAATCCTGGAAAAACCTGGGAAGCTCACACCCGAAGAGTGGTCCATTATGCGGAAGCATCCCGCATATACGCGAACCATTCTGCGTGAAATTCGCAGCTTCGAGGATCTCTCTTACGTAGCCGGCGCGCATCATGAACGGCTCGACGGCACCGGCTATCCCGAGGGGCTGAGGGCGGAAGGCATGTCGATTCCCGCACGCATTATCGCGGTCGCCGACGTTTACCAGGCTCTCTCGGAAAAAAGACCGTACCGGGAAGGCTTACCTGCGGAAGTCGTATTCAGCATAATGGATCGCGACATTCCCGACCGGCTGGATGCAGAATGCTTGAGCGCACTCAAACGAAGCATGCCCCAGCTGCGGACGATAGAGAAAGCGAAAGCTCATTCGGCCGGAGGCTAAATCACCGTGCGCCCCAACCCTCGATTACCGTAAAATGCACTCTGGCGCCCGTAGCTCAACTGGATAGAGCATCTGCCTTCGGAGCAGAGGGTTGGGAGTTCGAGTCTCTCCGGGCGCACCAGATTTTCCGCGAACTCAGGCCCACCCCAAACACGGTCAACGACTGGCTCCGATTTTGGGTGGCGCAGCGCTTGCAGCGTTGCGATGACTGCTGACCATTACGATTCCGGGCTTTCCTTAGCCCCTGAGAGGATTCCTAGAACGCGCCGCCACCTCCGCCGCCAAATCCTCCGCCGGAAAATCCGCCGCCTCCGCCGAATCCTCCACCACCGAATCCGGATCCCGAGGAACTCGCGCGCGGAGCCGACACAAACACCTGGTGCATATCGGTGGCCATGCCATGCATCGAGCTGGAAAATAGGATTGGATTGAAGCCCATTGCATATCCATATCCGGCGGGCGCGGCATACCAACTCGGCGGATCCTGCACGATGCCGGCGAAGGCTTGCGCCCAATGATGCTCGACGCCGAGAGCCATTGCGTACGGAAGAAATTTCTCAAACGTGTCAGGCGGCATTACCTTGAGGCGATCGGCGTCGACACGATTCATGAATTCCTGAAATCCCAGGACGGCGATGTGAGTGCGCGCTCCCTTCAGGGTTTTGGCCGTCATCACACGAGCGAAGAGCCACCAGATTACCGCCGAGATCACAAGGCATACCACAAACACCGGAATCGAGTTGAAAAAATTGATCCACCTCATGAAGGATAACGCAATGAAAGGCAAGAAAATGCAGACAGCGGCCGCGATGCTGTAAGCGTTGGCCGACTCGGGATCGAGAGTGTAAATACCCTTCAGCTTCAGCGCTGACATGATGTCGGTTCGAACCACGGGCACTGCGGTGTAGAAGCGGTTCTTCAGGCTAGAAAGGCGAGTATCGACCGCGTCTTCCACGAAAATATTTTCCATCATGACACGCTCGTGGGGGGCCAGGCCGCTCCAGTCCTGGCGCTTTTTGAGCAGATGAAAAATGTAATCCTTGTGATGGAAGACGAGACCTTTATCGTCGGTCTCCTCGATTTTGATAAAGCCGCGAACAGCCAGATCGATGATCGTCGATGTAATGTCGCGGGGGTGTATGCGATCATCCAGCAGCGTTCCGGCTTCGGCGGGAGAAATACCAGGCGGCGGCTCATAGATTGGAGCAACGGACATGCCCGGATCTGGATCGCGGCCCGCATACCACCACAGCAAGAACATAACCGCGAAGGTGACAAATGGCACAAACACTGCGGGATTGCCGCCGATGAACCACAAGAGTTTGGTGAGGCTGCTTGGCTCTTGGAGAATGCCCTTCGGAATGTAAACGTCGATGGTCATGCCGCCGCGCATGGGCAGGGGACTCGTGGTTTCGAACTCGACGCTCGAGCCTTCCACCTTGGCGGTTGCGTCGCGTTCAGTGGAACGGTAGACGCCAGTGAAGGCCTGCGCGCGCAGGGCATCGTTCGCGGACTGGGGGAAACGGACGTGGGCCGCGGCGTGCTCGATGGGCACGGGCCAGTCGTTGCCCGTCACGTTCCAGTAGAACTCGTCGTATTGATCAAAAAAGCGCGTGCCGTTGCGCACGCGATAGGCGATCTCCACGGTTCGTGTAGCATCGACGGCGTTTGGAATGTAGATTTTAAGATCGCGATAGGCGCCGGACCTGGAAGAATCGTATTTTAATTTCGTTCCATTTTCGTCGTTGATGCTCGTGATCTCGATGAAGAGTTGGTAGTTCGTTCCCTCTGGTCCGGGGTATTCAACTGGGATGGTTCTGTGAATACCGTGCCATTCACCGACAAAAACCAGGGTGATGGATTCGTTCACCAGGGCGCTGCCATCGGCGTTAACGGTGATGGTGTCCTGAAAGTCCGAGATACGCCAGGACTTTGCCGCGGCGGGAGCGGCGAAGACGAGTACAGCCCCAAGGAGGAGTAGGGTCTCTTCCGTTATGAACGCTGCAAGCCATCGAAAAAACAGGTTCCTCCGCTCCGCGAGCTTCGCTGCGCTCCCGTCGGAATGACAGAGTATCGGTTCGTGCATTGCCCCGATCATGAGATCAGAACTTTACGGCGACCGGCTCGCGGTCGGCCTCGGTGGTTTCAAAGAACTGACGGGCTTGGAATCCGAACATGTTTGCCAGAATGTTTGTGGGGAAGGACTGGATCTTCGTGTTGAGGTCGCGCACGACCGCGTTGTAATAGCGGCGTGCGTTCTGGATCGAGTCTTCTGTCTGGCTCAGAGAACCTTGCAGTTGAGTGAATTCTTCTGACGCCTTCAGCTCCGGATAGTTTTCGGCCACGGCGAACAGGCTCTTCAGTGCTCCGGTGAGCTGATTCTCGGCCGCGGCCTTGCCTTCGGGAGTGGTTGCCTGCATCGCTTGTGAGCGAAACTTGGCAATGTTTTCAAAGGTGCCTTTTTCGTGCGTGGCATAGCCCTTGACGGTCTCGACCAGGTTGGGGATGAGGTCATGGCGGCGCTTGAGTTGAACGTCAATGTCAGACCATGCCGAGTCGCAGCGTACGCGCAGCTGCACCAGGCTGTTGTACATGCCGATCAAAACGACGGCGATGACGACAAGGATTACGAGAAAGATGATGCCGACCATGGGCAGCTCCTAGGGGGATCTTAGTCTCGAAATCTTAATGTGGAAATCTTAGTCGGGAAATCAATGGGACGGTAGCACAGGGAGAGCGCGGGTGCAAACTCACCTTGCGTTGTCACCGATCTTTACACACCGCAATATGGGATTCGCGAATCAGAGTGACCGGACAAATTGAGCAAACGGCCAATAAAGAAATGAGGCCAAGAAATCTTGGAGCATAGAACGTGCACGCCCAACCAAAGCAAGAAAGCAGGATTCAGGATGACCGAACGTTTCCAAACACGAAGGTTGCGCCCGGCCGGAAGAATTATGGCTTCATTTGATCAAGTTGCGGGCTTCGCAAATTAACGGCTGCGCGTATTGCCTCGAGACGCACTGGAAAGATTTGAAGTCGATTGGCGAAACGGATCAGCGACTCGACGAGTTGAACGCGTGGGAAGAGGCGCCATTCTACAGCGAGCGCGAACGTGCGGCGCTGGCCTTGGGCCGAGGCAGTGACTCGTCTGGCCGATACTCACGTGCCGGACGCCGTGTATGAGAAAGTGCGCGCCGTTTTCAGCGAAAAGGAAGTGGCTAACCCCACGCCGGCGGCGATCAGTGCGTGGAATCGGCCGGCGATTACAGGGCGAACGACTCCGGGAACGTATCAGGCGCCGGGGAGAGAACTGAAAGGAGCGTGTAGGGGCGGGCCATGAGGAAGCGGGCCAAAGGCGCCCTTCGGTCGCTTCGCTCTCTCTCTGGGCAGGCTACGAGGAGCGCGCGGCTCGCTCAGATCTTTCATTCGCGCAAGGAACACGCTCTCTGGGGATGAAAATACTCGCGGGAATTCTTACTGCTGTGGAGCGAAGTAGCCTTTGCGGGCGCGAACTTGCAGGTCTTTCTTCAGGGCGGAAATTTCGATGGAGCGGTAACGGCCGTCGGCATCGAAGTCGGCCGGCTTGTAGGAGACAACATACTGGCTGCGCAGTTCGTCTTCGATAGCGGCGAAGGAATGAGTGATGTCCTTCATCTTGAAGGGAAAGAAAGCGCGGCCTCCGGTGGCTTCTGCAAGTTGCTCCAGCACTTTATCGCCACGCAGAATGAGCCCGCTGTCGTCGGTTGAGATGGCATAAATGATGACTTCTGCGCGTTGCGCCATCTCGATGGCTTGCGCCCGCGAATATTCGCTCTGGTTATCTTCGCCATCGCTGACCACTACGATCGCCTTTCGCGTGGGATGATCGGGGCGGTCTTTCAGAAATTTTTCCTTGCAAGCGCGATAGATGGCGTCGTAGAGCGCCGTGCCTCCGCCATCCTGAAGGCGATGAATGCCATTCGACAGTAGCTGCACATTGTCGGTGAAGCCTTGCGCCATCTGACTCTGTTGGTTGAATCCGACGACGAAGGCCTTATCAAAGCCAACGCGGACCGAGTGCTGCAGGAAGCTGATCGCCGCATTCTGCTCGAACTCGAAACGGCTGTGCACTGAACCGCTCACATCGATGAGCAGGCCCATGTGGAGCGGGAGATCGGTTTCGCGTCGGAAATTAACAATGGATTGGGGAGGCTTGTGATCGTCGAGAATGGAGAAATCGTTCTGACTCAGGTCGCGAACAAATTTGCCGTGCTTATCTGTGGCGATGAATAAAACGTTCACTTCATCCACGCGTCGGCGAATAGTGAGCATGGCGCCGGCCTGAGGATCGTCCGTGAGGCCCGGCGATCCGGCACCCGAGTTTGCATCGGAAGGAGAAGGATTAGCGTGGGCGTAGGCGGAGGCCAGACCGCTCCCATAAGCACTGGAGTAAGGATTCGATTGGGCAAAAACCGGGCATGAGAAGGCAATTACGGCTACCAGCGCCAGAATTCGACCTGTGGGCGCCGTGTACTTCGTGCCGGAAAAGTCCAAATTTTTCACTCCCAACCACCCGAAAATGCACTTCCTATTCGTTAGATGCACTTCAGATGCCGAATGGTGGGCGGCCTTCCGCCATGCTATCCATTGACTGTAGAAGGGCAGTTCGCCGAGTGCCAAGTTACAAAAGGAGCGCTCGTTTGGTCATACTTGGAATCTCACCTGGTCTCTAACGGCCAATAAGTAATTCAATATGCATGGGTTTTCACCGTTGAGGTCTGGTTGAGTAAGAGGATCAGGTTAAGATGGGGCGTCTCATCGAACGAGGTGACACGGTCGTTTCCCGGGGGATCATGCGGGTGAAACCTACGGCAATCAAGATGAGGAAGGCTGCGGCATTAGGCATGGCCTTATGGTTAAGCGCCTCCGCGGCATTCGCCGCAGCCGCAGCCGAAGAAGAGCGGGTGAACGAAGCTGGCGAGGTAATGAAGGAGATCCTGAATATTCCCGACGACATTCCGCAAGACCTGCTGGACAAGGCAGAGTGTGTGGTAATTTTGCCTTCAGTAAAGAAAGGCGCGTTCGGTGTGGGAGGCAGCTACGGCCGCGGAGTGATGGTATGCCGCAGCGGGCCGCACTACACCGGGCCATGGGGTTCGCCGGCGCTCTACGCGCTTGAAGGAGTGAGCGTCGGATTTCAGATGGGTGGCCAGGCCACGGATTTCGTTTTGCTGGTGATGAACCCCCAGGGAGCACGTTCACTGCTATCGAGCAAAGTGAAGTTGGGCGCCGACGTCTCGGCCGCCGCAGGTCCGAAGGGACGAACGGCTGAGGGCGCAACCGACATAGTGATGAAAGCGGAAATTCTTTCCTACTCCCGCAACAAAGGATTGTTTGCCGGGATATCGCTCGAAGGCTCAACCTTGCGCTCCGATGGAAACGCCAATCAAAAGCTCTACGGTAAGAAATTAAACGCGAGAGACATAATTGTGGACCGAAAAGTGGAAGTTCCGCCCTCGGCACGGCAACTGGTTTCTCTGCTGAATGCGAAATCGCCCAAAAACAAATCGGATCCGAAATCATTGGAGTAGGCTGCTTGGCGGTTCCGCGCTACTGCGCCGGAGCCTCAAGGCACCTTGGTCATTGTCACCTGACAATGAGTCCCGACGCGAGTTGAACACTCTGATCCACCGTCAAATGCAAGCCCGCGGCGACGTGAATCCAGAGGAGCACAGGCTCCGAGTGCTCGACTCGCGCCATGAGGTGACAGGCGCAGATCGGCAGTGGGCCGCACAATACGAAGAGGGGGACTTGGTGCGCTATACGCGCGGGAGCAAGGTTCTGGGGAACGACCCTGGCGAATACGCGCGAGTGGATCGAGTAGACGCCCGCGAAAACCGTATCACCATCGAGCGCGAGAATGGAGCGCAACACACCTACGATCCGCAACGGCTGTCGGGTGTGGCGGTGTACCAAGAAGTTCAGCCCGAATTCTCACAGGGGAAAACCGAGTTCAGTTCACGGCCCCGTCGAGGGAACTACAAGTTGCTAACCGAGAACTCGGCACTATCGATCGAGTCAGCCATTCCGGCAATCCCGAAATCCGGATGAACTCCGGGTTAATACCTGACGACGACCCGATGGAGATCGCAACCGAGATGTCCCGGCTCCTGCTGGAAATGCGGGATAGCAGCGTAAACACAAAGGTCAAGAAGCAAAGACTGCATTTGCTCGCTGAGAGTTTTCTGCGGACACCGGGCAGGAGAAACAGCATCCCGCAGACGGCATTCAGCTTGCCAATCGCACGCCGGGCGGCGTGACCCTGACGATGTAATTCACGAGTTGCCGAACCACGGCGGGGGCAAGGTGCTGACCATTTCCACAGTAGCCCGTTGGAGCCATTCCAACAGAAACGCCTACAAGGGGAGGTAGTCTGTGATCGAGCAGCACTTTAGGGAGGGCTGATCGACAGACGCGTGCCGGTCGAAACCGAGTCCGAGTCCAGACTCGGAGTTCTTGCCTCCCGCTTCTGTTGATACATCAGAGTGTCTGCCCGAGCCAACAAGCCCTCAATGGGTAGGGAGTCCCTCGCGCCGTCGCAAGAGAGGGTGCCGATGCTTAGAGAGAGTTGGAACCTCTGGTGCGCTCTCTCATTATGCTCCTGCACTGCTTTCGCGATCCGCTGCTCCAGCAGAGGTCGGGTATGGGGGGGAGATTCATTGGCAGCTACTGCGAATTCATCGCCCCCGAGCCGTCCGATGATGTCGGTTTTGCGGAAACAATGTCGCAGAAGAGCGGCAACCGCTTGGAGTGCGATATCACCTTCCTTGTGTCCCAAGGAATCGTTGATTTCTTTGAATTTATCAACGTCGATATAGAACAGCAGGACCGACGACTTATTGCGTTGCGCCAACTGCCATTGGTGCTCAGCTAGCAGGAGGAAACCACGGCGATTATAAACGCCTGTGAGAGGGTCGGTCACAGTCAAGACGCGCAAGCGGGACTGTCTCCGAGCGAAGGCCAACCACCCTGACATCCAAAGGACGACAATGACGAGAATCACCACTAACCAAGCGGCATGAGATGCCGTCCACCACGGGGCTTGTTCGAGTACAACAACATCCGCGGCCGAGCGAAGAAGAATATCAAAGGAACGCGCCTCGTGAGTTTCATCGGCGTTCGCCACGCAAATGCCCGTGATGCTCAGCAGGCTTCCCGGAACCAGTGAGCGGCGATTTTCCCCGGATCGGGGCATCCTTGCCGTGATGACTGCCATGCCATCCCTAAGGAACAGCAAATCTTCATCGACCCTAGGTACCGCTTCAACCAATCGTCCTTTGAGTTGGACCAAGACCGAGTCATAAGGCGCAGCGGATGACCCGTCGTTGTACACAATCATTGCGGACGCGGCTTGCGACAAACCGACGAGGGGGGGAACTGTGCCGACAACGCGAAACACCGCGTCGTCCAATTTAGGGGAGTAGCGGCCAGCGGCAGGATAACCGACCGCCTCCACTCGTGAGCCGAGGGGGGCGCGAGTCGCTTGCGTGCTTTGGACGAATATCCCCTGCGCTCCGTCCTGAATGTACAGACCTTGACGCGGTCGTGAGTAGGTGACGATTCCTCGCACCTTCACGCGGCTAATGGCTCCCCCCTCCTGATCGCCAAACTGGAGCAGGCTGCCAAGAGCGCGACTGGGAATGTCAAACGGGTCAGTGGTCGCTGGATGTTCCACGTTCACGTCAGCTAGATTCTGGACGTACAGCCTTAGTCCGATGAACTGTCTTTTGTCGTTAAAAACTGTGCCGCAGACACCGCGAACGGAAACCGAGGAGCCCGGCAGTCGGTCCAAATCGGCTTCTGAGAAGGCGTGAACCCGCACAGTAACGAGATCGCCCCCTCCAATATCGACTTCTAGAACAAGAACGGATCGTTCCCAAATGGTTTCTACGACGGCTGATCGCACGATGCCCCGGATCGCAATCCACTGCGCATCTTGCCTTCCCCCGGAAAGCTCGTCCGCGTCAAACTGGTGTGCGGGAGGCATCTTACCGTTACCCAACACGGTTACCTTATCCGCAACGATGACGGGTGCGAACATGCCCGGGCCCGTTGCACCGCGCAGTTCCACTAATTGCCCCTGCTGGACCTCCGGAGAATCGTTCGTGCGTGAGACTGAAATTCCGGCAGTTGCGTCCTGAAAGAAGAAGGAAGACTTCCAGCCCGAGAAGACGGTGACTACGCCACGTAACCGAACTGGCCGCCCCTGCCGAGCTTCATCCGGAGTGAGGGCGCGTACATCGCGAACGGTGATCAGGTCCGGCAGAGCCTGCCCCCAGAGTTGCCCAGAAGTCGCTGCTATCGCGAGGAGCACGACACCAAGCTCAACCACGCGTACAAAATTGAAGTCAACTTGATTCCTGCCCGTTGCCACTCTCAGCCCCTTCTTTCATTCCTTGACTCGATGGTTGCCATGTATCTGCTTCAGTGTGGTGCCCATCTGTTGATAAAAACCCTTGGGATGGTAGCCGGGGTTGAAGATGCGGTGGTTCTGGCTGATCAGCTCATTTTTGGAATATTGACTGATGGTGCGGAACTTGTCGTTTACATAACTAATGGTGCCCTGAACGTCGGTCACCGCCACGATGGCGTGTTGGTCCAGAGCGAATTTCAGATCGGCCAGTTGTTTGAGTTGAGCCTTGTTGATGGCGAGGCGTTCTTGTGCCCCTTCGTTGGCCTGCCGCCGTTCCGTAACGTCAGGGATTGCTGACATTGCTGTGCTCCGTCATCTTCTTCGAAGTACCAGCTAGTCGGCTAGGGTTTCCGTTTTCTAGGGAGTCGCGGGGAAGAAAGGGGAATTTCGAACTGTGGATAGCATACTTCACAACTACACCCAAACTTTGGAGCATTAGGTGTGCAACCTTAGAGTAGGAAACACTGGCTGAGCTTGACTGAGACATGAAGTTGTTTGATCCAAGGCGGCAAAGGTCGCTAGGATGAGCCTAAAAGTGCCGAGATGGCTGGAAGCCGATCTGAGACTCCGATTTCGAGACTACTTTTCTACTGAAATGGCACCAGAGCCAGAGCTACGCTGGTGACTTCGAACCCGTTCGGCTAAAAGTCGTAGAGGTTTCCACGATGACAACCCCAGCCACTGCCATCAAGGATGAAGTCCGTGTGCTCATTGACTTTCAAATCGAGACGTTCGGACCGCCAGCACCGTTAACATTTTCTCAACTCCGCGAATTCCACCACCGCTTTGAGAAGATCAGCACGCTGTGCCAAGAACTGAATCGGATTGGGAGTTCGAAGGTTCAAGGACACAGTAAAGGATGAACACGCTCCCCTTACTGTTCTCACTCTCGGCTTTGGAAGATTCGAGCGAGTCCCAAGTTGCAGGTTTCACGAATGGCCTCTGGAGTCAAAATTTCTGGCCTGGACGATTCGAGATGCGGCGCGAATCGAATCAGTGACAGCGCCAAAGAGGGTTGCCGCTGCGCTTTCGACGGCGCGAACACTGTTGGCGTGCAACTCGTGCCGGATGTTCCTGACCAATCTCCGGAGCGGGCTTGATCCCGTTATCTCTGGGTAGTTCGGGAAAATGGCGTGGAGCAAAGCCGTGCTCTCCTCAACACTGAAGTTGTCATCCTGCAACCAATTATTGTTGGCTTCCGTATATCCGCATCCAACGCAGATGTGTTCCATGCGGTTCCACCTCGCCTCTCGCCAAACTACTTGGTTGGATATCGCTCCCTCTTTTGGAACCCGTCTCGCAGCAAAAGATCAGGATTAGCTTTGATCGCGGTCGTAACTTTAGCGATCTTCCAATCGCTCTTGGATGTCATCTGTTTGGTGCGAGCCTCACTGTACCGAGTC
>Ga0187875_10001847_pt1 | contig 15966 bp, 9 predicted proteins | sample June2016WEW_17_1_2_FD_132978 | JGI IMG/M metagenome (GOLD analysis project Ga0187875, IMG submission 132978) | Peatland microbial communities from SPRUCE experiment site at the Marcell Experimental Forest, Minnesota, USA - June2016WEW_17_10 | ecosystem: Environmental > Terrestrial > Soil >... | reverse complement strand
TAGCTAGAAGGTGATCTTTGCCACGAACTGAACGCCTCTTGGTCCGCCCCCGCCCAGGAATGGGTTGCCGATGCCTACGTCGCCAGTCGCGGTCAGCGCCAGATTGCCGATGCCGCGTCCATTCGAATCGAGCCCGTTGGTCGCAGGGTCGGCGATGAAGTTGGGTAGCTCCGGATTGGCAAAGTTCGGGTGGTTCAGCAAGTTGAAGAACTCCGCCCGAAGTTGAAGCACAACCCGCTCGGTGATAACCGTGTTCTTGAACACAGAGAAGTTCCACTCCTTGAAGCTCGGCGCGACAAGGACATTTCGACCCAAGTCCCCGAAATGACGGCTCCCAGCCAGGCAATTGCTGTCGCCAGATGACGAGATGGCAGTTGTGTTGCCGAACGTGCACGGAACCTGGAATGAAGTGAGGTTGATGAAATTGTATGGCGCGTTCCCGTACTGGATGGGACCTACGACATCAGGCCTGTCAAAGCCTTCACCGCTGCCAGAGTAATCACCTTCAAAGTTGTAGTTCAAAGTGAAGGGCTGACCGTCCTGAAGCGTAACGGCGCCGTCTACGCCCCAACCGTCTTTCAACTTCGCCAGGTTCCCGCCATGTTTGGGCAGTTCGTAGCCCAGATTCCAGCTAAAACGGCGGCGGATGTCGAAACTCGAGTTGCCGCGTTCCGCAGCGGTATTAAAACTGTTGTTCGGCTGTGAGGCGTTCGGGATGAAATCATCGCTGTCGCTGGCGTTGTCAATGGAGTGGGACCAGACGAAATTCGTTTGCGAGGTCAACCCGTGCCAACCGCTCACCCGCAGGCTGGCCTGCAGGGAATTGTAATTGGAGTTCGCCGTCGACTCCTCTTGATTGACATAGAAGAAATTGGGGAAAGCGGTGCGGGGCACGTTAAAGTCCACTCCGTCTGGACCGTCGAAGCCCCCGATGAAGCAGTTTGGAGCCGTCTGGCCCCAGGTCGCGCACTGACCCAGGTCAAAAGCTGTGATCTGCGCCTGTGTGGGCTGATTTAAATCGCGGAACCGAAAGAGCTTGGTTCCCCTCGATCCGACATATCCCAGTTGAACTACCGCCTTGCTGCCGACTTGCTGCTGCACGTTCAGATTAAAGTTCTGAATATAAGGTGTACGGATGTTTGGATCAGCACCGAAGAAGTCCCCCAGTGGGGAGGGGCTCGCAAAAACATCACCAGCACCCAAGTTGTTGCCCGACAAGCTGGCAAATGAAATCGCAGCTGGCCCTACACCTGAATAAGCCGGCCCCGGACAGAAGGCGCAGTTATAGGGGATGTGTCCCAGGAAAATATCCTGGGAGAAGGCATCGTAGAATAAGCCCCATCCCGCCCGAACAACCGTCTGGCCCTTACCGGTGAAGTCGTAAGCGAGGCCCACGCGCGGCGCGAAATTGTTGTAGTCGGGGTTGTATAAGCCGCTGGGGCCCCCGGGGCTGCCGACTTGGGTCTCGGTACCGCCGTTGGCAGCAGACATCTGGTAGAACAGGTTATTCTTCTCGTGTACTACGCCGAAGTAATCCCATCGCATGCCGTAGTTGACCGTCAGCCGCGAAGTCCAGCGAAATTCGTCCTGAATGTATAGACTATGATTGTTCTCTGCGGTGTGGCGCAAAGTATTGCCAAGCGCAATTTTCCCGCTGCCGGGAACCCCTTGCAGGAAAGAAGTGAGGTCTCCGAAGCCTAACTCACCGCGGAAGGTGTTGTCCTGAATTAGTTCGATGGTAGATCGCCGGAACTCGTAACCAAATTTCACGTCGTGACGGCCGACCCTCCACGAATAATTGTCGATGAAATGCCAGTTCGAGTCCACACGCGAGCGCGGCACAGACTCTGTGGCTCCGATCGGCGAAAAGCCGTCCACAGTAATCTTGGGAAGACCGAAATCATAAGAACTGGTCACGCCCGTATCCAAGCCGATGGAGTTGGGGTTAAAGGTGCTGTCCTGGGGGAAGAAACCTTCGGCAAAACGGTTCCAGCCCAAACGAGCCTCGTTGACTTGGGATGCACTCACATTCTTAACATAGGATACGGAAACCAATTGGACGCGCGTGGGTGTCACCGTATTGAACCCCGGCAATAGACCACCGGCGAGCTGCGCGAAGGGGAAACTCTGCGTGCTATTTCCGAAGTAATAGCGGCCAGTCAGCAGGCCGGAGGCGAAATTGTGGTCAACCTTGCCAATCAGACTGTCCACGCTATTGCTGAAGGTCGTAGCGGTTGAAAGATCGGGGCCATTCGGACAGCCGGAGTCCTCGGTGCCGACCAGCGCGCCGCCGTAGGTTCCAGGAATATTCGGCGTCGGCCATGGATTACGGGCCAGCAGCGCGACCGCGACGGGGTTGACCGTGCCTCCGCCTGCTGTTATCGAGTCCATGTCAGCGGCGATCTGAGCCGGGTCAGGCACGCAACTAAGCCCTCCCTGTGCGCCGGTTTCGCGCTGCCCTTCGTAGTCCAGATAAAAGAAAGTATGGTCCTTAACGATGGGTCCGCCGAGCGATCCGCCAAACTGATTGTTGTGGAAGGGGTTCTTGCCGTTTGGAGCGAAGTTGAAGAAATTGCGTGCGCCCAACTTGTCCGTGCGCAAGTATTCCAGTGCCGAGCCGTGCAGTCTATTGTTGCCACTCTTCGTAACAATGTCGATCACAGCGCCGCTATTCCGTCCGTACTCCGCCTCATAGTTGGAAATCACTTTCAGTTCGGCCACGGCATCGAGCGGCAGAATGGTCGCCGGATCGCCGAATACCCCCGCTTCGTTGATGGCCGGATCGTTGCGGTAGCCGTCGTTCATATCGGTGCCGTCGAGCAGGAAGTTGTTCGACCGACCACGAGAGCCATTCATCGAAAAAGTTCCGTAAGAACCGGGAGAATCCGTTATCTGGTCTGGCGATCCAGCCACACCTGGATTCATGTAGATCAGTTTCTGGTAGTCGCGTCCATTGACCGGAAGCGACTCAATCGTGTCCGCGGTCAGGGTACCTCCAATCTCGGTGGACGTCGTTTCCACCTGGGGCAGAAGGTCGCCAGCGACTTCCACCTTGGTTGACACCTGGCCTGGCTTCATGACCGCATTGACACGACGCTCTCCGGAAACGTCCACCGTCACACCGGTGGTCTCGAAAGTCTGAAAGCCGCTCAGAGTGATTGTCACGCTATAGGTACCGATCGGTAACTCCGGCAAAGCGTAGCTGCCATCCGCGCTGGTCTCGGTGGTGCGCTCCAATCCTGTGCCCACGTTCTTTACTGTTACCTTGGCGCCGGGGAGGACCGCACCTGAAGCGTCGGTTGCGGTGCCGAGAATCGTGCCACGGAAGGTCTGTGCCGAAAGGCTCACTGCAGCCATTAGCACAAACGCCAGGATGATGCGCGCTCTCATAGAGTCTCCTTGATGCTGATCGTTTAGGGGGTGACGTCGGTGCGGCAGGCCAAGTTTTCAAGCTTTTAAAGAGAGGCTTGCAATTCCTTGCATACGAACAAGATGCAGCACCCCGGCCGCACACGAAACATTATCGAAAGGCTATCCCAAGAGTCAACCATTGAGTTGCGATCCAGAGGATAGATTTTATGAATGAGGCACTTTAATGCAACCTCTGCCGGCAAGCGGCGGCCGACCTTACCCCTCGACTACAAATGAAGCATGCAAGGTGACCGTCAAGCGGAGGGCGTGGCGCAAGAACTCTAGCTTAGAAGTTAATGGTCACGCCGCCACGGACGGAGCGGGCGGACTGAACGAAATAGACGGTTTGGCCATCTTGGCCGATGACCGGCACGTAGCCTTGAGCCAGCAGGTTCCGCAAGTCAATCAGCGCTTCCATGTGCGCCGGGAGGAAGCCCATAGTTGGGATCGGCTGACGAACGAAGAGGTTCAGAAATGCGTCACTGTGTCCCGGCGATGCGTTGAACATATCCACGGGAGTCAACGCCGGACCATTGACCCAGCGGTAAGAGGCGATCCATTGCGTGTGAGTGCGGGGCACGGTGCCACTGAACTTGGCGGCCACGGCTTGCCGGCGCTCGGTGCTGATCCACTGCCGGGCATCCTGGATCTCGACATCCGGCTTGGCGAGGTCGAGAACGTCGCCGCAGGCATAATCCAGCGTGGCGCTAAGATCGGCATAAAGCTTGCGCTCGAGGACCACCCGCATGCCGTGCGCAGCCAGCGTATCGCCGGCGTAAGTGAAAGTACCGGAGTACATGTCAGGCAACAGGTACCCGCCAGCCGCGGTAACATTGCCGGTCCCGAGCAATGCCGTATTGTCCACGCGGTCAGTGAAGACTGCCACTTGCATGTTGTTCTTGCCGACGCGCCGGGAAACATTCAGTTCCTGATGGTGAGCGCTTTCAAGCTTCGTGGCAAAATTGGCCACGCTGATCCGAGGATCGGTTTCACTCAAATCCGCCGGCGCCGAATCGAATCCAGTCTCGGACTGGGTGTTCGGCAAGGACGTGGCATAGCCGTAACCGACAACTGTATTCGGGGAGACATGCAGGTCCACGGAGCCATAGGGCCGGAATGCGGTCACACGTCCGAGGAATTGAATCGTCTGCAATTCGCTGCCGAACTTTAACTCCAGCACATCGCCAATCGAGAAATCATCTGAGCCAGAAAGCGCCAGTGCCTGCAACGAAGCATTATGCAGATTAGGATCGGAGGGCGCGAAACGACGGACGGTAACGCCCATCGAGGGCCCGGAACCGTCGGGCAACTCATGCGAGTACATCGCGCGCAAAACGGCGGCGGGAAGGCCGTCTCCATAGCCGACATTCCCCTTTAGACCTACACGATCAACGGAAAAAATGGAGCGCTCGATGGAGAATCCCGTGCTCATGTCCGAGCCGCTGCCATAGCCGTCAGCCGCCGAACCTGCCAGGAACGAGAGGCTGCCTTTGAGATCCCGATTCTGTTTGTCGGCTGATGTTGGATCGTCGAATACCCGCAGTACGGGACGGTTCGCCACCGAACGCAGAGTCCACTTCCAGTCGTCATCATCGGAGGTGCCGCGCAGCTGACCTACCCGCATGGCATTCAGCAGAGTATTCAGAGTGATGTTTAGGTGGGTGCTGGTGCCGGGATGCAATCCCACTTTGTCGCGCCAGGCAGGCAAAAAGGAAGGCACCGAAACCTTAACCGTGTATAGGCCCGGCAGCAGATCCGTTGCGGAGTAAAATCCGGCGCCGTCAGTGAACACAGTAAGGGTACGCGCCGCGGTTCCGACAATCTCGACGACCGCGCCCATCTGGGGGATGCCTGAGGCATCGCGTACGTATCCAGAGATCGCCCCTGGCCGCTCTGCGGCCCACGCAGGAAGCGACAACGCGACGATCACCGCCCAAGTTCCGAGCTGGCGAACCTTCAATACCACCCCCGGGGAATCAAACAGGCCGTTACTCAACAGCAAACGTCGCTGAAGGATCAATAGTCTGTTTGGAGATGTTGTCGTTCACTTTGATTTCGATCCGATACACGCCTGGCTGCAGGTTCGCTGATGCAATCGACTTCTGAAGCGTCACTTGTTCGCCGACGTTACCCATCGTGTCGGTCGATTCCGTTTTCTGAACCACAGCCTTGTTGGTCGCAATGTTGATGATGTCAAACTCGAAAGTGGCCGAGGGCTTGTGCGTCTTCTCGTCCACGCCCAAGTTATACACCTGCATCCAAAAGTTTACTTTCTGGTCCTTATTTCGCTTAAAGAGGGCAGGCTTGCCATCGGCGGGCGCAACGCGCGGCCGAACCTTGGTGACGCCAATCACGAAATTGCCCGTACTCACATCCTTCGTAGGCACTGCTTCCATCTGATCGGCCACGATCAGCGAAGAAGTCGAGAGCTTGTCGTCCGAGTACTCGGGAACCACAATACCACGGCTCCACAGACCTTTGCGGTCGCCGTTCACATCTTTGACAGCAATCTCGATTTTATAACGTCCGGGACGCAGCGGAAGCGCCTTCCAATAGACCGAAGAGTTCTCCGCCGTGCGCGGGAGCAACTCCGCCGGAACGTCCACCTGGGCCGTATCTTCGAAGGTCTGCACGACGCGCCCGGTTAACGTGGTGACGCGACCGAAGATATTCACTGTGCCGCGCTGCACGCCATCTTTGTTGGCAAATGTAATATCGCGGTACTTCATCTGGATCGTGATCGGCACCAGCACCGTGTCTCCAGTTACTTTCACAAAATCGGAGCGCACGTCGAAAGGCATCAGGTTCGTTATCAGCTTGGTATTGACGATTTCTTCCAGATCCTTAAATTTGACGGGCGGAGGAGCTTGCAACTTCGCGAACTGTTCGAGGCGATCGAACTCTTTGGTCTGCAGGCTCGAACTCATCGGCCCAGCTCCTAGTTGCTCTAGCCCACCGCTACTGAAGCGGTCCGCCTTGCTGGACATGCCCATCTGCTCATAGAGCGTCAGTCCGGCGTTGGGCGTGTATTTCAGGGCATCTTTCTCCGACCGATCCAAAGTCATGTGATAGTCGCCGCACATGCAAGTGTCGACGAACTCAATGATTACTTCCTGACCGATACCTTCAAGATAACGATACCGCCAGTCTTCAAAGGGGAACGTGGAAGTTTCGCCGCCGCCTTCTTCCATGGGGCGCTGGTAGGAGCCGCCGGAGGGGTGCGAATCGACTTCGTCCGCCGGACCGTACATGATGTAGATGCGACCGCGATCGGTCTTCCAGCCAGGAATGCCGGCGGGGAAATGCTCGTTGGCATAGGCAATACGCCGGTAATGTTCTTCCTTGTATTCGTTCTCTTCCGTGTCCGGAGTGGGATCGCGGCGCTGCCAGAAAGCTTCGATAAAGTTATCGCGCTCTTCATCGTTGGAAAGTTGTTTGAAGGCGGCTCGTTCCTGGTCGGTAATGATCCAGACCACGTCCTCGTTTAGCCATTTCTTATAGGTCTTGCTAAGCTCGATGTTCAGAGATCTCTTCTGCTGCTTCTTCTGCTTTTCCGTGGGCGTGCGCTTGAGGGGATCAACTTGGTCTGTGGGTTGCGTCTGAGAGCCGGTCACCGTCGCACTGGATGTCGCGCTCGACGGGGGCTGGCTGGAAGGATCCGGCTTGTCACTTTGCGCTGTGGCCGGACCGGCAAAACCAGAGGCGACCGCCAGGACAACCAGAGACGAGAGGTAGCGTGAACCAACCCGAACCATGAGAAGGACTCCTGCAACGGTACAGCTTTCGCCTGTTTATTTTAGGCTCCGAGTCCAGCGAATGCAAGGCTAAGTCACACTAGACCGTCCTAGCCAACCCTTTCATTGGAAGCTGTGTTGGCGATTCTGAGTTGCCCGCTCGACTGAAAAAGTACCCGGAGCGGGCGAACATCCAGATCAGGGCGGCGAAAGCGGCGGTGAGCAAGCTATAATTTCAGGTTCCGGGTCAGATACCTTCGGCTGTTTGCATTCCTATATTGGGTCGGTAAGGCATCTCTGGAACTTTCCTGTAACCGGGAACGTATCAGAGAACGTGTCCGTCAGACCGGTGAAATCCGGCTGGCCAGAATCGACCTGAAGGCCGAGGGGTTAAGAAACGGCCAAGACCCGGGACCGTGACGGAGACAATGAAGCCCTGGAAACAAATAGCGATCGGCGCCGGCGTGGTGATGATGTTGGCCATCATTGTCGGGGTCACGGTGCATCAGAGCGGCAAGAACGTGGTCACGGTGCAGACCGGGAAGGTCCAGCGCCAGGACTTGTCGTCGGTGGTAAGCGGTTCGGGCGAGATTAAGCCGAAGACGTACGTCAACATCGGCGCGAATGCCTACGGAAAGATCACCCACCTGTACGTTAAGGAAGGCGATCACGTAAAGAAGGGGCAATTGCTGGCGCAACTGGAAAACGTGCAGTCCACGGCCGACGTGAGCGCCAACCAGGCCTCGGTGCAGGCTGCGGAAACGGACGCGATCGCCGCCGACGCGGCGCTCAAAACGTCCGACGCCGATCTGCTGCGCGCCCAAGCCGACTACGGGCGCAACAAGCTGGACTGGGATCGCGCGCAAAATCTTTTTAAGGAAGGTCTGATCGCGAAGTCCGATTTTGACAGCCGCCAGAACGCGTGGGCCACAGCGGACGCCGGGCTTGTACAAGCCAAGGCGCGTGTCGCCCAGGCAAAGGCTCAGAAGGACTCTGCGGACCGGCATGTCGCGCAGGCGCGGGCTAATCTTACCCGCGTGGCTGATGTGCTGCAGAAAACTAGCTATGCGGCTCCCTACGACGGAGTTGTCACGAACTTGCCGGTTCGGGAAGGCGAGTCGGTGGTCATCGGCATTCAGAGTGCGCTCGGCAGCACGTTGCTTACGCTGGCCGACATGTCCGTGATCACCGCCGAAGTGAAAGTCGATGAGACCGACATAGTCAACGTGCATTTGGGTCAGCCTGCCGAAGTTACCATCGACGCGATTCCCAAGAAAGTTTTCCACGGCACGGTTTCCGAGATTGGAGACAACGCTATCGTCCGCTCTACTGGCGTCGCCACTTCCCAACAGACCACCGCCAGCGAAGAAGCGAAAGACTTCAAAGTGGTTGTAACCGTGACCGATCCTCCGCCAGATCTGCGCCCTGGACTCTCGACCACCGCTAAGATAACAACGGCGGCCCGGAGCGGCGTGCTTTCCATTCCGATTCAAGCCCTCTCCGTTCGCAGCAAGGCCCAGTTGGAACAAGAGAAGTCAACGCCGGGCTCGGTGCATGCGGCGGCACCTGCGCCGAAGGAAACAGCATCCAAGAACAAGGATCAGCAGCAGGACGTGCAGGGCGTCTTCGTCATTCGCAATAAGAAAGCGGAATTCGTACCTGTCACTACCGGCATTACTGGTACCAGCGACATCGAAGTGGTAAATGGTTTGAGCGATGGGGACGAAGTAATTACCGGCAGTTACAAGGTTTTGCGTACGCTGCGTTCTGGAAGTCGCGTCAAGATCGACAACTCGGTTCCGAAGAAGGAAGAAGAATCGTCATGACGTTCGCCGGCTTCATCCGTCTAACGGAGAAGCCGGTGCCGCAGAAGAGGTCTCGAATCGCAGTCTTGAGCGACAAGTTTCACGGTGTCAACAGCAGACGGAGCCCACGGAATCGAATTCAAACACGGAGAACTCAGTGGCACCGGAGCAGGAGAAAAATATGGCTACCGCCGAAGTAATCAGCATGCCGCCCGCCGTCACCGCGCCGCCGCAGTCCCGCATGATCGCGGCCGAGGATCTTTGGAAGACCTACGATATGGGCTCGGAGCAGCAGGTTCACGCCCTGCGCGGCGTCAACTTGCGCATCGAGCGGGGTGAATACGTGGCCATCATGGGACCCTCTGGTTCCGGCAAGTCAACGCTGATGAACCTGATCGGCTGCCTGGATACGCCGACCAAAGGCGAGTACTGGCTTAACGGCCAATTGGTAAGCGAACTGGACGACGACGAACTGGCCCGCATCCGCAACAAAGAGATCGGCTTCGTATTTCAGACCTTCAACTTGCTGGCCCGTGCCACCGCTCTGCACAACGTTGAGCTGCCGTTGATTTATGCGGGCGTGCCCACCGAGCAACGCATCGAACGCGCCAAAGCTGCATTAATAGCGGTAGGAATGGGCTCGCGCATGACCCACAAGCCAAATGAGCTTTCCGGCGGACAGCGCCAGCGCGTCGCCGTCGCTCGCGCCCTGGTCAATAAGCCTTCCATCATTCTGGCGGATGAACCTACGGGCAATCTGGATTCGCAAACCGGAAGCGAAATCATGGCTTTGTTCGATAGCCTGCACAGGGAAGGAAATACGATTGTGCTGGTCACCCATGAGCATGACATCGCCGAATACGCTCACCGTGTGGTCCACATCAAGGACGGCGTGGTCGAGCGCGACGAAAGAAAGAAATAAATTTCGGTTCACTCGGCATGCTCTGGCGAAAGGCTGGCATTCTGGCTTTCCCGTCTATCCGAATAGCACTCAGAAACTAACCCCAGTTGGTGGCAGATTTTAATGTGACCATGCCCAACAAGAAGAGCCTCCGGTAAGAGGCCCTGGTAATCATCGAATCAAGAATCAAATGGTTTGACTATGTGAACTGGCTAGGAACGTTACCGCGCCACGGCAGTATCCGCTGACCGGGAGGGACCCGCCAGAAAGAAGTTGTGATCGTAAAGATTGCGGTACATGTGGCCGGCAATCTCAGCTGCCCTGGGACCAAAGGTGGGGCGACCGCCTTGCAGGAAAACCACCACCACAATGCGTCCGCTGCTGGTATTCGCATAGGAGGCGAACCAGCCAAAGCGCGTGCCGGCGTGCGAGCAGGTCCCGGTCTTACCCAAAATCTCTTCCTCGTTGAAGTTGAGTCCTAAGCGGCGGGCCGTGCCATATTGCACCGCTCCGGCCATACCCACCGAAATTTCCGGAATCACCGGCGCGATATCCAATTGACGCTTGATGCGCGGCTGGAAATTCGTAATCTCTTCCGGCGTTGTGGGATGCTGCAAATAATAAAGCGTGCCCCCGTTCGCGATGGCGGAAACCATGGCTCCCAGTTGCAGCGGGGTCATGGAAATGCCCTCGCCAAACGAACACATTTTGGCCACGCCGCCCAATTTTTCCGGTATCACTTCATCGGGATACGTGCCTAACTTCTCATCCGGAATGTCATATCCGGCCAATTCGCCCAAGCCGAATTCGTGGGCGTAGTAAGCAACCTTTTCGAATCCCAGCTTACGCCCCACCGCCTCGAAATAGGCGTTATTGGAGTGCGCCAGAGCTTCTGTAAGGTTCATCCGGCTCCGGCCCCCAAGTGGAACTTCAGTTTCTTTCGAGATAAGTCCTTCGCTCAACGCTGCCAGAGCCACGGAAAGTTTGATGGTCGAGCAGGGTTGCGCACCGCTCGACAGCGCCAGTTTCTGATTCACCATCGCCAGCACGCGGCCGCTGGTCGGCTCAATCGCGACCACCGTGCCATTCATGTTGCCTAATGCGTCGATCGCTGCCTGGCGCACGATGGGATCTTCGCCGTCTGTTACGTCCCCGCCGGTAATTCCCTCGGCGAACGAACTCATGAAAAACCGCTCGTGATAAGTGTGCCGACGCGTGCTCGCCGAGGTGCGCGTCAAGGTCGCAGTACGGCTGCTCACACTACGGCTGCGCGCCAAATGCCGCATGCGACGCCTGGTCCGCTGGGTCTCGCTCACTTTCTGAGTTGATTTGGGCTTGCTGGCATTCAGCGCGTGCGGGTTCACGTGCGCCGCCCACATGACCGGCGCCAGAACCAGACCACTCACGACCACCACCAGACGAAAATAGCGCGCTCCCGACTTAGACATCTTTTATTCGTTCCTCTGATTCCCGGATTCCCTGTTGATTTCGATGCACGAAGCCTGCCAGCTACCGTCGTCGCCTGGTAACTTGTCCCAACTCCGCGATACTACGAGAGTTAGCGTGTTTCAGCAATAACAAAGTTTTTCTAGACGTGAACACAAGTTTCGATCTAACCCGCTATGAAACAAGTACTTAAACGGGAATTACTTGAGTACTGCAGCCTCGGTAACGCGTTACCTCATTACTGAAAAGGTGCTGCCCTGTGGGTAAAACTTTTCCCTTCGCTTTGTGCCATTTCCGTTGAATTCGTTCCGCGCGAGCGCCTTCGCTACATGACTTCGCCACGCTTGCGCAGAAATGCCGGAACGTCCAAGTCCTCCTGCTCGAAATTCGCCACCATCGCGCTCCGCATGCTGTCGAGCGAGATCACTTCGGCGGCGGAATGCGTCGCCGGAGACGCCTCCACCATCCGGTGCTCTTCTATCATGCGTTCGGGCATGGGCTCGGAAAAAGCCGGCGGCGTGGGTTGCGACGGACTCAGGGGATCAGGAAAATCCATGGCGTCGTCATGTGATGCCGCAAAGGAGTGATGCATCTCGGCCGTCCGTTGCGAACGAGGAACCTCGCGGAATCCTGTCGCGATCACGGTAATCTTCACCGCATCCTTCATCTTCTCGTCCAGCACCGCGCCAAAGATAATATTCGCATCCTCATGCGCCGCGCTCTGGATGATGGTGCACGCCTGCTGCACCTCGGCCAGCTTGAGCGACGCCGATCCGGTGATATTGATCAGAATGCCACGCGCTCCGTCGATCGCACCCGCCTCCAACAAAGGCGATGCGATGGCGCGCTGCGCCGCTTCGATGGTACGCTTCGTCCCGCTCGCCGTCGCCGTCCCCATCACCGCATAACCCATGCGCGCCATGATGGTCTTCACATCGGCGAAGTCGCGGTTGATGATGCCGGGAATCGTGATGATGTCGGAAATCCCCTGCACGCCTTGCCGCAGAATGTCGTCGGCAACTCGGAACGATTCGAAAAAGCCCGCATCCTCCGCCACCGCCAGCAGTTTTTCATTGGGAATCACGATGGTCGTGTCGACGGATTCCATCAGCTCGGCGATGCCGCGGTCGGCCTGCGTCATTCGCCGCCGCCCTTCAAACGAAAACGGCTTGGTGACCACAGCGACCGTAAGCGCGCCCATTTCACTAGCCAGTGACGCAATGATCGGAGCCGCGCCCGTGCCCGTGCCCCCGCCCAGGCCGGTGGTCACAAATACCATGTCGGCTCCCTCGAGCGCCTCAATAATTTTGTCCGAGTCCTCCAGCGCCGCCTTGCGCCCCACTTCCGGATTAGCCCCCGCGCCCAGTCCGTTGGTGAGCTTTACGCCCAACTGCAGCTTCACCGGAGCGCGCGACATCCGCAGCGCCTGCAAGTCGGTGTTGGCGACGATGAACTCGATGCCCTCCACTCCGGCATCAATCATGCGGTTCACCGCGTTGCCGCCGCCACCACCCACGCCAATGACCTTGATCTTGGCATCGTTGAGAGGTTCTTCGTTGAAGCTGATGCGAATGCTCGAATCTTTGCTCATGTTTTCCACCTTCAATTTGAAATGTCCGTTCTCGTACTTGAAAATTCAAACACCTGAAACCGCGCCGCACTGGCTTCATCCCACCAATAACGCCTTCAGCCGCGACCCCCATCGGTCGCCCTGAAACCCGCGCGCCACCCGCGCCCGTTGTCCGTAGTTCACCATGCCGAGCAACGATGCATACTCGGGCTCCGCCAGCGTGATGGGCATTTTCGCCAGAGGCGTAGGCCAGGAGAGCCGCACCGGACGCCGTAGCACAGACTCGGCCACGTCAAACATTCCCGGCAATCGCGATCCTCCGCCGCTCAGCACGATGCCCGCCAGACACGCGTCGAACATGCCGCACTGACGCAGAGTATCGCGCATCATTTCAAACAATTCGCGAGCCCGGGGTTCGAGAATTTCCGCCACCAGTCGCTGCGGCAGCAGACGCGAAGGCCGATCACCCACCGAAGGCACCTCGACCTCGTTCCCTTCCGGAATTAACGTGACGATCGCATTGCCGTACACCTTCTTGATCTTTTCCGCCTCCGCCAGTGGCGTACACATGCCCAGCGACAAGTCGCTGGTGAAGTGGTCGCCACCCACTGGAATCACCCCCGTATAAGCCACCGCTCCCTGCAGGAAAACGACCAGCTCCGTCGATCCCGCGCCGATATCTGCCAGACACACGCCCAACTCTCGCTCGTCGGCGCGCAACACGGAATCGGCCGCCGCCAGTGGCTCGAACACGGTGTCGTCCACGTGAACGCCCGCGCGATTCACCGCCGTGATCACGTTCTGCACCGCGCTGGTCGCCGCCGTCACCAGATGAACTCGCACTTCCAGTCGGGCCGCCATCATGCCCAGCGGATCGTGCACGCCCGCCTGGTCGTCCAGAATGAATTCTTGCGGCAGAAGGTGCAGCACTTCGCGATCCGCCGGAAGTGGAATCGCCCGTGCCCGCTCCACCGCCTGCTTGATCTCGTCGCGGCCAATCTCCCGCGGACGCGTGCCCAAACTGATGCCTCCATGGCTATTGACGCCGCGCACGTGAGCTCCGCCGATGCCCACAATGGCGTGCTCCACCGCCGCACCCGCCACGTCTTCGGCCGCTTCCACCGCTTTTTGAATCGCCGCGACCGCCTTGTCCAGTTCCACGATCACGCCCTTGCGCGAACCGCGCGACTCCGCCACTCCGTGTCCGCGATAGCGCAGGCCGCTGTCGGTGACCTCCACCATGAGCGCGCACGTCTTCGCGCTTCCTACATCAATCGCCGTCAAAGCATTTCCCTGCTGCTTCGCCATCTCTTAATTAGTCCCCAATGAAATTCTCCGCACCGCTATGAACTTGAATTCTCAATTGCTCGGCTCCTGACTGGCCGGAATCTTGGCAATCGCCGGACTCGGTTTCTGACCGCCGCTGCTGCGACTCGGCACCTTCGCGGTCGATGTCGAACTTCGGAACGGTGACTTTTTCCCTGCCGCCGCTCGCCGGGCTGCCGTGGTATGGGAGGCCGGCTTCTTCGTAGCCTTGAACGTCGTCTTCCCAGTTGGTGCGGCTTTTTTTGCGACGGCACCTGAATCAGCTGGCCTGGCACCAGTCTTATTTGCTTTCGTTTTCGCGGCGGCTTTCTTCGTTCCGCTCACCGACGCCTTGGGATCGAGCTTCCTCTGGGTCAACTCAAATGCCGGCTTCGGCACCGCGCGGTCGTTCGGACTCATGCGCGTGAGCAAAGACACGGGCTTCACTCCGGCCGCAGCCGCCGCTTTCGCCATGCTGGGATTCAACGGCGCCTGCTTCGCCGTTCGCTCCATGTCTGGATTCACGATGATCTGGTTGTCATAGCGCAGATCCACCGATTCCAACTTTTGGAACTGCTGCCGCCAACCCTGTGCATGGCTTATGTAAATTTTGTAGCGCCGGAGATAATCGGACGACCCCAAGTGCACCAGAACATCGCCCGCCGGATCATTGACCCGCACTTTCACATCTTCCAGATCAGAGAGATCCACTTCACTCAGATCCTGCGAATACCGCGCTCCCCCCGAATCCAGTTCGCGCACCATCTCCCGGTAGGTCTTCATGCGCGGCGCACGCGTCGAAAGCGGCTCGCCAGGATTCATCCCGAGAATGACTGGGAAGGAATACTTGTGTTTAGGCGACAGCTCCATCAGCGTGCCACCGCCGTCGATCAATGACATGCGCGGCCCCACCCGGGCGAATGCCACAGGCGTGCGCTCGTGAATTTCCACCTTCAGGCGGTTGGGCACAAACCGCATCACACTGGCCGATTCTACCCATGGAATCTGCTCCAGTTGCGCCTTCTGCTGCGCCAGCGGAATAAAAAAAATATTGCGTCCGATATCGGCGCCCATCACTTCCATGATCTGAGGCATGGTCACGTTCTGCATGCCCGTGACTTCAATGTTGTCGCTCGATTCCACACGGAAACGCCACGAGCGCTCGCCATAGTGATACAGAGCCGCCGCGGCGAGCCCCGCTACGCACATCATGCCCGCGGCTACTACGGCCCAAAGCAAGCGGTTTGCTGTTTTTTTCGGAAGGGAACTTCGGCGGGCGGAGACTCGCTTTTGCCCGCGCAGGAACGGCGATTCCTCGTCCACATCCAGGTCGACGAGACGCGCGTCATCCATCTCCTCGCGCGCGGCTCCGGCGCTGGGTGGGTACAACTCCTCCTGCAAGATGGTGGGGCCTGATTTCCACGCCATCAGTTCAGGTCAGTTGTCGCTGTGGAATCGCTGAGCCTTCAAACTATAACTTTATTTCGCGAATTGAGACAGACAAAATATCAAACTTTTGCACAGGCAGGAATCGCATTGGGCATCATTGGAAAAACTCTGAAAGCGGAACTAGCTCATGTGGAGACAGCCGCCTTCGGCTGTCCGGCCAGGGCGAGACCCGGCCGCTTATCCTCAGACTCGTCTACAAAACAAGAGCGGACGCCGTTGCTGAGCGCGGACGCCCTTCCAGGAGGAACAATCTTATTCGTTGTCCAGACTCATCGTCTCGACGTGCACACTCGGAACCGAAATCTGCACGTGCGGGATGCTCACGCGCACTCGCGGACAAACGAC
>Ga0187875_10001846_pt1 | contig 15969 bp, 11 predicted proteins | sample June2016WEW_17_1_2_FD_132978 | JGI IMG/M metagenome (GOLD analysis project Ga0187875, IMG submission 132978) | Peatland microbial communities from SPRUCE experiment site at the Marcell Experimental Forest, Minnesota, USA - June2016WEW_17_10 | ecosystem: Environmental > Terrestrial > Soil >... | reverse complement strand
GCCCGGCCTCGCGGCATATCCGGCGCGCCTCCTGCTCGGCAACCACCGGGCTCAGGCTGAAGAAGCGCAGGTACAGGTTGTCCGGTGACATCTTGGCGTGCATGTCCCGCACCGTGTCGAAGTCATCGAGCCGCGCGGGCCGGATCTCGATCGTGGTGCCGTCGGTCAGCAGAGCGTAAGCGCTGTCCTGCTCGTGGACACTCATCCCACCCTCCCCTGGGTTGACTTCGTATCATGCCGTGGCGGGGGGGAGTCGGCGCAGGAACGGATCGGCTGGGCGGTGGCTGGTCACGCGGATGCGTGCGTCCACGGCGACGACACCGTCCGGGCGGGCGATCACGGGGTTGAGGTCAAGCTCGGCGACTTGCTGCAGGTGATCAGCGAGCCGGGAGACCCGGAGCAGGGTGTCGCGCAGTGCCTCGATGTCCGCCGCGGGCTGGCCGCGGTGGCCGAGCAGCAACGGTGCGGCGTGGAGGGAGTGGATCAGGTCGTCAGCGTCAGCGCCGGTGAGCGGGGCGAGGCGGGCCACGTGGTCACCGAGCGTCTCCGTGGCCACCCCCCCGAGCCCGAACACCACGACGGGGCCGAACACGGGTTCCTGTACGACGCCGATGATGGTCTCGGTGCCGCTTGTGATCATGGGCTCGACGAGCATGCCGGTCATCCGTCCGGCGAACTTGTCCTGGAGGCGGCGCGTCGCCCCGCGCACCTCATCAGCCCCGTGCAAGTCCAGCTCAACTGCGCCCGCGTCGGTCTTGTGGAGCAGGCCGGGAACCTCGGCTTTGATCACCACGTGGCCCCCCAGGCCCGCCGCGGCCTCGACTGCCGCGTCGGCGTCACCCGCCCGGCGGAACTCCACCATCGGGATGCCGTAGCAGCGCAGCAGGTCGTCGGCCTCGCCCGCGGACAGCCAGCCTCCGCCCGGCATCCGGGCCAGGAACGAGCCGACGATCGAGCGTGCGTCCTCCGCCCGGAGATCCCTGATTTCGGGCACCGTGCCAGCGGGCCGGGATCGCCATGAACCGTAGCGGGTGACCCGGGCCAGCGCACGGGCGGCCGCCTCCGGGGAAGCGTACGCCGGCACGGCCGGGCCCGCCCCACCACCATTGAGCAGCTGGACCGACTCGGCCTGGTCCAGCACGACCGCCGCGATCGGGACCGGCAGCCGCCCGGCGGTCAGCACCGGGATAAGGTCGGCGAAGCTGCTGCCGACCACCAGCGCGAGGACGGCGTGCACGCCATCCTCGCCTGCGGCGATGCGCAGGGCCGTGCGGAATGCGTCCGCGCTGACGGCCTCGGTGGTGTCCACCGGGCCGCCGACGGCGGAGCCGGCGGGCAGCACATTCCGCAGGCGGCTGCGGGCCTCCCGGCCCAGCGTGGCAACGGCCAGGCCGGCTTCTGCGCATGCGTCGGCGGCCAGCACGCCCGCGCCGCCGGTGCTGGACACGATGGCGACACGGCTGCCCGCCGGGACCGGCTGGGACGCGATCAGCACAGCCGCGTCGAGCAGTTCGCTAAAGCTGGTGGTGGCGATGATGCCCGCCTGATCGAACAGCGCCTGCCGGGTGATGAGCGGCGCGGCTACGGCTGCCGTGTGCGACGCGGCGGCCCGCTGGCCCGGGGCCGACCGCCCAGCGTGGACAGTGAGGATGGGGAACTTGGCGCTCACCCGGCGCGCGGTGCGGGCGAACCTGCGCGGGTTGCCGAAGGATTCCAGGTAGAGCACGGCAAGTTCGGTGGTGTTGTCCGCCTCCCACCACATCAGCATGTCGGTTCCGGAGACATCCAGCATGTCGCCGACCGAGGCGAACGAGGAGGTCCCGATGCCCAACCGGGAGAAGTGCTCTACCAGCGCCGCGCCGAGCCCTCCGGACTGTGCGACCAGACCGGCCTTGCCGGGGGAAGGGTGGTGCCCGGCGAACGTGGCATCCAGCCCGATCCCTGGCACCGCGACGCCAAAGCAGTTCGGGCCGACCAGGCGCATGCCCCCCCGCCGGCTGGCCTCGAGCAGGCTGGATCCTTGCGCTGGCGTGAGGCCCGAGGTAACGACCACAAGCGATCTGGCTCCACGCTTCCCGCACTCCTGCGCCACCTCCAGGACGCGCGCCGCCGGCACCGCCACCACCACCACGTCGGGAGCCTGGGGCAGCTCCGCGACCGACGCGACGCACGGGATGCCCTCAACGTCGCCGGCCAGCGAGCCGACCGCATGCAACGCACCGCTGAAACCGGCGTCGCGGATGTTGAGCAGGATTCTGCGGCCGATCGATCCGGGGCGGCTGACCGCGCCGACCACCGCGGCCGACCGGGGAGCCAGCAGAGGTTCCAGGCTTGCCGCACCCGCCTGCTCGTCCCGCCCGGCCACCGCGTCCAGGTAGGCGCTGGCCTCGCCGAGGGCCGTGCTGCGGGGGACCGGCATGGACAGTTCAACCGTGCCGTCGCCGGACTTGCGCCGCACAGCCAGCCCCGAGTCGGCGAGCAGCCGGAGCACGGCGCGGTTCCCCGGCAGCGCCTCAGCCGTGAGAACCCTGACGCCGCGGGCCCGGGCCAGCGAGACCGTGTGCTCAAGCAGCAACGTGGCGATGCCGCGCTCGTGCATGCCGTCGGCAACGGCCAAGGCGATCTCCGCTGTCTGCAGGCCAGGGATGAGCTCATAGCTGGCCACGCCGACCAGCTCGTCGCCGGCCTGCTCATCGCCGAGCAGGCCGAGCAGCGCCCCGTGGTCTGGGCCAGCCTCGCGGCACACCCGCCGGGCTTCCCGCTCCGCGGCCGCCGGGCTCATGCTGAAGAAACGGAAGTAGAGGTTGTCCGGTGACATCGCCTCGTGCAATAGCTTGACAGCCCGGTAATCCCCGGGACCAGCGGGCCGGATGGTCATGGTGGTGCCGTCGACCAGCAGTGCGTAAGACCGCCCGGCCTCCGCGAGCGCGGTCACTGAGGGTGCTCCTGCGGCCTCACGACCAGCGGATCGATCCGACCTGGAACGAGGAGTTGCTAGCCATGTACGCGGTGGGTGTGCCCGGCCCACTCGGCGTCGCGCAGCACGAATTTCTGGATCTTCCCGGTGGACGTCATCGGCAGCTCGGCCACGATGGCGACGTCGCGCGGTGCCTTGTAGCTGGCGATCTTGGTACGCACGTGCGCGATCAGCTCCTGCGGGGTCGCGCTATTGCCGGGTCGGAGCACGACGAACGCTTTCGGGCGCTCGCCCCACTTCTCGTCGGGTACCCCGATGACCGCGACTTCGCTGACGGCAGGGTGACTCATCAGCGCCTGCTCCACCTCGATGGTGGAGATGTTCTCTCCGCCGGAGATGACGACATCCTTGGAGCGGTCGCGCAGCTCGATGTACCCGTCGGGATGCATGACGCCGAGGTCGCCGCTGTGGAACCAGCCACCGCGGAACGCCTCCTCGGTGGCCCCGGGGTCGAGGTAGTAGCCGGACATGACGTTGTTGCCGCGCATCACGATCTCGCCCATCGTGGTGGCGTCGGCCGGGACATCGGCCATGTCAGCGTCAACGACGCGCACGGTCTCGGCCTGGATCATGCTGACGCCCTGCCGGGCCTGCACCACGGCCCGCTGCTCGGCAGGCAGGTCAGCCCACTGCGGCTGGTACTGGCAGAAGGTGATCGGGCCGTAGGTCTCGGTCAGCCCGTAGACGTGCACGATCCGGAAGCCCATCTTCTCCATGTGCGCGATGGTCGTGGGACTGGGCGGCGCGCCGGCCGTGGTGATCAGGACCGGCCGGGTCAGCGGCCCGGCCTCGGCCGCGTTCAGGATCGTGCTCACGACAGTGGGTGCCGCGTTGAGGTGGGTGACGTCGTGCTCGCGCAGCTGCTCCCAGATCGCGTCGCCCCGTACCTCGCGCAGGCACACGTGCGTGCCGCCGATGCCCGTCAGCGCCCACGGGGTGCACCAGCCGTTGCAGTGGAACATCGGCAACGTCCACAGGTACACGCTGTTCTCGTCGTGCCGGGAGTGGATGATCTCGCCGAAACAGTTCAGGTAAGCACCCCGGTGGGTGTAGACGGCGCCCCTCGGGCGCCCCGTGGTACCGGAGGTGTAATTAATCGCGATCGGCGCAAGCTCGTCCGTGACCGACCAGGGCAGCGGCTCCTGGCCGCCCCTGGCAAGAAAGTCGGGGTAGCTGACCAGCCGCGAATCGAGGCTCAGATCCGCACCTGTAGGCGCTACCTCGCTATCCTCGGCGACCACCAGCTGAGCCACCGCCTTCACGCCGTCCGCGGCAGCCGCGGCCGCCGGGAGCAGCGCCGCGTCCACCACCAGGATCTTCGCGCCCGAGTGCGCCAGGATGTAGGCGATCTCCTCGGCCGTGAGCCGGGTATTCACCGCGACAAGCACGCCGCCCGCCAGCGGAACCGCGAAATGGGCGATGAGCATCTCGGGCAGGTTCGGCATCAGGTAGGCGACCCGGTCACCCGGCTCGACTCCGCTCGCCTGCAGCGCCCGGGCCACCCGCTGTGCCCCGTCTGCCAGCTCGGAGTAGGTCAGCCGCCGCCCGCCGTAGATAACCGCGACCTTGTCAGGCCATACCCGCGCCGAGCGCTCCAGGAACGACAGCGGCGACAACGCCGTATGCGAAACCGAACCCACGTCGACCTCCAAGGGCTGCGCGGCCGATGACCACGGCCCTAGCTGATTACCATCCCCATGCTGCCGACAGAGGCGAAAGTCCTCACTACTTCCTCCTCCACGCGGCCAGGCAGCCAGCCCGTGCCCGGGGCGGGCCGCGCGCGGTTGGCGAAGTGCCCGCGGAGACCTAGGGTCACGCCATGGACCTTCAGCACTACCTGGCCGACATCAGCATGAAAACCATGAGCCAGGTGCACCGGGCCATCGTTCACCTCAGCGGCGGCCAGGTGCTGGGCTCGGCCTTTGGGATGCCCGTCGTCGAATTGCACACCACAGGCCGGACGTCGGGCTTGCCGCGCTCGACCATGCTCACCGCGCCGGTCACCGACGGTGACCGGGTCGTGCTGGTGGCCTCCAAGGGCGGAGATGACCGTGACCCGGACTGGTACCGCAACCTGCTCGCTCAACCCGAGATCGAGCTGACCATGGCCGGCCAGCGCCGGCCGATGCGGGCCCGCCGCGCATCACCGGCCGAGAAGGCGGAACTATGGCCCCGGGTAGTGGCGGCCTACTCCGGCTACGCCGGTTACCAGCGCCGCACCGAGCGCGACATCCCGCTGGTCATCTGCGAACCACGCTGAGCGTACGTAATTGGCGACCAACTGTGATTTGGCCATCACATAGAGCACCGTGGCGAGTTCGCTGACGACAATGATGCTACTTACAAGTAGTAATTGAAGGAGTGTGCGCTATGACCGTGGCCTACTGGATCGTCGCCGCACTGCTGGCGTTGCTCTACCTGTACTCGGGTGGGCTCAAGGTGCTGCGGTCCCCCGATCAGCTGCGGCCGATGATGGGCTGGATCGACACGGTGCCGCTGAGGCTCGTACGAACCATCGGGGTGCTGGAGGTGCTTGGAGCGCTCGCACTGATCCTGCCCCCGCTGACTGGCATCGCACCGGCCCTTGCCCTTGCGGCAGGTATCGGGCTCGTACTGATCCAGGTCGGCGCAATATCTCTTCACCTGCGCCGGGGCGAGGCAAGGCTGATCGGGCTGAACGTCGTCCTGCTCGTCCTCGCCGGCGTCGAGATCTGGCTTGCGACCGTCTGGCTGTAGAACGCTGCCCGCCGCGGCGGGGGCTAGTAGTGTCGGGCGGCGTGGCAAACTCCTTTTCCGGCCTGATCTCCCCCGAGGTCACCGATACCGCACTGTCTTGCACGGCGCTGAGCCGTGCCCGCGACCTGGCCGAGTGGGTGGGCCCGGGCAAGACGCTGACCGCTCGCGGTGTACTGCGCCCGGCTGAGGCCGCGCAGGCCTGCCGGGACCTTGGCATCGAGCTGCCGGGGCCGCGGCTGCGCAGCGCGCTTGACGTCGACGACCTGATGCGCGACTGGGTCACTGCGGCTGTCGCCGGCTTCCTCGAGATGGACGGCCGGCGTGTTCGGGCAGCTCAGGACCTGCCAGAGGCGGGTTCTTCCGCACATGCCGATCCGGATGCCATCCTGCACGGCTGGCTCCAGGCCGCGACCGTCCTTCTGGATGTGGGCGAACAGCCGTGCGCCGGGTGCCTGACCGTGCTGCACGAGCTGTACTCCGCGGACGGACCACTCACGATGGACCAGCTCGCGAGCGCGGTACGGGCCGTGCTGGAGCCGGAGGAGCCGGAGGGCCCGCCATGCCCGAACTGCGGCGAGGTCCACGGCCCTGGTGACCTGCTCAGTGTCGGTGACTTCCTCAGCGATGAGGACGAGGACGAGGAGGACGCTGCCAGCCACGCAGCGGATACGGTGACGGGTTTGCTGGGGTTCGCGGCGGCGGACGTCGCGGGCGAGGCGGTGCGGTTGACCCCCCTGGGCACCGTGCTCGCGGCGTCGGTTTTCCAGGGGCGCGCACCATCACCCGACGCCGACGCGGCCACCGTGATGTCCGCCATCAGCGAGCTGCCGCCGCCGGTGGCCTGGACCGTGGCCCAGCCGTGGCTGGGTGCGCGGTCTGCGGCGGACGCGGCGCGGGAACTGCTCGCCTTCGCCGAGTCCGCAGACGGCGGCCAGCGGGTCGCCTCCCTGACGTTCGCCGGGGACCTTGGAAGTGACGCCGCGGACGCCTGGCGGGAGTGGGCCAAACGGCCTGGGATCGGCGCGTACGCGCGCCAGTGGCTGAGGTCGCAGGGCGAGGAAGTGCCCGAGGACCCGGCGGACGAGGAATGGCTGGCCGTCGACGGACTGAGCGTCATGCTGGACGCGCTGGCGGACACGGTGCCGCCGTTCCTGATCCAGGCCATGCTGGCGGAGCAATTTGGCGGGCAAGTCACCGACGTGGCAGAGCAGATGCTGAGCTCGGGCCATCCGAGGGCCCAGGACATTGCCGCCCTGATGACCGGCCGTCCGGCCCTGGCGGCCACGCGCGGCCCGGCGTCCGCGAGGCAGAGCCCGCCTGGGCGTTCCGGCCGTTCTGGCGTTAGCGGCCGGTCATCGGGCGAGCGCAGGCGCCCTGGGTCCGGCACGCTCGTGCACCAGCTCAAGATCACGCTATGCGGGGTATCGAGACCGCCAGTGTGGCGGCGCGTCCTGGTACCCGCCGACGTCACACTCGAAGACCTGCACGAGGTTATCCAGCAGGCAATGGGCTGGGACAACGGTCACATGCACGTGTTCAGCACGGGCGGGCAAGAGTATGGCTCGCCGGACCCGGAGCTTGGGCATGCCAGCGACAGGAAGGTCATCCTGTCGCACGTTCTTGCCAGTCCGGGAGACCGGCTTCGCTACACCTATGACTTTGGTGACGACTGGGAGCACGACATCGTCCTGGAGGAAACCCAGACCGCGGTGCCGAACGAGACCTATCCCTCCTGTGTGGCAGGCAAGGGCGCATGCCCGCCCGAGGACTGCGGCGGGGCGTGGGGCTACGCCGAGCTCAAGGAGATCCTGGCCGACCCCTCGCATGAGGACCACCAGGACATGGTGGAGTGGCTCGGCCTCGACACCGGTAAGGACTTCGACCCGAAGAAATTTTCCGTAACCGAGGTGAATGCGCGGCTCCCGCTCGCGAACAGCCGGTGAATCTCCACCCCAGGTAAGCCGGTGTGTGCGCGCTCCGCCTCGCTGGCTGGATGAAGCCACGGCGCATCGTGAGCGAGAATCGGCCCGGTCCAGCGGGACGCGGGTGGCCCAGTGAGCGAGCCTCCTGACCGCTGGGCGCCTGTGCGCCGTGTGGGTATACAGGCAGCGGGGCGGAGCGCCCCTGGCTGAACCGGGGGAAGGTGGCTCGCATGCAGGCAGCTAGCGGGAAAGGGCTCTGCGGGCGCAGGGCCCGGTTGGCAGGGCGCGTGTGGCGCGATGGAGAGTGAGCAACTGTTCTCGGCGATCGAGGCCAGTCGTGCCGCGGACGCGGCGGGGGATTTGCGGTTGCTGCAGTGTTACGAGCCGGTACTGCGCTTTACCCGGGGTGAGCTTTTCCTGCCGATGGCGGTCGAGGACTACCTAGAGAAGTGCAGTTTGTGGCGGTCGGCCGGCGTCCGGCGGCCGTGGGGCAGGCGCCGCCACGGGGAACGGATGTGCGCGCCGGGCGAACTCACTCCGGCTCGTCTGGCCCAGGCCAGCGAGCCGCTGAGAGGCAATCTGTCGCTTCGTTTCGTGCAGCGCTCGCTGGGGTGGCGGGAGTTCCGTGCCTGGCGCCGCGCTGCGGACCGCCCGCGGCTGGCCGCAGGGAGTAGCCGGCTCGCCGCCGTCGGCCTGCTGGGCCGGCTCATCGACGCGATGATGCGGTTGTCGCTGCTGCTGCGCGGCCGCGTGCCCGGCGGCACCGCGGCGGCGGCCGAGCAGACCTACCGATCACAGGCCGACCCGGACAGCTGCCCGTACTATGGCCGGGTCACCCGCGACCGGGGTTTCGTTGCGTTGCAGTACTGGTTCTTGTACGCGATGAACGACTGGCGGTCGACCTTTGGCGGTGTCAACGACCACGAGGCCGACTGGGAGCAGGTCACTGTGTTCCTGCCCGACCCGCCGGATGAATCTGCCCGGCCGGCCTGGGTGGCGTTCTCCTCCCATGACGAGGCCGGTGATGATCTGCGCCGCCGGCCGGACGACCCCGACCTGCAGTGGCGCGACACTCACCCGGTCGTCTTCGCTGGCGCCGGATCGCACTCCGGCGCCTACCTGCCGGGCGATTACCTAGTCACCGTCGAGCCGCCCGCGCTCCGTCGCCTGCTCGCCCCACTACGCCAGCTGGGCCGGCTGCTGCTCCCATGGACCCGCACGGACGCCGGCACCGCGTTCGGCATCCCGTTCATCGACTACCGTCGGGGCGACGGTCCCGGCGTGGGGCCCGGCGAAGCGAAGACATGGCGCCCGGTCCTCGTGCACGACCAGACCCCCTGGCTGCATGACTACCGGGGGCTGTGGGGGCTGGATACCGGTGACCCGTTCGGCGGGGAGCGCGCCCCGGCCGGCCCGCGTTATGAGCGGGGCGGTTCGGTTCGGCAGTGCTGGTCGGACCCGGTGGGATGGGCCGGCCTGGACAAGGAGGCACCCTCCCCCGCGGCGGAGCGGCGGGCCGTGGCAGGCCGCCTCGCCGAGATAAGCGCGGAGCTCGCCGCGGCTACGGAGGACGTCGATGCCCGCGGCGATGAACTGCGCCGCGCCCGCGCCGGCATCCGGGCGCTGAGCAGCTGCGGGAGCCCGGCGGATCCCACCGCGCTGGCCGCATTGGAGAACTCCGTCGGGCAGGCACGGGCACGCCGCCAGGCACTCGCGGAAGAACGGGACGCCCTGGTGCATGCCTCCGCCCACGGCTTTCCCCGGGAGGAGCCGCACGCACATCTGCGGCACCGGGCGCTGCCGAACGTCGACCAGGCCCGCAGCCGCAGCCGCGCTCTGCGGGTGTGGTCCAGTGTCTCGGCATCATTCCTCCTGGCCGGGCTCGCAGTGGCTATCCTCGGCCATCTCGGCGCCCTGGTGCCCGCCTTGGGCGCAGTGACGCTCGTCATGCTGAGCGCGGAAGCGTTCGCCCGACGTTATCTAGCGCAATTCCTCGCCGGCCTGATCGCTGTGGCTGCCGTGGCCGCTGCGGTCTGGCTGGCCGTCTGGGCCGCCGCAGGCCACTGGCGCTCGGCCACGGCAGCCCTGCTCATCCTGGCCGCCGTCGCCCTGTTGCTGGCCAACATCCGCGACTTCTTCATCAAACGCTGAAACCCGCTGGTGCGGGCCCGTCCAGGAGCAGGGTTCAGGTGATGAGCGTGCGATCACGGAGCCGGAGGCGTCACTCGTTCATCCGGCGCCAGGCGGCCGGTGCTGCGGGCCGGACCGGACCTGTTCGCACGGTGCTGTTCAGGGACGAACCTTTACTGGGGAATGGCCACGTACCCGAGCAGCGCGGCCTCGTTCACGCAGCAGTTCAGCAACTCCCCGAGATGGACGCTCTCGTTCTCGCAGTGCGGCCTGCTATCCGGATCGCAGATCCCGGTCAGCAGCAGGTCCGCTCGCGGATACACCACGGCCAGGGCGGCCACCAGGGGCAGCGATCCGCCGCTGCCAGGCTCCACCGGGGTGCAGCCCCAGGTGTGCTCACATGAGCGGCGAAAGGCCTCAAAGACGGCTCCCGAGGCGTCGATGAGGTGCGGCGATCCTTCCCGGGCGAAGTCCACGTTCACCTCGGCGCCCCAGAGTTCCTGGTTGCGCAGGTGGGTCTCGATGGCCGCTTTCGCGTGTTGTATCTCGTCTCCCGGGGCCAGGCGGACGCTGACGTGAGCCCGGGCGACCGGGACCAGTTTGTGCACGATGGCCGTGATCGCCGGGGCGTCGATGCCCAGCACCGCCACCGCGGGGCGGCCCCAGATCCGGTGCGCGAGGGATCCGCTGCCCAGCAGCGATACGCCAGGCCGCACCCCGGCTACCGCACGTACTTCGTGCTCGAGCACCTCAATCTCGTAGGGAGGCCCGGTCTTCAGCCCGTTCACGACGACGTCGCCATTGTCATTGTGCAGGGATGCGATCAGCCGGCAAAGGGTGGTGACCGCGTCTGGAACCGGTCCTCCGTAGCTGCCGCTGTGCACAGCGTGGTCAAGGGTGCGGACTTCGACCACGAAGTCGAGAATGCCGCGGAGCGACGTGATGAGGCTGGGTTGCCCAATCGCCCAGTTAGTGCAGTCCGCCAGGACGATAACGTCTGCGCGCAGCAGGTCTGCGTACTTCTCGAGGAATTGCGGGAGATGCTCGGAGGCGATCTCCTCCTCACCCTCAATGAGGACCGAAACGTTCAACGGTGGCTTGCCGTCCCACGCCCGCAGGGCCGCTGCGTGCACTGCGATTCCGGCCTTGTCGTCTGCGGTCCCGCGGCCAAACAGCCGTCCGGCCCGCTCGGCCGCCTCGAACGGATCCGACTGCCATAGGCTCCGATCCCCTGGTGGCTGGACGTCATGGTGCGCGTAAAGGAGGACGGTAGGGGTGCCTGCCGGGCCGGGCGTGTGCCCAAAGACCGCGGGGTGCGCACCGTCAAGTTCGAGGAGCCGCGTGCCCTGGAGACCAGACCGTTGCAGCCAGCCAGCGGTCTTCTCCGCGGACCGGCGGACGCTCGGCGCGGCCGACTCGTCCGAGCTGACCGAAGGTATGCGCACCAGGCGCTCCAGGTCCGCCCGGATCCTGCCGAATTCCGATTCCACTGCTTCGCGGATATATTGCAGATTTGCTTCGCCTGGCAAGGCCCGACCCTCTCGCCGATCCACCCAGTCGGCTCATGCCGCACTGCCCGCTGGATAATGCCCCGTAAGATCCGGCGATCCGCTCATGGTGAGGCGGGACGGCCATCACTGATAACGCAATCCCCCGGCCAACCGGCACGCCAAGCCGCAAAGGCAACGGAATTGCGGGTGAACGCAAGAATTTCCTGGAATGCCGAGACATCACCAAGGCGTAGTCGAGCGCTGTCCTGCTGCGCAGATACCACCCTTGCACAATACGGATACATCGTTCTTTAATCAACGGTCAGCCACCGGGCACCGGCGCTCGACGGCCGGAACGTGTTCCCGTCGCGCCCCCGGGAGGGCGGGTCGATCCGCCTGCCGGGATGCGTTTCAGCACGTCACGGCCCAGGGACCCGGGCTCGCCCGGGCAGGCACGCAGATAACACCGAACTAACCGAATGGTAAGTACACCGCGCTCGCTGCGGACCTATCCGTCGCCCGCGGCTGCCCGTGCGGCCGCTGCGACCCGTGCGGCCAGGCCCTGGAAAGGCCTGGCCGCACGGGTTCGCATCCTGTCCTGGTCTTCTAGTCCCGGAGGCCGGCGGTAGCGAGTTCTGTCCTTACCACGCCGGATTCCTCGGTCCGCGCGCTTTTCAGGTACGCCTCGTCATAGTCAACGGTGCAAACGAGTACGTCACGCATAGCCGTGCCATCTGACGCAGGCGTCAGCGGGGTGGCGCCATGCTCGAAAAGCTTATCTTCGAAAATGAGCAATTCACCAGGATTCAGCTGGCGATCGAGGACCAGCTCACCTGGCGACCCATCGTCTGGCGCCTTGGACTCCGAATCCTCAGGCACTCGGTACAGATAGGACCTCGCACCATCACCCTTTCGGTGCATGACATAGAGGATGATGAATTGCTCATCGTCATGATGTGGTTTTGTGACAACATCGGTGAATGTTCGGAAGAAATTAATACCGAACGTTCCCTCGGGCTTCCGCCGCACTGGCGGCACGAGACACAGCAGTGTCCGGACAAGATGCTCGGCCATGGGGTCAGCCAGGACCCGAACCCGCTTGTGGAGGCGGGTGCCCTTGATCCCCGAGCGATTGGTGAGGGCGATGGTCGCGTACTCCCGAAGCCTGAGGCGGGCGCCGGCCCAGGTGTAGTGGATGACATCGCGGGCCCGCTTCCGGTCCCGTGGCCAGTCCCCCTTGTCGTGGCGCAACGTTCGGTTAGTGAAGTATTTCTTATGGAACTTCGTCAGAAAGTCATCCGCGAGCCCGATCGACCAGTCTTCGATCACGGCGTACCCGTGCTCAGCCAAGTGTTTCCAGACATGGCTCAGATCTGGAGGACTCCAGGATGATGAGTCGTCACCCACAGTGGCCCACTTATATAAGGCGGCCTCGTGAGGCCGGCAGTCGGGTTAACGGGGAGAGATTATCCCTCATGACCAGTTCCATGTGAGCTAACACAGCCCGCGAAATAAGAATGTTACAATTTAAGTTTCACGTTTTCGGGCAGGTAAAAATGAAGGGTCGGGTTGGCATCTATTGTCGTTTATACACTGTCGCGCGCAGTCCTGATGAGGGCGCATGAGCCGTCCCTGTCCGTGGCTGCATTGACCAGTTCAGCGTGCCAGACCTTGTACTCGGCGACCTGTTTCGGCTCCTCGATGGACCAGAAGCCCGCGGGGGTCTCGATGTACACCACGTCCTGTTCGAGATCCTCTGGGTCTTCGTACTCGAAATAGGCGTACATGCACGTCATGCTCCGGATCGGGGCTGCGGAGAACGGCAGGATGCCCAGGCCGACGCTATCCGGCTGGTCCAGGTGGTCCAGGAGCACGTCCAGTTGATCGCGAAGGATCTGCGGGGAGCCGACCGCCTGGCGTAGTGCGCTTTCGTGGATGACCGCCACCAGCCGCAACGGGTCGTGGCCGTCCCGGGCCGCCAGGGCCTCCTTGCGCTTCCGCCTGATCTCCATCAACTGGCTGATCTCTTCGTCCGACCGTCGTTCCATGTGCCGGAACACGGCCGCGGCGTAGTCGTCTGTCTGCAGCAGGGCCGGGATGAAGGGGATGGTGTAGACCCGTTCCACTGCCGCGTCGGCCTCGTAGGCCAGGTGCCGGTCGTAACCCTCCGGCAGGTCGTCGTAATCGCTCCACCAGCCCGGAACCTGGGCGAGCTCCACCCACTTGAGCAGCCGGGCGGCCAGTTGCGTGCCTTCCAGGCCGTAGAAGTGGATCAGATCCCGGACATCCCGCTGCCGGGGCTTGCCTTGCGCATTCTCCAGACGGGACAGCTTGGAGGTGGAGATCAGGACTTCAGGGGCGCCAGCCACATCGGCCAGGTTCAGCTGTCTCCGCTCCCGCAGCCGCTTCAACTCGGCGGCGACACGCCGGCGGGGACCGAGAGGGCCACTGATCTTGTCCATAGCGCTAGTGCCCCGCAGCGTAAGGCCAACGCCTCATGGCTCCTGGCCGGACAGGATCATGGGAGCCCAGACCCTTGGGCTTGCGAGCTGGGATTCCCATAACGCAAACGTACTCCCTCTAGATCGACTTCGCACGCAGCCCCTCCCACCGGGCCGATTGTGTCGCACAGGCGGTCGATGGCGACCCGCCGACCCGGTCCCGTTCCGCTGACCTGCGCAGGGCCAAGAGCGGGAGTACCCTAGCAAAGTTCCCAAGATCTTTTTCCCAGTTGCCTATTCCCGGGGTTAGAATCCCAGATTTCTGGGAATCCCATTTTTAGGCTTGCATCACCTCAGAGTGAGCATGCATGACGATCTACATGCGCACCCAAACCGGCCGGGTCCCTGTCTCGGGACTGACCGGGCACCCGTCGAGGCCGCACCCGGCCGGAGAAGAAAATGCCGTGGCCCGGCCGACTCTGCTCCCCCAGGCAACGAAAGAGCCGCAGCTCACTTAAGGAGGCGGTCATGACCTAGCCGAGTTACCCGGCAGAGGCGTTCCTGGGTTCGCCGCAGGGCCCCAAACATGGGCCAGGCCGATGCTCGCAACATCGGCCCAGCGCACGCCTCGTAGCTACTCAGTCTGTCCCAAGCGCCAACACCCCGAGGCGGATGAATGAACCCTACCAATAGCTCCCGCGTTCGCAAGATCCACAACACACTTGCTGCGCGCTGCTCCCACCGTCGCCATCTCATCCACGTCTTAAAAGCCACGATGGGAGGGCGGACCCATGCTTGCGCTGCACTTCATGTCTGAGGGGTTGTCCCTTCCACCCTTCCGGATCCTGATCATCGCGCTCGCGATCGCCGGGGTCATCTTCTGGCGCGTGGCTCTGCAGGTCATCGCCGTTCTCTTGATACTGCTGCTCGTGTCCGGGGCAGCGGCCTTCATCGACGGATTCCTGCACGGAATCGGGTAGAGACGCCCCGCTGACCGGTACCAGGCCCCAGCGTTGCGGCCGCCGGCCGGCGGAGACCTAGTCATGCGGCCAGTAGTCACGGAGATCGGCGAGAAGCTGATCAGCGACAGTTTCCTCATAGACCGCGCGACCACCGAGGGACATCGCCTCACGCAGGGCAAGGTCCCAGGGCGTCGGCCCAGGCTCGCCACTGAGGTCAACGCCCACGCCGTTGGCGTTCACTGCCGCCTGGTAATCCCTCGCATCCATCCGCCACGGACGAGCCCTGTACCGGGCGACGAGATCGGCGGCGATGGCGACGCCGGGCCAATCGAAATCGCCGTGATACAAGAGCTCAGCTCCAGCGTCGATCGCCACCGCGATGAGCCGGTGGAAGGCCGTCGACGGCCGGCCTTCTGTACAGACCAGTGGCGGGCAGGCCGCACCCAGTTCCGCGCAGGCCCGCCGCAGCACCGCAGGGTTTTCGCACACGAATACCCGTGGGCAGGCTACCTGGATCGGATGGGCGGCCAATTGGTGCAGAGTCACCTGGAACGGCGTGCCGTACCGTGCTGCGCCGGTCAGCCACTCGCCCAGCCCCTCCCCCTCCGCAGGCAGATTCAGCACCAGGACGCGGCTGGCCAGATCGTCGACCAGGACACCCGCCCGATCCCACAGGTCCCGGCGGTCGGCTGCCGAGGCCGGGCGCGCGATGCCCGCTCGTAGCGCAAGCCCGCGCAAAACGAGCGTGCCCAGCCCCGTCCCGTGATTGAGCGCCTTCGTGTCCCCGGTGATCTGCGCGGCCAGCGCCGGCAAAGCGATCGGCCCACCGCCCGCCAGCCCGGCACCGGCCGGCCCACCGCCCGCTGGACGTCCGTCCAGGAACTCCAGCACCTTGACCGCCCGCCGGAGCAGCTCGGCATCGCCCTGGGTCGCCAGCCGGGTCAGCGTGCCGTCCTGGCGCAGCTCACCCAGCCACTGCCGGTACCAGTCACAGGCCAGATAGAGCGGGCTCGCCTCGGCCAGGGCGACCAGCTCCGCCCGTGAAGCGGCGAGCGAGGCCGCGGCCACGGGCCGGTTCCGCAGCGGCGGCCCCAGCGCCGTCAGCAGTTCGGCCAGCCCGTGGCCGCTCCCTTGGGCCACCGAGGCATCCAGTGCGGCCAGCGACACAGTCAGCCGCTTGGTCCCGGCGGACTGGTGCACGCCGGTGATCCCGATGACGGCCTTACGCTCCGCATCGTCCGGGTCGGCGACGCTGATCCGCCCGGTCAGGCTCCCGCCACTCCGCTCAAGTGACTTTCGTGCCGCCGCCAG
>Ga0187875_10001844_pt1 | contig 15976 bp, 16 predicted proteins | sample June2016WEW_17_1_2_FD_132978 | JGI IMG/M metagenome (GOLD analysis project Ga0187875, IMG submission 132978) | Peatland microbial communities from SPRUCE experiment site at the Marcell Experimental Forest, Minnesota, USA - June2016WEW_17_10 | ecosystem: Environmental > Terrestrial > Soil >... | reverse complement strand
GACAGCATCTTCAAGCGCAAAAAGGAGTGGTTGATTCTGGCGGCGGTCTTCGCCTTGCGCGGCGCTGATGCAGCCGCTTTGCGGGCCTCCGCGGACGAAATCCTGGCCACGCGCAATCGCAAATATCCGCCCGACATGCGCTGCGCCGGTAGCATTTTCAAGAACCTGATTCTCTCTGAATTGCCGCAGCCGGTGCGGGCGCAGGTGCCGGAGAGCGTGGTGAAAAAAGGCAAAGTGCCGGCCGCCTGGTTCCTCGATCAAGCCGGCGGGCGCGGGCAGCAGAGCGGCGGTATCAGGGTGGCCGAGTACCACGCCAACCTGATCTACAACGACGGAACGGGCACCGCGCGGGAGCTGCGCGCGCTGATTGGCGATCTGAAGCGGCGCGTCGAGGCGCGGTTCGGCCTGCAACTCGAAGAGGAAGTGCAGTACCTGGGTTTCGAGGACGGCGCGCGCAGCGAGAATCCGGGAAAGACGCAGGAGTGAAGCGGCCGGGCGTGGAAACACAATGTGCCGGCCCGGTGGTTGCAATCCCGTTTGCATCGCTCATGCAAACTGGACCCAAACGGGCCATCCGGTTTGACATATTGTAGGGAGTCCTCATGGGCCTGCGGCCCACCGATCGTGATGAGGATCCTGGCAGGGTTGATTTTCAGGGGAGCGCAAACTGAATGAACGTCTTTTTCCTGTTTTTTTTCTTGTCCGGCTTCTGCAGCCTGGTCTACCAGGTCGTGTGGCTGCGCGTCGCTATGGCGGGCTTTGGGGTGACTACGCCGCTGATCTCGATCGTTCTTTCGATTTTCATGGCCGGATTGGCGTTGGGGAGTTGGGCCGGCGGCCGCCTGGTGCGGTCCTGTGAGCGGCGTGGGGCCGGGTTCTTTATTTCCCTGTATGGAGCCATCGAACTGGTGATTGGGCTCTCGGGCCTGGTGGTGGCGCCTCTGCTGCGCGCGGGACGGACAATCCTATCGGATCAGGGCGCATCCTGGGGCTCTGCCGGCTACTATCTTGCTTCGGCGGCCTGGGTGGCGCTCGTCATGCTTCCGTTTTGCACCTGCATGGGCGCGACATTTCCGCTGGCGATGGCCGGGATCCGGGCGGCCTTCCGCGCCAGGTCCTCCACTTCTTTCAGTTACCTGTACCTGGCGAACGTATTGGGAGCGATGGCGGGGGCCATCGGATCGGCTTTTATACTTATAGAGCTGTTGGGTTTCTCTAAGACCCTGTTGATAGCCGCGGCGCTGAACGCAGTCATTGCCGCAACGGCTCTTGCCGTCGCGTTCGCACGTCGGCACTCACCTGCCGGCAGTGCGAACGCGGACCTTTCCGCATCCGGCTCGAACGGGCCTGCCGGGGACGTTGTGGATTCCGCGCCGGCCAGCCCGATGGCCCTGCCGCTGCTGTTTACGTCGGGCTTGGCCAGCCTGGGGATGGAGGTTGTGTGGACGCGCCAATTCATTCCCATCCTGGGGCCGGTGGTGTATTCGTTCGCGGCCATGCTGGCGGTGTACCTGGGCGCGACGGCGCTCGGCTCAAACAGATATCGAAACTGGATTCGCCGCAATAGCGCCAGAGGGGAATATTTCGCCACCGGAGTGGCTGCCATTCTGGCCGGCGGCTGCGCGTTTCTGCCCTTGCTGGCGACGGACCCGCGACTACGCGCCCTCGCCAACTTGAATGCTGTGCTGTTAATCCTCTGCGGCATCGGGCCATTTTGCGCCGTGACGGGATTCATGACACCGATGCTGGTGGACCGGTGGTCGCGCGGCAACCCGGACCGCGCCGGCAGAGCCTATGCGGTCAATGCGGTGGGCTGTATCCTGGGTCCTCTGCTGGCGGGGTTTGTGTTGCTCCCGGCGGTCGGTGAACGTTGGGCCCTGCTGGTACTGGCGCTGCCTTTCTTGGGCTTTGGCATATGGTGTTTGACCGCCGGCGCCGGCGCACGGGAGGGCGGGTTCCGTCCGGCCCTGGGCACGATTCTCGCGGCCACGGCGGTGGTCTCGGTTCTGCTGGTGACGTTTACACGCGACTTTGAAACCCTCTACCCAGGGGCACACGTGCGGCGCGACTACACTGCCACTTCGATCGCCGCCGGGCAGGGCATGGAGCGGAAGCTGCTCATCAATGGCGTCGGGATCACCAAACTGACGCCCATCACCAAGATGATGGTCCACTTGCCGATGGCATCGCTGCCGGCGCCTCCGCGCAGCGCCTTGGTACTGTGCTTTGGCATGGGCACTTCCTTCCGCTCCGCGATGTCGTGGGATGTGCCGGTGACCGTAGTGGAATTGGTGCCCAGCGTGCCTTCGCTCTTCAGTTATTTCCACGCCGACGGGGACCGGTTGCTGCGCTCCCCCAATGCGCATGTGGTCATCGACGACGCCCGGCGGTTCCTTGAGCGCACGCGAGAGTCGTTCGACGTGATCGTCGTCGATCCGCCGCCGCCCGTATCGGCCGCCGGCTCCAGCCTGCTCTATTCCACCGAATTCTATGACTTAGCGCTTAGCCGCCTGCGCCCCGGCGGCATTCTGCAACAGTGGCTGCCGGGAGGGGACGATACCATCCGGTCCGCGTTCGCCCAATCGTTGCGGCACAGTTTCCGGGATGTGCGCGCGTTCGGTTTGATTGAGGGCTGGGGCTATCATTTTCTGGCCAGCGCCGCTCCCATGAACAGGCTTCCGGCGGCGACCCTGGCCGGGCGTTTGCCGCCGGCAGCGGTGCGGGATCTGCTTGAGTGGGGTCCCACATCGAGCGCGCTGAGCCAGTTCGAAACCGTCCTGGGCCAGGAGCGTCCAATCCAGGATCTGATCCAGGCCCACCCATCGGCGCCGCTACTGACCGACGACCGGCCAGTCAACGAATACTTCCTGTTGCGGCTGATAGCGGGACATTGATGTCGGGAGGCGGCGGTTCGGCGGAAGCGCCATGCCGGTCCCAGATCCTTGCGCGCCGCGGGCGCTCGAAGGACCCGTCGACAGGTACAACCCAGCCGGTAGCAGCTCAGTCTCCCGGCAGGGCAACCTATGAACCAGCCGATAACTTTAAGTTGCGCCGTCAGCCGCTCACGCTGCTGTACTCTGCGATTCGATTTCAGCCGTTGCTCCGGGCTGTTCCCGAACATGAGTTAGAAAAACGCATACCAAAGCGCAAGGCCGAGCGCCGCCATTCCTACTGCTCCAATGAGGACTCCAATCAAGCGGTTCGGATCTATCTTTTCCGCTACTTTCGTCTGCATGAAGACAACTCCCAATGCGACGAAGAGAAGCAGATCGACTAACCCGTGAGTTGTCCAATCATGACCGCTAAGCGACTTCATAAACAACTTCAGTGGGGCGTATGCATCCTTAGTGCAGGCTAGTGCGGTATTGAATAACACGGTGATCGCGGCAGCAAGAACGAAGCCCGATGTGGCAGGGGTCAGTTTCAGAGGTTGCGAGTCACTCGCGGAAACCATTATCGGGCTCCTTTCGATTCGGCAGCGAGCAGAGCGACTTTCACCCCGTGGTCGATGATTGCGCCGGCGCCTTCCACCGCCAAACCCGTCATCGCAACCAGCAATGCGATGGACAGAACAAGTTTGCGGGCGGCAGCATTTGAATACAGATTTTCCCGAGTGGCGATCGGAAGAAGCAATGCCAGGATGGCCGTGATGAAGAACAGATGTTCTTTCGTCTCCATAAAGAGATTGTGTGCGAACGGCCATGGTCCCTTGAGAATCAAGGCCTTCTCCGGGGGATAGAAGTGGACGTACCAGTATCCGCCGCAGATCCATGCGGCAGCTATACAAACAGCCGCGATGAGAGCGGCTGCCCGTATACGGGCGGCGTTCTCGGGCCGCGCATTGAGCGCTTCCACGAAGACCCAGAGGGCCGCCATACAACCTGTAACACCGAAGCCAGCATGGCTCAGTAGTATGACGTCGCTACTTGAGATATTCAATGCATTTCCTTTCGAAAGGACCTCTGACGCTTATGTAGGTCCGATGAGCCCGGGACGAGCCATCGAGTTAAACGCGGTGCCCGTAGGAGCGCCTGGCTTATCGGCTTCTTTCTTGCCCCAGGTCCAATAGAGTCCCAGGTAGGCGTAGTTCTCCGTTTGCCCGATGGCGGTATGACCGTAGCAGAAGAGTAACTGAAACCCGGGGTCGCGAAATTTGTAGTAACCACCTACGTCGACCAGCGTTGCCGGCCTCGTCTGCGGTGTCGCCAGTCCTTCCGGCCCGTGATAGAAGATCTCGGTTCCCAAGGTCACCTTCTTACCCAGATCCCGCTGCACCAGCCAGCCCGCATATGGGAAGTTACGATAGCCGGGCGCGTTCACCAGAGTTACCCCGCCGCCGCCGTAGGTAGTCCAAGGGCCAAAGCTCTTCTGCACCCATAGCGGCAGCTTGTACCATGTCTTACCCACGCCCAGTCCGCGCGCGGCGTTGCCGGTCGGAATCTCGAACATCGTAAATGTGCCGATCATAGGACGATGCTTCGTCTCCTGCACAAACCGGAGTTTGATCCCCAGTTCAATGTCCCCTAAACCGAATGCTCGCGGGCCCACGCCGGCTGGGGCGAAGTTAGGATTGTTGGCGGGCAGGATCGCCGTGGCGGGAATGATGATGTGCAGGTGGACGTTGGGCAGAGCGCCCCAATTGAACTCGACTGCAGGCCCAACCGTGTCGGTTTCCACCGGAGTGCCGTCCGACGCCGCGAACGTATAAAACTCGTAGTTTCTGTAGTCAATTGGTTCCGGATCGTCGGTCTGAAAGGGAGGACCAGCCAGCGCAGTCGTCGATACGGAAGCCAGCACCACTAGCGCCCCCAGTGTTCTTACGGCGGTCAGCTCTCGCATCTGGCTACCTCGTCTCAGTCAGCTCTCCAAACAACTCACTGACTTTCACTTTCATGGCTTTGAGAGCCTTTCTTCCGAGGGGCGTGGCCCGATAGACCTTGCGAATCGATTGCCCATTGCGCTTCTCGGTCGAGCGCACGTAGCCCTTCTTTTCCAGTCCGTGCAGCAGCGGATAGAGGGTTCCGAGGCTGATCCGATAACCGTGCCGCGCCAGCTCCTCGGCCATTTCGAGCCCAAAGATCGGCCCTTCGACGGCGTGAAGAAGGATGTGGAGACGGATCAGGCCCGAGTACAAGTCGTGATACTCAAAGCGGGTAGCGTAATCGTTTTTCGATATCGTCATTCGAGAGCGAGACTCAGTGTAAACGGCACTCGCATCCGGTGTCAACTACTTTGTCCGGCCGGAAGCGAGCGCCGATCGAAGCGATTCTGAGGACGACGAAGCGAGCGGACGGATAGGCGGCCGGAAGTTGGGTTACCTCGACGCGGGCGGTGGGCCTGTGGGCGCCAGTGCAGTGTCTCAGTCGAGGATTGACAACGCCGACCGAGCGTCGTGCCGACCGAGCGTCGACACGAGTGTCGACGCGGCAGGCACGAGTGCCTGCGCCACGGTGAATGGCCGGCGATTGTCAAAGAATCTGCGAGACATGACACTAAGGCTGGAGCGAGAGAGTGGTTTTTCCGGCGGGGCCGGAGTAAATCAGATCGAGCGATTTGATGTGCTTGCTATCGCCGCGGTGTTCGAAGAACAGCAGTCCGGCCTGGGGTAAGGGGCGGTCGCCCTCGGGCAGCGCGGCCTTTTGCACCCGCTGTTGCATCGGACGTACTAACTCGAATGGCATTTTGGGCGGCGTAGGCGGCGGTTCACCCTGGCCACCCTGGCCGCCGGTGCTGATGCCGCCTTTGGACTTCGACTCGGGTTGCTCCGGCGGCACCCATTCGGGGTCCTTGAGGGAATTAAAGATCAACAAGTACTGCCGGCTGGGCAGGGGCGTTTTCTTGCCGTTAATGCGCAGGGAAAAGTCGTCGGAGGAGATCTTGGTCCGCGCACCGGGCGCGCCGAACAACCCGATTTCGATCACCACATAATCTTCCGTGGAAAAGGCCTGTTCCAGCGTGGGGACGGAGTGACCTTTGAACTCGGCCCCAATCGTCACCGTGCCGGCCTGCGCCTGGGCCTGATAATCGGCCGCGGTGGCGCGCGGGAGCAGACCCTTGAATTCGGGTTGCGGCTCCTTGGCGGGCGCGGTTTGCGCGGGTATGCACAGGCAGACGGCGGCGCTCAGCACACCAATCCTCAACACAGCAGAAGGTCGCATTTCTGATAAAAAGCTAGCATAGTCGGGGGGCGCGGGGACAGGCGGGTGGAGTCCTCGCGACGCCGGGCCGGCCCTCAGACCACCGCCGCGCCGCGCTCAACCAGCAGTTCCCGCAACACCGACCGGTGGCAGCGGCTCTCGTCTTCGCAGTAGCAGCCCAGCGACAGATTGGTCTGATGCGACAGCGCCGCCAGCAGGGCGAGTTCGCGGCTGCGGTCGGGCGCGCTCATCTCCCGCCGGAACTTGCGGGTGAATGCGGCCCAGGCGCGCTCGTCCGCGGCTTGCAGCGCTTCCTGCACGAGTTCGGCGCTGGGCGAGAGGTTCGGGAACCAGACGTCGTAATAGTCGAGCAGGGCGAAGTCGGCCTTCGGAACGCCGCGCGGAGGCCGCCGCACCGTGCCCAGCCGCAGACCTTCGCCGGGCTGGCGAGGCGTGCCGAGTCGAACGATGAAGATCGACATAATTCCTTAACGCCAGTGTGCCACGTGGGGCGGGCGGACGCGGCTGGCGGCCGCGGCCGGGAGTCGTGGAACAGCGGCGTGCCAGGAAGGTGGATGGGCTTGTCGCGACAAGACGCTTGTGTTTGCCGAAGCACCGGCAAGTGGACGAGTACTCAACGTGAAGCGGGAATGGGGAGCGGCGGCGAGAGGCGGGGCTAGCGGTTGTCGCGCAGGTAGGCGTCGATGGTGGCGATGTTCTTGCGCGCGATTTCAGATTCGGCGAGGTCGGAGTTGAGGTTGAGCATTTTGCTGAAGCTGGTGCGGGCGGCGGCGAGCAGTTCGATGGTGCCGGTTTCGCGGGCCTGGAACTCATACGCCAGCCCGAGTTCATAGAACGTGAAAGCGTCCTCGGGATCGTAGCGCAGGGCTTCGCGGCAGTAGCCGATGGCTTCGTCGTAGCGGCCCTGGTTCTTGGCGTTTTCGCACAGGCCGAAGTTGGCGATGTAGCGCTGTTCCTTCCAGATGTCGCGCTGCGCGGCGCGCTTCTTGGTGCCGACGCCGAAGGCGACGAGGGTGAAGTAGTAGCCCGCTTTGCCGGCGGCGCTGGGGTCGAAATTGCTGAACTCGAGATACTTCTTGTACTCGCGCGAGGAGTCGTCGTAGCGCTTGAGATGACGCAGGCTCTCGGCCAGCCAGAGATGCGCTTCGCCGTTGTTGGGAGCGAGGACGATCGCGGCGCGGGCCGAATCCACCGACTGCTCGAACATCTCCTTCATGAAATAAGTGCGCGCCTGAAGATACAGCGCGATCTGGTTCGTGCGGTCGCGGTGGGTGACGAGGTTGAGCTGGCGGATGGCCTCGTCGAAGTCGCCGACGTCGAGCAGAATACCGCCGTAGGCGGCGCGCGCGTCCATATAGTCGGGGTCGATCTCGATGGCCTTTTTGGCCCACAGGCGCGCGTTGTCCAGGTCGAACAAGGCCTGGTAGACGCGCGCCATGTAGAGCGCGGCCTGGGAGTAAGCGGGATCGGACTGGAAGGCGGCCTGGAACTCCTCGATAGCTTTCTTATAGGCGTCGGGCGTGCCCTTGTTGTAGAACTCCATGCCGCGGTCGAACTTGTCGACGGCGGCCTTCTGACGACGCCGCGGGATGATGATCTTGACGCTGACGGTGGTTTCCTGGCCGGGGTAGACCATTTCCTCGCGCGGGCCGTCGGGCTCGTAGCCCATCTTCACGGCCTTGATGGTGATGGCGCCGGGCGTGAGGCCAGGCAGGCTGAGCGGTTTGCTCTTATCGACGACGCCGACCGATTTGCCGTTGACGAAAACTTCGACGCCGTCCATGTTGGACTCGATCACCAGGGTGCCGAACTTGGCCGGCGGCGGAGCGCCGGGGCTGACGCCGGAGGGCAGGTAGGCCAGCAGCATGTCGCTGTCGAAACTGCCGCGGTCGGAGGTCGGGTTCTGGCCACCGCTGGTGGCTTCGCGGACATTGCGGCGGACGTATTCGGCGAGCTCGTCGGCGGTGACGATGCCGTCGCCCGATTCGTCGGCGTAGCCCTCGAGCCCGCGCACCACGTAGTACGTGAAAATGCCGTGGCCGCCGCCCCATTGGTCGCTTTCGTAGCTGCGCTCGCGGTCGCGGCTGGCGGTCAGCGAAAAGACGCTCTTGTTCAGGTCCAGCAGGTGGCGGCTGAGCACGGCGTTGTCGTCGACGGGCGTAATCGCGCCGGAGTGGCAGGAGTCGGTCAGCAGGACCTTCCACTTGCCCTTGATCTGCGTGCCGAAGACCTGGCCGAGCTGGTCCATCGGGTATCCGGTCGAGGGAATGTCGTCGGCGCGAATGTCGTAGGGCGCCAGATACGCGCGGCCGCCTTTGACGAAGCCGTGGCCGGCGAAGTAGATCAGCACGCGGTCGTCGTCCTTGGTGACCGTGGGGAGCCACTCCTCCAGTTCGTGGCGCAGGTTGGCCAGCGTGGCTTTGGTGCCGGAGAGCATGTGGACGTTCTCGGCCTTGAAATTGCCGCCTTCGGGGCTGATCAGAATCGAGTAGATGGCCTCGGCGTCGCGCTCGGGGAATTTGAGCTGCGCGGCGGCGGGCAGGTTCTGGTATTGGGCGATGCCCACGACCAGGGCGTAGCTGCGCGGGATGACCGGCGCGACGGTGGCCTTGCCCGGCGCTTTCTTGGCGGCTTCGAATTGCAGATCGCGGTCTTGTTTGGCGGGCGGAGCAGGCGCCGTCTGTGCCATGGCGGCGAGGCCCGCGACGAAGAGTAATGTCAGTTTTCGCATGGCGTTCACTTATGGGCAATCCGCATTTCGTAAACCACCGGGCCGGTGGGCTTGGCCGGAACCGTGACGACGCTCACCTGCTTGCCTTTATCGAAGATCAGGTCGCGCGACTGCAAGCCCGGCGCCTGGCTGACGTTGGCCGGCAGTTGCTCCGGTTTCTCTACCTTCTGAACGCCGGCGTCGAGGTCGATGCAATCGCCGCGGGCGCGGAAAATGGAGTCGTCGCAGCGCGGCGTGAGCGAGCTGAGCTTGGTGCCCGGCTTGGGCGGGGCGCCCAGCGGGTGGTAGTTGGAGTTGGCTCCGGCGGGCCAGCGGGCCGGGGCCACGACCCAATACAGCACATCGTAGCCGCTGGGGCCGGAAAGGCGGAAGACGCCTTCGGTTTGCGGAACAACCATCTCCTGGCCAGGATCGACGCGATTGTCGACGCCCGAGTCCGGCCCTGGAAAGATGGTCAGATAGGCGCCGGAAGTGCCCTGGTTCATCACATACAGGTAACCCGGGAAACTCGACTTGAAGCGGAAGCGCAGCCGGGTTCCGGAGTCCAGAACCTGAGCGGGATCGATGACCTGCCAGCCCTGGGGAGTCTCGCGCTCGACGGTGATCAGAATCTGCTGCGCGGCGTCGGGGCTCTTGGCGTCGTCCTTGGCAGGTTGGGCGGACAGGGGCAGGAGCGTGGCCGCCAGCACGAGAGTGCCGAGGACCAGCAGGGAGCGCAGGTGTCTACAGAGTGGGCAGACGTGTCCAGAAGATGGGCGGGATCGCCGCCCCGGGCCTTGTGCCGGCCCAGGCATTGCAACGGTTTGCATGTTTTGATACTCGCTTCGGCTGTGAAAGAGCATGCCAATGGCCGTTTTTAGCGCTTTCGGGAAGTAGGCGTTTCCGGGAAACGAGGATCGACTTCCCGCATCCAGATGGGAACCCATAGTAACGCAATTCGCGCAGCGGAGATAGGGTAGCACCGCGGGTCGTGGCTAGTCCCGGGGCTCGTAGAAGCTGAGCGAGTTGTCGCCCTGGCTCACCAGGCGGACGCGCTGCAGGGTGCCGTAGCGCTCCAGCAGATGGGTGGTGAATTTCGAGGCGTGCTGGACGATGACCAGCGGCTTGGGCTGCGCGCCCAGCGCCTCCAGGCAGCGGACGTACTCGGTTTCGCGCGGGTACGGAGGATCGAGGAACACGATGTCGGCGTCAAAGTGGGTGATGATGGTGGCGGCGCTGTCGGGGTGGAGGTCGCAGCGCTCGCGGATGCCCAGGGTGGTGATATTGTCCTGGAGGGCGCGCAAGGCCGCGCGGCTTTTCTCGATGAAGATGACGCGCCGCGCGCCGCGGCTGAGCGCCTCGATGCCCACCGAACCGCTGCCGGCGTAGGCGTCGAGGAACACCAGTCCCTCGATGCGCGGGGCCAGGATGTTGAAGAGCGCCTCGCGCAGCCGGTCGGGCGTCGGGCGAATGGAGTCGCCCAGGGGCGTCTTGAGTTTGCGGCTGCGAAATTCTCCGCCGATGACACGCATGATTTCGAGACCTGTTCTTCCAGCATAACCGCTGGGCCAGGCTGAGCCGGCGGTGGCGGCGTTGACCAGAAGATGCCAAGCCGGACTACGGCGGCGGTGGTGGGGCGAAGCGCGACGTGAAAGCGCGCCCGGCGGAAGGCGGGCGGAGGGAAGGAATCGTCCGCGGCGGGCGCCGCGTGCGCAGCCCGGTTTGGGCGTACAGCTGGGCCAGGCGCGGCCTCAGCACCAAGTCACCGATCAGGCAACAGTAATGCTAAGGTATTAAATATTTGTAACGTCGCTGGGAAGACAGCTATAATTATTCGATCATCAGCGGTGGAGGATGGGACGCCGGGGGGATGAGCAAGCCAAGTCGAGTGATGAGATTTTTACGCATCGGCATCGTGGCGTTGGCCGCGGTGGCCGGGCTGCAGCGGTTGGCTGTGGGCGCACAGGAACAGCAAGCTGAGGAAAAGAAGAGCCGTCCGAAGCTGTTCATCGACATTGTGCAAGGCCAGGACGTGGTCAACAACGTCAAGCAGCGGGTGGCGCGCGAGCCCCAGGTCGTGGTCTACGACGAGAACCACAACCCGGTCAACGGCGCCACGGTGACCTTCCTTCTGCCGAAGAGCGGGCCGGGCGCCAGCTTCCCTGGTGGCCAGTCCAGCTTCACCACGACTACCGGCGCGGACGGACAGGCGAGCGCTCCCGGGTTGCAGGCGAATAATATCCCCGGCTCCTTTAAAATCAACGTCGTAGTGTCGTCCCAAGGATCGACAGCCACGGGCACGATTCCCATGGCCAACGTGCTGGCCGCGACCATCGCGGGCACCACGGCGTTGACGACCACCCTCATTACCATCGTCGTGGCGGGAGGAATCGCCGGCGTCACCGCGGGCGTCATCCTGGCCACAACCGGCGGGCAGGTTTCTCCCAGTAAATGAAGACCGGCCACCGCGGCTCGTCCTCAGCGCATCCTTTGAAGGCGTTCTGAAGGTGTTCTTAAGGTGGATGTCCGAGGATCGCCAGTGCGCGGATTACGCCTTTGAGCTGCCGTCTTTGCATCGCGGCTGCCGTGAATTTCCATTAACACGCAGGCTGATTCAGCGGCCCCAACCGCCCAATTTCGGCATTCTATTCTGGAAAGTCATGTCCAATATTTTCTGGACCGTTGGGTCCAGTCGACTCTAGCCCATCAGTTTCATCCCTTTCTAGCCCATCGGTTTCATAACCCCTAGTACGTTTGCCGATTTCTTGGCATATAATCCTCTCATCGGACGTATTCCGAGGCATCGAGAGATAGGCGCCGCAACGTATCTGACAGGAGCCTACTCTCACAAGAAGTTACTTCTACAGTGCGGCGGAATATAGCACTCAGGAGTACAAGGCAATGTTGAGGAGTTCAAGGATTGGAATTTCGCTGCTGAATTTAAGCAGCGTCACGCGAGCGGCTCACCCGAGCCGCCGGACCGCGGCCTCTACCGCCGTCCGCAAAACCTCGCCAACCGTCAACCACAACCTATTCGACTTGAATGAGAATCTGCAGCTCCGCGAGGGTAGGTCGAACCTTACCGGAAGATCGACTCTGGAGGTGACCTTATGATGCAAGAGCATAGAATCCTCGCCGAACTGGATGCGGCATCGGGCGCTCTGGGATTCGCTATCAGCACGCTGGAGCGGATCCAGGCCGGACAAGACGTGGACATCAGGGGAGTCATCACCCTGCTGGGGCGGGTGCGCCGCAACGCACCAAAGTGCAGCTCGCCGGAGATCAAGGCCGACGCGAGCAATCCCGCCCTCAAGCGCGTCTATCACGAATTGCGCATGACACTCGAGACACTCGACGATCTCAGCCCAACCGGGGCGGTCGCTCAACATGCGTTCAATTCGCTGGTGTGCTAACAGCCTGTCTTACCAGAAGAGTGATTTAGGAGATGACATCATGATGCAACAACACAGAATTCTCGCCGAATTAGACGCAGCTTCGGGCGCCCTGGGCTTCGCTATCAGCACGCTGGAGCGGATCCAGGCCGGACAAGACGTGGACATCAGGGGAGTGATCACCCTGCTGGGCCGGGTGCGCAGAAACGCACCGAAATGCAGCTCGCCGGAAGTCAAGGCCAACGCGAGCAACCCCGCGCTGAAGCGTGTCTATCAAGAATTGCGGATGACGCTCGAGTCACTGGACGAGCTAAGCCCGACCGTGGCGAACGCTCAGTATTCATACAATTCGCTGGCGGCCTAGCGTGCCCCTGGCTCTGCCGTCGCCCTGACGGTCCGGGCATGGTTGTGGGGCGGGCCAAAGGCCCTTCGAGCCGCTGCTGAAGCGGTTCGGAACCGGCTGAAACGCCGGCCGCCGCATGCCGGACCGGGATAGTGGGTCGGAGGGTGGAGCGGAACGGCTGCGCCGAAGCGCGGCCAGCGGGACGTGGCCCGAGAGCGACTGGGTTTAATCGGCGGGCGCGCGAGCGCGGGGTTGCCCCAAAGTGCGCGGCGCCGTGACGCAATAGGGGACGTGTGTCCCGAGCCAGAAGCCTGTCGAATCCGTCAGCCCACATTCGATGCCGCGGCGCGATCGTTAGCGAGCCGCGGCCACAGGGACCGGTCTCCCTACTCGAATGACTCAATCGACTTTCATCCCGGGAAACTAGCCCACCAGTGCCAACCCGTAGCGCCGCTGCCATTGCTGCCGGACGTAATTCACTGCGTGTTCCAGGATCTCCGGTGACGGAGGATGGAGCACGAGGCTCTGCGCTTCGCCGCGGGCCAGCTCGAGAATCTCCGAATCGCGGATCAGGTTGCCGATGCGGAACACCGGCAGACCCGATTGTTTCGTTCCCAGGAATTCTCCGGGGCCGCGCAGGCGCAGGTCCATCTCGGCAATGTAGAAGCCGTCGGAGGAATCGAGCAGTGTGCGGATGCGCGCGTAGCCCACGTCGCCGAGCTTGCTCGTGACCAGGACGCAGTAGCTCTGTTCCGAACCGCGCCCGACGCGCCCGCGCAGTTGGTGGATCTGCGCCAGCCCGAAGCGTTCGGCGTCCTCAATCACCATCACGCTGGCGTTGGGCACGTCCACGCCGACCTCGATCACGGTCGTCGTGACCAGCACCTGCACCACGCCCCGCTGGAACGCGGCCATTACGGCTTCCTTCTCCTTGGCGGGCAGCTTGCCGTGCAGCAAGCCGACCTTGAGTTGCGGGAAAACGCGTCTGGAAAGCTCCTCGTAGGCCTCCTGCGCGGCCTTCATGGCCACGGTCTCCGACTCTTCAATGGCCGGGTAGACGATGTACGCCTGGCGTCCTTTGCGCACTTCGCTGAGTACGAAACTGTAGACCTGCTCGAGCTCGACGCGGGTCTTGTGAATGGTCTGGATGGGCTTGCGTCCGGGCGGCAGCGCGTCGATCACCGACACATCGAGATCGCCGTAGATGGTGAGCGCGAGCGTGCGTGGAATCGGCGTCGCGGTCATCACCAGAACATCGGGTGAGAAGCCTTTTTGCTGCAGCGCCTTGCGTTGCAGGACGCCGAAGCGATGCTGCTCGTCGATGATCGCCAGGCCGAGTTTTTGAAACTCCACGTCCTGCTCGAGCAGCGCGTGCGTGCCGACCGCGATCTGCGCAAAGCCGGTCGAGAGGGAGCGCTTGATGGTCTCTTTTTCCTTCTTGCTCATCGAGCCCGTGAGCGGCATCACGCGGTAGTCCAGCGGTTTGAAAATGCGTTGCAGGTTGAGGAAATGCTGGGCCGCCAGAATCTCGGTGGGCGCCAGCAGCACGGCCTGATAACCGTTCTCGACCGCGATCACCGCCGCCTGCGCGGCGACGATGGTCTTGCCGCTACCGACGTCGCCTTGCAGCAGCCGGTTCATGGGCACGGGCGCGGCCATGTCGTGCGCGATTTCGGAGAGGACCTTCTTCTGCGCGGGCGTGGGCTTGAAGGGCAGCATCTTCTTCACCTGATCGCGCACGCGCGGAGTGAGCGAGAAGGCGATTCCGTGCTCGGTGCGCGCCTGCGAGTGCTTCAGCGCCATGCCCGTTTCGAGCCAGAAGAACTCTTCGAAGATCAGGCGGTACTGCGCCGCCGAGCGAAAGCTGTTGAGCAGCCGCAGGTCCGTATCGGGTGCCGGGAAGTGCACCTCGCGGATCGCCGATTCGAGGCTGGGCAGCCGTAGCCGCCGGCGAATGTCATCCGGCAGCGGGTCGGGAATATGAGGCAGCGCGTCGGTCAGCCGCTTCAGCACCGAGCGCAGGACGCGCGTGCTCACCTTGCCCGCGGCCTCGTACACCGGCACGATGCGGCCCGTGTGCAGCGATTCGTCGCCCTCGTCGTCGTCGCCGCGCAGCAGCTCATACTCCGGATGCATCATCGAGAGCTCGCGCGAGTAAGTGTCGAAATCGACCTTGCCGTAGAGCGCGACCCTGGCGCCGGGCTCGAGAATTTTGGCGAGATAAGATGCGGCGTGGAACCACTTCGCCAGCAGCCGGCCGCCGGCGCCGTCCTGGAAGACGACCTCGACCAGGCCGAGGTTGCCGCGCCGGAAGCGCGGCGTGCGAATGGATTCGACGACCGCGATTACCGACGCCATCTCGCCCGGCGCGAGCCGCGCCAGGGGCTTGACGTTGGTGCGGTCCTCGTAGCGGAACGGGGCGTAGAAAAGCAGATCGCCGGCGGTGGCGATGCCCTTGGCTGCCAGCGCTTCGGCGCGCTGTGGACCGACGCCTTTGACGTAGGTAACCGGAGTTGCGAGGTCCACGGGAAACCCCTAGTGTACAATGCGTCCTGGAGGTTCTCCCGCCATGTTGCGCCTGAACATATTGCCCGCCGCCATCCTGCTGGCCGCCGTCGCGTCGCTGAACGGAGCTGAATTGCGCCTTGGAATCGTGGGTACGGACACCTCTCACGCCGTGGCCTTCACGGCCATTCTGAACGACGCGTCCGTGCCGGACCACCTGACCGGAGCGCGCGTGGTCGCGGCCTACAAGGGCGGCAGCCCCGACCTGCCGGATAGCGCCAACCGCGTGGACAAGTACGCCGAGGAGATGCGGTCGAAGTACGGCGTGGAGATCGTTCCGGACATCGCGACATTGCTCGGCAAAGTGGACGCGGTGCTGCTCGAAAGCGTGGACGGGCGTACGCACCTGGCGCAGTTTCGGGAGATCGTAAAGGGTCACAAGCCGGTGTTCATCGACAAGCCGCTGGCGTCCACGCTGAGCGATGCGCGCGAGATTGCGCGGGTGGCGCGAGAGGCCGGCGTGCCCTGGTTCACGTCCTCGTCGCTGCGCTTCAGCGACGGAATGGCGGCGCTCAAACTGGAAGGGCTGAACGGAGTTTTCGTGTGGGCGCCGGGCCCGCAGGAGCCGCACCACCAACTGGACCTGAGCTGGTACGGCATCCACGGCGTCGAGATGCTGTACACGCTGATGGGCACGGGTTGCGAGGAGGTGTCGCGCATTTCGACGCCCGATGCCGACGTGATCACGGGCCGCTGGAAAGACGGCCGGCTGGGCGTGCTGCGCTTGATGCGACCGTATTCCGGCTACGGCGCCACGGCGTTTTCGCCGAAGGTAATTCGCACCAGCGACAAGGATCTGTACACCGGT
>Ga0187875_10001836_pt1 | contig 16050 bp, 13 predicted proteins | sample June2016WEW_17_1_2_FD_132978 | JGI IMG/M metagenome (GOLD analysis project Ga0187875, IMG submission 132978) | Peatland microbial communities from SPRUCE experiment site at the Marcell Experimental Forest, Minnesota, USA - June2016WEW_17_10 | ecosystem: Environmental > Terrestrial > Soil >... | reverse complement strand
TCCGGCAGGATCGCCCGGATATCGCCATCGGAGTGCAGAATCACCGGCCACCCCGCCTCGCGGAACGGCTCGAACATGCGCGCCAGACGCGGTTTGAACATCCTGCGCCATAGCCGCGGAGAAAACAGCATCGAGCGCTGGGCGCCGTAGTCGTCTCCGAAGTAGCCGCCATCGACGCCCGCTTCGATGTAGCGCCGGATCAGAGCGACTTGAATTTCGGTGATGCGCTCCAGCAGTTCTTCCACCCACTCCGGCCTGTCGGCGAAGTCCAGTAGCAGCCGGTCAAAGCCGCGCAGCGACCACGCCCGCTCGAACAGGCACATGCCCAGGTTGGGAGCCACGAAGTACTCCGCGCCCCGCGCCGCGACGGTCCGCCGGGCCGCATCGAGCAGCCGCGGCGCCTGTGGATCGGGCCATGCGAAAGCGTCCAACTCCTCGCTCTCGGCCAACGGGCTGAACGTGTGCCAGTAGCCTTCGGTCTCCGTGCTCCAGCCGGCGCCCCACCAGTCGTACGCCGTGCGGCCGTCATCGCTCATGCGCCGGTCGTGTTGTAGATCGACCCGCACCAGGTGATTGTCCAGCCGGTCCGGCAACTCCTCGATCGGGATTTGAAAATGAGCGGCCAGCTTCACGCCCATCGCCGCCGTGTAGTTCGATTGCGTCGGTAGCCGGTCCACCGCCTCGTGCCGGAACGTTCCGAGAACTCGTTGTTTGCGGGTCAAGACGCCCATTCTACATTTGCGGACCGGCCAATCGCTGCCCGCGCCGGCATCGGAGCCGCACCGCCCGCGCCGCCCGGTGTGTTACGATGCCGCCATGCGTTGGGTAATCGTTTCCATCCTGAGCATGGCCCTGTCGCTGGCCGCGCCCACGGGCCGTCTGAAGATCAACTTCATCGATGTGGAAGGCGGCCAGGCGACCCTGTTCGTGTTGCCCTCCGGCGAGTCGCTGCTGGTCGACGCCGGCTGGCCCACCCCCGACTCGCGCGACGCCCGGCGTATCGTAGCAGCAGCTAAGTCGCATGGATTGAATAAAATAGACTACTTATTGTTGACCCATTACCACCTTGATCACGTCGGCGGCGTGCCGCAGCTAGCTGCGGCATTCCCCATCGGCACGTTGATCGATCACGGCCCCAACAACGAGACCGACGCAGGCGCAAGACATCTCGAGGCCGAGTATCAGAGGGTCATTGCCTCGGGCGTGAAGCGGCTCGTCGTGAAGCCCGGCGACGTGCTCCCGTTGAAGGGCGCCCGCATCGAGATCGTCACTGCCAACGGCGTGCGAATCCGCGGCAACGTGGCCGGTGGCGGCCAGCCCAACCCCGCCTGCGACGGCATGGTTCGGCGTCCGGTTGACACCTCGGAGAACGCGCGCTCGGTCGGCTTCGTGCTGACCTTCGGCAAGTTCCGCGCCATCGATCTCGGCGATCTGACATGGAACAAAGAGCTCGACCTCGTCTGCCCGGTCAACGCCGTCGGCCCGGTGGACCTGCTCGTCGTCTCGCATCACGGCTGGTCGGAGTCCGGTTCGAAGGCTCTGGTCTACGCTCTCCACCCGCGCGTGGCGGTGATGGACAACGGCGCGCGCAAGGGCGGCTCGCCTTCGGTTTGGAAAACCCTTTCCTCGTCGCCCGGTCTCGAGGACCTGTGGCAACTGCACTACTCCATCGAAGGCGGGGCCGCGGCCAACGTCCCGCCGGAGCGCATCGCCAACGTCGATGAGCACTGCCAGGGCCTCGGCATCGAGGCCGACGTCGCCCCCGACGGCGCCATCGCCGTGAAGAATCTGCGCACCGGCTTCTCGAAGCAGTACCAGGCGAAATAGGCGCGCCCGCCGCTGTTTATCGAAAATCGGAGGCTGATTCGAAGGGCCTCGCCGGGCCGGTGCGGTAGAATCATCACTTTGGCTCCCGGGTCCTCTCGATGGTTCTTTCCAGCTCGGTCTACTTCGTATTCCTGGTCGGGATCTTCCTGCTGTACTGGCCGCTGTCGCGCTGGCGCGCCGGCGGGCTCGCGGTCCTGCTCTTCGCCAATTACTTCTTCTACGCCAAGTGGGATCTCTTTTACCTGATTCTGATTCCGGGCGCATCGTTCGTCGACTACCTGATCGGATTGGGGTTGGGCGTGGGCAATCAGCGCCGCCCGACGCCGCCATTAGCCACCGCCCACTCAGCACTCTCCGCCTGGTTTCAACAAGTCGCCGCACGCGCGTGGTTCCGGCGCCTGCTCGTCACCTGCAGCCTGGTCCTGAATCTGGGCATTCTGGCGAGCTTCAAGTACATGCCGTTCTTCCTGTCGGCATGGTCGGGCGCCACCGCTCACAAGGCGTCCGAATGGCACTGGACCTTCCCCCTGGGCATCTCGTTCTACTGCTTCCAAGCCCTGACCTACACCATCGACCTGTATCGCAAGGACGGCCAGCCGGTGCGCTCCCTGCTCGCGCACATGACCGCCGTCAGCTTCTTTCCCACTACGCTCGCCGGGCCGATTACGCGCGTGCTAGTGCTCGCGCCGCAGTTGGAGAAGCCGGGCAAGACCTTGACGATCGAGGAAAGCGGCCGCGCCCTGTTCCGCATCGCGCTCGGTCTCCTCAAGAAGTTCATGATCGCCGACTACCTGGCCGAGAACCTCGTCAATCGGGTCTTCGACACGCCCGGGCTCTACACGGGCATGGAGACGTTCATCGGCGTGTGGGCCTTCGCCTTCCAGCTCTACTACGACTTCTCGGGCTACACGGATATCGCCATCGGCAGCGCCATGCTCCTGGGCATCCGTCTGCCCGAGAACTTCAACCGCCCCTATACCGCGCTCAACATCAGCGATTTCTGGCGGCGCTGGCACATCACGTTGTCCAACTGGCTGCGCGACTACCTCTACTTCTCCCTGCCCGGCCTGCGCTCGAAGTGGAAGATCTTCACCTACGTCAACCTGACCGTGACGATGGTCCTGGGCGGCTTGTGGCACGGCCCCAATTGGACCTTCGTCGCCTGGGGCGCGCTGCACGGCGTCGCTCTGGCCGCGCATCACGGCTTCCGCACGGCGCGCGGCAATCCCAAGCCCTCGGCCAACCTCTGGATCCGCCTGCTCTCCCGCGTATTGACGGCCAACTATGTGGCCTTCTGCTGGATCTTCTTCCGTGCGACGTCGTTTGAAAACGCGGGCGCGATTCTGGGCCGGTTGGCCTCGCTGACAGTCTCGTTTGCTAACGTCTCGCCGGCGCTCGTCACCGTGTTGGGCGTGGCCGCGCTGGGCCACTTCTGGCCCCGCGCGTGGTACGACTTTTCGATGCGCCAGTTCATCCGCGTGCCATTCTATGCACAGGCGGCGGCCGTGGCGCTGCTCGTGTTGGCCATCGAGTATGTGGCCATGACGGGGGCGGCCCCATTCATCTATACGAAGTTCTGACCCATGACGCTCTGGCCCCGACACCCGCTGCTGTTCCTGCTCGCATTCGCGGCTATCGTCACCGTGCCGCAGTTCATACCGCAGCTCTTTAACTGGCGCGTCTTCGAGTGGTCCACGGTCGCCCATGTGCTCGACTTCCAGCCGCGCCAGCCGAGCATCGCGCCGCTCGAAGAGGAACAGGCCCGCATGCGCCCGGACCTGACGCCGGCGCGGCAGAATGCCCATCGCATCGTCGATCCGCAGTTCGTGCTCGCGCCGTTCTACGCCGCCCTGTTGCGCGTGGAGCGCCGCGAGCCAGGCGCGGTCGTGCGGATCCTCCACTACGGCGATTCACCGTCCACCGCCGACCTGATCACCGCCGACGTCCGCGCGCTCCTGCAGCACCATTTCGGCGACGCTGGCCACGGCGTCTACCTGATTGCCAAGCCCTGGGCCTGGTACGACCACCGCGGCGTCTATTCCAAATCGTCGGGCTGGGTGATTGATCCCGCCACCAGACACGCGCAGCCCGACGGCTGGTACGGACTCGGCGGCGTCAGCTTCACCGGCAAGCCTGGCGCCTGGTCGAAGATCGCGTTGCGCGATCCCGGCCAGACGCGCCTGGTCCTGCATTACGTCGGCCAGCCCGGATCGGGCAAAGTGCGCATCACCGCCGGCGACGTCCACATCGCCACACTCGACACCTCCATGCCGCAGAAGACCGCGGCCCACGAAACCTGGCGCATTCCGGCCGACGCGCAGAATTTTGAAATCGAGGTCGAGGACGCGCCCGTCCGGCTCTTCTGCGTCGAGTTCCTGAAGGATGCGGACGGCGTGATCTATAACAGCCTGGGGCTCAACGGGACTTGGGCCGGAGTGCTCGCCTGGTATATGAACGGACCCCATTGGAGCGACCAGTTGAAGGAGGCGCGCCCCGATCTGGTCGTTCTCAACTACGGAACCAACGAGAGCGGCTTCCCGAAGTACGTGGATTCAACCTATGTCAAGGACGTCCGCGAAATCGTGCGTCGTATCCGCACCGCGCTGCCCGCGACGCCCATCCTAGTGATGAGCCCGATGGATCGCGGCGTGCGCGAAAGCGGCGGCACCATTGGGACTATTTCGGCCCTGCCGCGTCTGGTTCAGAAGCAGGCCCAGGTCGCCACCGAAACCGGCTGCGCCTTCTTCAACACCTTCGAGGCCATGGGCGGATCGGGCACCATGGGACGCTGGTATCAGGCCGAGCCGCGCATGGTCAGCGCCGACTTCATCCACCCGCTGCCGTCCGGCGCAAGAATCGTCGGCGCGCTCCTGTATCAGGCCCTCTACGACGGTTACAACAACTGGAAGATGCAACAACTGCGCCAGACCCGCATCACGGCGGCCGGCACTTCTCCGGCCGGCGCGCAGCCCCAAGAAAGGCGCGCCCGGTGAAGCGGCGTTTCCATATGCTCCTGCGGTCGCTGCCGATCCTGGCGCTGGCCGCGTCCGTCCTGCTGCCGTCGCGCGCCGTGGAACCGACGACGGACCAGGACAAGAAGAAGTCTTCCAAGGCGTCGGCGCAGAAAAAGAAGAAGAAGCACCGCGTGCCCAAGCCTCCTCCCGCCACGCGGGCCCAGCGCGCGGAGGCTTCGCACTTCGTTCAGGAGCATGCGGGCGACACGATGGATCTCGGCATCCAGAATCCCGCGGCGCTGGTCCCGTTTCTCGAGCGGCTCTACCGCAGCCAGCAGGCCGGCTCGGGCGAGACCTTGCGCGTCCTGCAGTTTGGAGATTCGCATACCGCTTCCGACGATTGGCCGGGCGCCATTCGCGCCTTCCTCCAAGCCAAGCTCGGCGACGGCGGCCCTGGATTCACGCATGCCGGCCACCCCTTCGATGGCTATCGGCGCTTCGACTCCAAAGGCACGCAGTCGCGCGGTTGGCGCGCCGAAGGGTTGTTGAGCCGTGAGGGCGACGGGCTGTACGGCCTCTCCGGCGTGCGTCTGACCACCGAGCGCGCGGGCGAGACGCTGACCCTCGATGCCGATGGCTCGAAGGTCGAGTTGCTGTATTGGAAACAGTCCGGCGGAGGAGCCGTGTCGATCGAAGACAACGGCGCGCCGCTGGCTGTCGTCGACACCGCGGGTGAGGTCGGGCCGGGCTTCTGGCGTCAGCAGGTTCAGGCCGGCGCGCATCATCTCGTGTTGCGCACGGAGTCCGCTGCGCCGGTGACCGTCTTCGGCTGGGCCGTGGAGAAAAGCGGCGGCCTGACGTGGGAGACGTTAGGACTCAACGGCGCCCAGGCGGATTTGCTGCTACTTTGGAACGAACCGCTTTTCAAAGCGCACATCGAACGCCGCGACCCTGCCCTGATCGTGCTGGCCTATGGCACTAACGAGGCCCGGCGTTCCGATTGGACTTATGAAACCTACACCGAAACCCTGCGCCATGTGCTCCGGCGCCTGCGCGCCGCCGCGCCGCTGGCCAGCGTTCTGGTGATCGGCGCGCCCGATCAATCCATCCGCGTGCGCGGCCGCTGGACCACCGTCGACGGCGTGGACCGGATTATCTCGGCGCAGCGCGAAGCCGCGCTGGCCGAAGGCTGCGCCTTCTGGAATCTGCGCATGGCCATGGGTGGCAAAGGATCCATGAAACAATGGGTAACGGCCGGTCTGGCCCAGGGCGACTTCGTCCATCTCACCGCGGCCGGTTACCGGCTCTGGGGCGAATCTTTAGCCCAGTTGCTGTTGCAGGACTATGGCGTTTATCAGACCGTGCGCCGTCAGGTGTTTGGGAGTACAGACAATGGACCGCCGCCCAAAACTCATTGAAATCCTCCGCCAGGTTACGCAGAAAGACGTCAACCCTGCCGATGACGAATCGTTGTTCGAGTCCGGCACACTGGACTCGTTCGCCTTGCCCGACCTCGTCTCCGCGCTCGAGCAGGAATACGGGATCTCGATCCCCGACTCGGACATGAATCCCCGCAAGTTCGAGACCCTCGCGCGCATGAACGAGTACCTCGATTCGCGGCTCTAGGCAATGGCGTTCATCAGTGAATTTGGCTGCTGGCTGCCCGCACGCGTGGTGACCAACGAGGAGGCTGGCGCCTGGGTCGGCGCCGACGCCGAGTGGGTCCGCGGCGTCTCCGGCATTGAAGAACGGCGTTTCGCGCGCGTTGAGGAAACCGTCGCCGCCATGGCCTCGCAGGCCGGCCTCGACTGCCTGCGGCGCGCCGGCGTCGAGGCGCGTTCGCTGGGCCTGGTGATGGTCGCCAGCGGCAGCGGTGAGCGCTCGTTTCCCGGGCCCGCCGCCGAAACGGCGCTCCTGCTCGGCATCCCTGGAACGCCCGCGCTGGACGTGCCCATGGCCAGCGCCGGTTCGCTGTTCGCACTCGGCTTGGCCGCGCGCCTCGCCTCCTCTCTCGGCCCGATCCTGGTCATCGGCGCTGAGAAGATGTCCTCGATTGCTCTGCGCGAACCCATGGAACGCGGCGTGGCTGTTTTGTTCGGCGACGGCGCGGGTGCGGCGCTCGTGACCCCGGATCGCGGCCCTCTGGAGCTGATCGACGTGGAACTCGCCTCGGACGGCGCCTACGCCGCGGACCTCTGTCTGGAGCCTGGCAAGCCGCTCACCATGAACGGCCGCAGCGTCATCCTGCAGGCCGCGCGCAAAGTGCCAGCCGCCATTCGCGCCGTGCTCCAGCGCCACGCCATCGCGCCTCTGGACGTCGCCGCGTTTCTGATGCACCAGGCCAATCAGAACCTGATCGTGAAAATCGCCGCCGCGCTCGGCGTGCCCGCCGCCCGGTTCTACTCCAACATCCGGCGCTACGGCAATACTTCGTCGGCATCGATGCTCATCGCGGCCGCCGAGTGGCTGAGCGAATCTCCGCCCGCTCCGGGCGCCCCGGTCGTGTTCGCCGCCTTCGGCGCCGGCTTCCACTGGGGCGCGGTCCTCGCCCGCGCACGCTAAGCTGGCTGTTACATCGGTGACATCCGAGAATTCCCTGAACATGGATTCGCCCGGACGCGTTATTCAATGAAAGCCTAGGAGACGCACATGAAAGAACTGCTTCTGCTGACAATCGCCGGCGCGCTCTTCGCCGCGCCGCAACCACCCGCTTTTCGACTTCCCTCCGACGCGGTTCCGGTCCGCTACAAGCTCGACCTGACGCTCGATCCCGCGAAGGATAGCTTCTCCGGCGTTGTGACCATCGACCTGCAGGTGCGCCAAGCCACCACCGTGATCTGGCTCAACGCCTCGCACCTGAATGTCGGCGCGGCCACTCTCGAGCAAAACAGCTCGAAGCTGACGGCGCAACTCGTGCCCGGCGGCGATGATTTCATCGGCTTCGAGTTCGACCATCCCCTCGCCGTAGGCACCGCGCGGTTGCACGTCGAATACACGGGCCAGGTCAACCTGAAGGCGAGCGCGGGCGTTTTCCTAAGCAAGCGCAACGACGACCGCTACTTATTCACGCAGTTCGAGCCGATCGACGCGCGCGCCGCTTTTCCCTGCTTCGATGAACCGGCTTACAAGGTTCCGTGGCAGCTTACCCTCCACATCCCCGCCTCGCACGTGGCCGTCTCGAATACGGCGGTCGAGACCGAGAACCCTGAGGGCGCGCTGAAGCGCGTCGTCTTCCAAGCGACTCCGCCCCTGCCCAGCTACCTGATCGCCTTCGCCGTCGGTCCGCTCGAGTTCGTCGACGGCGGCACAGCCTGCCGTAACAAGGTGCCCGTGCGCATTGTCGTGCCGCGCGGCGATGCCCCGCGAGCGAAGTACGCCGCCCAGGTCACAGCGGAAATTCTGACGAAACTGGAAGAATACTTCGACATCCCATACCCGTTTGAAAAGGCCGATCAGCTCGCCATCCCGCTCTCGTTTGGAGGCGCGATGGAGAATCCCGGCCTGGTCACCTATGATGCCGGCATCATCCTGGCGCCGCCGCAAGGCGACGACACGCTGCAGCGCCAGCGCGAATACGCCATCGTCGCGGCGCACGAACTGGCGCACCAGTGGTTCGGCGACCTGGTCACCATGGCCTGGTGGAACGACACCTGGCTAAACGAATCGTTTGCCACGTTCATGGAACAGAAGATCGTCAGCACCTGGAAGCCCGAGTGGGAGACGAAGGTCGACGACCAGGGCTCGAGAATCTATGCCATGTGGCTCGATCGGCTGGCAACTGCCCGGCGCATCGATCAGCCGGTCCAGGCCAAGAGCGATATTGCCAGTGCCTTCGACGGCATCACGTATCAGAAAGGCGCCGCGGTCCTCACCATGACCGAACAATCCATGGGCGTGGAGAAGTTCCGCCAGGCGGCGCGCTTCTATCTGCTCCACCACGCCCGCGCGAACGGCACCTCGCAGGATTTCCTGGACGCTCTGGGCGAAGCGTCCGGACCGCGCGTGCCGGCCAGTTTCCGCTCCTTCCTCGAACAGGCAGGCACGCCGGAGATCGGCATGCAACTGAAGTGTGAGGGCAGCTCAGCCCGCATCGAAATGCGGCAGCAGCGCTTCCTCCCTTTGGGAAGCACTGGAGCGGAAGCGCAGTTATGGAAGGTGCCGGTCTGCGTCGCCTACCAGCACGGTGACTCCCGCCAGACCGATTGCACGACTCTCGAGACCGCCACCGGCGTCCTGCCTCTGAAATCCCAGGGTTGCCCGGCCTGGTTTCTCGGCAACGTCGGCGAGTCCGGCTACTACTACACGCACTATGAGGGCCCGGCATTACAGACGCTCGTCGAGAATCGCGCGCGCCTCTCCCTGGCCGAGCAGGCCGGCCTCTTCGGCGAGCTCGATAACCTGGCGCGGGCGGGCAATCTGCAGTTGTCGGAGGGCCTGAAGCTCGCTGCCATGTTGAAGGACGAGCCGAAACGGCAGATCATGGACGCCGCGCTGCAATTCGCCGCGGTGCGGATCGACTTTCTGCCCGAGAATCTGCGGCCCAAATACATCGCCTATGTGCGGGACAATTTCGGTGCTCGCGCGCGCAAGCTGGGTTGGATTCCCAAGCCGGGTGAGAGCGAGGACGACCGCTTGCTGCGTCCGTCTCTGGTCGGCTTCGTCGCTCGGGATGGCGAGGATCCGGAGCTGATCGCGGGCGCGAAAGAACTTGCTGAGAAGTGGCTCGCAACCAGGCAGGCGCTCCCGGCGGAAATGTTCGGCACCATTTTCAATGTGGCCGCCCGTAATGGTGACGCCACGTTCTATGAGAAGATCCTCGCGGCGGCCAAGACCGAAAAGGACGAGTTTTTCCAACAGGCCCTGGTCGGCGCCTTGGGGTCGTTTCGCACGAAGGAACTTGCCCAGCGAGACATGAAGCTATTGATGGACGGCACGTTCGACATGCGGATCGCGGCCTCGCTCCTGTTTGGACCGATGTCGACGCCAGAACTGGCCGGCATTCCCCTTGGGCTGGTGGAGTCGAACTACGATGCAATCGTCGCGAAATTGCCCAGCTCGGCCGGGTTCGACTTCGCGGCGTTCCTGCCCGAGACGGCCGGCCGTGGTTGCAGCGCCGAGGAAGCCCGCGCCGCGCAGGACTTCTTCGGGCCTCGCATGGCCAAGGTCAACGGCGGCCCCAGAAATCTCGCTCAATTGCTGGAAACCATCCGGCTTTGCGAAGCACGGAAGAAGATTCAGCAACCGGATCTGGCGCAGTTCTTCCAACTCCGTTAGAATCGTCGGCTGTCGTCTGAAAGTGGCGGCTCCGCCGCGATCGCGATATCTTCGTGAGGTGGGCGAGAGCGGAAAGATCATCGTGCTGGTTGGGTTGCCTGGGTCCGGCAAATCCACCTGGGCGGCACAACAGGACGCGGGCGTGCTCTCCTCCGACGCAGTGCGCGTTCTGCTCACCGGTAGTGCGGACAATCAGAATGTCAATTCCCTGGTCTTCGAGACCTTGCGATTTCTGCTGCAGATGCGCGTGCAGGCCGGCGCCCAGGTGACCATCATCGACGCCACTTCGCTGACCGGCGGAGAGCGCCGCGCCTGGGTCCGCTTCGCGCGCGCGCTCGACTGCTCCGCGGAAGCCGTCTTCTTCGATACGCCCGCGAAAACCTGCAAGGCCCGTAATCAGGCCCGCGCGCGTGTGGTCCCGGATGATGTCATGCTCCGTTTCGCCGGCCGCCTGACCCCTCCCACCTTGAAAGAGGGATTCACCCAAGTCACCGTGATCAAGCCATGAACATACACCGCCGCCGCAATGGAAGCGCTGCCTCGCGGGTCGTGCGCTCGCGCGCTGCGCGAGTTCCCACCGTCCGGTCAGGCAGGTGAGAATAGGAATTCATGCTCGTAGCCATCATTCTCCTCATCGTCGCCCTGGCGGTGCTCGTGATGGCCTGGGCCGTCCGCGGGCGCAGCGCGCCGCTGCTCGGATCTTTCGTCTGGCGCGGTCCCAAGACACGGCGCGCCGTCGCCCTCACTTTTGACGACGGGCCCAGCGAGTCGACTCCGCGCCTGCTCGAACTGCTCGAGCGCCACGGCGCGAAAGCTACCTTCTTTATGTGCGGCCACCACGTCCGGCGCCTGCCGCATGTCGCGCGCCAGGTCGCCCGCGAAGGCCACGAGATCGCCAACCACACCGACACGCACGAGGCGCTCTACCTCCGCTCGCCGCTCTTCATCTTCGAGCAGATCGCCCGCGCCCAGACCTGCATCGAGGAACTGACCGGCCTCGCCCCGCATCTGTTCCGCGCTCCGCTCGGCGCGCGCTGGTTCGGATTGCGGGACGCTTTGAAAAAAATGGGCCTGACCGGAGTGATGTGGACCGAGATCGCGCGCGACTGGACGCTCGACGGCGCCGCCGTTGCGCGTAGACTGGAACTTCGCGCGGCCCCTGGCGCCATCTTCTGTTTCCACGACGGGCGGGAACTGGTGCACAATCCGGATATCGGCGCGACGATCGATGCGCTGGAGCTGCTGCTGCCTCGCTGGGCCGGCGCGGGCTATGAATTTTTGACCGTTTCGGAGCTATTGTGGCAATCGACGACAACATCACACAGCGCGTAATCACGATCATCGAACGCACGATGAAGCTGGAAGCCGGGCGCGTGACGCCTACCAGCACGTTCGAAGAACTGGCCATCGATTCGCTCGATGGCATCAACATCGCCTTCGCGCTGGAGAGCGAGTTTAACATCGACATTCCCGACGACTCGCTGCCCAAATTGCGCAGCGTCGCCGACATCGTGGCAGGCATCGGCGGGTTGGTGGCGGCCAAAGCGGACCCCAAGCCCGAACCGGAAGGAAAACCTGGGGAGACCCCGGCTTGAGACGCCGCGTCGCCGTCACTGGCGCGGGCGTCGTCTGTGCGGCCGGTTTGACAGCGCTGGAGACCTGGGCCGCCTTGCGTGCAGGCCGCAGCGCGATTGGTCTTCTCGACGCAGACTGGGCGCGCGAGTGCAAGTATCACGCGGCCGCAGTGGTCCGCGCCTTCGATCCCGCCGCGCACTTCGCGCCCCGGGAAATGGCGATGCTCGACCGCTTTGCGCAGTTCGCGCTGGCCGCCTGCGCCGAGGCCGTGCGCAGCAGCGGGCTGAGCTTCGATGCCGGGCTGGCGGCGCGAACCTCGGTCGTCATGGGCACCTCCGGCGGCGGACAGGCCTCCATCGACGAAGGCTTCGTCGAGCTCTACCGCAAAGGCAATCCGCGCGTGCACCCGCTGACCATTCCCAAGACGATGTCCAATGCCGGCACCAGCCACATCACCATGAAATACGGGCTCACCGGGCCGTCCTGGGCCGTTTCCACTGCCTGCGCTTCGTCCACTCACGCTATCGGCCAGGCCTTCTGGATGGTCCGCGACGGACTCGCCGACGCAGCCGTCGCCGGCGGCAGCGAAGCCCCGCTCAATCCCGGCTTCTGGCGCGCCTGGGAAGCCATGCGCGTGATGGCGACCGACACCTGCCGCCCGTTTTCCCGCGACCGCAAAGGCATGATCCTGGGCGAAGGCGGCGCAGTGCTGATCCTCGAACCGCTAGAGCACGCCATCGCGCGCGGCGCCACCGTGCTCGCCGAAATCTGCGGCTTCGGCATGTCGGCCGACGCCCACCACCTCACGCAGCCTTCGCCCGCCGGCGCTGCCGCGGCCATGCGCATGGCACTCGACGACGCCGGACTCCGCGCGGAGCAGATCGGATACGTCAACGCCCACGGCACCGGCACGCCGGCCAACGACGTCGCCGAGTCCCTCGCGCTGGCCCTCGCTTTGGGCGAGCACGGCCGCACCGTTCCCGTGAGTTCCACCAAGTCCGTTCACGGCCACGCGCTCGGCGCGGCCGGCGCATTGGAAGCCTTCGCGACCGTCATGGCGCTCCATCACCGCGAGATTCCGCCCACGGCCAACTTCACTGAACTCGACCCGGCCTGCGATGTCAACGTCATCGTCGCGCCGACTCGAGCGCCGGATCTGCGCGCCGCGCTCTCCAATTCGTTCGCCTTTGGCGGATTGAACGCCGTGCTGGCCTTCAGAGACCCAGCCGCTCTTTGAGCTCCTTCAGGCGCTCGCGCGACACCGCGATCTCAGTCTTCTTCGCATCCTTCAACCGCAGCAGCATGCGCCCGCCAAACCAGTTGTACAGCTCGTCCACGTAGTCCAGGTTGACGATCGTCGAGCGGTGTACGCGCACAAAACGCGCTGGGTCGAGCTTTTGCTCCAGCTCTGCAATCGTGCGGTCGATCACCCACTTCTTATCGCCGCTCGCGGCGAATGTGAGCTTGTCTTCGGCGAAGAAGTGCGTGATGCGTGCCAGGTCCAGGAAGTGCACCCGCTCGCCCGAACGCGACGGGATCCGCTCCATTCGCGCCGCGCCTTGTTGTGCCGTGAGCGCGCTCGAAATCTGGCGCAGCAGCGTTCGCACTTCCGGACGCGGTTCGGCCCCGCCCAGCACGCGCTCCAGCTTCCCCAGCGCCCGGTCCAGGTGCTCGCGCTCAATCGGCTTCAGCAGGTAGTCCACCGAGTGGTGTTCGAATGCCCGCAAAGCGTATTGGTCGTAAGCCGTCGTGAAAACCACCAACGGCTGCTGTTCGAGCCGTCCCAGCAGGTCGAATCCCGTCAGCCCGGGCATCTGGATATCGAGGAACAGCACCTCCGGCGCGAGCAGTTCGATCTCCAGCGCGGCACGCTCCGGATCGGAGGCCGTGCCCACGATCTCCACCCGGCCATCTTCGCGCAGCAGGTGCTCCAGGCGCCGCAGCGCCAGCGGCTCGTCGTCCACCAGAAACGCGCGCGGTTTCATACCATCGCCGCCATCGGCAGGCGGAACCGCACGCATGCGCCCTGCGGCGGAGATCCGATCTCGATCGACGCCGCCGTGCCGTACAGCGCTTCCAGGCGTTGTTCCAGCATCTCCAGGCCATGGCCCGCCCTCAGCGGGTCGCCTGAAAAGCCGGGCCCGTCATCGCTCACTTCGGCCACCAGCGAATCGCCTTCTCGCTCCACCCGGATCCGGATCGCCCCCCCCTCGCGGCGCGGCGCGATGGCGTGCTTCATGCTGTTCTCCACCAGCGTCTGCAGCGAGTACGCCGGAATCTCCACCGCGCCTAGCTCTGCCGGCGCGTCGATCGTGAAGCGCAACCGCTCGCCGAAGCGCGTCCGTTCGATCTCCAGGTAGTCCGTCACCAGCCTCAGCTCCTCGCTCAGCCGCACCACCGGCGCCTGCTGCGTATCCAGTGCGAACCGCAGCAGCCGCGCCAACCGCTCCAGCATCTCCTCAGCCCGCTCCGCGTCCTCTCTCAGCAGCGCCAGAATCGAGTTGATCGTGTTGAACAGGAAGTGCGGCTGCAGCCGCGATTGCAATGAGTCGAACCGCGCCTCTGCCGCCAGCTTCAGCGCGCGCTCCCGCTCCAGTTGCTGCGTCCGCAGTTGCAGTGTCGTCGCCTGCACTCGTCCCTTCAGCGTCTCGATCGTGTATGTCGCGGCGCCAATCATCAGCGTAATCAGCACGCCGATCTTCGCGCTGTAGGAATAGTTTTCCCAAAAGGTTTCAGGCCCTCCGAGCCCGAAAGCGAACAGGATGCCGGTCGCCAGCGCGGGTCCCGCCAGGCCCACGGCGATGAGCAGCGCGACGTACGGGCACCACTTCTTCCATCCCCTGAGCCGGGACAAGCGCACGGCCACGGGTGCAACGACAACCACCGCCAGGTCGCCCGTGCAGTGCGTGTAGATCTGGAAGATGAGCAGCCGCGTCCAGAGATGCCTCAGCGTTCCCAGCGGCTCGAACATGGAGAACAGTACCATCAACCCCAGACCCAACCCGGTGTTGACCAATAGCGACAGACCCAGCCTTCGACTGAGCGGCCTCTCCCATCGCGTGCCATCGTCGCGGCATGTATTGAAGAACGGCATGGCGTTCACCTCGCGGCCTGGCGGCAACCCACCGCAGTCCACTGTTCCACAGGATAAGTCGGATTGTCCAACCTCGCCCCGGAGCGCCTCGCGTACTCCGTGCCCGACACCTCTTTCACAACCCGCTCCAGCTCGGCGGCGCGGATCTCTCGTGGCTGCGAGCAGCAACCAAGCATCGGGCCCAAAGCGGCGCATAGGGAGAAGAGTGCTCGTCTCATGCTCTCAGTCTGCAGCGGGTTCCTGCTGCGCACGCCGGAGATCCGACCAGGCGGCGAAGTCATGGATGAACGGGCGGCTGGCCGGGACGAACGGTTGACGCTCGCAACGCCCTCCTGCCGGCTCTGTGCTCGCGAAATCTCCTTCTGCATGCAGCCGCCCGCGGTGGAAGCCCGCGTCGCAATGCGCCTCCGGCAGGGGAATGCCGATATAATTCTCGTCGGCAGGAGCATCATGATCGACTCGACAAGGCGGACATTCATCAAGACGGCCGCGGCCGTGACGGCGGCCTCGCAGGCGCGCATTCTCGGCGCGAACGACCGCATCCGTGTGGCCGGCATCGGCACCGGCGGACGGGGCCAATACCTGCTGGGCATCGTGAGCAAGACGCCCGGCACGGAGATTGTGGCCGTGTGCGACGTCTACGAGCCGCACCGCGCCCAGGCGCGGAAGAACTCCGCGCCAAATGCCCGCGAAGTGGTGGATTACCGCGAGATCCTGGACGACAAGACGGTGGACGCGGTGGTCATCGCCGCTCCGAATCACTGGCACGTGCCGATGACCGTAGACGCCGTGGGCGCGGGCAAGGACGTGTACTGCGAGAAGCCGGTCACGCACACGATCGAGGAAGGGGACGGCCTCGAGAAGGCCGTGGACCAGAGCAGGCGCATCGTGCAGGTGGGGATGCAGCAGCGCAGTTGGCCGCACTTCGCGGAAGCGAAGAGCCTGGTCGAAGCGGGCGAGCTGGGCCAGGTGACCTACATTCGCACGTACTGGTATCAGAATCATCTGCCGTTCGGCAACGGTCCCTTTTCCGCCGACCCGGCCAAGCTGGACTGGAAGCGCTGGCTCGGCAACGCGCCCGCGCGTCCGTTCGAAGCGATCCGTTTCGAGCACTGGCGCTGGTTCTGGGACTATGGCGAGGGCGCGCTCACCGATCTGTTCTCGCATTGGGTGGACGTGGTGCATTGGATCATGGGCAGCGACACGCCCAGCGTGGCCACGGCGCTGGGCAGCAAGTGGGCGCTGCCGCTGAGGGAGTGCCCGGACACGATGTCGGCGGCGTTCGAGTATCCGGCGAAGTTCCTGGTGGGCTACGACGGCAGCCTG
>Ga0187875_10001834_pt1 | contig 16066 bp, 11 predicted proteins | sample June2016WEW_17_1_2_FD_132978 | JGI IMG/M metagenome (GOLD analysis project Ga0187875, IMG submission 132978) | Peatland microbial communities from SPRUCE experiment site at the Marcell Experimental Forest, Minnesota, USA - June2016WEW_17_10 | ecosystem: Environmental > Terrestrial > Soil >... | reverse complement strand
ATTTCTGAAACGCGGCCAGATCGCGGCGCTGCAAGTCGTCCCAGCGGCCAAGCAACTCTCCGCTCTGCCGCTTCAATTTCTCGAACTCAAGTTGTTCGGCCTCGGTGGGAGCCGAGTCGGCACTCCCCACATCCATCGCGAGGAAAGCAAGCTTGCCATCAATCTGCGGCGGGTAAGCCAGCGAATCTTCGTTGGCGCTGATGGTCAGGTTCACCAGCTGATCGCGCACCACAACCAGTTTCTTCTCCAGATCATCGGCGGATGACGCAATCGTCTTCGTACTGGCGTTCTCCGGCAACCGCCGTTTCAGCCCCGCCACTTGCGAACGCACATCCTGAATCTGATTGACCGCATCGTAAACCCGGTTCAGCTCCTCATGAATCAGCGTCAGTAGGCTGAATTGCGACGTCAAATCCGCCTGGCTAAGGTTCACCCGCGGATCCAGCTTCACTTCCAGCGCCGCCACCTGGCTCTCCCCGCCCACCGTTATCCTGACCTGATATTGCCCCGGCGCCGCCACCGGCCCCTTTGCGCCGCTGTTGTATTCCCACAGGTAGTAACCGGGAACGCGGTGTGCTTCCTCATAACGCAAATCCCACACGAAACGATTCAGTCCAGCATCCGGCTTGATCTCTTTCTCCGGCTTCTTGTCGTCTGGCCCCAGAGGTTCGTCGAGCACCTGCGTTTCGGCGCTCGAATATTTGCGAATCACTTTGCCCGACGAGTCCAGAATCTCCACCTTCGTCTCCGTCCCCGCCTTTGGAGCCTCCTTCAGGTAGTAGTAAATCACCGCACCCACCGGCGGATTCTGTCCCGTCCGCTTCGAGGGATGATGTTCTCCCGGTTCTCCAGCCTGTATGCGGTAAGCCTGCGCCGGCGTGTAGAGATGGAGATCCTTCTTCGCCAAGTCGTCCGTAAATTGGCGCAAAGGACTGACGTCATCCAGAATCCAGAACGCACGCCCATGCGTCGCCACCACCAGATCGTTGCCTTTAATCACGAGATCGTGAACCGGCGTGCGCGGCAGGTTTAATTTCAGCGTCCGCCATTCTGCTCCATCATTGAACGAAACGTAGACCCCGTCTTCCGTTCCCGCATAAAGCAGGCCGCGCTTTTTCGGATCTTCGCGGACGGCTCGAACGAACGAGCCATCCGGAATTCCTTTCGTCAGCTTTGTCCACGTCTTTCCATAATCGTTCGTCTTATAAATGTAGGGTTTGAGATCGTCATTCTGGTGACGATCCACGGCAACATAAGCCGTCCCCGCATCGTGCGAAGAAGCTTCGATCTGGCTGATGCGGCTCCACTCCGGAAGATCCCTGGGTGTGAGGTTGGACCAACTCTTTCCTTCATCGCGCGTCAATTGGATCAAGCCGTCGTCGGTACCCACCCACAGCAAACCCCGGGTGATCGGCGACTCCGCCACAGCAAAAATCGTGTCGTAGTATTCCGTTCCGGAATCGTCCAAAGTGATCTCCCCGCCGGAAACGCTCTGCTTGCTCTTGTCATTACGCGTCAGATCGGGACTGATCGCCACCCAGTGAACGCCGCCATCGGTCGTCTTGAACAGTCGCTCTCCCGCGTGATAGAGCGTGTTGGGATCGTGCGGTGAAATCAGCACCGGCGCCGTCCATTGGAAGCGATGTTCCAGATTTGACGCCCCGTGAGCGTCAGACAGTTCCGGCTGCTCGGAGATCGATTTCACCTGCCCGATATGCCGGTCGTAGCGGGTTATGTTTCCCTGATAATCGGCCGCGTAAACAATATTCGGATCTGGCGGAAAGGGCGCGATGTAGCCGGCCTCGCCTCCACCCACGTCATACCAATCCGTACGATCGATGTAGCCGTCATCGCCGCGGCTGACGATCGCCACCGTTCCACTGTCCTGTTGCGCGCCATAAACCCGGTACGGCGTGGCCGTGTCGGTAGTGACGTGATAGAACTGCGCTGTTGGTTGATTGTCCTCGGACGTCCAATTCTTTCCGCCATCGAGAGTCACGGTGACTCCGCCGTCGTTGGCCGCGATCATACGCCGCGTATCTCTAGGATCAATCCATAATCCGTGATTATCGCCGTGCGGCACATGGATTCGGTTAAAAAGATGTCCGCCGTCGGTAGACTTGTACGCCTCCACATCCATGATATAGACCAGGTTTTCATCTCTCGGATCGGCGATGATGTGCATGTAATACCACGGCCGTTGCCACAAGCTGTGACTGGGATTGACGAAGTCCCAACTTTCGCCGCCGTCGTCGGAACGGTAAAGACCGCCATCCGGATTGTGCGCTTCAATGAGCGCGTAAATCCGATCGGAGTTTGCCGCCACCGCGATTCCGATTCGCCCGTAGGGCCTCTTCGGCAAACCATGCTCCTCAAGGCGCTTCCAGGTCGTGCCTCCGTCACCCGAGCGGAAAAGTCCACTTCCTGGACCGCCGCTGACCATACTCCAGGAAGTGCGCCGCGCCTGCCACATTGCCGCGAACACGATATTCGGATTGTGAGGATCGAAGGCTACGTCGATGCCGCCGGTGTTTTCATCCTTATAAAGAACTTTGTCCCAGGTCTTGCCGCCATCCGTAGTACGATAGATTCCGCGTTCGGTGTTCGGTCCATAGGGATGCCCGAGCGCCGCTACAAAAACAATGTCCGGGTTATTCGGATTGATAATTACCTTGCCGATCGCGCGGCTGTCATGCAAGCCAATGTTCTTCCAGGTCTTGCCCCCATCGAGAGATTTGTACACTCCATCGCCCTGAGAAATATTCCCGCGAATGCACGCCTCGCCTGTTCCGACGTAAATTATGTTGTGATCGGAAATGGCCACCGCTAGACTGCCAATCGATCCACTCCCCTCTTTGTCGAACACCGGCGACCAGGTCGTCGCTCCATCGGTAGACTTCCACACCCCGCCGCCGGTCGCGCCGAAATAGTAAGTCGTCGGATCGCCCGGAATTCCTGTCGCAGTCAGCGATCGTCCACCGCGAAACGGGCCGATCATGCGATATCTCATGCCTTGGAAGAGCTTGTCCTCCGCTTTGCCGGAATCGTTTTCCGCCGACGCGCTCGGCGATTCGGCTGCGGTCGACGGTACCTCCGATTGCGTGGGCTGGGCCGCCTTCGATTGCCGCTCAGGTTTCGTTTGCGCGAAAGCGATGCCCGGCGCACCCAGCGCGATCCCGACCAGAAGCAACGGCAACCACAACCCGGTGCGAGAGCGGCTTTCATACATTGGCTTTGAGGAGGGCCCGGCTGCTTTTGGGTAGGGCGCGGCTTTAGCCTCGCCGACGAATCGCCTCATAAAAGCGGGCTTTAGCCCCGGAGGGACGGAATGCCGAAGATCCCCACTCTTTCCAGATTTGTCCCCGCGAAATGTCTCCAGACCCGCCATGTAGCCCCCAGGAGAATCGATCGTTGCTACGGATGATTGCTATGGTAATGCCGCCCGCCGCGAATGCAAAGCCGTACCGACGGGGGATCGCTCTATTTCTTCGTTAACATCCGCCGGGCAGCGCTAATTTTCTCGAGCTTCGCACCGTCCACTTTCGGATAGGAAAGGCCCAACTCTTCCAATGTCTCCCCCACGGCTGCCGCTACCACCAGATGCGTGAACCATTTGTTATCCGCTGGAACCACGTACCATGGAGCCTCTGGGCTCGCCGTGTGCCGGATCATCTCTTCGTAGGCAGTCTGATAATCGTCCCAGTAATCGCGCTCGTGAATATCGGCTTCGGAAAACTTCCAGTGCTTCTCGGGTTCATCCAGTCGTGCCAGAAATCTTTTCTTTTGCTCCTTTCTTGAAAGATGAAGGAAAAACTTCCGGATCACCGTCCCGTTCCGCGCCAGGTGCCGCTCAAAACAGTTGATGTCTTCGAAGCGTTCCTTCCAGATATGCTTCGTCACCCGAGAGGGCGGAATCCTCTGGCTCTCGAGTATGGAGGGATGCACGCGCACCACCAGCACCTCTTCATAATAAGACCGGTTGAAAATTCCAATGTGTCCCCGCTCTGGCAAGCGCTCCGTCGTGCGCCACAAAAAATCATGCTGCAACTCTGCCTCTGACGGCGTTTTGAACGAATACACCTGGCAGCCCTCAGGATTCACCCCGGACATCACATGTTTGATGGTCCCGTCTTTTCCCGCGGCGTCCAGTGCCTGGAAGATCAGCAACAGTGCCCAGCGGTCCTGCGCGTAAAGCTTGCCCTGCAAATCCTCCATACGAGCAATGTCTTTCTGCAATTGTTCCTTGGCCTGCTCAACGGAATCTACCTGGCCGATATCGGCGGGGTCGATATCTTTCAACTGAAAGTGTTTGCCATCATCAATGCGATAAGATTTTGCCAGCTTGGAAGTTTTCATCGACGGTCGCTCCTTCTGCCTTTTATGGAGTCTACCGCGTTCCGGACAGAAGCTCAGGGTTGTAAGCCGACTCCGCAAGTTAAAGACCGGCGCTCTGCATCTCACGGGCTGTAGGAAAATAAATCATGACCTCCGTGCGCATCGACAAATGGCTCTGGGCGGCCAGATTCTTCAAGACCCGATCCCTCGCCGCCCGCTCCTGTGAACTCGGCCGGATTCGATCCAACCGCCAGCCCGCCAAGGCTGCGCGGGAAGTCCGCATCGGCGATAGGCTGCGCGTGACCAACGATGGCGGAGACTTTGAAATCGAAGTCCTTGCCCTCAGCGACGTGCGCGGCTCCGCATCCGTCGCTCAAACTCTCTACCGCGAAACCGACGCCAGCCGCGAGCTCCGCCAGAAAGTCACCGCCGAGCGCAAAGCCATGTGCGAGTTCGTACAACTCCCCGCCGTCCGCCCCTCCAAACGCGATCGCCGCAGAATCATCCAATTCCGCGGACGATCCTGACGGCGCAGGGAGGAACCTGCTGTTTGCCCGCACCACCGTGCAAGAGCGGCGCCTCAGCGCAGGCAAAGCCTTTGGGTGGGGCAGCGCTTGAGCGCTGCGACAAAAGCCAGAGTGAATGCGGGCTTCAGCCCCCGAGGTTCGCTGCGGCTTCCCACTCCGACTCACCCTCATCATCCCTCCCGCATCGAATTGCCCGTAAAATCTTCCTAGCCATCACAAAGGTGAGGACAATGAGAAACAATTCCCGGAGCCGGGCGCTAATTTATAAATTCTTACTGACCGCTATTTTATTTCATCCCACGTCGTTGCCCGCGCAAACACTCACGTTGAAGCATGCTGTGGAACTCGCCTTGCAACACGCCAACGGAGCGGCCATCGCGGCCGCCGACCAACAAAACGCAGCCGCCAACACCCGCGCAATGCGCGACAATTATCTTCCCCAAGTCACCACTGGCGCGGCGTTGGGATGGTCTTATGGATTCCCCCTCAGCCTCGCGGGTTCCGCGCCTTCGATTTTCAATATCAACGCGCAGTCAGCATTAATTCATCCCGAACTACGCTCTTTCGTCCACGCCGCACAGAGCGAGTCGTCCGCCGCCGGCTTCCGCACCCAAGACCAGCGAAATCAAATCATTCAGGACACAGTGCTGAGTTATGCCGAACTCGAAAAATGGGAGCAACGCCTCGACCGCCTCCATGAAATCTATCCCGATGTCCAGAAAATGCAGACCGCCGTCGCCGAGCGGGTGAAAGAAGGCGTCGATAGCGAACTCGACGGAACCCGCGCACGCCTTTCCGAAGCTCGCCTGCGACTGCGCATCGCCGAAGCGCAAGGCTCCGCCGATGTGCTTCGTGAGCATCTGTTGAAACTTACCGGCTTGCCCGCTGCCGGCATTCAAACCGAAACTGATTCCCTCCCCGCTTTTCCCGCCGTATCTTCTGATAGCGACGCCCCAAATCAAGCCGCCGAGTCCAGTCCTTCCGTCAAGTCCGCGATCGAACACGCACGGGCACAATATCTGCGCGCTCAAGGCGAACGCCGCACCCTTCTTCCCACCGTTGATTTCGGTGCGCAATACGCACTCTTCTCCACTTTCAACAATTATCAGAACTACTACATCCCGGAACGACCTTGCACCGTGAGCATCGGAACTTTTCTATGTCCCGCCAGCACTTTTCAAAAAAACAACGCTACCGTCGGCGTCAGCATCCGCATTCCTCTTTTCAACGCCAATCAACGCGCCCGTGCGGACGTCGCAGACGCCGATGCGCTCAAAGCAAGAAAACAAGTGGACGCCGCCCGCAACCAGGTCTCCGAAGAAACTCTCCGCCTGCAGCGTGCCGTCATCCAGATGCAAGCCGCGCATGATGTTGCTGAACTGGAATATGAGATCGCGCAAAAGAATGTCGAGGCCGTCGAGACGCGCATGAAATCTTCCACCGCGAATCTCCACGATCTCGACAACGCACGCACCCAATCCAGCGAGAAATTAATCTCGTTGCAGGATGTCACCTTCGAACTCGAGCGCACCCAAGTCGCCCTCCTCCGTGCCACGGGAAGCCTCGAAACCTGGGCCCTGGGTACGAAATAGTGGGAACCCAATTGACTGTTCGCTGCATCAAACCCCATGTCCAACGCAGGAACCTGCATAAACACTGCTTTTGGGCCACATCGGCCACTTGAGGATGTTAAAATAAATGCTTACCCACTATGCCTCTAAAAACCCTATTTCTAAACCCACCTTCATTTGAAAACTTTGACGGCGGAGCCGGATCCCGTTGGCCCGCCACCCGCGAAATCGAGTCCTATTGGTATCCGGTGTGGTTGGCTTATCCGGCGGGAATGCTGGAGGGAGCGCGATTGCTGGATGCGCCGCCGCATTATATTTCGGCGGAGCAGACCATTGCGATCGCCAAGGACTTTGAGTTTCTGGTCTTGTTTACCAGCACGCCGGGATTTCCCGGAGATATTGGGCTGGCGAAAGCGATCAAGGCTGCGAATCCGAAGATCAAGATCGCGTTTGTGGGGCCGCATGTGAGCGTGCTGCCGGAGAAATCTTTGCGCGATTGCCCGGTGATTGATTTCGTAGCGCGCAAGGAATTCGACTATGCCGTGGTCGATTACGCGAAGGGAAAACCGCTGGAGGAGATTGCGGGAATCTCGTTTCTAAAGGACGGGAAGGTTGTACACAATCCGGATGCGCCGCAGATTCAGGATCTCGATGCGCTTCCCCACGTCACCGATGTTTACAAACGCGATCTCGATGTTACCCGTTACAACGTGCCGTTCCTGTTGCATCCTTATGTGTCGCTCTACACCACGCGAGGGTGTCCGGCACAATGCACATTCTGTTTGTGGCCGCAGACTCTGAGCGGACATCCGTGGCGGAAACGTTCCACCGATGACGTGGCTGCCGAAATGGCGAAGGTGAAGGCTTACTGGCCGGAGGTGAAAGAGTTCTTTTTTGACGACGATACGTTCAACATCCAGAAAGCGCGCACAGTTGAATTGTGCGCGAAGTTGAAACCGCTCGGTTTGACGTGGTCGTGCACTTCGCGCGTGACTACCGACTTCGAAACCTTGAAGGCGATGAAGGACGCCGGCTGTCGCCTACTCATCGTGGGCTACGAGTCGGGCGATCAGCAGATTCTGAAGAACATCAAGAAGGGCGCGACCATCGAGCGGGCTCGGCAGTTTACCAAAGATTGTCACAAGCTGGGCCTGGTGATTCACGGCGATTTCATCATGGGACTTCCGGGTGAGACCCGAGAGACCATCAACAACACCATCGGGTTTGCGAAAGAGTTGGATGTGGAGACGATTCAGGTTTCCGTGGCTCACGCTTATCCGGGCACTGAGCTTTACGACTATGCGGTGAAGAACGGCTTTATTGTGGGCGATAACAAGATGGTGGATGAGGGCGGACATCAACTGGCGCACATCGAGTATCCCGGACTGCCGGCGGATGAGATCCTGTCGGCCGTGCACCGTTTCTACGACGAATATTATTTCCGGCCCAAGGCTGTGTTCCGCATTCTCAGGAGGGCCGCTTTCGACAGCAACGACCGCAAGCGGCTTTATCGAGAAGCAAAGACATTCCTGAAGCTACGGTCGGCGCGGAACAAGATGGTGAAGAAGCATAGCGACGACACGGCGGCGGAGCTGGTCAAAGCCTGATAAGGACAGGAGCCCGACGCGCGAGTGATTGCGTCGCAAAGGACCACCCTTCCGGCGCGCTGCGCTTGCTCAGGGCAGGCTGAGACGCATCGCGTGGCTCGCCCAGATCCTTCGCCAAGCAAAGAACGCTTGGCTCGGGCTGACAATCTTCACAATGAGCCGCGTCGCCACGTGATTTTCCAGTGAACCTTCGCAACTATCTTGTGCTGGCCGGAGTCACGGTGTTCGCCGCGGCTGGCGACTCCATGCTCTCGCATGGGATGAAGCAAGTCGGCAGTATCTCGCTCCGTCATCTGCAAGGGGTAATCTTCGCGATCCTGAATCCATGGGTCGCAGTCGGAATCGTTCTGCTGCTCGCGTTCTTCGCAACCTACATGACGGCGCTATCCTGGGCCGATTTGACGTATGTCCTGCCGGCAACTTCGCTGGGCTATGTGCTGCTGGCGTTGGCTGCGCGTTTTTTGTTGCATGAGCACGTGAGCCCGCTGCGCTGGCTGGGGATCGCACTGATTACCGGCGGCGTTGGATTTGTCGCTGGTGGGCCGGCGCTGACGGAGCATCTCGACCGCGAAACCGCTGGTGTAACCGCTGAAGGCCGTGCGGCCGCGGGTGTTAGCGCGGTGAAATCATGAAGGGCGTTTATACCTGGTGCGCGATCCTGGCCATCGTCTTCGCCTCGGTCGTGGGTGATGTTCTTCTGGCGCACGCCATGAAGCAGGTTGGAGACGTGGGGGCGTTGCGGAGGCGCTCCGGTCTTGTTGCCGTTATTCGCCGAACCCTGGGCAATCCTAATTTCTTGTTGGGGGTCGTGGCGATGGCCGTGGCTTTCTTCAGTCTGTTGTTTGCGCTTTCCTGGGGGGATGTGAGTCTGGTGGCTCCAGCCGCTGCTTCGCTTACCTTCATCGGCAATGCCATCGCGGCGAAGATATTTTTGCAGGAGCGCGTGGATCGGCGGCGCTGGATTGCGGCGAGTCTGGTGGCGGCGGGAGTGGCGCTGCTGGCGGGGTAATCTGGCGGCTTGGATCATTGCGTTGAACCCAAAGAGGGCGCGGTTTGCGGAATCCCACCCTTTGCAAAGGACGCGAAAGATGGGCCCAGCATCCGGCTTCATGAGGCTTGGGCGGGTGCAGATCGACTCTCTTCCAGCGGACGTCTAGCAGGTTCCCCACCGGGCTTTCAGCCCGATTCGGAATGACAGACATTTTTTCGTCATGACTGCTGGCGCGCCCTAACCCGCAGCCTACGTGGCACGGTAAAGGCGGCGTCGACGCATCGCAGAGGCTTCAATGTTCTTTCGTCGCGATGCGGAGTGCACAGCCTAGGCAGCGCCTATCCGCTGCGGAGGCGTTCCGCTGCGATGAGAGTAAGACCACCAAATTCCAACGCGATGGCACACCCAGGTTTTAAGCTACTCGTGATCGCGGCGCTCCAGCGCTTTCGGCGAGGGCGTAAGTTCGCGGCTCCAAAATACAGGAACGGTTCCGAGAAAGGCCACTGCCTGAAAGCGGGGCCGTAGTGCGGTCGAGTAACCGGCCACTATTTTTGCTGGATGGATTCCAGGTATTTGGTAACGGCGTCCAGCCGCACTTCTCCCCAGTCCTGATCGGCTTCCACCTGGTGAAAAATCGCTCCCCAGAGGGGCATCTCGCGGGAGCCATGGGCGGGCAGAGCGGATGGTTTTCCTGCGATAATTTCTTTGACTCGCTGGTAGGGGAACGTTCCGTCATTTCTCTGCGACGTCAGGGTCAGGTCTTGAAGCGATTGCTTCAGTGCAACCGAGGCAGGACCGTGGCCTCGACCATCGGCTCCATGACAACTGGCGCAGTGCTGTTGGAAGATTCGGGCGCCATCGAGGGGGATATGAGCAGGAATATTTTGGGAGGGAGTGCCGGACGAATTCTGGCCGGGAGAAATGGAAAGCATAAAGAGTAAGGCCACAAGAGTGAGAACCGGACTGGGGAGCATGGGGACACCTCCGGGAAGGCTTCGCGTAGTAATCCAGCGTGTATGTTTCCAGTGGGAGAGCGGTTTGTCTGTGAGCGAAGACACGGCACCCAGTGATAAGCAGCGGCTTCAGGATAACGCTTGAAAACGTCGAGTCGGAGACCTGGGGCTAACGGGTTGGCGGGGACCTTTTCAGGAGAACAGGCGCATGAAACCGGACGGGGGAAGATCGGGCGTGAGGAATTTTCTTTTCATTCCTGCCGCGCGAAGAAGGGCTTCGGCGGCCAGGTATCCGCTGCGGACGGCGCCTTCCATGGTGGCGGGCCATCCGGTAGCGGTCCAATCGCCGGCAAGGAAAACGCGTGGCCATGCGGTGGTTTGCGGCGGACGGTAGGCGTCGATGCCGGGGCGGGGAGAGTAGGTGGCGTGGACTTCTTTGATGACAGTGGATTTGACCAGCCGGGCGTCGCGAGCGGCGGGGAAGAATTCGCGGACTTCTTTGAGGGCGAGGTCGACGATTTCGGGGCGCGATTGGTCGATGAGGGATTTCGAGGCGCTGACGACGAGTTCGATATAGCTGCCACCGGGCTCAGAGTCGGCGGCGACGCGAGTGCTGAGCAGGCGGGATTTGTGGAACATCCACTGCACGGTGCGGTCGAGGAGGACGGCGTGGTCAAGCTCGGTGATCTGGCGATCGAACCAGAGGTGGATGCCGGTGATGGGACAGGATTCGAAGTGCGCGAGTTTATCGCGGAGGGGAGCGGCTTCTGGGGATTCGGGCAGGATGTTGGAAACATTGTTGAAGGGCAGGGCGAGGACGAGATAGTCGAAGGCGATTTGCTTAGTTCCCTCTTCCCTATCGGCTACGCGAATCTGCACTTGCGACGAACCAGGAGTAGAGGAACCAGGAGAAAAAGATTCGAGCGCATTGCGGAAGCGGATCTCACCGCCGCGAGCGCGGAGGTAGTCTCCCGCACGGTTGTAGAGATCGGTGAGGGGGATGCTGGGAACCCCCATATGGCCGGCGGCAGGAGACTTCATCGATTCGCGGACCACTTGCGCGGCGTACGAAACGGAAATGAGATCGAGATCCTCGCTGAGGGCGCTGACGAGAATTGGTTTCCAGAAACGTTCGATGGCAGTCCGGGTTTGGCCATGATCGAGACACCACTGCAGAAATGATTTTCCAGTGTCGCGTTGGGCCGTGAGCGTGAGAGCGGCGATGGCGCGGGAGATTGCCAGCTTATCTTTGATCGTAAGAAAGGGAAACGCAAGAAAGGATGGAGCGGTGTGCAGCGGCGCGGGGAGCGGGGAGGCGTGCATGCGACTGCTGCGACCGCCGGGCTCGATGAAAGTCATGTCGTCGTACCAGCGGATCTTATCTTCGGCTCCGATGCGGCGATAGAACTCAATCAGATTGGTACAGACGCGGAAGAGGACGTGCTGGCAGTTATCGACGACCTCGCCGGTTGCGGGATGCTCATACGAAGAGGCGCGACCGCCGAGATAAGGGCGGCGTTCGTAGAGTGTGACGCGCAGGCCAGGGTCGGCAAGAGCGCAGGCGGCGGCGAGGCCGGCGAGGCCGCCGCCGGCTATGGCGACCGATGGCTGTGTCGGGTTTTGGCTCATGCAGAGTTCTGGATTTCTGCCGCGACGAGCAACCGCAGGCTCCCTTCGACAAGCTCAGGGCAAGCTCTCACCCGGCTCTCAGCTCGATTCGGAATGACAAAGATATGGATATTAGGTAACGCGTTGCAGGAAACCTTTCCCAAGGATGCGGATCTTTTCGCTGACGGTAAGGCTTATTTTGCCCTTGAAGACGTCGTACCGGCGGTCGGCGATTTTTTCGAGCAGCTTGCGATAGATGTTCAGCAGCACATAGAGCGCGGGCTGACTGTCTTCTGCAATATAGGGGATGAGTTGGTCGCCAGCCTGATAGCCTTCGCGCGCGCGATTGGCTTCGAGCTCGAGCAAGGGGCGGAAGCGCGCGGCCTTCGGCTTATTCAGTAATTCAGCGGCGGACAGGCCGAATTTTGCGAGGTCTTCTTCCGGAAGATAGACGCGACCCATGGCGGCGTCTTCTTTGACGTCGCGAATGATGTTGGTGAGTTGGAAGGCCAGGCCGCACTGCTCGGCTAGCGGCTCGGCGGCGGGATCACGATACCCGAAGATGTGAATGCAGACGAGGCCCACTACGGATGCGACCCCGTAGCAGTAGATCCTGAGATCGTTGAAGGTTTTGTATTGAACGGCGAGTTGGCGGGTGGCGGAGTCCAGGGAATCTGGGGCTGTTGGAAGGTCGGCCGCGGGGTCGACCATATCCATGGCGGTTCCGAACGCAAGATCGTCGAGCAAGCCAGCGCGAATAGAATAGTGACGCTGTGCGTCGGTGAGAGCGAGGAGAATGGGATCGTCGGTGGGCTGGCCTTGCTGCACACGGTGGAGGGCGTCCAGCCAAGTATTCAGCTTGAATCGACGTTCCGCGGCGGTGAGGCCGGGATCGTCGGCGATGTCATCACAGCGGCGCATGAAGGCATAGACGGCGGACAATGCCTGACGCTTGCGTTTGGGCAAAACCAGAAATGCGTAATAGAAATTCTTGGCGCTGGTACGGGTGATGCCGCGGCAGACCGAATACGCCATGGCGAGCTGCGCCGGAGCGGGATTCCAGGGAACGAGAACCGGCTGGATTCCGGCGCTCATACCGATTGCCCCAAAAGCTGGCCCTTAAATTTACCCAGAGCGGCGCGTGCTACCAGCGCGAGCTTGCGGGGCCTGGAGATTACGGGACGGCGTCCGAGGACGGCAAAGCGCTGGCGCTCGATCGCCTGAAGGATTTCCTGGCCGCCACGGGTAAACAGTTCGAGATCGATGGCTAGCTGCGCGTCAACTTTCTTCATTAGTGGCAGGCCGAGCTGAAACCATTCGCGAGCGCGCTCGACTTCAAATTTCATCGTCTCGCAGAAGGCGGGCGTGTTGCGCTTCTGCGCTATATCTTCCTCGGTGACTGCATATCGGTGCAAGTCTTCGAGCGGCAGGTAGATGCGGCCTTTCGCGTAGTCGACGGTGACGTCCTGCCAGAAATTAGCTAACTGCAAGGCGGTGCAGGTGTAGTCGGAAAGCTGCTGACGGTCGGTGTCGCGATAGCCGCAGAGATAGAGGACGAGATGCCCAACCGGATTCGCCGAATAGCGGCAGTAGGCAAGGACATCGTCGAACGTTTCAAAGCGAGTGACGGTCTGATCCTGGCGGAAGGCAATGAGGAGATCGGAGAATTCGTGCTTCGGGATGGCGAATTTTTTTACGGTTTCGGCAAGAGCCACGAAGACGGGATGACGCGGGTTACCGTGGTAGCAGGCATCGAGCTGACTTTGCCATTCGTTGAGCAAGGCGATAGACGCTGTGGCGTCGCCGACTTCGTCGCCGAGATCGTCAGAGATTCGGCAGTAGGCGTAGACGTTCAGGAAATCCTGACGGAGTTTCTTGGGCAGGAACCAGGTGGCGACGGAGAAGTTTTCGTAGTGAGAGCGGGCTAAGCGTTCGCAGTATTCCTGGGATTCCTGGAGCGAAGGAGCGGATTGCGGGATGGCGTATTCTGCGGGCAGACGGCTCCAGGCCGCGGCATTCGCGGACGCAGTCACCCAGCCAGAGTCGGTACCGGTTGCGGCAGTCATTTCAGCAAGAGCTCACTATGTTTCCGAAGCGATGGACCCGAACGCAGCGAGTCGCGTAACCATTTGGTGTCGTCCCTCCGGGACTCGTTGGTTTTTCGGGAGCTTACCCAGGACTTACGTCCTGGCCTATTATCTGCCGCCCCTTCGGGGCCGACGGCACCCACTTCGCGAAGGCGATTCCAAGGAATGCCGGTCAGTGGCCGGGAATGATGGCGGTTTTGATGTCGCCTCCGCGGTTCAGCATGTGGCGCAGCACCTTTTGCAAACTGGAGAGTGGCGCTTCGCCGGTTATGTAATCTGTAGGACGAATCTTCTTGGCGGCGATCAGCCCGAAGGCACGGCGCACGGTCTCCGGCGTGTGATGGAACGTAGCCTTTAGAGTGATTTCTGAATAGTGCAGACGGTTGGTGTCAAGCTGCACTTTGGTTCCACTGGCGCATCCCCCGAAAAAGTTGACGGTGCCACCTTTGCGGACCATTTCGACGGTCCACTCCCAGGCTTCCGGGCGGCCTACGGCCTCAATGACAACGTCACAGCCGCGCTTCTGCGGAGTGAGCGCGCGGACGGCTTCGACGACATTCTGAACTTTTGTGGTCTGAACAATTTCATGCGCGCCCATGTGTTTGGCCGCGACCACCTGCTCATCGCGCTTAACCACGGAGATCACATTGCAGCCGATAGCGCGGGCGACTTGAACGAACATCAATCCGATGGGACCGCCGCCGATGATGGTGACGGTGTCGCCGATTTCGACGCCGGTTTCGTGCAGGCCGCGCAGAACGCAGGCCAGAGGCTCGGTCATGGCGGCATCTTCAAAGCTGACGTTGGGCGGAATGACCAGCATGTTGGCTTCTACGATACGGCGGGGCACGCGGATGTATTCGGCATAGGCTCCGTTATTGAAGAGCAGATCCTCGCAGAGATTCTCCTGGTGCTTGGAGCAATAGAAGCACATCTGGCAGGGCGCGGAATTCAGCGCCACCACCTTCATACCCCTCTTGAAGCTGTGCACCCCTTCGCCGACTTCCTCGATGACTCCAGCCAGTTCGTGGCCGAAGAGGGCGGGAGGAACGATCATTCGAGCGTGGTAGCCGCGTTGATAGACCTTCAGATCGGTGCCGCAAGTGAGGGCAACTTGCACTTTAACCAGGACTTCTCCCTTATCCACGCGAGGGATCGGGACCCTTTCAATCTTTAAATCTTCTTTGCCGTACAAGACGGCGGCTGTCATTTTTCCGTTCACTTGCTGCTTCCTTCCGAGGACTTACGCTTCCAATTAGTTTTTCCCGTTCAGCTTCTCAGTCAGGCTCTGCAGGTTAGTCTTTCCATGCAATCCCAGGCTGAATCACGATCTTCATCGACGAAGGCTGCGGGTGAGCCGCGAGTTCCAGGGCTCGCGCGCTTTCCCGCAGCGGGAACCGGTGGCTGATCAAACGCTCCAGCTCCATTTCCCGGTTCATGACAAAGCGAACTGAATCGTCCTGCAAATCCACTGAAGCGCTATACGATCCGAGCAAGGACTTCTCGTCCACACAGATCGCGGCGGGATCCACTATGGCTTCTCCGCGCTGAGTCTGGGCAAACAATAGTACCCGCCCTCCCGGACGGGTCGCGTCCATTGCAGGACGGATCAAGCCGTTGCTCCCCACAGCTAACATTACAGCGTCGGCTCCGCGCCCTTCCGTCTGCTGGCGAACATACTGCGCCGCGTCCTGCTGCGAGGCGTCGACGGCAAGCTCAAATCCAAGGCTTTTAGATATTCTAAGCCTCTGGGGATACAAATCGGAAGTGATAACGGTGGCCCCTGCCCGGCGCGCCAAGACACTGAGTATGATGCCGATCGGACCCTGCCCGATGGCCAGGACGGTTTCGCCGGGCCGCAGGCGGAGCGCCTGAATCCCCTTCATGCAGGTATTGACCGGCTCTACGAAACAGGCCTGCTCGAAGGAGACGCCTTGGGGAATGCGCACGGTGCCCTGCTCAACGATCCAATCCATGACACGGACGTACTCAGCAAACCCGCCGCCGGAGGGCTCAAAGCCAGCGGTGCATCCGACTTTCTTGTACGTGTCGCACTGGGCGAAGGTCTGGTGAAGGCAGTAGTAGCACTCTCGGCAGGGGATGTGATGAAAAACGACCACCCGGTCACCCGGAGCGAATTTGCGGACTGCGGCGCCGACGGCTGCGACCACACCGGAGGTTTCGTGGCCAAAGATGCGCGGAGCAGAGTGCGACCCGGTAACGATTTTCTTGAGGTCGGTGCCACAGACGCCACAGCTGTGGACTCGCAGGAGCAACTCTCCGGGACCAATCTGCGGGACGGGAACAGTTTCCAGGCGAACGTCGTTCATTCCCCGGTAGACCGCCGCCAACATGGTGGTCGGGAGGGAATGGGTTGGATCGTCAAT
>Ga0187875_10001832_pt1 | contig 16075 bp, 12 predicted proteins | sample June2016WEW_17_1_2_FD_132978 | JGI IMG/M metagenome (GOLD analysis project Ga0187875, IMG submission 132978) | Peatland microbial communities from SPRUCE experiment site at the Marcell Experimental Forest, Minnesota, USA - June2016WEW_17_10 | ecosystem: Environmental > Terrestrial > Soil >... | reverse complement strand
GTCTTCCGTCAGAATTGCCGCCGCCATGCAGGGCAGCGCCGAGTTTTTGGCTCCCGAGACTTGAATTGTGCCCACCAGCGGATTGCCGCCACGAATGACAAATTTATCCATGATAATCGGAAGACTCCTGACCTTTCAGTGTAAATCGAATCTCCGCATCGGGCGGGGAATCGCCGAGGTTCGTACCCAGGGGCGGTGTCAAGCGAAATCAGGCGAACAGACTTGGTGCCAGGTAACTGCATTGGTCCACAAGAGTCTCAATGAGTGGATGGCTCCAGGATCGCCTGACACAGTCCCTCGTGGTAGTCGTAACCTGAAAATGCGTTCCCGCAATAGCGATGCGTTTCTACATAGAGACCGGTTGCAAATATCTGTTCTTCAATCACCGGATAAAATATATCCGATTTCGCGAAATATCCTTGTGCATTCTCGCCGCGAGCGCCTGGGTAAATGGCAAAACCGATAACAATGTAATCGGGGCGCCCTTGTAGAGTGTTCATTACCTGATCATCCACCTGATTTGCTTTGCTCCAAAGCCAGAATCCCTCTTTATGCTGGTTTACAAATATGTTGGAAGGAAAGTAAGGAAGAACACCCACAGACCAGAACTGAAATCCCGCCACTTTCTTTCCGGTAATATGGTTACTGAGAAAGATGGAAGCCTGTTTGTCTCCCGAATAACTATCCCGCATCTCGGCCGCGATCGCGCGAACACTCCAGGAACCCTGTTCCAAAATGTTGACAAACAAGGCGAGCACAAGCAGCGCAGTCCACAGAGGCTTGCGGTGCTCCTCATCCCGTGGCCAATCGATCCAGAGAATGCCGATCAATGCGACAAACAAAAGGCCGAGGTACCATGGCCGAATGACGACAAGAACAAAAAATATCAGCAGCAAAAAGTACGGTGCAATATCCAACAATCTCTTCCTCGAAATCAGATAGGCCAAAACTATGCATAGCACTACAATTGCATGAAACAATAAACTCGAAAAGCCAAAAGTAAGAACCTTCATCGCCGTTGCAGCAACAAGCTGGAGTGTGCTCCCTCCTTGCGCTTCAGACGGCTTATCGAGAAGGTTTGTGGCTGATTTCGCATTTTCCGCTGGAAGGCTCGAAGCCCCCGTGCCGGAAGACAATAGCTTCAACCGTTGCGACAATTGCGAATAGGGTAAGTAGTTATTGTCCGGCGCGGGTGTCGCCGTCCAGATGGCGACCGCCCAGAATGCGCCCAGGATAGTAAACGCAACGGCCATGCGCTTTGGATTCAGAAATCGTGAATACGGCCTTCGTTCCCGCCACAGATGAAACAGGAGAACGAAGGTAAAACCCGCAGAAAGTACAAAGCCCTGCGCGCAAAGGTTGCTCAGGAGGCCCAAGACAATTGCAAGCGAAATGAGATTCTGCGCCGGCTTAGAAAACAATGCCGCGATGATGAAGACCAGCAACGGTACTGCCACGTAACTTCGCGCAATAATTGCGTACTGGTAGACAATATAAAAAGTAAAGGGCAGAGTGATGCGAAGGATCAGTGGAAATGGCGAGAAGCGAAGAAACACCCAAACGCCGCTGACAGCAATAATGGCAGTGAGCCAATGCATTGCCGCATAAGAAACATGCATCCGGCAAAGCGCCCAAAGAAACAAATACCAAAGTCCCGGCGACCCTTCATAATGCAAATTGACTCGAAAAAGATCGTGTAATGACGAATCCCGCGCAAGAAGCCATGCCTGTGCCTCATCCGCCCACGGCACATGATGTGCAACTGTCCATGCAACCAGAAGGGAATAGGACGCCAGAATAATAACTTCTACTCTGCCGAATCGAGGCTCATGGCGTGAACTCAGGATACCCATTTGAGCAACCTGATCACCCCCATTGATGCGGGTTTGCTGTGGGCAGAAACGTTCGACCTCGTTTCAATCTCTGTCCGGTTGTCCGCGTAATACTGGTATGCGCGCACCAGCATCTCAGAATTGTTCAACGTGGGCCGCCAGTTCAGAGCCTGTTTGATCTTGGTTGTGTCGAAAAGGAAGTCCTCGGCAATCATCTTGTAGTGATACGTACCCAGCGGAGAGATTCGCAGACGATGCGCCAGCTTCATGGCGAAGATGGCCGGCCATTTGGGAAGCGATCGAACCTTCGACCTGGACCCTGCTGCCCGGATTACTGACTCAAACACCTCACGCAGGCTTTCTACGTAGTCGGAACCGATATGAAATGTATCCGATCTGCCCAGCTCCATCGCCTTCATGCAGGCCTGGGCCAGATCATCGGCATAGATAAACTGGTAGCGATTCGATCCCCTGCCGACGAGCCAGACCGTCTTGTTATCATCGATGAATTCAAACAGGATGGCGAGCAGGCCGAGCCGTCCGCTATCGATTATGGTAGGGCAACGGATGATCACTACATTCAGGAGGTCCGCATACTCCTGAAGCACTTTTTCTGCCTGGAGTTTGGCAAGGCCATACGTCTCGGCTGGCGCGGGAGGTTCGTCCTCGGCAATAGCATGTCCAAGGTTGCTTGCCCATAGACAGTTTGTCGAAGTGAAAACGAGGTTTGCGACCCGGTGCCGCTTGCAGGCTTCCGCTACATTGCGCGTGGCGTCCACACTGCAGTTCCAGACTTCTTCATTGTCTATCTTGAGGCCATGCGCCAGCATGGCGGCACAGTGCTGTACCGCTGTGAATTGGTACTTGCTGAAGACTTCCTCTACAAGAGTCTTGTCTCGCAAATCTCCCTTGATGCTGACCAGGTTTTCGTGCCTGTTCTCATCCTCGACAAGGTCAAAGCTGACGCAGCGATAACCTGCCGCAAGCATCCTGCGCTTCAGTATTCCGCCAAAGAACCCTGCGCCGCCCGTGATCAATATGGTCTTCAAAACAGACATCCTCCAGCCGTCTGAAGATTCTATAGCTCCAGCACATTGTCCTCGATGGCGAGGCGGACGTTGCCGTCGGACTTTGCGAGGCGGCGGACGGCTTCGGGTTTGTCGACTTTGGCTTTGAGCATGACCAGGGCTACAGGGACGCTGCGGCCAGCGCACTTGATGGTTTCAACGGCAGTGGCGCGGTCGATCTTGCAGGCGCACATGAGGATGCGGATGCCGCGCTCCACCAGCTTGGAGTTCTGCATGTGCACGTTGACCATCAGGTTTTCGTAGACGTAGCCGAGCCGGGTCATGGCGCCGGTGGTGATCATGTTGAGGATCATCTTCTGGGCGCTGCCGGCCTTCATGCGCGTGGAGCCTGAGATAACCTCGGGGCCCACGTCGGCAATGACGACGAACTCCGCAGCGGCGGCCAGCGGGGTTCCCAGGTTGCAGGTGACGGCGGCAGTGTGGGCTCCGCGGGCACGGGCGTAAGCCACGGCGGCTACTACATAAGGTGTGCGGCCCGATGCGGAGACACCGATAACAACGTCTTTACGGGTGGGGCGGCGGCGGGCGATATCCCGCTGGCCAAGCTCTTCGGAATCCTCGTTGACCTCGACGGCCGAGGCCAGCGCCTTGGGTCCGCCGGCCATGATGTATTGCACCTGCCCGGGGGCCGTGGAGTAGGTGGGCGGACATTCCGCTGCGTCCAGCGCGGCTATACGTCCGCTGGAGCCAGCCCCGATGTAGATCAGCCGGCCGCCATCGCGCAGGCAGCGGGCAACCCTGTCTATGACCGGCGCAATCTCAGGAATTGCCTTCTTGACCGCTGCCGCGACCTTGGCATCTTCATGGTTGATGATGCGGGCGATATCGAGCGCGGACTTGGTGTCAAAGCCTTGAGAAGCTTCGTTCTGGCTCTCGGTGGTCAGTACCAGAAGCTGGGAGGCATGGTCTTTCTGCCTATCTTCCATATGGGTGGCGGCCGTAACCTGCGTCGCCGAGCCGATTAGCATCGCATCTGTTCCCATTTTTTAATTGTATCTGGAAACGGTCAACATCGGATAAAAATCGCCCTGAAAATGGCCTATTGACGGTTACTCCAGGTCCGAAGGGACCTCGAAGGTAACAAGCTCAGCCCGGAAGCCGTGGGTGCGAATTGCCCCGTATGTAATGCCGGCAACCATCCAAACGGCGCCCAGCACCAGCGCCTTGCTGCTGAGATTCGCCCAGATGAAGGCACAGATGAAGAAGCCCAGGGCAGGGACGACAAAGCCGTTGAGATTACGGGCCTTGGCCTGCCGCCAATGGTGTGCGAAAGCTGCGGCATTGACGCCCATGAAGGCAATAAATGCTCCAAAGTTGAGGCATTGGGCGCCGATTTCGTAGGCGCCTCCGCCCAGGCGGCTGGCAAAAAACTCCAGCATGCCGGCTCCGGCGAGGGCAAAGGCTCCGACGGCCAGAATATTATTGCGGGGGACACGGCGTTTGGGTTCGATAGCGCCGAAAAATGACCGGGGAAGCGCGTTGCCCCGGCCCATGCCGTAGAGCAGGCGCCCGGCGGCCAATTGCGAGCCCATTCCGGAACCCATGTTGGCGATCAATAATGTGAAATTCACGATCTGGAAGAGCACTATGCCACCGGCTTTGCCGCTGACCATAGCAAAGGCCGACTCGACATTGCCGCTGGAGAAGGGCTTCGATCCCCAGATGAGTTGCGCGGCGTAGACCTCCAGGCCGGAGAGCAGGCCGGTGATGAGACAGACCAGAACCGTAGCCAGCAGGATGTTGCGGCGAGGATTTCGGACCTCTTCAGAGAAGGTGGAGATGGCGTCGAAGCCGATGTAGGTGAGCACGGCGACCGAGGTGCCTGCAAAGATGCTGGAGAGATGGAAGCTGGCCGGATCGTAGAAGGGATGCGTAAAGAATCCGGGATCGTGGTGGATCTGCCAAACGGTGCGAATGACGCAGGCCAAAAACAGCAGGACCACGACCACCATGCCGGCACAGAGAGCCTCATTCATCTGTGCCGAAGTCTTGATGCCGCGCAGGTTCATCCATGTGAAGAAGGCCGAGAAAAAGATGATCCAGACGAAAAAGGAGAGGCCGGGGAGAATGTTCATGGCGGCCTTGGCGCAGAAGGCTGTGCAGATGAGCGGATTAATCAGGTAATCCATCACCATACCCCAGCCGACCACGTAGCCGAGGGCGGAGTGCATCTCCTGACCGACGTAGGTGTATGCTGACCCGGCGCTGGGATAGACGCGCGCCATGCGGCCGTAGCTGATGGCAGTAAAGAGCATGGCGATCATGGCGAGCAGGATGGTGGTAACCACGTGGCCATGAGCCTTGTTGCTGATGACGCCGTAGATGCCCATGGGCGCGGTCGGCTGAATGATGACCATGCCGATGATGATGAGGTTCCACAGGCCGAGCGTGCGATGCAGGCTGGCGGTATTTGGTGGTGCGTTACTCGTGGTTGCCATTGTTTCCTTGTGTTGCGCAGTTACTGTATGAAGAGTTGTTAAAGGATACAGGTAGCGCGCTTACTGGTTGGCCAGAGGCTCATAGCGCAGAATTACATAACTGTTGGTTAAAGAGCGCGCCTCTAGCAACTTCATATTTACCCGTTTCAACTGGCGGCCGAAGAGTGTTGATCCGCTCCCCAGCACCAGAGGAGCAAGCGCCAAGCGCACTTCGTCGAAGAGGCCGGCTTCAAGGAGCGTTGCACATAACTTGCCGCTGCCAAAGACAAAAATATTTCGTGCGTAGTGGCGCTTCAGCTCTCGCACTTCAGCCACGGGATTGTCTTTTACCAGCCTCGTATTTGCCCAGTCTGCGTGCTCCATGGTGCGTGAGAAGACTGTCTTTGGCAGGCCGTTCATGAATTCCGCTACCGTCCCTTTTGCTGATTGCCAGTATGCCGCCATGCCTTCATATGTGACACGCCCAAAGATCAGCATGTCCGTCGAGCGCAACTGTTCGATTGAGAAGCTCTCAAGTTCTTCGTTGAAACTGGATTGAAACCAGCCTATATCCCAACTTTTTACGCCTTCAAAGTAGCCGTCCAGCGTGATCAGGTTCCACTGAATCAGTTTGCTCATTGAGGGTTCCTCCAAGGGCTTGGCCTCGTACAGGCTTTGACTCTTACCGGCCTTGGCTGGCCGCGGCTGTAGCGGTAAGTGTAATGGTTTGCGGGGCGATGTTCCAGCCTGCGATCTGCACGACAAAAACAGCTGGTGCAGTGTCGGGCAGAAGCGCGGTCAATGTGCGCGACTCACCGGGGAGAAGCTCGATCCAGTTGTCGGACCAGATGACGGGGGCGATGAGTCCGCCGGAAGGTGTGCGGATGGCGGCGCTGATTTGGAAGGCTAACTCCACCGAGGAGCTGGAGAGATGCAGGCGCAGTTCGCGGCCGCGCGACGTATTTTCGATTTCCGCGCGGACAGTGATCCTGGCTGGCGGCAAGCTGGTCAGCGCTGATAGGTCTTCGTGGCGTGCGGCAGGCGTGTGCGTGTTGTCGGTCTTTGCCCAGTCGAAGGTGGTGAGCGTAGTGGGTACCCAATAGAAATTGTGACTCACAACGGTTCCTGAAGAGTCAGCAAGGGACAAGTCGATAAACAGGATGCGATCGGAGCTTTGATAGAGCTTCTCGGGAATCGAGAAGACGCGCTGTGCGCTGTCGGCAGCCGCATCGACAACCGCGTGGTTGCTGTAGATTTCCTTTCCCGCCAGGTTATAAACGCGGATGTCTGCGTGGAGTCCTGCGGTGGGTGCGTAGGTGCTGTTGACCACCACGACAGATAGATCGTCGTAGGAGTACTGAATGTGCAGCGGCTCGCAGGCCTTTTTGGCGGCAAAGTATCCGCCGCCAGTGTCGAGGTAATAGTCGTAGAGATGCCAGATCATGGAAGGCCAGGCGTTGTTGAGCATCCACTGAATGACGCCGGTGGAGGTGTACTTGTTTTTGCTGTAGGCCTCGAACATGGCGCGCTCGGAGTCGTACTCCATGGTTTGCGCCATGCGCTCATACTCGGTGGCGGAGTGCGGCGTGGCATAGATGGCTTCCATGGCCGCGTCGAAGACCTGGAGCGTGGAGAATTTTCCGCTGCCGTTGTGATAACTCCACACCGCGGAGGGCGGCCATGCCTCGGGGTCGGGCAGGAACTTTTGCCGGCTGGCGAGCGAGGGAATGGCAGGGCCGGGGCTGGTCTCCGTGTTGAATCCGTAGGCACCGCCGTGTTGCCGGTCCACATACCAGTAGCTGGGCGCAACGTAATCGTAGGGCCCGGTCATCTTGACGCCGCTTGCGCCGGTCACCTTGGTGGGCGCGGCGGAGGCCGAAGAGAGCACTGGGTTGGGCCAGTGTGTCTCAGACTCGATTTTCAGGTAAGCGTTCTCCACGTCAGCGGGCGGCGGACCGTCGCTGCCGTTGAGCCACACCAGCAGGCTGGGATGATGACGCAGGCGCAGCATCTGTGAACGTAGCGAGGCGGTGGCGATGGAGAGGTCTTCCGGGGTCCAGTCTTTCCATTGCTCCCAGTGATCGCAGCAGCACCAGCCCAGCATCACCAGGATGCCTTGCTGATCTGCCAGTTGAAAGAACTCATCGGTTTCCAGCTTGCCCTCCAGGCGAATGGTGTTCAAATTCAGATCGCTCACCAGACGGAACTGGTCGCGGAGGCGCTTGTCGTCGGTACGCAGCAACATATCCTGCGACCAGCCCGCGCCGCGAATCAGGATGGGCTTGCCGTTGACGCGGAAGAGGCGGCTGCCGCTGGCAGTCAGCTCCGAGGTGACCTCGCGAAATCCGAAGTCCACGCTTTGCTCGTCAGTGGTTTGGCCTTTCACGCTGAAGCTCAGGGTGAGGCGTTCCAGATGCGGCTCGCCCATCTGGCGAGGCCACCATGGTTTGGGATTGTGGATTTGGAGTTGTGGAAACTGCTCGGGAGTGAAAATGATTTCGCGATCCTCGTGCGGAGCCAACTCGACCGGCTGCTCGAAGCGCACTCCGGCTGCAGTGCCGGAAACCAGTCCTTTGACTGCGTGATCGGTGGAGTTGTGCAACTCGGCGTAGACAGTAAGGTCGGCGGAGGAGAGCGAGCTATCCAAAAAATGCGTGACGGCCAAAGGCGAACGCACCGTAACCGATCCGGTCGATTGCAGATCGACCTCGCCCGGGAGGCCCATGTCCTTGTCCGGCGGAGCGGGGTTCCAATCGACCCAGTTGATGCCCAGGTCCTTTTCAGTGGGCGCAAAGGTCTCCACGGCAAGCACATTCGTCTTGCCGGGTTTTAGAATCCCAGTCACATCAAAGTCATAGGTGCGATAGGCTCCGGCAACCTGTGACGAGTCCGCGATTTTGCGGCCGTTCAGCCAGATTTCTGCGCGATAGTTGATGCCGGTGAAGTGCAACCAGTAGTGCGTTTCTTTTTGCGAGGCGGCTGGCGCCGGGAACTCGGTGCGATACCACCAGCCGCAGCGGTAAGGGCTATCCTGCGCCATGGGCAGATTTGCAAAGATGCGGCCGATGGGATAATCCGTACCCGGAATCTGGCGCAGGTTCATGCCAAAGTAGGGATCGGGAAAGACTCCAGCGGCTACCTGCGCAGCCAGCACGGTGTTGGGGACGGTGGTCTTTAACCACGTTTCCGCGGTGAATCCCTCCACGGAAATCGTTTCGCCCGCAGCCTGGAGTTGGCAGGCCGTCTGCATCCGCCAACCTTCACGAAGCGGCGTTACGGTTCCAGCTTCAAGAGCTACTGGAAGGGCGAGCAACACCAGGAAAAGCGGCGCAAGTCTTCTTTGCATGTGCAGCGGAACTCCTTCATTCGCAAGAGAAATTTTCTCATAGATGGCAGCCGATGGTCCGCTCAAGTTCCGTTTGACACTGGAACTTTGACAGTGTTTGATGATTCCAGCGGGACGAGTGTCATCCCGGCTCCCCTCAAACACGGAGACGCGGAATGCGAGCAGGTACGGCGATGCTGGCAATAATTTTAACGTTGAACGCTTTATTATGCGGATGCGGAGGAGGAAGCTCGACTTCCACTCCTGTTATGACGGCGGCTGCACCCACTATCACTGCTACGAACGCGCAGAACGGCGCCGTGGTGGTGAGTTTGGCATCGACGACCTCTGGCGCTACCATCTACTACACCGTGGATGGATCGACGCCTACAACTGCATCGCAACTCTACCAGGCGCCGTTTCTGGTGGCTTCGAATCTGACGGTCAAGACCATTGCCGCGATCTCGGGCAACGTGGCCAGCAACGTAGTCAGCCAGAGCTTTACGCCTAACATTCCCGCTGGAACGCTGGTCTGGTCCGATGAGTTCACCAACTCCACCAGCAACAACGCGCAACCCAATCCGCTGGTTTGGACCTACGACACCGGCAACAGCGGATTCGGCAACAGCGAGTTAGAGAACTACTGCGCGTGGGGATCGACCGCTTCACCATGCAGTACGGCGACACCGAACGCCTATGTGGGCACCGACGGCTATCTGCACATCGATGCGCGGCAGCCTTCGGCCGGCGTTTATACGTCGGCGCGTTTGAAGACACAGGGCCTGTTCAGTTTTCAATATGGCCGGTTTGAGGTGCGCGCCCAGGTACCGGAGGCGCAGGGCTTTTGGCCGGCGGCCTGGCTGATGGGCAACAACATCGCAACCGTCAATTGGCCGGCCTGCGGTGAGATGGATGTGATGGAGCGTATCAACGCGGCAGCTACGCCCGACTGGAACGAAGGCTCGATTCACGGAACCGGCTTTACAGGCGGCAATCTGGGCACGGTTTTCAACTTTCCATCCGGTCAAACGGCGGCAGGCTGGCACACCTACGGAATGATCTGGAGACCGGGCAGCGTGGCGTATTACGTGGACGACTCCACGCATCCCTACGTCACCTATACGACCACGAGCATCAGCGGATTGAGCGGCGCAGTATGGCCCTTTGATGTTGGCCAAAGTAACTTCATCATCCTTAATTTGGCTGTAGGAGGCTCCTGGCCCGGAAACCCCAACGCCGGCACTCCGTTTCCTTCAGAAATGCTGGTGGACTACGTGCGGGTGTATACGAACTAGAGCTGCCGGCAGGGCTCTTGTGCATAGACAGTCAGTCACGGTCCATTTGCGATTTAATTCCCACATATGACCTTTGAAAGCCCGCCGGAGCCGTTTGCTGCAAAGTTGCTTGCGCTTAAATTGACTCTGTGGTACAACTGAATCATTCCAGTTTGCCCCCAAAGGCAAGCCTGGATTTCATGCAGAGTGGCTGAGGGACGAGCCCTGTGACGCCACGACAACCTGCCTGGGCAAACCAGGAGTATGGTGTCAACTCTCGCCCATAGTGGGGAACATGAGATTCGGGGGTCGCTTCAGCACTCTTAGTTGAGGCGTCTCGCAAGGTACTTCGAGTCACTTCACGTTCGCTCTTTTTGAGCCAGTCACGCGCTCGTATCTCTGCAGCCTCTCGCGTTGCGAGGGATGAATGACGACTGCTTATGAATTGCGCTGCCGGGAATGTGGCAAATCTTACGGGAATCAGCCGCTTTCCATCTGTGACGAGTGTTTTTCTCCGCTCGAAGTGGTCTATGACCTGGAGTATGCCCGCACCCGCTTTACTCGCGAGGCTATCCATCAGGGACCGCTGAATATGTGGCGCTATCGGGCGCTGCTGCCTGTGAGCGACAGCTACCAGCCGCAGACGGCGGTGGGGTTGACGCCGCTGATGAAAGCTCCACGGCTGGGTGCGCGTATAGGCGCAGGTAATCTCTTCATCAAGAACGACGCCGTGTGCCTGCCTACGCTCAGCTTCAAGGATCGCGTGGTGGCTGTGGCGCTGGCCAATGCGCAGGCTTTTGGATTCGACACGGTGGGCTGCTCGTCCACCGGAAACCTGGCCAACGCCGTGGCTTCGCAAGCCGCACGGCTGGGATTGAAGGCCTTCATCCTGGTGCCGGATGATCTGGAGCCGGCCAAGATACTCAATACACAGGTTTACGGCGCAACGCTGGTGCGCGTCGCGGGCAACTACGACCATGTCAATCGCCTCTCTTCGCAGATTGCCGACCGCTACAACTGGGGCTTTGTGAACGTGAACCTGCGCCCCTTTTACGCGGAAGGTTCGAAAACGGTGGGCTTTGAGATTGCCGAGCAACTGGGCTGGCGGCTGCCTGACAACATTGTTTGCCCCATGGCTGGCGGATCGCTGATTACGAAGATTCGCAAGGCTTTTAATGAGCTGATCGCGCTTGGCCTCGTTGAGGACAAGCCGGTGCGCTTCTTCGGGGCGCAGGCTACGGGTTGCTCGCCCATTGCCCGGGCGATCAAGAACGGGACTGATGTGATTGAGCCGCAACGGCCTCACACCATCGCGCGTTCGCTGGCTATCGGCAACCCTGCAGACGGCATGTATGCCGCACGCGCCATTCGAGCCACGGGCGGCTGGGCCGAGGATGTGTCGGACGTGGAGATTGTTTCAGCCATGCAGGAACTGGCGGAGACCGAGGGCGTCTTTACCGAGACAGCAGGCGGCGTGACCACCGCAGTGACCGCGCGGCTCTATGCTCACGGGCGTATCAAACCCGGCGAACTGACTGTCACCTGCATTACCGGCAACGGCCTGAAGACCACCGATTGCCTGAACGGAGCGTACGAGCAGAGCAAGGCTATCCGCCCTCGGCTCAGCGACTTTGAAGCTTTTGTGGACGAACACAACGAATACAACCCAACGCTGAGTCAGGACCTGGTCCTGGCGGGAGATACCGATGGCCGTTAGAGTCCTTTTGCCCAATGCCTTTCAGAAGCACACCAACAATACACGCGAGATAGCCAGCGCCGCGGCCAATTTGCCAGAGCTGATTACGGAGATTGAGGGCCTTTTTCCGGCCTTGCGAAAGCACTTGCGCGGCGAGGATGGGAAGATTCGCAGATTCATTAACTTCTATGTAAATGAGGAAGATATACGCTTTCTCGGAAACGAGAATTACCGTTTTCAGGAGGGCGACGAGGTGCTGGTGATTCCGTCCATTGCCGGCGGGTGAGCTGACCTTGTGAGGCTGGGGTATCGCACGATATGCTTTCGAAATGGGAGCTACGTTCAATAATTGGTTGACAGCGTTGACTCCCAAAGATTCGTTGGAAAGCTGCTAACCTCATGATTTTTCGTGCGATCCGGCGCGGTGTGGCGCTGGTATTTGCTTTATTTCTTAGCATTATTCGTTATTGGCTGCTTCGTTTGCGTGGTCCTATTACCATGGAACGCCGCGCGATGTGGGGCCAGCAAACCGCCCGCTTAATTCTAGCCTGTGTTGGCATTCGCTGCCGCGTTGAAGGCACTCCACCCACACATGGGCTGGTGGTCGCTAACCACCTTAGTATCATCGATGTACTCATCCTTTCAGCGGACATGCCCTGCTTCTTTGTAGCCAAAATTGAGGTTGGCGGGTTGTCTTTCTTCGGCAAGGCGGCACGCTCCAGCGGAACGATCTTCCTGGACCGCTCCAGCCTGGAGAGCGCGATGAGCGTAGCCGATCAGATGAAGGAGCGGTTCAAGTTGCAGATTCCAGTGCTGTTATTCCCAGAGGGCACGAGCACCGACGGCCTCCAGTTGCTGCCATTTCACCCCCGGCTCATCGATCCGGCCACCTCGACCGGAACGCAGATTACCACGGCCACCGTCCACTATGTACTGGAGGATGGCACACCGGAGAAGGAGCTGTGCTGGTATGGCGACGAACCGTTTGGGACGCATCTGCTTAAGGTGATTGGAGTTGCGGGGTTCACTGCCATTGTGCGCTTTGGGGAGCCGCGCCTCTACACCGACCGTCGTGCCGCCGCCGATGGGACGCGCGCCGAGATTGCGGCCACGCGCGAGCTGATGAAAAAGACAGGGACTAGGGACTAGGGACTAGAGAATAGAGAGCAAAGATCAGACGCGAAAATGCGCAACAACAACCTCTACTTCGAAGTAGAGGTTTTTTGCGCAAAATGGGGCGATTTGGGAAGCGGGGAAAACAGGGGTCAAGGGATCAGGCGTGAAAAGTGGTGAGCTGCAGGTTATCGGTTTTTAGAAAACGTGACGGTCTAGCTCATCGGTTTATCTCCAAATGTGAAGTTATACATACTGATTTGTGCTGTTTTCCGCAGAAATACGTGCGCATATAAGCGCATGTATTTCTGTTATGCGGGCCTATTTTCTCTATATTTTCGCCAATTTTCGGCTCTATCGGTCTATCTTCTATTTTATGAATAGGTTATGGCAAATCATATGACCAAAATAGCAGATTATTACGTGGACTTGACCTAGTCATGACCTAGGTCAAGTTGAGGGGACTGGCCGAGACAGGGGTCAGGGAACAGGGATCAAAGCTGGGCCATCTTCCAGACTGGCGGATCATAAAGTTTTGCGGTCTCCCATGTCTGAAAATCCAGAGATGGGCACCCGCCCGCTCATCGCGATAAAGCGATGAACGGGGCACAGCTTCCCATTGCTCATGGTGATACTTCGTGGCAGATGAACGGGCCACCTGCCCTTCGGCCACCAGCGTTGGGTCAGACACCTTCCAGCGCAGGCATGAATTGGGTTCGCGCGTTTCTTACATTTCCCTTATGGATGATGAGATATTCCCTTATAGGTGTTGTGTAACTCTAGAACAGATACGCCACAGGTGAAAGTCTCGGACCGGCATCGCGATGAATTTATACAACGCAACCCAATACGTCTTGTTCGTGGTCATCGTCACCGTTTGCGTGAGGCCTTTGGGCGGCTATATGCACCGGGTCTTTGCAGGGCGAAGTACTGTGCTGGATCGATTATGTGTTCCAGTGGAGCGATGGATCTATCGACTTGCGGGAGTTGACCCGTCGGTTGAAATGGATGCCGGACAATACTTGATTTGCTTTATTGTATTCAGTCTGATCTGCACACTCTTCCTTTACGCCATTCTTCGGTTGCAACACTTCCTTCCCTGGTTTATCCCGCAGTATCAAACGACACCGCTCTCTCCTGACCTATCGATCAATACAGCAATCAGTTTCGCAACCACCACCACATGGCAGGCTTATGCGGGCGAGAACACCATGAGCAATTTCAGCCAGATGGTGGGTCTCTGCACGCAGAATTTTCTGGCGGGGGCCGCGGGGCTGGCCGTGGGCATTGCCTTTATTCGTGGGCTGGCGCGGGAAACCTGCGCAACTCTGGGAAACTTCTGGGTCGATGTGACACGCAGTCTTCTTTGGATTCTGTTGCCGGGTGCACTGCTTGGATCGTTGCTGCTCGTCTGGCAGGGAGTTCCTATGAACTTCCACCACTATGCGGTTGCCTCTACGCTGGAAGGAAAATCGCAGGTCATCCCGCAAGGGCCGGTCGCCGCACTGGAGATCATCAAGAACCTGGGCACAAATGGCGGAGGATATTTTAATGCCAATGGCGCTCACCCGTATGAAAATCCCACGCCGCTCACGAATTTTCTGGAATTGTTATCGATCATTCTGCTGCCCGCGGCCTTGACCAATACCTTCGGACGCATGGTGCAGCGTTTGCGCCAGGGATGGGTTCTTTATTGGGTGATGCTGTTGCTTTTTACCGTCGGCCTGGTTGTTTTGCATGGCAGCGAGCGGCACACCAATCCACTGATTCATAGCGCTGAAGCCCGACCGGGTCAGCTTCAGTCCGGCGGGAACATGGAAGGGAAGGAAGTGCGGTTCGGTATCGCGGGGTCGGTACTTGGCGGCGTGGTCACCTCCAACACAGCCACGGGATCGACGAATGCGTCTGATGACAGCTTTACCTCGCTCGGCGGCATGGTTCTGCTCGTCAATCTACTGCTGGGAGAAGTGATTTTCGGCGGTCTGGGCACGGGGATATTCAGCATGATTATGACGGCTGCAATTGCCGTCTTTCTGGCCGGGTTGATGATTGGACGCACGCCGGAATATCTCGGCAAACAGATAGGGCCGCGCGAAAACAAGATGATCGTACTGTACGCGCTAACCGGCCCGGTAACAATTCTGATATTGACCGCGATTGGCCTCTCGACGAAAGCCGGAATCGCCGGACTCACGACGAACAGCGGACCGCATGGACTCACGGAGATACTCTTCGGCTTCGCATCCTCTTTTGCGAACAATGGGCAGGCCTTCGCGGGACTCAATGCCAACAGCCCCTTCTACAACATGATGACGGCAATCGCCATGATGGCAGGACGATTTGGCCTGGCTGTTCCAGCGCTGATGTTTGCCGGATTGATGGCACAGCAGAAGGAAAGACCTCGAACCATTGGAACCCTGCGAACCGATACCTTTACATTCGGCGCATTGCTAACGGGATTCCTAATCCTGGTGACGGCATTGAGTTATCTTCCGGTGTTGACGCTGGGTCCTGTATTAGAGCGTTTGCTTTTCAAGATTTAGCCATTTTCCGGGTTTCACCCTGGGCTATTTTCTCACTGCCCCTCCGGGGCTGAAGCCCGCGTTGATTATGTAGGCTTTTGCGGGGGTTGAAACCCCCGCCTCCCTCCGTCTTTGTATCTATTGCGGCACGGATAAAACCGTGCCCTTTCAAAGCAACGAAAAGCAACCGCAGTTCCTTCGACTCCGCTATGCTGCGCTCAGGATGACAAGTCTGATTGAGATTCGTGTTATCCCACCCTAGCCGCAAAAACAAGGACGCGGCGAGGATGGGGCACCCGGATGTTTTGGTTAAGCAGGATTTGAACGCGGCTTCGCCGCGTGGATTGGTTTCTGAAAACGGGTGGGTTACGGTCTTTCCCAGGGTTTCACCCTGGGCTATTTTCATGACGCCCCTCCGGGGCGGGAATCTTCGTTTGGCTGGCATTCCCAGCATTCCGCTTCGCTCCATGCTGGGCTAATAACCTCCACTCCCTACGGGTGGGATTGCGGCGTTCTGCAACGATGACAAAAAGCAAATGCAATTGCGCTACTCGTTGTCGGCGAGGAGGAGGCGGAGGTCGCGGAGGTTTTGGCCGGTGGGTCCGGTGACGACGGAGTCGCCGAGAGCGGTGAACATGGGGCAGGCGTCGAAGTTTGCCAGGGATGACTTGAGGTGGAATCCGAAGTTGTGAGCGCGGGTGACGGTGGTGGGGTCGGCTACGGCTCCTGCTGAGTGGGTGTTGCCGTCGATGCCGACAGAGCCGGCGCTGAAGACGGTGAGTCGCTGGCTGGCATACTGCTCGAGGTC
>Ga0187875_10001830_pt1 | contig 16078 bp, 12 predicted proteins | sample June2016WEW_17_1_2_FD_132978 | JGI IMG/M metagenome (GOLD analysis project Ga0187875, IMG submission 132978) | Peatland microbial communities from SPRUCE experiment site at the Marcell Experimental Forest, Minnesota, USA - June2016WEW_17_10 | ecosystem: Environmental > Terrestrial > Soil >... | reverse complement strand
GTGGTGGAATCGAGGAATTGCATGTCTTCCAAGCCGCCATTGATCTGGAAGCTGGTTACGTCGGTCGCCCGCCAGTTCACCCGTGCCTGATATTGTTCAAAGACCGAATCAACGCCTGCGCTCACGTTGTTATAGCCGCCGCCAACGCCGAGGCCGGCGTCCAGCCGGGGCCAGAACTGGTAATTCAACCAATCGAGTGTCGACCACTCGCGCGTGTTGGTCAGTTTGTCGGAGTACGTCAAGTTTTGGCTGGCGCTCAGATCCATTGACATGACCGTGTTGAACCGATAGGAGGCCGTCAGCCCGGTCACATACGTCTGCTGCAAGGTTTGTGCGCCGGTCTCGATCAACGGCGTGTCCGATCGAGTGTATGTCTGGCTGAATCCGAGACGCCAGTCGCCGTAGGACGCTCCCCCGTTCAATGCGACCGCGTGGTCAAGGGTGTCATGAAACTGGTTGTTGGAATAGAATGTCCAAGTCGGCGTGTAATCCAAGGTCCAGTTTTTTCCGAGAACCACCAGCAATCCCGGGGAAACGTTCTGGGTGAGCGTACTTTGAGGCACACCAGGCGCGGATTGGATTCCCGTCCCATAGAGCAACTGGTAAAAAAAATGTGGGTGCAAAGTCAACGGGCCTACTTGAAACGGTTGTTGTTGAAGAGCGCTGCCGGGAACCGCGCTACCGAAGTCGATGTACCCCGCACTGTTGGTATCGACCTCTTCAACCGCCGGCGGTGTCGTTGATATCGCCGGGAGCGGGGCCAACACCTGTTGTCCTTGCGTGCCACCAACGAGGGCCAGTTGGCAATACAGCGCTCCTCCGAACCACACTCTGATAATCCATCTCTTGCCAACCAAGCGAATCCGTTCTGATCGTATTCCCGTCATCGATTCCATCACTTTATTTCAATGGTGAACATGTTGATGTTGAACTGGTTGCGACAGAGGGTGGACCGGCCACAGCACGGGGCTGCCGACATGCCATCTCCGCAGCGATTCTTCCAGGGCCTCGTGCACTGACCGCATCCGCACCCCGGTGGCCTGGACTTTCGAGACATCCAGGATGCAATTGGAGCGAGGTGCTGTGGCGCCGTCGCGATAGAATTCCTCGTCATCCTTCCAAAACTCGAACGTTCGGCCGGGTTTCAAGACCCGCTCAATCAAGGCAACCACTTGTCGCGTCGTGACCGCGCCGGGGTTGGTCACGTTGTAGATGCCAAACGGCGCTCTCCGCTCCCAGAGATTCAAACAGGTTTGCGCAAAATCGTCCAGATGCGAAAGCGAGTTCACGCTGTCGTAGACCTTGGGATAGTACTGGATCTTCGACAGAAAGTTCCGCGGCTGATCGTCCTCGCTGAACAGGATGCGGCAGCGCCAGACATAACAATCCCTCACCGTCCGCAATGCTTCTTCCGCCAGGGCGACGGTCCCGCTGTAGAAGCTGCAGGGTGGTTTCAAGAACGAGCAGTTCGGTTCATCCAACTCTGTAAACCCGGAGAACCTCTCGGGGTGCTGTTCGAACAGCCACCTGATTTCCGGCCGGCTGAGATCATTCTCGATGCGTATCCTACCGTTGTCGAGCACCTTGGCCCCATTGTAAATCGATCCCGAGGACACGTGTCCCCACGGCGTGTTCGTCACCAGACAGACACGCGCAATGGTTTGGGGAAGCAGCGTGTTGGCCGCCAACGTCTCCGCCCGCGCTGATTCGCACCCGTCCACGTTCGGTTTGCCGGTGTATCCCGCCGCGTTAATGATAAAGCTCGGCCTCATCTGGTGTACGTAATCGAACAGGATGTCGAACTGCGTGTAATCGATCGCCATCCGCGTGAGCGGGACGAACGGATAGCGCCGTCGTCGCAGCTCTGCCGCAAACGCCTGCCCGATATAACCTCTCGCTCCCAGTAGCAGTATCATGACCCGGTACACCGCCCGTTTACCAGCTCGCTCGTATCAGCGGTGGAATCTTCCGCTGTCTCCGCTTCAACGAACGCCAGCACGTTCTGCTCGCCACGCATCAGCGCATACTGGTCCGACATGAACCAGCGCAACAGCAATTTGCTTGCGGGGTTTAACCATAGGGCCGTTGGTTTGGTCACCACACGGCAGCCGCGCCGTATCAGGAAATCGTCAACGCCGCGAGCCTTGGCTGTCTTTGGCATTCCTGCATACACCTGGGCAATGCCGCCATCCTGGCTGGCTCTCTGCCTCACCATGTGCAGCAGGAGGCTCGCGACGTGGTCTCGCAACGCTTGTTCCCTCCCAAAGAAGGTCGAGTAAATCAATGTGTCCTCAATCGCATGCGCGATGCTGACGGCACACAAATCAGTGCCGCGCCAAGCCCCTAGGATCAGCGAAGGCTTGTACTCAAACACCGTGTCGGCCCACCGGTCAAAGTTGCTTTTCTTAATCCGTTCCGCCAGAAAACGGTACTGGGTTCTCGCGTGGAACGCCGTGTACACCGGGTGGGCCTGCTCTTTGAACATAGCGCGGTCGGTAAGTTCGCTGACGGTGAACCGCTCTTCTGCCCACCGCACTTGTCTGCGCTGCTTGGACCGAAGCACGTTCAGGAAATAATCTCCCCTGTCGGTAAATATCAGGAAACTCATCGTCGAGTTGGCCTGCTGGCCACACGGGACGACGTGCTGCGCACCCCCCCAACCATGCGGATGACGGAATGCCCCGAGAAGAGGCCGGGAACTCACGGAACGAGAGCAGGGGACGGTAGAAACACGGACGCACCTGCCGCCACCAGTGTCCGTCCACGCACACGACCTTCTGGCCAATCGCGCGCTGATAGCCGGCAAACTCATCCACCGACAGCCTGTGGATACGACACGGTCGTCCTTCGTCCGGTAATCTCCGTTGAGGAAGATCGCCTGGCGCGACGGCAACCTCATCGTACTGGCAACGATACCGGCCGTCCACCTGCTGGTATGGAAACACCGGTGCCGAAGCGTCGAGTGTCGCGAAGGTCGCTGGTTCCGCGCCGTCTTTGTCCACCCTCTTCAACCACGTCTGCTTCCAGCACAGGACACACGCCTTCCGGCAAGCATCATGTCCCGATCCGTCGCATCGCACGTCGCGCAAGAGGACAACATCATGGATGTGAGGCGCGCCGCCGAAAGCAATTTCGTAAGTTCCCGAGATTCGTTTGCTGACCACGAAACGTTGACCACAATACTTCAACATCTCCGGCATGAACGCGAGGCCTTCGCACATGCCGTTCTCGTCCAGCGTTGCGTGAATCTCCGACCATGGTCGTGCTTCGACGATATCACCCGGAACCAATTGATTGGATGGACTGCTCATACCCTACACCCCAAATGACTGATTGTTCGTTGTAACAGCGGTCGAGTCTGACCCAGAAAGCGCGCTTCGACCGTCATGGCTGGTCGAAATTCTCACGGGATCGGTTTCGTCATCCAAAGTCAGGCGCACCGGGCGACTGGCTCCACGTATTCGAATCCGAATCTTCTTCAGCATGCCGGCGGCGATCATCGGGCTGGTGTCGATCAGAAGCTTCAACGCCAGTACAAACCGCCGGGCTTTCAGTGCGCGTTTGAACCAACACCATGCCATTCCGCCAATGCACGCGTACCGGTCGAACCGGCGGCCCCGACCGCCCGGGTATTGTCCCTTCCGCTCCGCTTCGAGCAACGGGTAAACGCCTTTGACCATCGCCACCGTATTGTGGATGGAGTTGGTTGTGTGGGACCGATAGGCCATGACTGTCGGGCAACGAACCACCACGCAAGGCCCGTAGACCCCGAGGCGGAGCATCAGGTCCAAGATGTCCATGTGGAATGTCCTGGGTGTGCTGACGCGCATTCCGCCAGCTTGCTGCAGAACGGACTTCTTGATCACCACGTTGCTGCCGTACAAACCAACGGCCACGTCTTTCGACAGATAGTCGCGGTAGTTCAGCACCTCAATATCAAGGTCGCCGCCGCGTTCGGGTTGTACAGTGTGCCCATTCTGAAAATACGTCACCGATCCAATGATCAGCGCCGGCGAATCGAGCGCGCGGATGATCCGGTCGTACGTTGCCAGTCCGCAGGGCAGCAGCAGGTCATCGCTATCCAGAAGCGCAATATACTCTCCGTTCGCCATGGTGGCTCCGAAGTCGCGGGCCACTTCCGGTCCCTGATTCTCCTGGCGAACGGCTTTGATATTTGTTCCGTACGATCGCAGCACGTCGGGCGTGCCATCGGTCGATCCGTCGTCCACCACGATAATTTCGTAATCGGTAAGCGTCTGCGCCAACACGGAATCGATGGTCGGGCCAACCATCTTTTCGCGGTTATAGGTGGGAACGACCACGCTGAATCGGGGCTTCATTGCCTTCTCCAACCTCCGCTCGCCTGTCGTGTCCGCACTTGTTGTGCTGCTCATAGTCCGTACCCTCTTGACACGCACAGCGGGCGACTAGCCCCGTGCACCCGCACCCAGAGTTTCTTTATCGCCCTGGCCGCGATCCTTGAGCTGGAATTGAGCACGCAATTGGCGCTCTCATGTGGCAATTGCATTCACCCAACGCTTGGCCAATGGCGATCTCACTTTTATGCGCTGGGCCATGGTGGTAGTGTTGGATTCGTGCTTTGTCATTTTGCAATTGTGTTCGCTCAGCACTCGGACAACGGTGATCTCACTCCTGTGGGATGGGCCGTGGCGGTCGTGTATGTGCTGGGTGCTCTGTGTTGCGCGCGGGCGGGCAGGGTGACCCAGCAAAACGGACGACGTTGCTCTGGCAAACAACAGCCCTGGTGGCTTCTGGCCGCCGTTCTGTTGTTTCTAGGCATCAACAAGCTGCTCAATCTACAGACCACGTTGATCAATCTGGGCCGCGCAGCCGCTCGGACGGAGGGCTGGTACCAATACCGGCGGGTAGCGCAAGCGGTTTTCGCCGTGCTATTCACGCTGGCTCTCTTGGCAGTGTTCGCGGCTCTTCTTAAGAAATGGAGGTGGTTTGTCAAAGAGCGGCCATTAGTGCAAACCGGAGTGCTTCTGCTCTTGCTGTTCGTTGTCATTCGTGCTTTCGCCCTTAACCATGTCGAAGAGCTGCTCCACCTGAACCTCCACGACGATAATTGGGGCTGGACCCTTGAATTGCTGGCAACCGGATGTCTTGCGTGGTCTGCCACACAGGTCAAAATCCGGTAACAGGCCAGCTTGTCTGGCCGGACAGATCTCAACCCCAAGCGCACTCACAGTCTCGCCCCTCCAAGGGGAACAAGATCTCAAATTCGTTCCACACTGTTTAGGCGAGGGTCGTTCAACAGTTCGCACAGCTTTCATTCGCATTACCGCCTGCGCGTGTTAAGCATTGGCATTTTCTGAGTCAGCCTAGTGCGTAGCCTTTTGAAGGAAGACGAGGGGTTGGTAAGACAGGATAAAGCCCTATTTCCAAGTCTGTACGCGCCTTCGCACAGCGTTTCAGAAAAGGTCTCGCTGTCTTTGGCCTTTGTTTCGATAACATTCAGGAAGCCGAAGTAGGGGCAGCAGCACCGCGTGAAGGGACACGGCCTGGGCTCAAGGTCAGGGCGAAGTGTGCCGCTGAATAGGTCGCCGTATGGCCTTTTTGAACGATTGCATCGATAAAAGCGCCCATTGGAATGCAGGCTGAACGATTTGACACCCGCCGTACACAGGCGACTGCGAAATGCGTTTGAGTCATCCAGCACGGCCATGTCATCACAGTCAATACCCAGAGATGTAATAGTACTCCTTTCGGTCTCTGAATAGGATTCGGGATAGTGGAGGCCCCCGTACAGTCCTTGGAAGGGTACAACTTCCATTTTCGAGACCCCAGCATTCCTAAGAAACGCGAAGTCCTGCGAGATGCGAGAGAGTAGCGATGGATAAGCAACGTAATCTGATATAACATTGAATTGTCTTGACTGAAGATACAGTATTCGATCACAATAGTTTTTGACATTATTGGCGCGTTTCTCGCGTTCTAATATGTGTAGGCTAGCGGTGATAAAGTGCACTTTCGCTGGATCTACCTTATCTGCAAAGTCATAAACATTTGTGGTTGAAAGGTTGGTTTGCATCGAAATATAGTGATGCTTGGTCAAAGCTTTACACAAGGCCACGAACCGTGGATACAAAAACGGTTCGCCACCAGCGATGTTTATTATCAGCGTTTTGCCTATTCTGTCAAAGCAGTCGGCCACAAACGAGGGTGGTGGTGGTTTTTCGTCGTGGGCGACATTTACCACACCACAGTATGTGCACTTATAGTTGCAGACATTGTTTATATGCCAGTCTATGTACATGCAGCGTTCGTACTCATGTAAATGAGGAAAGAACTTGGAACGCTTCGCTTGTTTGAAGGATGTTAGCAAAGCCCTTGTGTTGGTTGGGGGTGAAACGCCTAATTCATGTTTCGTCGCCGGCTTTTGATGTGTGAGCACTGGTATTCAGGGCCAGGAATGTGGGGACTCTTTCCTTAAACCCCATGAATTTTGAGTTCGCGGACGAACCCTCAGGAGGCCGGCCTAGGCGGCCATTGCCGTCGCAGGCGGCAGCACCGTAATCACCGAAGCACTTAAATTTGGCTCCAGGACTGCCCTTTCTCCGGATCCACGACTACACATGACGAGACGCCTGAAATAATTGTGGTCAAGTTGAAGGCCGTTCCACCCGCGTGGCTGCTTAAGGAGTTACCCGAAATGCGACAGCACGCTCCTAACCAGCTCTTTCATAAGTGAATGATGCCTATTCCGGCAACGCCTTACAGCCTCTCTGCCACTCTCGCAGCGCAGAAAACAGCGTCAGCGCCACAGTACGTGCCGGAGCATAAATGTATGTGAAGACAGACCCCGCCAACAGACCAGTCGGAGCACAAATCGCCAACTGCATCAGCGGAGAGGAGTTCACAACCAACCTGCGCGACAGGTAGGTCGCGCCGCAGACGACTGCCCAGACAGGCACATAACGCAAAAATCCGGTCCACTGATCAGCCATGGTCACGGGGCCATGCCGCCCCGCCATATAGAAAAGGATTGGCATCTGAACTACAAGACCTGCCATGGAAAATGCGATCGCCACACCGACGGGGCCAAAGGGCAAGCCGATCAGGTAGGAGACGATTGCAAGACCCGAAGTCATCAGCAACGCAACCATTGATTCCCTGCCGCGGCCCTGGCTGGCAAACAGCCACGTGGAAACAGTGGTCAGCACATAGCACAGTGATGCAATGGTGAACGCTGCAAAAATGACAGCCGCTTTCTCCCATTTGGGCCCCAGCACCACGAGCGTCAGCGGATGGGCCAGCGCGAGGAACAGGCTCGTAAGAAGGGCGCCTACTAGCGCGATCACCTCGTACACATGTAGAAACGTGCGCCGGTAGCGCTCTGGTTGAGATTGCAGACGCGAAAGCATCGGCATGACAACGCTCTCAATCGGGAACATCAATAGCAGGATGGGTCTCATGAGCAAAGCCCCCGCCCTTGAATAGAAACCCACTGAATCGGCGCCCCAAAATCGCCCGATTAGAAGGCCATCCGTCCCGCGCGCAATAGACCATACAAACTCACCAGCTGCAAGGTTGACTCCAAAACTCAGCAAGGGCCGTGTCCCGCTGTGACGCTTCGGAAATTGAGGACGCCAGCGAGAAACCCACCATGTCATCAGAAAGGTCACAATCACGGTCGATACCTGCATTCCAACCAGGGACCAATAGCCACACTCGCGCCATGCCATGCCGATGCCGACCGCAACGCCGGCTACCATGGACCCAACTTGGATCAGTGCGATCACCTTGAAGCGCATCTGCCGGGTCAGCAGCGCCATGTGCTGGACGGTCGCTCCGCTTAACAAGAAAGTGATGGAGAATGCGATGGTAACAGCAACAAGCCGGGGTTCCCGGTAGAACCAGGCGATGGCAGGCGCAGAGATCGCCACGATCATGCTGACCAGACCGCTCACGCCGACGTTGATCCAAAAAAGGTTGGAAACCTGAGTGTGAGTGATTCCCTCGCCCTGTATAGTAGCTGTGGAAAGGCCCACCTCTTTGAAGATTCGGAAAAAACTCATCACAGTTGTTACCATAAAGACCAGGCCAAAGTCTCGCGGGGTGAGCAGGCGCGCCAAGACCATCGTGGAGCCCAGGTTCAGCGCAAACTGAATCCCCGCCGACACCATCGTGACAAACCCGCTCGAGATTGTATGCTCTTTAAGGTTTGTCAGCAGATGGTCAGTTCTAAAATGTTGCTCGTTGAGGTCACTTCCATTGTCGGAATTACCTCGGGCGGGCGTTTCCACCGGAACTGAACCGCCGCGTATAATCTGACCTCTAGCTATGCTTGAATTGTCGTTGATCATCTGAACCTGCTCAATGATTCCTACTATCACCCGAGCGCCGCAAGACCTGTACCGCGCTTCCCTGACCAGTCACGAATCATCGTAAGCATTAACGCAACTTCACAATGGCTTGAACAGCTTGCAGCCCTGCCTGGCACAACGACGCTCACTTACGCTTCTGGATTGGCAAATGGTTGGAAAGATTGTGGCTTTCCAAGTAAAACAATGCTTTGTCACAAGCCCTTATAAAGGAATCCTTGAGTTCAGGCACTGAGAATTGGGCTCGCTTGGCGAGACCATAGCCAAAAACTCCTTGGAGCCATGCGTACTTCCAACGCAACCGGGGAACCCCCAATTGGCCTCCAAGAGCCGCAGCCAGTTGTTCCGCCTGCTCAACTATATCGGGGCGTTCTGGGTAGAAGAAAATCAGCCATGTTTTCAGATAGTTCAGACACGCGGTTCGGACCCTCTCACTGTCCTCGGCCGACCGAAAATAGCCGATCTGCAACTTCATCGACTCGAATTGCGCTTCCATTTTCCTTTTCGACTGACCAATGTAGCTCAGGCGGCTAGAACCTGATGAGCGATAGAACGTTTTGGATTCGGGGACGAATCGGGTTCCATCGCTCGCCAATATAACACGGCAGAAATACTCTCCGTCGTCATCCGTCACTAAGCCGTTATTCCAAGGCCCGACCGCTTCAGTCAGTTCGCGGCTGACGAGCCACGTTGAGGTGGGCATAAATAGGCTGTGTCTCATCTTCCGAAGGAGCCACTCGACGGGTGACAGATCACCCCAGAGCAGCGTCGGAGAAAACCTGGCCTTGCGATAACGGTACATAAAGCGGCCCCAAGCTGACGAGAGGAGCACCCGGTTGCTTGAACAATGATCCAATGCTTGCATCTGCATCGCGATCTTGTCGGGTGCCAACAGATCATCAGCATCGAGCCACTGGATGTAATTTCCCTGACACAGCGAGTAGGCGAGATTACGTGCTGCGGCAGCCCCTTTGTTGGATTGTGTCACAACGGTGACATCGCCAGAGGCACACCTGCGTGCAATGGAGAGTGTTCGATCCTTCGAACCATCGTCCACAACGACAACTTCCTTAAAGGGCCAAGTTTGCGTCAGTGCTGACCCGACAGCGTCGGCAATGGTTGCCCCGGCGTTATAAGCTGGTATCAGAATAGACACAAGTGCTTGCATGTGCGGAACGGCTCAGCCCAAACCTCCAGCGATTTCCACCGGCTCCCCTTTGTCCGGCAATAGCCTCGTTGTCAGCCACCTTGATGATTAGGGGTTAGCGGGACTCTGAGGTGAGCCGTTGCCATCTGATTTGCAGCGGCTCAGATTCAACTGTTGAAAAATCTCGTCACTAATTCGGGAAGTCAGAAGGATCGTACGATAAGAGATTGGCAAGGGAGAATTCTGGGTTATCGACCGATAAAACGCTTCAATAAGATTCTTCATGCCGGCTTTCATGTGAAAATCGCGCTGGTAGAAGAGCCTGAGATTCTCAGCGAGATTACTCATGCATTGACCTGCAAGATTCACGGGCGGTACGAACTTTTCGATGTAGCTTTTGTAACGGTGGCCACGGAGTTTGATAACCGAATGTTCGTCGTCATCAAGCACGAGGCCATTCGTTGGACCATAGATTCGAAACTGGTGGAGAGACGGTCGCATCTGAGACGAGAACGTGAAGTAGGCGGTGGTGCGCCCCTTATCGGCCACAATGACGCGGAGTTCGTCAATGATCTCTTCTTCTCCCAACCCATGGAGTAGCGGACTGGCAAAGCCGTGAGCAATGACCAAAGGAGTCTCCTCCTGAAGGTATTCGGCAATTCGAACAATCCCGTGGCTGATGATATTATGCAACAGTTTTCCAGGCAGGCGTCGCACCCAATGCTCTTTGTCGCCCAGCAGAGCCATTACGTAGCTCCCCCTTAATTCGTAGCAGTAATAGCTCTCCATGTGTACAGGATCTCCGCCCAAATAACCTTGCCTGACGAGCGCGCGGAATCGCCTCGCCGCTTGAGTGAATTGAACATCGTTGCCGACGGTCACCTTCACGTTCTGCCGTTCCGCCAGCCGAATGAGTTCCAACGTCTGGGAGGTGTCCACGGTAAATGGTTTTTCGACATAAATGTGGCAGCCTCGTTCGAGGCAGAGCCGGCCAAGTTCAAAATGACTTTGAGGCGGCGTCGTAATATGCACCACATCCGGCCGTGCCTTGTCCAAGAGATCCCGCATGTCGCTGAAGAATCTTTTGATCGAGAATCTCTCAGAGAGCTGCTTCGCCATCAGTTCCTCTCGGTCGCAGACACCAACGATTTCGCAATCTTTGATTCGCCGAATTTGCTCGGCGTGTGAATCGGCGATTTTACCGCAGCCGACAATGGACACCCTAAGCATCGGAACCTCTCTGCCGGCAGCTTTCGAAATAACGCTTCAGCCCCTCACTGGTAGGAACTTTCTGCTCCCATCCAAGTTGTTGCTTGAGTTTCTTGTTTGTATACGTGCTTCCTTTCCAATACGCGTGCCACATCCGGCGGTTAAATGCCGGTGGCAACTGGCCCTCTGACCATCGCGAATACTTCTCCCAAAGATAGCAGCAGGCAAAGCTGGCGATGTGGGGCAGATAGATTGACTTCAACGGCTTCACATTTCTTTTGTATAGGCGCAGGAATTCCCTGCTGGAAGGAAGATCATCGTCCACAATATTAAAAACCTCGCCATCCACTCCTCGTGTTAGCCCGGCCAAGACAACCGCCTCTGCGCAGTTTTCAACATAGGTAAAAGGGATTTTGTTTGAACCGCCCAAGTGCAGGAAAATCCCAAATGTGCCGGTGCCTACTCGCCCCGTTATTGCCGCCTTGCCCGGACCATAGGCCACGCCAGCCCGTACCAAAACGTAGGGGATGCCATGCCTTCTCCCGAGATCGATGACGATCTCATCCTGCTTCACCTTGGCATAGCAGTATGCCTCGCCTCGCAACTCGGGCCTGTCTTCGACCGGGCAAGACTCATCCAGCAGCCTGCCCTGAGCCTTGCCCCGATTGGAATACACGCTGAACGAACTCACGTTGACAAATCTCTTGAGGCATCGATAGCGGACGCTCGCTTCCAGTAAATTCCGAGTCGTGACCACGGAGTTCATAAACGCGTCCGGAAACGATTTCTCACCGGTCCCTGCTGCCAGGTGGTACACAACTCGAGCGCCGTCTGCCGCCTTCTGGCAATCCTCCTGCGACAGCAAATTCCCCTCCACCACTTCCACTTGGCGACCATTGCGAAGGCTTCCCACCGTGCGCTCCAGTTTGTCGAGTCCGATCCTTCCCCTTACCAGGCAACGCACATTTGTAAATCCCCGTTCCAGCAGGCAGGCCACAACCCGGGTTCCGATGAATCCGGCTGCCCCTGTCACCAGAACGGTTTCGTCTGATCTGATCAGCCAGCCGTTGTTCCCCATATCAATCAATGCGTTCCGGTGTGATTAAAAATGGCGGTTACTGTAGCGGCGGTCTATGACCGCCTTTCTTGGTTGCCGGGCGGCCCGTGCAGCCGAACGACGCGGTTCACGCTTGACACAAATTTGTACTCCAGCTAGTGTTAAAACTTGTTTTAAGAGCCGACTTCGTGTTTCATTTATGAACCAGGCCAGTTTATTCGACAGGTCTGAGCGGTACTTCGTGTCAACCCATGACGTTAAGCTCTCTCGGACGTGGGCTGGTGTCATATTCGCCGTCGCGCTACTGGTACGGCTGGCTGCCTTGGGATTGACCTTTCGGGGCAACGAGAGCGTTCGATATTACGACGATGCCGGAATTGCTCTGAACATCATCTCTGGGAAGGGCTTCTCTATTTCTTATGAATTCAGGAATTGGCTCTTCTACACGATGCATCTTAAGAAGACAACGATTCCGGACCTGATTACTGAGGGAACAAAGCCAACTGCGTCAAAGCAACCTGTTTATCCTCTCATATTGGCGGCCTTGTTCTACTGCTTCGGCGCCAAAAACTTCCTAGCCGTCTTTCTGATCCAAGCCGTGATATCGTCCTTAACGGTTGTCCTGCTCTTTCTGGCTCTGAAACACGTCTCATCGCTTACAGGGTTGATGGTTGGCCTCGGGACTGCCTTTTACCCTGCGTTTGCCTGGCATTCCATCAGTACCCCTGAGTCGACTACCATTTCATTGTTCGGACTTGCGGCTTTTTTCTTGTGTTTAGCTGTGCTCAAGAAGAGACCGTCGCTTTGGGTCTGGGCGATGATTGGGGTCGTCGGTAGCATCGAAGTTTTAACCGAGCCAGTGACGGCGCCGTTCATGGTTTTGTCCTTCTGCTACGCCTTTTTCTTCGTTGACGGCCAAATCTACAAGCAGTGCATGGGATTACTGTGTGCAATCGGAATCGCTCTCCTTGTGATGTCCCCCTGGCTCGTGCGGAATTACATCGTCTTTAATCGGTTTCCCGTAGTGAAGGACGACCCCGGCATAACGTTCACCTATAGCATGGAGGTGTCCGAACTCGGGACTTGGATACCCGAAGAACGAATTGTCTTGCTTGAGCGTGCGGGACGCACCCTCTCGGAAGTGGAAGAAGACGAGGCCATAAGGGGTGAATTACGTTCCCTTTTTCCGAGTCATTTGCGTGAGTATCTCACCGTCGACATTCCAATGAATTTCGTCCACTTTTGGTGGGATGTGCGGTCGTATTGGGGTGACTACTCACTTAGATACGTGCTGATTAGAAGATTCCCCTATGTATTGCTCCTCATGCTTGCCATTCCTTCCACATGGACACTCGTTGGCAGCTTGTTAAAAACACCTCGAGTTACGTTGAAGGATTCCGTTGTTCCCGTGGCCGCGTTGCTGCTAATCTGTACTACCTGTGCAGTGTACACCCTGTTCGGATGCCACCTGGGTCGGTTTCGGTTACCCGTCGAGATGGCGCTCTTCGTGTTCGCTGGTCTAACCCTTCGTGCGCCCGCAGAGATGCTCTGGAATCGATGGATACCCTCCAAACTGGATGGGCAACCATGCGCAACAGGCTAAGCCTACTCAGTGATGTACTTCTGCCTGATAGCATCGATCCCGCACACAGCGAGCAACCTTCCGATATGGTCGAAATCCTTGATCAAGTACTTCATGAAAACGTGCTGACCAAACAGAAGAAACACGGGAAGGCAAAGCGTGTACAGGAAGGATGCCGCCATCGATTTCAGTATGTCCACAGTCCCAAACTGGGGACTGGCCAAGGACGACTTGCCTCGCAGCAGCGCCCTCCGCAGTTGAAAACTCCGACGCAGGCGATGGGAAGGCACAGTCTCGTAAACGGGCGCCTCCTGGCACCAGATAAACACGCGGCCCCTGTCGATGACTCGCTTGAAGAAGTCACGGTCTTCGCCACCGCCACCGCATTCCCGACGGAAAGGTCCTCCGACCTCCTCCAGTACGATGTGCCGCAGCAACACATTCCCCGTCCGGCACTGAGTCCAGTCGAGCACATGTCCGGTGGGGTGAGACGGCCGGTCGAACAGCTTTGCCTTCAAAACCCATTTCGGAGGGTCAACCTCGAAGTGGGGGACCACTGGCCCAAGCACCCCATCAGTCTTATAGCGGCCAAGGGCCGTGTGAAGCTTCAGCAGCCAGTCCTCTGGGGGCCACTCGTCATCATCGATGAAGGCGACCAGGTCGCCTCGTGCCCGAACCACTGCCTTATTGCGCGCCAGCGCAATATTCTGCTCTGGCTCTACGTCATACTCGACTGGCACGGGAAGCCGGGTTCGGAACCACTCCACGGTTGCCCGAGCCGACTCCGTTGAATCATTGTCCACCACGATAATGGTATAAGAAAACTTTCCTTGCGTAATCTGCTTTCCCAACTTGGTGAGTAAGCTCGCCAACAGCAGCGGGCGCTTAAAAGTACAGACACAGACACAGATCAGGTTCATCGCTTCCCACATGATGGGCAGGTCTTGCCCTTGTGAACCAACTCACCACCGGGCCACTTAGCTCGACCCAGGTTGAAGCGCAATTGCGCCGGGATCGGGCCGAAGCATGGAGCCGGCGTCCAGTTCTGCGGCAGCATGACGAAGCAGCCACGGTCGTAGCAGTCTTCGACGAAGTCAAATCCGACCGGTAGGTTTGACAACTCGACTGGTTACGCACCGGAGTAAATCAATTGGCGGGCATTGTTAAAGGCCGTCGTGACCGCAGCGCTGAGTTGTTCGCACTGCACGGGTTCACTATCTCACCGACTTGATACATGGCCGCGTCCCGGAACACAATGTCGCAGACGCCAGTGTTGGAAAGCGTATCTGCCAGCACAAGGCGTAGGTGTCAACCCAAACCGACGGAGTCAACAGCCACCACGCACTGAACAGCAAGATTCGCTTATCGAGTGCATTAGCGCACTCCGAAAAACTTAAATGACCCTAAATTCCCTGACGAGCCAACACCTAGGCTTGAACTCCCTGACGGGTCAACGCCGTAGGTGTACCGATAGCCTGCCGGTATGTTGGTCACGCTCGCCGCCGACGGGTTGTTCGGGTCAAACGGCGGCCACGGGAGACTTGTACCCCACCAGCTTGGTTTGCTGGTCAGATATAGCGAGTTGGAAAGTGTTTGACTGTAACCGTTCGACCAAATGATGCTGCCGGTCGCATAGTCATAGTTGCCGTTGCGTAACAAGGTCGCAGCCACCTGTGGGTCGTAGTTCGTAGGGAAACAGCATCCGTAATCGTTGTTGCCGGGAAAGGGATATCCGAGTCGGTAAATGACGTTCAAATTATTGTTAAAGCCATTGGTTCCACCATCGGAGTAAGTCCATGTAGTAATTCCATTGGTGAGCGGAGACCCCAGTATGTTACCAACAACATTGTTGTACCAACAATAGCTGTCGATGTCCACCGTTTTCCGATTGTAAGACGAGTCTACATCAACTCCTGTGAGCCAGTTGCGATAGGCCGTGGTAAAACCGCCCGACCCGAGAACGAAATCCTCCCGAAACGTATCGGCTACGTTCCCCTCGACCAGATTCATCTTTGGATAAGCGCCGTGATTCAAATCCATTGCTTGTTGTGCGTAGGCAGGCTCGATGCCGTTGTAGGTTTTGTAGAAGTAATTATAGGCAATCACACAGCCGCTATCACCACAATCGAGCACCAACGGCGCGTTCAGCCAGTAGAAGATGTTGTTGTCAATCAGAGTTCCTGTACAGCCCCGCGCGTCTATCCCATAACCAGCGTTGGAGGTATAATTCGCTGCCTCGTGCATATAACAATGCTGGATTTCACCCCCAAACCAATTCTGTAGAAAAAGGTGGACGTTAAGCGCTCCCACGGTTTCCAGATTTTGCATCCAGCAGTTGTCGGCTATTTCCTCGAACACAAAGTATACCGCATTCGAGGATGGGTTCGTAATTTTGAAATTTTCAAGGCCAACCTGATGAATGGGAAAATACTGAATGAGCCACGCCTGCGGTAAGAGAGAGGCCGAATAAGTCCACTGCAACGGCGGCGTAAAGGTAATCTGATTGCCATTGACCGCAGTGACCTTTATTATTTGATATAAGTTGCGGGTTCCCGCAGTCCCGTTGCCGCTCATGGCGGGCATATCGCAATAGTTACAAACGTTCTGCTCGCCCGTGCTAGTAATGCTGACGGTGGAATCGTTCAGTTGATCTAAAAGGAGTAGAGCGCCGGCTGTGATGTTCGAGGTGGTATTCAAAGATAGGCTTGTCGAGCCTTTGGTATAGCCAGAAGACG
>Ga0187875_10001829_pt1 | contig 16097 bp, 10 predicted proteins | sample June2016WEW_17_1_2_FD_132978 | JGI IMG/M metagenome (GOLD analysis project Ga0187875, IMG submission 132978) | Peatland microbial communities from SPRUCE experiment site at the Marcell Experimental Forest, Minnesota, USA - June2016WEW_17_10 | ecosystem: Environmental > Terrestrial > Soil >... | reverse complement strand
CGAACGCAGCCTTCGCGTAGCGCAGGGACGTCCCGCAGCGGCGGGAGCGTATCCCGCGGCGGGGGCGGGGGCGCTTCCCACGGCGGCGGCGGGAGACATTAGGAGGTCAATGTGAGAACCCTTACCATCGCGTTCGGGGCCCTGATTATGGGGCTCCCGGCAATTACTCTCGCGCAGGCGCCCAAGGCTTTCGATTCCGCCGAAGCGGCCGCACAGGCCCTGATCGATGCTACGGAAAAGGACGATGTGGCGGCGCTTTCCGCCCTATTCGGCCCTGGCGGCAAGGCCGTGCTCACCTCGGGCGTCGCGGAGCAGGACAAGAAAGAGCGCTCCGAGTTCGCGCACCTGGCCCGCGATCGGCATGAACTCCAGCCCGATCCGTTGAATTCAGCCGTCACGATTCTTGCCGTCGGTTCGGAGGATTGGCCTTTTCCGATTCCGATCGTGCGCAACAAAGACAAATGGTACTTCGACGCCTCGCGGGGGGCGATGGAAATGCGGGCGCGGCGTATCGGCGCAAATGAGCTGGACACCATCGAGATTTGCGCGGGTTACGTCGAGGCGCAGATGGAGTACGCGGCGCAGGTTCGGGACAAACACGGAATGCTCGAATATGCGCAACGAATTGCAGGCACCCAGGGGCAGTTCGACAGGCTCTATGGAGAGAGCGCCGCACCTCTCGTTCCCAAGGCTTTCGCCGACGCGGAAGTGGCGACCGGGAAGGGAGGCGAGGCGAAACCCAAGCCTTACCATGGCTATTACTTCCGCGTACTCCAGGCCCAAGGGCCGAACGCGGAAGGCGGCCGGCATAACTACGTGGTGAAAGACTCCATGATCGGCGGATTCGGTCTGGTGGCATGGCCCGCACACTATGGCGTCTCGGGCGTTCACACCTTCATCGTTAACCAGGATGGCGTTATCTACGAGAGAGACTTGGGCAATCCCACGACGAGCCTGTCAACCACGGTGACAAGCTACGACCCGGACAAGTCCTGGACGCGAGTGCAATAGAGGCAGTTCGACGGCTTTGCTTGCGAGCTTGCCGTTGACGTAACTTCCAGCACATTGGAATCCACGGTGCTGAAAACGAACAAGGAGAACTTTGGATATGCGTAAAACACTCATTGGCATTTTTGCAGTTGCCGGTTGCATCAGTACCGTCGCTTTCGCGGCGGACAGAGAGATCAAAGTAGACGACCGGCTGGACGCTTCGGCCGACGCGCTGACCGATATGATGAGAGCGGCCGATAAAGGGATCCCGCAAGATCTGATCGAGAAGGCACGCTGCGTGGTGGTCTTGCCAGGCATGAAAAAGGCCGGATTCATCTTAGGCGCAGAGTATGGCCGCGGGTTCGCGGTATGCCGCCGGCACGGTGGCGTGGGTTGGAGCGCGCCGGCCGCGATGCGGGCTGAAGGTGGAAGTGTCGGGTTTCAGATTGGCGCTTCGGAGACCGATGTTGTGTTGCTGGTGATGAACGACGGCGGAATGCGGCACCTGTTAACCGATAAGTTTACGATCGGCGGAGATGCAACAGCGGCGGCAGGCCCGATTGGCCGCGACGTGAGCGCTCGGACGGACGCCATGATGAATGCGGAAATGCTGTCGTATTCCCGTTCGCGCGGCCTGTTCGCAGGCATCTCGCTGGAAGGCGCGACGCTTCGACCGGATAGGCCAACCAACAGGGAACTCTATGGCCACGATGCAACGAATCGTGAAATTCTTACCGGCGACTTCAAAACTCCGGAGGCCGCGCGAAAGTTCAAAGAAGCGCTGAATCGGGACTCGGCCAGTCGCCGATAGGCTGGGTGGGGCAGACCATCGCACTTCGTGGTCTGCCTCCTTCGCGCGAGCGCTGGCAGACGACAGAAAACGATCGTCTGCCCCACTGCCCCCCAATTCTCCATTTCCACCGCGGGGCGCTATCATGGGTTCGACATGAGTTCAAGCATGCTTACCCGCCGGGAAGGAATCCAAGCGGCCGCGCTGACGGCCCTCTCATACTCGCGAGTCCTGGGCGCCAACGATCGCATCCAGTTCGCCCTCATCGGATGTGGCGAGCGGGGTCTCTACGTCGCCTCGATCTTTCAAAAGACCACGCAAGTGGACGTCCGCGCCGTGTGCGACGTGTTTGGCGATCGCACCGATAAAGCGGTGGTGCAGGCCGTCGGCGCGCAACCCTTCACCGACCACCGCCGGCTATTGGAAATGAAGGGCCTCGAGGCCGTGCTGATCGCCACGCCGGACCACTGGCACAAAGCCATCGCCATCGACGCGCTCAACGCCGGCAAGGATGTGTACGTCGAAAAGCCGCTGACCCGGTTGCGCGAGGAAGGCCCCGAGATCGTGCGCGCCGCGCGGGTCAACAACCGGGTGTGCCAGGTGGGCATGCAGCAGCGCTCCGGCGATGTCTACCTGGAGGCGCGCGAACGGTACGTGCGCTCGGGCTTGCTGGGCAAGATCTCGCACGTCGATTGCGTGTGGCACGGCGGCGCCAACCAGGCCTTGCCCACCGAACCCGCGCAGAAACCCGCCAATCTGGATTGGGTGCGCTTTCTGGGGGCGCTGAAATACCGCGACTGGAATCCCGCGCAGTATCTCGATTTTCGCGCGTTTCTGGATTTTGGCGGGGGCAAGCTGACGGATTTCGGCGCGCATTGGCTCGACGTGGTGCACATGTTCATGGCGACCGATGCCATGCCTAACGACGCGCCTGTTTCGGCAGTGGCGGCCGGCGGCGTTTACTACGATTTTCACGACGGGCGCACCGCGCCCGACACCATCAGCGCGCTATTCGAGTATCCGGGCGGCTTCACCGTGAGTTTCATTTCGCTCGCGGTGGACAGCGGTCCCGAATATCACGTCGAGTTTCTGGGATCGAACGGACGCCTATACATCAATCGCAACCGGTATGAGTTCCGCGCCGTGGAGAAGGGCGCCGAACCGGTGATCCAGCGCTTTCCCGGCGATATCACCGGCCAGCACGTGCGCAACTTTCTGGATTGTTGCCGCTCGCGCAAACTGCCCAACGCCGATGTGTACATCGGACATCGTGCCGCGCAGGCCGCGCTGCTCGCCAACCAAAGCTATCTGGAGAAGCGGCGCATCCGCTTCGACCCGCAGCGCGAAGAGGTGCTGCCATTCTCGGCGTAAAAGGCAAGAAAAACAACCGCAGATGCACGCAGATACACGCAGATGAAAACGGGTTTATCCGCGTGCATCTGTGGCTAAGTTTTAGCCCTGCTCATCCGCCGAGGGGCCGTAAAGCGCCGGCACTGGCACATCGTTCAGACGCAGATATACGGTCAGTTGCGCGCGGTGGTGGATGGTGTGGTTCATGACGAAGCTGCGTATGCAGGCGATGCGGGGCATGCTGAGGATGGTTTGGCCTCCCGCGAGCAGCGACCAGGTCTGCGCGAGACCCTCGTCGGTGGCGCCGGCCAAAGCGGCGCGCGCGGCGGTAGTGCTCTTGTCGAACAGCGCCAGCAACTCCTGGCGCGAAGCGGCGGGCTCCTCCTTATACGGCGGCGCGCCGGGCGGCGCGATGTCGAACGTATCCTTTTCAATGATATCCACGGCCCATCCGGTCATGTTCGCGATATGCGTCGCGAGCGAACCCATGCTGAAGGACTTGGGGTGCGGCTTCCAGCCGAATTTGTCCTCCGGGCAGCGCTCCAGGGTTTTGCGGGTGTTGGCCATCTCTTGATCGAATTCGGGCAATAAGGCGTCACGAATCATAGTTATTTCCTCCCTGTCTATATTCGCTTTTTGTTCGCCATCTGTCAAGGGCTCGATTGTAAAATTTGTCACCGCCACTGCAACAACTGGTGCACCGCCTCGCCCAGCGTAAATGCAAGCTTGTCTTGCGCCACGGAGATGCGGAAGGTGCCCGGCGCCAGGCCCTTTGGCGTCAGCCGTTCATGGAAGTGCCGCACCGCACTCACCGGACCGGCTGGGTGTTTGGTCACGGGATCCACTGCGCGGGTGAAGATGCACTCATAGCCGTCATGTACCTTGGTGAAGTAGATGCGTCCGCCAGCGGGAGACCATCGCGGATAATCGCCTTCTCCCAAGTCCACCCATTCCGCGATCGGAACATCCTGTAGTCCGCGAAACGGCGTGGCCCACATGTGCGGCGGCTGGGCGCCCTCCTCGGACGTGAAGACCACCCAGCGCCCGTCGTTCGAGAAGCTGGCGAGGTAGAGGTTTGCGTTGGGATGCGAGTAGACCGGCTTATGCTCGGCGGTTCTGGTATCCCAGGCCACAATCGTGCGGTGGATCTCTGTGCTTGCCCTGATTGCCCATTGGCCTCCGCGCGAGAGATCCCAAGACACCGCGCCGCCCTGTATCGATCCCCACGACTCCCCAGTTTTCAGATTCAGAACCCGAAAAATCTCAGGAGCCGCGCTGGTACTCGGGGTGGCCGGTTGCAGGGCAAAGAGACCGTCGGAACTGAGGGTGTGTACTCGCGCGAACTCAGTGCGCTTTCCGGTGCGGTAATCCTGCAGGAAACTCGTTCCACCGGCCACCTCAAGGAGGAACGAACCGCCGTCCGGGCTGAACTGTGCGCGAGGTTCTCTGTGCGACAGCTCGCTCAGAGACGCGAGGGATCCGCGTACCGCGCCGCTTTCCGCATCAATGGGCAATACCCAGGCGCCAGACCGGGCGTCTACGGCATCGGCCAGAATGGCGCCATCGGCGGATGCGGCGCAACCGGAAATCAGCAAACGTGGAAGGGCCAGCGCACTGGAGTACCGGCTGGCGCCGAGGGCCGGCTTGAGCCGGAATTCGCCCAGCGCCGCAGTGCGCGCGTAAAGGAACCGTTCTCCCGTGACAGCGCAGGCGCGTGCGTACAAATCTACAGTTTCGCTGAATTCCGGGATCAGCGCGGCGGGTCCGACGTCCAGTGGGGCGCTCCACAGTCGAGCCGTACCAGTCTCGTCAAGCGAGAGGAAAAGCACGTTCCGGCTGTCGGCACTCCAGGCGAAACCCTGGAACGACGATACGTTCTTGGCCAGCCGCACGCGCTCGCCTCCCTGCGCAGGCACGATGTATAGCATACGCGAATTGGAAGCCTGAACGTCCCCGCCACTCTCGCTAGTGTTCAGATAAGCGACCCACTTCCCGTCGGGCGAAAACCGCGGGACTCGTCCACCCTCCACGAGTAAGCGCGCCGCGCGACCGGACCCAGAGGATACCGCCGGCTGTAGATAGATCCCGGCGGGTGTGCGCGCGGAATGAAAAGCCAGCCAGCGTCCGTCGGGCGAGAGCGAAGGTTCGCCGTTCGCTGCGTCGCCCCCGGTAACGCGTTTGGCCGTGCCGTTCGGCATAGCCTTGACCCAGATGTCCGGACGCGTCCCCTCTTTTCCAGGCGAGGTGAACGCCAGCCACTTGCCATCGCGGGAAAGCGCCGGTTGCATGGCGTCCGGGACGCCTGCGTCAAAAGGTATCAGCTCGTGAGGTGGAATGCGCAGCAGACGCCACCCCAAAGCTCCGCCGCCGGCAATGACCAACAAAGCCGCTATCGCGATCCAAACTTTCTTGCGCGGTTTGCGCGCGCGCACCCGCTGCCCCTCCAGGTAGCGCGCCAGATCCGCATCCATCTCCGTAGCGGACTGATAGCGGCCGGCGGCATCCTTGCTCAGCGCTTTCGAGAGAATCGCGTCGAGCGGCGCGTCCAGCTTGGAAGGGTCCGGTTGCGCGCTGGCGATGAGTTTGGCCGCGCCGGCCGGCGACGGGTCGCTGACGCGGTAGGGCAAGCGGCCGGTGAGCAAACGATAGAGCAGCACGCCAGCCGAATAGAGATCGGTGGTCACAGCGACCGGCTCGCCGCGCACCTGCTCCGGGCTGGCATACTCCGGCGTGAAGGCGAAGACGCCGGTCTTGGTGAGCGCGGCTTCGGCGGTGGCATCCACCAGGCGCGCAGTGCCGAAATCCAGCAGCTTCACGTTGCCCGAGTCGTCCACCATGATGTTGGACGGCTTCACGTCGCGATGGATCACCTGGCGGCCATGCACGTAAGCCAGGGCCTCCAGAACCTGGCGCACCAGGGCGATGCGGCTGCGCGTGTCGAGCTCGTGGGCATCGCAGAAGCAGTCGATAGCCAGGCCGCCGACGAATTCCATCACCAGGTAGGGGAGGCCGGTCTCCGTGACGCCGCCATCGATGAGACGGGCGACCTTCGGGTGATCGAGGCTGGCCAGGAACTGGCGCTCGCGGCGGAAGCGTTCTTCGATCTCGTGGGAGGCCAGGGCCAGCGGTACCACCTTGACGGCGGCCGACATGCGGAAGGCTCCATCGGCGCGTTCGGCCAAGTAGACGGTGCCCATGCCTCCGCGTCCGAGCACCTTCACGGCCTGCCATGCGCCAAACCGCGGCAGAGGTCGCGCGGGCGCGGGGGCGACGGCCTGGATGCGCTCGCAATGCGCGAGCAGGAGGGCGACTCGAGTGCGGAGGTCCTCATCGGCGCCGCAGTGTTGGGCGATCAGCGCGTCGCGCCCGGCACCCGGCGGCAATTCCAGCGCTCGGTAAAAGATCTCCTCGACTTCGTGAAAGCGTTCCCGTTCAGCAGGGTTCATTGCATGTCCACATACCACGGGCTAAAGCCTGTGCCACCCTGACAGGCCAGGAGTCCTGTCCACGCGAGCTTCGCTCGCGAAAGGCCGATTAACAATCGGCCTGCAGGTTACCAACCTGCCCCACAGCAAATGGCCAAAGTCCAGGGACAGGCCAGGAGGCCTGTCCCACTCAGCCCAAGCGTTCGCGCAACCAAGACAGGGAAAAAAGCAGGCTGCGTGCCACGGTCCGGCTGGAAATCTCCAGGATATCGGCGGTTTCATCCACGGTGCAGCCCAGAAAGTAGTGCAACTCGACCATGCGAGTCTTGATGGGATCCAATTCGGCCAGATCGTTGAGTGCCTGTGAAAGATCCAGCGACTCGGCGCTCTCGCCTCCCAGCCAAGCCAGTTCGGCGTCGAGCGGGGCGCGCTGCCAGCCCAGGCCTCGCTTTTCCGATTTGGCCTTGCGCGCGGAATCGATGAGGACGCGACGGGTAAGCTGCGCGGCGAAGGTGAAGAAGTGCGCACGGTCCTTGAGGGCCAGACGGCGCATGCGCAGAAGGTCCACGAAGACTTCATTGACTACCGCCGTGGGCTGCAAAGTATGGTCCGGCCGCTCTTTGCGCAGGTAAGCTTCGGCGATGGCGTGAAGATGATCGTAGACCAATGGGGCCAAGGCATCGACTGCGCCGGACTCTCCCTGCTCCCAGCGCGCCAGAAGCTGGGTGATCTCCCCTTGCCCGGATTCGGCCACATTTCATCATAAGGCTTTCTCACCACTGGGACAGGCCGGGAGGCCTGTCCTACTTAGAGACGGCGCAAATCGGGGGGGAAAGCTGCCACGAACTGCAAAGTGAGAATCGCGTGGCAGCTTTTGGCGGCTTCTTGCGCCGTCTTAACTGAACGGCCGAGCGGGCACTCAGCCAGCCGGGACTTGCAGCAGTAGGGAGAGGACATATGAATACGAATCGCTATCGGTTTTGCATGCGGCTGACCGCCGCCTACGTACCCATTTTCTGCTTCGCCGGCACACAAGCCAAACTTAACGTGGATTTTGGCAAGGTGCCGCTCAGCTTCGAAGCCAACCGCGGACAGACCGATGCCCGCGTGGATTATCTATCGAGGGGCAAAGGCTATACTTTGCTTCTGACGCGCGACCAAGCCGTGCTGCGCCTCAAGGAAGGCGCGCCATTGCGCATGAAATTGCTGGGCGCCAGCGGCCAGGCCGGGGCATCCGGACTGGACCAGTTGCCGGGAGTGGCGAATTACTTCCGAGGCCACGATCCGTCCCAATGGCATACCGGCATTCCGACTTACCAGAAGGTGAAGTACGCTGGCGTGTATCCCGGCGTGGATTTGGTCTATTACGGCAACCAGGGCCGCCTGGAGCACGATTTCATCGTGGCGCCGGGCGCGGATCCCGCGAAGATCGTGCTGAGCTTCGAAGGGGCCCAGCCCAGGATCGACCGCCAGGGCGACCTGTGCCTGACGATAGACGGCAGCGAACTGCGGTTCCAAAAGCCGGTAGTCTACCAGGCATCCAACCAGGCAGGGGCGGGCGCGAAGCAAGCCGTGGCCGGTCGCTACGCGCTCGATGGAAACAAGGTCCGGTTCGTTCTGGGCGCATACGACCACAGCCGCGAACTGACCATCGACCCGCTGCTGGTATATTCCAGCTATCTCGGAGGCAGCGGCAACGACTACGGTAACGGGATCGCCGTGGATAGCCAGGGTTCGGCTTACGTGACCGGTAACACTACTTCGACGAACTTTCCCACCGAGAACCCAATCATCGGCACGCTGCCGGGGGCCGGCAGTCAGGATGCCTTCGTGAGCAAATTCAACGCGTCCGGCACGGCATTGATTTATTCCACTTATCTTGGCGGTTCCGCCGCAGGGGAGACCCAGGCATACGACATTGCCGTGGACTCCGATTTCAACGCGTATGTCGGCGGTAACACGAACGCCAGCGATTACCCGGTCACGTCCGGCGCATTCCAGACGGTTTGCGGGCCGAATTCACCCAGCGGCAGCTCCTGCGGCGGGAATGGAGTCAATGGATTCCTTACCAAGATAAACGCGGCCGGAAACGCCCTGGCATATTCGACATTTCTGGGCGGCAGCTACGATTCCTACATCACCGGTGTGGCCGTCGACTCCGCGGGCGAAGCTTACGTTACCGGATACAACGCGACGGCGTGCGGGTCGAGCCCGGACTGCTTCTGGTTCCCCACAACCGCCGGGGCCTTCCAGCCCGGCACTTTGATCAGTGCTAATGGCGCCTGGTTTGCGTTCTTCACCAAATTCGACGCTGCGGGCGCGACGTTGGTTTATTCTACGCTATTTGGCACCGCGACCCCCGGAAATACTCCCCCACAGAACAGTACTTATGGGTACGCCATCGCCGTCGACGCGAACGGAGACGCGTATATCACCGGCTGGACGCAGGACGGGAACCTGCCCACCACTGCCGGGGCCTTTCAGACATCGGCCAAGCCGTTGTCTGGGGGTTCCAATCCATATTTGATCGAGGGCTCGCGCGGATTCGTCGCCAAGTTCGATCCCACACAATCCGGCGCCGCGTCGCTTATCTACGCAACCTATCTCGGCGGCACCACCAACGGTTCAGCAGACCAAGCTTTTGGCATCGCAGTCGATTCGAAGTTCAGCGCATATATCACGGGCAACGCCGGATCGCCTAATTTTCCGGCCACGAGGGGGGCGTTTCAAACTACCTGCGTGATAGACGGAACGTATTGCGTTACTGCGTTCGTTACCAAACTGAACCCCGCGGGGTCGGCCCCGGCCTATTCGACTTTTCTAGGCGCCCAAGCGGCGGGCTTTGCCGCCACGAGCTCGTCGCGCATCCGGGTCAATTCGAGCTTTGACGCTTTCGTAACCGGCAGTGCGGGCGGCAGCTTCCCGCTCATGAACCCGATCAGCACTGCCGGTACCGGATTCGTCACTGAATTGAACTCTTCCGGCAGGGCTTTGCTGTTCTCCACTTTCTTAGAGGGCGCGCAAGTCTCACCAGCCAGCCTGGCAGTGGATAGCCAGGGCAGCGTCTACATAACCGGCGAAAGCAACTCGCTGACCGTCACGCCGGGCGCGTTTCAACAGACTGAAGGCGGCGGAGAAAACAACGCTTTTGCCATGAAGATTGCCACGGTGGCGTCCGATCTGCAATTGACTAATTCGGCGCCCACGAGCGTCGCCACCGGCGCCCAGCTCAGCTATACCATTACCGCGGTCAACAACGGACCCGACGCGGCCAGCAAGGTGACTGTCGTCGACGCCGTGCCGGCGGGCAGCACCTTCGCGAGCGTTTCCACAACCGCGGGCACATGCACGTCGCCGGGGGTGGGCGACACGGGAACGGTTCGGTGCGTCATCGGCGGCCTGGCGGTGAACGGCACGGCGATCGTGACGTTGACGGTGAACGTGACCGCGGCGGCGGGCAAGGAAGTCGTCGATACGGCGCGCATCTCGGCTGCCGGTTACGACTCGGCCGCCAGCAGCACCTCCAGCGTAAAGACGAGGGTGGTGCGATAGTCTAGTAGTCGTGCAGTGGCAGTTCGGTTGCACCGTGGGGCGGCCAATCTTGGCCGCAGCCGCCTTTCAGGCGGCTCCAAGCCGGCTGAAAGCCGGCTGCGGGCAGGATTGCCCGCCCCACAAGGCCGCAACATTCTCACCGCCACTGCAGGAGTCGATGCATCCGCTCGCCGAGCACAAACGCGATCTTGTCTTGCGCCACCGAGATGCGGAAAAACCCCGGCCGCATGCCTTGCGGCGTCAGCCTGCCGTGAAAATGCTGCACCTCGGTCACCGGGCCCACGGGCCGTTTGGCGCCCGGGTCCACGGCGCGCGTGAAGATGCACTCGAAGCCGTCGTGTACCCGCGTGAAGTAGATGCGTCCACCAGCGGGAGACCAGCGCGAATAATCGCCTTCTCCCAAGTCCACCCATTGCGCGACCGGAACGTTTTGCAGCCCGCGAAAAGGCGCCGCCCACATGTGCGGCTGGCGGCCGCCCTCTTCGGAGGTAAACAGCGCCCAGCGCCCATCCTCCGAGAAATTGGCCAGGTACAGGTTGGCGCTGGGATGCGAATAGATTGCCCGATGCTCGGCGGTCCTGGTATCCCATGCCATGATCGAGCGATGGACCTGTGGGCTTGCCATGAGCACCCATTGGCCGCCGTTGGAAAGATCCCAGGGGACGCCGTCAGTCTGCATGCGTCCCCACGATTCTCCGGTCTTCAGATTCAGAACATTCAGGATCGGAGGAGTTTTTTCGGTTGCCTCCTGGACGATACGCAGGATAAAGACACCGTCGGAGCTGAGCAGTTTTGCCCCCGGCAACCGCCTTTGCGCACCGGTCCGGTAGTCCTGTACTAAGCTCGGGCCGCTCAGTGGGGCCACCAGAAACGAACTCCCGTCCGAGGTGATTTGCGCAAAACGGACGTCGCGCTCCGTGCCGGTCAGTGCCATGAGTGGTCCGCGCGCGGCTCCGCTCTCCGCGTCAATCGGCACGGCCCACGCGCTGGACCGGCTACCGGCTGCGTCGGCCAAGACCATGCCATTGGCCGATGTGGCGCAACCGGAGATCTCCAGTTGCGGAGGGACCAGGGGGGTAGAGTACCGTCCGGCGTAGCGGGCCGGCTTAAGCAGGAAATCGCCCAGCAACGGGGAGGATCCAAAGTAAAGGAACCGATCTCCCGTAACGGCGCAGGCGCGCTCGTCCGGATGGTTAAGATCGCTGAATTCCGGTATGATCTCGGCTGCTCCACTGTCCAGCGGGGCGCGCCACAGGCGGAGAGTGCTATGGTCGTCGACTGCCAGGAAAAGTACGCTCCGGCTGTCGGCACTCCAGGCGGATCCCTGGACCGACGATGCATTTCTGGCCAGCCGCACCGGCGCGCCTCCCTGTGCCGGCACGCGGTACAGCATACTCATGTTGGATGCGAGCATGTCCCCGACGTTCTCGCTGACGCTCAGATAAGCGATCCAACGGCCGTCCGGCGAAAAGCGGGGAAGCCGCCCGTCCTCGACCAGCAGCCGCGCGGGGCCGCCGTCCCCGGAGGGTGCCACGGGCCGCAGGTAGATGCCGGCGGGCTGGCGTGCGGAATGAAACGCCAGCCAATGGCCGTCGGGCGAAAGCGAAGGTTCGTCGTTCACGGCCTCGCCGCCGGTCACGCGTTTGGCCGCGCCGTTGGGCATCGGCTTCAGCCAAATGTCCGGACGCGCGCCGCCGTTGCCGGGCGACGCGAACGCCAGCCAGTTGCCGTCACTGGAAAGCGCCGGTTGCATGGCGTTGGGGACGCCCGCATCAAAAGGCAGGAGCTGGTGGGCGCCTGTTGCAACACGCAGCAGCCGGAACCCCAAAAGGCCGCCGGCGCAAATGACCAGTACCGCCGCCATCGCGGCCCAAAACCTCTTGTTCGGTTTCCGCGCGCGGACCCGCTGCCCTTCCAGATAGCGCGCCAGGTCCGCGTCCATCTCCATAGCGGACCGATAGCGGCCGGCGGCATCCTTACTCAGCGCTTTCGCCAGAATTGCGTCCAGCGGCGCGCCGAGCCGGGGTGGTTCCGGCTGCGTGTGGGCGATGACTTTCGCCACGGCAACCGGCGATGGGTCGGCGATCCGGTAGGGTAAGCGGCCGGTGAGCAGGCGATAGAGCAGCACGCCGGCCGAGTAGAGATCCGAAGCGACGGTAAGCGGCCCGCCGCGTACCTGCTCGGGACTTGCATAATCCGGCGTGTAGGCGAAGACGCCGGTCTTGGTGAGCGCGGCGTCGGCAGTGGCGTCGACCAGGCGCGCCGTGCCGAAATCCAGCAGCTTCACGTTGCCCGATCCATCCACCAGGATGTTGGACGGCTTCACATCGCGATGGATCACGTGGCGGCCATGCACGTAGGCCAGGGCATCCAGAACCTGGCGCGCCAGGACGATGCGAGCGCGGGTATCGAGCTGATGGGCGTCGCAGAAGCGGTCGATGGTCAGGCCGCCGATGAATTCCATCACCAGGTAGGGCAGGCCGGTCTCGGAGACGCCGCCGTCAATCAGGCGCGCGACTTTAGGATGATCGAGGCTGGCCAGAAACTGGCGCTCGCGGCGGAAGCGTTCTTCGATCTCGTGGGAGGCCAGGGCCAGCGGCACAACCTTCACGGCCGCCGACATGCGGAAGGCGCCGTCGGCGCGTTCGGCCAGATAAACGGTGCCCATGCCGCCGCGTCCGAGCAGCTTGACGGCCTGCCAGGCGCCGAACCGGGGCAAACGCTGCGTGGGCGCGGGCACGGCGGCCCGGATGCGTTCGTGATTCTCGAGCAGGAGCGCAACTTCGGCGCGCAGGTTCTCATCGGCGCCGCACCGTTCGAAGATCAGGGTGTCCCGCGGCGCGCCCGGTGGCTGTTCCATCGCGGCGTAAAAGATCGCCTCTACCTCCCGAAATCGCTCCAGTTCAGCCGGATTCATAACAGATCCTGTGCATCCCTGCGGCCGGCGGTCGAGGGGAAAGGCCAATTAACAATCGGCCTGCAGGTTGACAACCTGCCCCACGGCGCAGCGCAGCCGCACGAAAAAGAGGCGTCCTGAGAGGCCGCCGCAGGCCGAGGGCCTGCCTCACGAAACCTACCCGCCGAGACGGCGGCGCAACCAGGCCAGCGAAAAGTGCAGGCTACGTTCCACCGTCCGGCTGGAAATCTCCAGGATTTCGGCGGTTTCCTCCACCGTGCAACCGAGAAAGTAGTGCAGTTCGACCATGCGGGTCTTGAGGGGATCGAATTCGGCCAGGTCGTTGAGGGCTTGTGAAAGATCGAGCGACTCGGCGCTCTCGCCGCCCAGCCAGGCCAGTTCCGCGTCGAGCGGCGCGCGCTGCCAGCCCATACCGCGCTTTTCCGATTTGGCCTTGCGCGCGGAATGGATGAGAACGCGTCGGGTGAGTTGCGCGGCGAAGGTAAAGAAGTGGGCTCGGTCCCTGAGCGACAGCCGGCGCAGGCGCAGCAGGTCGATGAAGACTTCGTTGACCACGGCCGTGGCCTGCAAGGTATGGTCCGGGCGCTCTTTGTGCAAGTAGGCTTCGGCGATGGCGTGAAGCTGATCGTAGACCAACGGGGCCAATGCTTCAACTGCGCCCGACTCGCCCTGCTCCCAGCGCGCAAGGAGCTGGGTAATCTCCCCTTTCCCGGAGTTTGCCACCCTTTTATCATATGACGTCCGGGGGAAGGCTTGGCCGGCGAAACGGTACTGCGCGATGCAGTACGGCAATCCGGATCAGGCCGCCCTCATTTAGATACGGCGCAAGCCGTGCGGAAAAAGCGCCACAGAACCGCTTAAGCAGCCTCCTTGTCGGGTTTTGATGGGTTTTTGCGCCGTATTAAGTGGGCCGCTGAAAGCCCGGGCTCCCCGTATTGACGGTGAATCACAGGCAGCCGATGGTTACGGCCGGGCGAGTAACAAGCCCCCGGGCGCCGACCCAATCCGGCTGGCCAGCGATCGTTCTTTCGAAGAGACGCCAGGGAGGTTACACAGTGCTAACTAAAAAGAAGGCTTCCGCCGAGCACCCGCAGCGCGACAAGCTCCGGTTTCCCATCGAGAAGGACGTTTGCTACCAGTGTGTGAAGCGCGGCAGGATCTCGACCGTTGGTGTAGGCAAAACCTTTCAGATCAGCAGCCGCGAGGTGCGCTTCACGACCCAGGATCCCCTCATGCGCGGCGAGAGAGTGCGGCTGGCGGTGGACTGGCCGGCCATGCTGGGCGACGCCTGTCCGATGAAGCTGGAGATCAGCGGCTCGGTAATTCGAAGCCTGCCAGGCGCGGCCGCGGTGGACATCGCACGCTACGAATTCCGGACGCGCGGCGCCACGCTCGGGCTGCCGCATTCGCGCTAAGTAAGGCTCGTCCGCTATGCCGCCGGCGTCTCCCAACTCCGGATTAGACCGCCCTTACTCATAGTACGGCGGAATTCCGTCATTCAACGGGCAAGCAGATCTTTTTGTCGGGTTGTGGCGCGTTTTTGCGCCGTATTAAGTGAGCCGCCGGCCGGGCCCCTGAATTCGCCGGGCGGCCATAAGCAGACAACGGATGGAAGACGTATGAGAACTTCATTGAAGACTTTTGCGAACATGATGCTGAAAAGACTTCTGGCGAGCGCCCTGGTTCTTTCGGGCGTCGCTCTGGCCCAAGGCGCCAGCCAACCCGCGAGCGCCGCGCAGCCGGCAAACCAACTCGGGCAAAAGGCGATCCGCCGGCTGCTCTTGAGCTCGCCGCTGGTCCGGCCGTTCTCCGCATACAGGGCCGCGAACTGGCTGGCGGCCAGGCCGGCCGTGAGAACCACCGGCGTGCATGCGTTCGGCTTCCAGCCGTTTGTCCGCCCTTTGGCGATCACGGACGACGACTGGCTGGGCGGCGCCGGCAACTGGAATTCGACGAACTGGTCGACGGGCATCATGCCGGGTTCGAGCAACAACGCGGTCATTAACAATTCCACGCCGGCCGCCGTGGTGCAATTCAACGTGTCGAGCGATACGATCAACAACCTCACTGTTGGCAGCACCAGCGTCCTGAATATCAACAACAATACTGCTCTCCTCATTGCCGGGACTACTATCACCAATAGCGGCAGCATCCAACTGAGCTCCGCAGGCAACAACACATGGCTGGAAGCCGGCAGCTCGGGTGTCACGCTGACCGGCGGCGGTACCGTGACGCTGAGCAATGACGCCAACAATATCATCGTGGGCGAATTTGGCAACTACGTCCTCACCAACGCCAACAACACGATTCAGGGGTCCGGCGACATTGGCTATGGGCAGATGGGTCTGGTCAACCAGGGGACCATCGATGCCAACCAGTCCACGGCGCTTTATGTCCAGACGAGCAGCGGAACGACCAACACTGGAACGCTGGAGGCTACCGCCGGCGGGAACCTGATCCTCGACGGCGACACCTACACCAACGCGGGCGGCACCATCCTGGCTTCCGGAACCGGTTCCGTGGTGACGCTCGAAAGCCCGACCATCAATGGCGGCACGCTGAACACGGCCAGCGGCGGCCTGATCCAGGCTTCCGGCGACCCCACGCTCAACGGCGTCACCAACAAAGGCACCTATCAGTTGCCCAACAACAACAGCACGACGGTAGTGGGCACTCTCACCAATAACGGCAGCATCCAACTGAACTCCGCCGGCAACAACACGAACCTTTACGCCAGCGGCGCCGTCACGCTCACGGGCGGCGGCACCGTCACAATGTCCGACAACAACAACAACAATCTGGAGCCGGTCTCCACCGGCGGCGGTTCGCTGACCAACGTCAACAACACCATCTCCGGTTCCGGTTATATCTACAACATGGCGTTTACCAACCAAGCAGGGGGCGTGGTGAATGCCACTTCAGCGGGCGGCAACGACTTAACCATTGAAACCCTCACCTTCGGCGCCACCAACCTGGGGCTGATGGAGGCCTCGAGCGGCGGCACGCTGCAGTTGGAAAACACCATCGCCAACACCAACGGGACGACCAATGGGACCATCGAGGCTCTCAATGG
>Ga0187875_10001826_pt1 | contig 16104 bp, 14 predicted proteins | sample June2016WEW_17_1_2_FD_132978 | JGI IMG/M metagenome (GOLD analysis project Ga0187875, IMG submission 132978) | Peatland microbial communities from SPRUCE experiment site at the Marcell Experimental Forest, Minnesota, USA - June2016WEW_17_10 | ecosystem: Environmental > Terrestrial > Soil >... | reverse complement strand
GTCGAGAGCAGCTCGATCTCCATCACTCCAGGCCCGAAGAAACTCGGTCACTTGGCCACCAAGTGGCGGTCCGGCCTCATCGTTTTGTGGGATGGACTTCCGCATCCGACCTTAGGCCCTGGCCTCCTTGCAGTCTCTTCAGAAAAAGCTATACCCGCATGATAGTTCTGTCCCCCCGTTCGCGCCTATTTAAGTGAGCAAGGAAATCGGCCCTAAGGCCCCGGTTCATCAGGGCAAGGCGATCAAGAAACAAATAAGGAGGGCAACATGAAATCCAGATCACTCGTTATTTCGTTGGGTATGCTCGGTCTGCTGTTGCTGCCGGCAGGATTGGCTGCCCAAGAGAATTCACAGCCGCGCTACAGGGTTATCGAGCTCGGCACGTTGGGCGGCACGTACAGCCAACCGTTCTATTTGACCAGCAACGGTGTGGCTAGCGGGGAGGCGAGCCTGGCTGACGGAAACTGGCACGCGATCCTCTGGCAAGGCCCGTTCAAGAGAGATCTCGGGACGCTCGGGGGGCTGAACAGCTCGGCTTTTGGCTCACCGAATGCAATCGGCCAAGTCGTGGGTGAGGCCGAAACCTCTTACTCAGACCCGAACGGTGAAGACTTCTGCGGATTCTATGCATCAGGAGCTCCGTGGTCGGGTACAACCTGTCTGGGCTTTTTGTGGCAAGACGATTCGATGACTCCGCTTTCAACGCTCGGAGGCCACAATGGAGCGGCCAGTGCTTTCAACAATCAGGGCGAAGTGGCCGGCAACGCGGAGACCGCGACAACGGATTCCACCTGCCCACCTTATGATCCCAACCAGGGTCAATATCAGGTGTTGCAGGACAAGCCGGTGGTTTGGAAAAACGGCCACATCGAAGAGCTCCCCACATACGGCGGCGATCCTGACGGATTTGCCATTGCTGTCAACGACCACGGCCAGGTGGCCGGCGCCTCGGGAGTTTGCTCCACGTTCAACGTTGTCAACGGGCTGTATCTCTCACCAGTCCACGCCCTGCTCTGGGACCGCGGTAAGGTAATCAATCTCGGCAGCCTGGGCGGCGCGTTCGGAAACCAGGCCCATAACATCAATAACAGGGGCCAGGTGGTGGGCGCCTCCGATTTGGCCGGCGATGACGTTTTTCACGGCTTTGTCTGGAGTCAAAGCACCGGAATGCAGGACGTTCCCCCGGTCCAGGGGGACACCTACAGCGTCGCCCTGGCCATTAACGACCCGGGCGTGGTGACTGGCGTCTCAATCGACTCGACTTTCACAATCCTGCATGCTTTCGTGGTCGTGGACGGGGTGCCGACCGACCTCAACACTCTGATTTCCACCGACTCTCCCCTGCAGTTGCAGACCGCATGCGGTATCAATACTCGCGGGGAGATCACAGGCCTGGCCGTGGAGAAGAGCACTGGCCAGTACCGCGGTTATCTGGCGATTCCCGTGCGCGGCGCGAACTCTGGGCGTTAGGTCATGTCGCAAAAACAAGAGCAGGGTGACGCTCTGCTGGTCTCCGATCAGCAGAGCGGCTTCCATGGCCCTGACACTGAGCGGATGAAGGGCAAACCGGCAGTAATACGCCTTGAAGGAAGGGACGAAGACTGGCCGCCTGAGAATTTGCTGATCAAGTGGAGAAGACACGGATCGATCGGATCAGTCTGTCAACCATGGGTTTGCTCTAACACTTACGATCCAGTGACCGGTCGCTTTGTTTTGAAAATCGGCGATCATCTCGAGACCCTTGACTTGGCAGACTTCAGCGGGGCGAACCTCGAAGGTGCAAACCTCGGCGAAGCGGAACTTAATGCAGCCAACATCAGCAAGGCGAACCTCAGTAGAGCAAGCCTCAACCGCGCAAACCTACACGTTCCAATCGAGAATACGGCAGAAAATGCACAGACTCAGGCGTGTTTCATTGGGTTTTGCGGGGGCATCGGCTGAATGTTTCTATTCTTCAAAAGGGCATACCCCCTCGCCAAAGGCATCTCCGAAGACAGCAACCAGAATCGATGGACACTTCGAAAATCCAACCGATGCTAATGAGGAAGCGCTTATTGAGCGACGGCTGGCGCATGAAGTGGAAGACCCGGTAAATCGATTCCTCGATGACCTGAACGACCCTGCCGGCTGTTCAGGAGTCATACTCCCAAGGCATCGTTCGTGCGATGACGCAGTTAGACAGCGTAACTTTTGAAGGTGAGTGGATGCGGGTGTATGCCTCGGAAGACATGCCTTTCATCCTTTCCGATGCCCCCGTCGTGACATGGACCCGGAAGAGGGAGGGCTCGTTATCCTATGGGGCCGGCATCAGAACGGAAAATGTCGAGGTGCTTGTGCCGGTTTCGCCGTCCACTTGTCTGCATATCTTGCCGAAGGTACGAAGAAGTCTGGCTCCCATTGTACCGTCCACCCATGAGATAAATGCGGCACAGGCAGCCTTTGCGACTTCGGCCTGCTTCAGTAATAAAGGCAGTGCCGAAATCGATTTCCTGGTTCAACAAAATATTTCCACTGTGCTTATCGGGGGAAACGCATTTACCGTGTGGCATATGCCATACGACAATCTGGTTTTCGATATCCTAATGGAGTGGCGGCCGGGGGGACGAAGGTCATGACACCCGACGTAGCCTAAAATGTTAGTTTCTGGAGCGGGGAACACGGGGGGCTTGCTGGAAACTGACTCGGCTGCAGGAATCATGTCGACCCGGGATGCCCCACCCACTAGCCAACAGTAAAAATGGTTGCAAATTGAAGACCAAGCCACAACCTAAGAAACAATTGCTACTGCCTCCGCGGTTGGCGACACCATAGAGACTGCCATTCGATCCGATGACTTCTTAGTGCGCCAGCAGTGGGCCAGCCGCTCTCCGGAGAAACTGAGTGAGGCTGAGAAACAATTCTGTGTGCGGGTAAGTTCAAGTCCCAGTTCCAATCGAGTCTGCAAATTACGGGAGCGAGGGCTCCACCCATATGAACGAAAAGAACCTTGAGCTTTGGATATTTATCGAAGACGCCGCTGTAGATCATGCGAGCTGCCGACAGCGCCGCATCAAATGGCCGGCCTACGGCTTCGTTAAGCCTGTACTGCTGCATGGAAGCAGCGCCTATCGCTACCAGGGGCGGATGAATATGAACGAGAACATCCTTGTCCTGCGCGTACTCCCGATACACAAGTGATCCGGAGGCGAGTGTCCCAGCGTGACACCGTTTCAATTTGTTTTCGTGAACGCGATTCCGCGTGCGGCCTGAGAGAAAAGCATTAGCCCAGTTCCACCCAAGACGCCGGATACATTTACGTGACAACCGTCGAACAGTCGTCCGGGCTTGGCTTCCGTCAGCCTACCAGAGATTCGATCGCCTGCGTTGCCTCTGGAGAAAGCGTTGTGTCGCGACTACACAAGTCCTGTTTCATGTGCTCCGCGTTAGAGGTACCAGTCAGAGGCAGCATCCCGACGCTGCGTGCGAAGCTGAAAACAACCTGAGCGGGAGTCGCATTCTGACTCGCGGCGAGAGCGAGTATCAGAGGATGGTGCAGCACTTCTACATTCGCTGTAAGAAGTGAAAATCCCTGATAGAGGATCTTCCGCTCCCGACAGAACAAACGAACATCGCGGTCCCAGCCGAGCTGCGCGAAGCAGCGGTTTTGCACAAATGCAGGAAGGTCGCCGTGAGCGGCCGTCATCTGCTCGAGATGCCTTGCGGAAACATTGCTCACCCCGAGAAATCGGGTGCGTCCAGCCTGACGCTCTTTGCACATCCCCTCCCAGACCTCGGCGTCAGCATCGCTCCAAGCGTAGGCTAATGAGGGGCCATGCAATACATAGCTATCGACATAGTCGGTCCCGAGATGTTCGAGCGAACTGATCAACGATTGAGTCACCTGAGCGGAAAGGCTGGCCCCAGGATCGTAGGGTAGCCGGTGATCCTGGCCACTCTGATAAGTGAATTTCGTCTGCAGAAAAACATCGCTGCGCGCAACCACTCCGGCGCGATAAGACGCGGCCAGCCCCTGGCCCACTCCAGCTTCGAAGTAATGCCGGCGTTGGTTCGCTGTGTCGATTCCCCGAAAGCCCACTCGGAGAGCTAGTTCGGTGAGGTCCGGAGTGCGGTTCTCCTTCCAGGCGGTGCCGTAGAGAAAATCGGGAACAGATGGTCGCTCACTTGTCATGGGAATATATTCTTGCCTCGAAGGCTGTCTGATGGTAATCCACCGAGCAAGGACCTGTGCTTGCCAAGAAACTGGGACCGCGTAACAGCCTAAACCAACCCTTCCTTCTCCAATTGGCGAAAAATCCTCATATCACAAGCGACCCGCTGCCAGGCGTCGTTTACGCCATGCCCTTCCATGAGAAGGCCGGTCGGAGTCAAGTAGGATCTTCACCCATTTCTATTCTTAGGCAAGGTTTTCCTCCGGCCGAGTCGCCGCTGTCGCCACCCTTCTATCCGTACTCTGGATGAGCGATGTTCGCTCGGTTGCTTGATGTCGAAGTAGACGGCCAGACCCGTCAGCCGAATTTCCGCTCGCCGGCCACCCAGGTCTCGCTGACCTTGATGTCGGAGATCGCGTCCGGGCTCACCTTGTACGGATCGCTCTCGAGGATTGTCAGATCGGCATCCTTGCCCGGCTCGAGCGTGCCGATCGAATCCTCGAGACCAATCTGCCGCGCCGCATGGATAGTGATCGCCTTCAACGCCTCATGGATCGAGATCGCCTGGTCGGCGCCAATCACCGATTTGTCGATGACGCAGCGGCGGGCTACGGCGATCTGTGCCAGGCGGAGAGGACCGGCCGGAGAGACCGGCGAATCGGTGTGCAGGGAGAACGGGATGCCCGCCTTCACGCAGGCGGCCATGGGCTCCATGAATTCGGTCCGCTCTGGCCCTAAGATCTGGTCCCGATAGGCCGCGCCATACAGATATAGAAGGTCCGGAAGGAAAGTGGGCTCTGCGCCAAGCCGCTTCATTCGGTCGAGTTGGTCCTGACGCGCCATCGTCGCGTGCTCCACCCGGTTAAGCCCGGTGGCCGGATTGGGGCCATAGGCCTGTTCGATCGCGTCGAGCGCGTCGTCGATCGCCGCGTCGCCCTGGCAGTGAATCAAGATCGGCCACCCGGCCTTCTTCGCCGCCAAACACAGCTCAGCCATCTGAGACTCGGAGTAGTTTGCTTGGCCTCTTTTGGTGGTGTGCAGGTAGGGCTTCGTCTGCGCCGCGGTCTCGGCCTGGTTCGATCCATCCGCCCAGAACTTGATGCCATAGAGCGAAAACCGGCTGTCGGGGATCTTCCTCGCCTTGGCGCCGGGCCCAAGCGACGCGAAGACCTTGCTGGCCTCGAGCGAATCCGTGCTCAGGCTCGCACTCATCCGCACGTCGAGCGCGTTGGATAGTTTCGCGAGCGGCTGGACCCAATCCGGCTTGATGGTGCCGGGCTCGTGCAGCGTCGTATTGCCGGCGGACGCCGCCTGTTTCGTATAGGACGCGAGCGCCGTGGCCATCAGCTCAGGCGTGACGGCTGGAGCCGCGACGGCGACGAAGCGGAGCAGCGCCGGTTCTTCGTATATCAGGCCGTTCAACTTGCCGTCTGGCGCGCGGCCGAAATGGCCGCCGCCGGGCACTTCGCCGACATCCTGCGGGATTTTGGCGAGTTTGAACGCCATGGCGTTCGCGGCCCCGACGTGTCCGTTCACGTAAAAGATGAAAATCGGATGCTGGGTCGAGATCGCGTTCAGCTCCTCCATAGACAGATCGCCGCCCTGCAAGAGGTTGTCGTAGTAACCGGCGCGGATCCATTGCCCAGGCGGCGCTTTGGCGACCACCGCCTTCAGCGCGGCAAGCGCGTCGGCGCGATTCGAGTATTTCGGGTAGCCGATATTGAGCAGCAGATCGGCGAACAGGGCGGAGAGAACCGTGTGATGGTGCGGGTCGATGAATCCCGGGAACAGGGTGCGGCCCTGAAGATCGACGATCCGAGTCGCGCCGCGCGCCAGGGCGGACACGTCGGAGGCCGACCCGGCGGCGACAACCCTTCCACCGCCAATCGCGAGCGCCTCGACCGGGCGCCAGCCGGCCGTCATCGGATAGATCGTCCCGTTGCGAAAGATAACCTCCGCGCCGTCGGCGGCATGGGCCTCGCGCCCGACCGTAATCGCGGCGGCCGCGGCGCCCCAGACGGCGTAGGTCAGGAACCGGCGCCGGCTCAGCGCGGCTCGCCAAAGGCCGGAGGTCAGGTGATCGGTTATCAGGGAACTCACGCACGCTCGGCACATCGGCGGCTCCTAGCTAGTGCCCTGTTTGCCGTTTCTGCTGAGGGAAGCCAGAAGTTCAGGGTGAGAGAGCACGTCAACACTAGTGGCAATGTTGTCGTTGTTAGGGCGCGTATCGGCAGCAAGGCCTGAGATCTAGTTTGCTCTCTACCAGCAGGCCGTGCAAGCAGCTTTCCCCCGGTGAATCCATCATGCTAAGCCCATCATGGACAGCAAAGTATAAAGATTGCGAGGCCACCGTTGATGTGTACCGTAACTCGAACACGGAGAAGGCCAAGCCCTTGGGAGCATTTTGGCTGGAGCGATAAGCCGTCGCAACAATCTCTTTCCTGCACTGATTTACGTAAAATCGCCTCGTAAGTTACGACGCTAGCGCGCCTCAAAACCTCATGTTTGTGGGCGGGCGAGTTCTTCGTTGCCCGCCTCCGCGCTTTCATGTACTTGCGGCGACAGTTTTCTTGGGGTGATTGGGCAAGCCTTAAAATGCTTGCTTAACAGCGACCTGCTTGCATTGACCAGAACGCCACGAACAGACTCGGCCTTGAGCTGATTCTGCTGCACCGTCCCCGAGCCTGGCCGCGAACGGCCGGCTACATCGGTTGTAATCTCCCACTGCAACGTCGAGACGTCAGCGCACACCGTTCACCGTGTACAGGTCCCACGCCCGAAGTCGGTAGCCGTAGCCGAACGTCGAACCATCGGGCGTGATAACCGGCGCTTCGGCAAAGATGCCTTCGATGGAGGGGAGGGCAAGGTCTCGCCATGGAGTCGCCGTACCGGTATGCGGATTCACCTTATCGATGTGTACCGAGCTGCGCGCGCTGGTAGGAACAGTCATAACGTAGAGCTGACCATCGCTCGTCCATCCCAGGATCGTCTGGTTACGGTGGATGAACGGCATCTCTTGCGATTTGCCGGTATCCATCGCGAGCAGCCTTGGGATGTTGTCGTTGTCGTAGGCGTAGGTGACAAGCCACTTATCGTCGGCGGAAATCTGCCAACCTATAAGTCCTTCATCGGTAACGGACCGAGGCGCTCCCCCGCCCAGGTCCTGGAGCCAGACACGCGGACGATGTCCCGCCTCGTTGGCGGCATAGATCACCCTTCGTCCATCCGACAGGAAATTAGCAGGGAATTCCGCTTGCAGATTGGGAGGACTGATGCGCTTGGCTTCGCCGGGTCCGAGCGGCAGGAGCCAGAGCTGGGCCGGTTCCGGGATCTTCTGCGCCAGCGCCCAGCGCTTGTCGGGCGAGAACGCGACGCCGTAGCCATCACCGATCGGAGTTGCGGCCGAGCCGTCCAGGTCACGCACAAACACGGTGTAGTTTTGTGATTCGCTGCCTTCCTCTTCAAACAGAATGGTCTTCCCGTCGCGGCTGATGTCGCGCAGATAGCCGAAATCGAGCCACGAAATATCATGCTGGGAATCGCCCTTGCCGACTACCATGCCTCGGCGGGTGAGCCCCTGCCGCACGATGAGCTGCCCGTTCGCTGCAATGTCCTGAAGGAATAATCGTCCGGGCACCTCCATCGGCTTGCGAACCTTCCCCGAAAGGTTCATGGCGAAGATCTGCCCGTTCTCCAGCGGCGAAGTGGTCCAGACTTCGTCGCCCGAACGGCTCCACGCCAGACCCTCCGCACTCTCATAGAGACGGCTGGCGGCCACTTGCTCTCCCGTCTTCCGCAGGACAATTACGGTTCCGCGGTCGTCAGACGCATTAACGTGGTCGATGAAGGCGAGGTAACGCCCATCGCGGGAGAAGCGCAGCGCGTCGATGTTCGATGCACGATGCAGCGCTTTGCCGATGGGATACTCCAGCTGGCACATGCGGGCGTCGGGGAGGTAGCGGACGATGGCTAGCTCCGAGCCATCAGGAGTGAAGTCGGCGGCCGCGATGTTCTCCATCTCTGGCTTGGGTGCTCCGGTTAACTGAGTTGTGCGCGCCAGCGTCCCCGGAAGGCGCTTGGCTATGCCGTCGGAGTTCTTCTTCCATGCGGCGATTTTGTTGGTGAGGTCGTCCTTCTGTTCGTGGATCTTGAGCAGTTGGGCATTGCCGTTGAGCATTTGCAAGGCACGCACGTCCTGCGTATCCGGAGACTGCGGCCGCGGCGCGCCACCGCCTGAGGATACTGCCAGTTCGAGCAGCTTTTGCAGGAACTGCCCAGCGGCTTCGGATTCCTTGCCGTTTTGTGTTGGAACGCCGATCTTTTGGAATAGCGCCTTGAGATCGAGTCGCTGCTGTACATTCAGTGGTGGCACATCCACATAGAAGCTGGCGACGCCGACCTGATTCTGTGGCAGTGCCTGCGCCTGTACAGGCTGGCCATTGACCGTGGCGCGAAGGTTGCCGGCAACCAGCATGACAAAGAGTGCTCCATCAATGGCATCCTGTGGCCAACCAAATGGTGCGGACTTGAAATGCTCGCGGACATCCTTGCCCTTCTTACCAGCCCCTATGAAGTCGAGCGCGCGACGGCAGACAGCATGTTTGGTGACATCGCCTTGGTAGCCCACCTGCGAGAGTGCACCCACGTTGCCCGTGCGTGCGCGGCTGACGACCTGCCCCCAGTTGGCGTGATCGGCCTCGGAGAACTGCGGAAACAGCCGAACGAGGGCGCTGTCCGCCGAATCTTGAACCTTGTCCGCTAGTTCGATTCCGTTGGCGTCCGCTCCGCCTCCCAGAAAAACCTTGGCGCCGCCGATGATCAGGCCGAGCAATTCGTGAATGCGTTGCTGGGCAACTTCCAAATGGGTCTCGACGGCCTTCCGGGCCTCGATAGCCTCAGGCCCGGTGGCTGGGCCATGGGCATCCAGAGTCTCTTGAGCGGCGATGTGAGAGGCGATGGCCTGTCGTAATTCCTCGTGATGGGCCCGCGGCAGGAAGCCAAACAGCAATGGGCTATTCACTCCGGCGGCACGGGCTTCGTTCAGGATAGATTTGTCGTCGTCGTTCCATCCGTCCCGCATCCAGAGGGTGACCTCGTCTTTGCTGGAAGGCGGCCGACTGGAGGAGAGCTCGAACAGGAGCTTTCGCGGCTGGCGGGAAGTGCCTTGTTGTAACGAGACGGGCTTGAGCGCCTGCTTGGTTCCGTCGCGGAGCAGTTCGGTACGTTTCGAGCTGATGCGCTCTTCGTTGTTAAGGGCGGCGGCGCGGCGGCGGTTGAAATCGTGCGTCCAGATCGCGCCCTCGCGGGTCTGCAGCCGGTATTCGGATTCTACTGCCATAAGCTGACCGACATCCACGAGATGCTTGAGCAACTTGGGAACTTGCTGCTCCAGCCTGGGCCGGTCGTCTGTCAGGTCGCTGACAAGCAGGTCCACCAGCGTTTCTGCATTTGCTCGGACGCCGTCATCAGCCCCTGCCGCGCGGGGCAATTTGCCGACAAGAAAGATCAGAGCACACAGGCTGGAACGGAGATCGCCGTCCTTAGTGCCGTCCCGCTGCTTGCGGATAATTTCGTCGTATTCGCGCTCCAGCTCGCCGGAGTTGAGGAGGTCGGTGGAAATCTGGTCGTAGATAAAGTCTGCGGGCGCTACTGTTCCCAAAGGAGCCATTGCCGTTTGTCGAGTTGCCTCGAAGACGATTTGCAACTGGGAACGCAACTGGGCTTTGGTGCCTGAATGGTCCGTGTTGCGTAGCACCTTTTCCCAGAACCGGCGGCGGGTCGGTAGCAAAGGGTAATCAGCCATGAAGAACTTGTCGTCTTCGTTGCTATAGGCAAATCGGGTGTTCTGGAGATGGCGGGCTAGTTCACCCTGGTTTTCACTTCCGCACTTTGAAATGGCCGGCTCTCGCTCAGGCTTCTTTCGGAGCACGGTTTTGCGAATGACGCTCTCGACATCGGCATCTGACAACTGCACGCGGACCGCGAAGCGGGCCTGAAGCCGTTGCAGGCTTGGTGTGGTATTCAGGGCAGACTGGCCCGTGCCAACCAAGAGAAGTCGCTGGTTCAGCTTCGTACAGCAATGCTCGGCTATTTCTTGCATATCCATCGCCCGCTGGATTTTCTCGCCTATGAACTGCTGGACTTCGTCCACGACGAGAAGCGTGCAGGGAAGCTTGTCTTTTCCTCTGAAGACTTGTTGAAGGAAATCCAACGCCTGGCCCATGGTCGGAGAGGTGATCTCGGGAAAGCCGACACGCATCGCCTCTTGGACGTTGGCAACCGATCCATATTTCTGATCAGCGGACAGTAGTGCCTCGGCGAGAGGCACCGAATAATTCAGGTTCGCTACTTCGTCGAACAGCTCGCAGATGTTCTTCTTTAGCGTTTTAGCAACCGGTGCTTCCAGACCAGATGATCGAAGCCAAAGGATGAATCTCGCGTGGGCAAGGTCTTCTGGAAGTCCGGCTGACCGCAGGATCAGTTGCACGAAGGCGAGGCGAACGTTGTTCATAGAACCCGCGCCGAGAGTGCCCGCGGCCGCACGCAGACCACCCAGTGGCTTGCTGCGAGTGCTGAGTTCCGTAAGCAGATCACTGATTTCCGTTGGCAGCCTCACGAGCGAACGAGCAGTGGCGCCGTCGGCGAAGTGATAGTCCTCCCAGAGATAGCGGAGCATTTTAACCAGATGGGATTTGCCACTGCCGAAAAAGCCGCTGACCCAGACGGCCTTCTGCTCCTCGCGCCCAAGTCCATCGAGGTAGGACCGGAAGATCCGCTCCAGTCCGCGAGCATATTCTCCATCACAGACAAAAGTCTCTAGTTCGAAGCGTAGCGTCTTGATTTGGCGTTCGTCATGACCGATTTCGGAAACCTTCGAGACGCCATTATTGAGCAACTCAAGGGTCGTGGGATCGCGGAAGTAAAGTTCTCGGTTCGTCATGGGGTGATAAAACTCTCAGTTGAAGTGATGGGAATGGCCATGTAATTGAAGCCATCGCGCGCATCCATGAAGCGGTAGACGTTGTTCGTGTATTCGCCAGGAAAGAAAACAAGCATACGCCCGAGCACGTTATCTTCGACCCGTTCAATCATGCTGGAAACCCGCATAAAGTCGAACAGAGAAGCCAAGCCCGTGACGGACACGACACTGCCGGCATTGGCCTCCTCGCTGGAGCAAGCCTGATTCACAAGCGTAGCGGCGCGAACTTCGAGGTCACTTCCCGCCCGCAAGTGCTGTGGACTGCGAAAGATCGACTCCCGATATTTGTGCGCCGCCAGATATTCCGGAAGCAGTCGCGTGAGGTCAACGGTGGACCATCCGTGGTTGGCCTCAAGGGTGACTGCTTCAAACTGTGGGAGCCGAGCCCGCACGCGCCGCTCATCGGTGGGCGGGTAAACCGCGAACCAGATGCGCTGCTTGCCAGATACATTGGCCGACCAAGGCAAGCGTACTTGCCGGGAGTAGTTAGAAAAAAGACGGTCGATGGTGTTCATGGCTGGTGCTCCTGAAATTCAGCAAGCAGAGGGAAGCTCAATTCAACCACTTCACCGACCGCACGCAAGTCGAGGAGTCCAGCCCGATGGGCCTCGATGCCCATAGCTTTGGCGCGATCGGGGTTTAAATCTAGCACGTGACACCACGGATTGGAGAAGACGGCCGCCCCGTGATAACCGGCGGTATCCCCAAGGAACAACGCCATGGCTACGGCGGCGGCTGTGGGCTTTATCCGCTGGCGAGTCTTTTTTGCACGGCCCGCGAGGTGCCCTGATTGTGTCCACGAGGACGCAGCGTGTCGCGCAGTCTGGTTACGGCTCAATTCCGAGTACTGATTCGGGAACACGGCCTCGACCGCCTGCGCAAGACTCGCCGTTTCAACTCGTTCGCCCTCTGATGCGTCCATGACGGGTCGGGTAGTGGCTCGCAAGAGCGGATCACGCGCCCAAGCTACCTGGAGGGCCAAGAGCGGTAGACCTGTGGCATCGACGGCTTGCAGTCTTCGCAATAGCCCAAAGATCGGCGTCGCTTCATCGAGAGCATACAACTCGCGGAGGCGTCGCAGCGACTCCCTGCGGGTGCTGTCCGTGGTCTTGCCCAGCACGTTTCGCTCAAGAATGGCCTCGCGGTAACCGGCAGCGCCGGAGCCCTTTGGAACGTCTTCCAAAACTGCTCGGAGTTCAGCGAGCATCATGGTTCTACTGATGTGTGCGCCGCCGGGAGAAAACTTGAAGCCGAATGTCTCCAAGGCTGATGAAGCAGGCGGAAAGCCGAGTGATGAAACGCCGGTAGCCGTTAACGTCAGATCGTCGATTGGGGTCATGGCGCTCTTCGCGTGGTGATGGGCATGGAAGGCAAATTATAGCGAGAGGTGCTATTCGGTAGAACAGAATTCCGCTTCAGTCGCCGGGGCCCTGTCTCTCAGGCTTTCTTCTCAGAATACGCCTTGGGCTGAAGGATGCCTGTTAAAGGCGGGGGGAAAAACGACGACAGTGAATCCGATGGCGATCAGTTCCAAAATTAGCCGGCTCGACCTGCGCCCAGCCCCCGGTTGGTGCAAGCTCCGAAATCGCTGTTCGAATCGAACCTGGATGTGCTGGGTCATCTTTCACGCCGTGCCAGAACCGGTGAGCAACGATGTTGCTGGTTAAAGGCAAGGCGGTTGCTGTCCTCAATCGATGCGCGTTATTCTGGCCGGACTATCGACAGGCAGTGGATTAGGCGAGGTGCGGATGTCGAACTTCCAACATACTGCAGAAACCGTAGAGCAAGTGGCAGCCATCGCATCAGAGCTTCGCGATAGGTGGAGTCAACAAGTCCGACCTGGCCATTATCCCTTGGTTCCGGGGCCAGACCGACTCCGAGTGGCCACTTAGACCGAAGTTCTACCGGACGCCTCCGACAGACTTCGTGACAGAGTGCGAAATTAGAGAGGAATTTATCACTCACGCGCCCGCCCTTTGCGATGTTACTCCGAGAAACGAGTGGGAGTGGTATTTTCTGATGCAGCATTACGGCGCCCCAACTAGGCTTCTGGACTGGACCGATGGCGCTTTGATAGCGCTTTACTTTGCAGTGCGGGACAACATGGGTGATCGCAATGCAGCGGTCTGGGCGCTAGATCCATGGTGGCTAAACTGGAGAGTTATTCGCAGGGATGAAGTTGTCCCAGTCGGTGACCCTCTCCTGCCGAAAAATAGAAAGGAGCAGAAATGGCTCCCCAGTAGATTTCAGCAAACAAGAACGCTGCCCAAACCCCCGATTGCTGTCTTCCCCGGCAATTTTGATAAAAGGATTGGCTCGCAGCGATCCGCTTTTACTATTCATGGCGCTGATGTAGATGGTTTGACAAGACTAGCAACCGCCGAGAAGAACGCTGGTCTAGCGAGAATAACAATTCCCAGTTGGGCGGTTAGCGAGATTAAGAGATCTTTAGATACGTGCGGCATTGATGAAACGACTGTTTTCCCGGATCTGGAGGCCCTGAGTCGGGTCGTTGATTTCAGGTGGAAGGATGCCATAAGGCATCCGCCACATCACGAAGTCTTGACGAGATTGAGACCGTCCAAAATTCACGGCGTAGGCGTCTTCGCTATCAAAGACATTCCTAAGAATACGAAGCTTTTCAGTCATGACTTGGATGAGCTGCTTTGGGTGAAGAAAGATGGCCTGAAGAAGCTGCCGAACGAGGTCAGAAAGCTCTATGAAGATTTTGCGGTATTCAAAGACAATCGTTACGGCTGCCCTGGCAACTTCAACCGGCTGACTATGTCTTGGTACTTGAACGATTCCAAGCGCCCGAACGTTCGTTGCGACAGCAGCTATGACTTCTGGACCCTGAGACAGATCAAAGCGGGGGAAGAATTAACCGCAGATTACTCGTCTTATCCATGATGGCGGATGCGCCTCCGCTGAAGTGCAATCCGTTTCCTGTGGCGGATGGGGATACTGCCCTTGCCGTCGCCGACAAAAACCGGCTTCCTGGATCCGCCAACCTTATCTTGGTTGCCAGGGACTCAGACTGACCGTTCGACTCGTCGAATCAGCACCGATGGATTAACCTGCAGCGTAGAAGACAGGTTGAATAACGTTCGCAAGGAAGGCGACTTTTCACCGCGTTCAAGCTGCCCAATGTACGTCCGATGATAGCCAGCCCGCGCGGCAAGTTCTTCCTGTGACTGATTACGGCTCTCGCGAACGCTCCTTAACACCCGCCCGAACGCCTTTTCGGGGCTGAGGCTGCGTGCTGAACGCGCCGTGATGGGCTTCGCCATGCGGCACGATCATCGGGGCAGTGAATACTATTGTGCGACCGACTATAGTATGCAATTACCTTGCTGAAACGAGGGCCAAGTCGGACAATTGAGGCGTGATATGTCTGGCCAAGCGCGCCAGTTCTCCACCCACGCTAAAGCAGCTTTCGTCCGACGTTGGAATGCTTCGACCAAGTCACATAACAAATGGAGGTCACCGATGCCGCACGGTCTGTCGAGAAACCCCAACGGTTACTGGGAAGGAATGTTCGTCGGCGCCATGCCGTGGCATCGTCTCGGAACCGTGTTGAAAACTCCCCCAGCGACCGCCGCTGACGCGATTAAGCTTGCACATCTGACCTGGCGCGTAGAAAACAAGCCGCTTTTCGTAGGAGAAGAGCACCGGGCCTTCCCAGGCGAATATGCCATGGTACGAGAAGACCGCTGGCAGATGGGAGAGGAAGAAGCGATCTTCGGTCAGGTCAGCGAGGATTACGAACCTCTGCAAAACATCGACGCCTTTGAGTTCTTCGACAAGACCATCGAGAGCAAACAAGCGACTTATGAGTCGGCGGGGGCTCTGTACGGTGGGAAGTGTGTGTGGGTAATGGCCAAGTTGCGTGAGTATAGCGTGATCGCCGCGGACGATCTAATTGCGCGTTATCTGCTATTGACCCACCGCCATGACGGAACCGGAGCTATCCAGGTGAGTTCACGCCCGTTCGGGTCGTCTGCCAAAACACGCTGAATCAAGCATTGAGCGAAGGACCGAGTTTTCGTGTTGCACACACGAAGTCGATGTACGCACGGCTTCAGAAAGCGTCCGAAGCGCTATCAATGGTCCTGCAGCAGTCACGCAGAGTCGATGCGTCGTTCGGCGCGATGGCAACCGTCAACCTGAACACTCAGAGCCTCGATACCTATCTGAAAACCGTCTTCCCTGACCCTGTGCGCGGCAAGGACGACGCTCAGTATGAGCGTGCGGTCATCAGGATTCAGCGCAATCGAGAGGCGTCCCAACTGCTGTGGGAAAGCGGCAAGGGCAACGGCGAAGTGGGCGTGAAGGGGACGCTCTGGGCCGCTTACAACGGAGTTGCACAGCACGCCGATTTCGGTCTGACCAGCGCCCGCGATAGCAAGTGGCTGGACAGCGTCTGGTTCGGGGAAAGCTACAGGGTCAAGACGCGGGCATTTGATGTCGCGGCGACGCTCGTTCAAGGCAAGAATCAACCGGTGGGCACGGCGTAGAGTCTTTACCTTTGTATAGGTCGACAATGCACACTTTGTGCGAGCTTGCCCGAAAACTAGTGTTGATGGGCAAGTAAAACGCGCAATTTATCGGCTCCCAATATCAGGCAGTTATCGGGGCCTAATCGCGAGGGTAATTGGGCAGGCCGTTAGAATGCCCGCTCGCCCTGGAGTGGACACACTCCTGAACACTGGCCGATTTCTCGGGAGGAGCGCCGAGAGCTGTGGCGAGGAATAGCGCGACAACCAACCCGTCGCGAAGAAATTTTATGCATCACCCCATTTACTGTTCCCAGCCGTGGACTATTCCACCTCAAAGTCGGCCGTTCGCGCCGATGTCGAATGTCCTGCGGTATCCATTGCCGTAAGTTCAAGCTTGTAGGAGCCTGGGGTGAGCTTGTCCAGGGGCAGCTTCATCCCGAGCGATACGACGGGATTCCCCACGTCGTTAGGAAGAAGC
>Ga0187875_10001822_pt1 | contig 16153 bp, 14 predicted proteins | sample June2016WEW_17_1_2_FD_132978 | JGI IMG/M metagenome (GOLD analysis project Ga0187875, IMG submission 132978) | Peatland microbial communities from SPRUCE experiment site at the Marcell Experimental Forest, Minnesota, USA - June2016WEW_17_10 | ecosystem: Environmental > Terrestrial > Soil >... | reverse complement strand
GTAGCGGGTGAGACCGGAGATCTCGTGGACGTTGAGCTTGGCCATGAGATTCTGCCGATGTTTTTCGACCGTCTTGATGCTGATGCCGAGTTCCGCCGCGGTCTGTTTGTTGGCCTTGCCTTCGGCAATCAACTGCAGCACCTCCACCTCGCGCGAACTCAGGCGGGCGATTTTCTTCTTGAGCGGCCCGCTTCCGTTCAACGGCTTCTGAGTGTGGTTGTGAAGGCGCCCGGCAATGGAGGGGCTGAAAAAGGTGTTTCCGTTCTGCACTTCCCGAATCGCCTGGGACAGATCGTGCGACGAGGTTTGTTTGAGCAGATATCCCACCGCACCGAACGCGATCGCTTGTTCGACGTACGCGTCGTCACTGTGCGCAGAGAGAATCAGCACCTTGGCCCCGGGAATGGCTTTACGAATTTGCCGGGTGGCTTCCAACCCATTGAGCAACGGCATTGCGATATCCATTACGACGACCGCGGGACGAAGCTTTTGGGCCAGCGCCACCGCTTGGCGGCCCGTTTGCGCTTCGCCGACCACCTCAATATCGTTTTCGGCGGCCAACAACTTCCGAAACCCCTCGCGGACGATCATGTGATCTTCAGCGAGCAGGACGGTGATGCGTTTCATAAATACTAACCCCCCTTGTCGTTGGTGAGTGGAATCTCGGCGTGGATGGTCGTGCCTTGGCCCGGTGCGGATTCGACGCGCAGATTACCACCGACCATCTCGACCCGTTCGCGCATGCCGAGCAGCCCCAATCGCTTGTTCTTCTTGGCCTGCAATATGTGATTGACCTGGAAGGATCTGCCGTCGTCTTTGATTTTCATGCAAATCCTGTCCCGAAGTTTGTCGATGCTCAGGTCCACCACGCTGGCTTGCGCATGACGGGCCACGTTGGTCAGGGCTTCCTGGGCGACACGATACAGGATCGTGCGCCTGGCATTATCCAGTTTTTCAACCCCCGCAAAGATCGTCAGCCGGACGTGGACGCGTGTCTGTTTCGAAAAGCTTTTCACAAACGAATGCAGGGCAGGGATCAACCCCAGGTCATCCAGCACCGTCGGGCGCAATTCGCGCGCAAACCGGTGCACGATGTCCACCGACTTCTCGACCATCCGTTGGGCGCTGGAGATTTTGTTTTGAAGGCCCCGGGTGTTGTGCGTCGCCGCGGTTTTCAAGGTCGCCAGCCGGACATTGATTCCCGTCAAGGTCTGGGCGATTTCATCGTGCAATTCGCGGCTGATCTTTTTGCGTTCTTCCTCCTGCGCCAGCAGAAGTTGGCGGGTCAGATGCCGCAATTGTTCCTGCATTTGTTCGGATTGTTCGAGCAACCGGCCATAGTGTTTCTCGCTTTTCCGAAGGGATTGCTCCACCCCCTTGCGGCGGAGTATTTCCCGTTTCAACTGTCGGTTCGAGACAGCCAGAGCCGCACTACGCTGGCGCAGTGCCTCGTTCAGTTCACCGAAGTGCGCGTTGGCCTCGCGCGCGGTGCGATGAGTCTTCTCGATCGGGGTGATGGCCTCGGCGAAAAAATTTCCCGCCCGCCGGACCATCGCATCCCGGGTGCCCGGGGAATCGCTCGGCAACAGGAGGGCAATCAACGCCTGCTCGTGAACCCCTGCCAGGTCCAGTGTCTCCAGCCCGAGGGCCATGGCTCTGTGTCCCAGGCCACGCGCGGGCTGCAGGCTGGCAGGGGGCCGTTGCTTCAGATACTCACGCAACGCCGCCTGATAACGCCGCGACAATCCGGTTAGCTTACGTGTCATGTTGTTTGCCGAGTCCACGGACGAACCGACTCAGGGTTTTCTTGGATTTTTCCATAAGGCGTTGCGTGTTGGCGATCTCTTTTTTCAGGCCCTTGGTATTGACCACGGCCTCGTTCTTCAATGCCAGGAGCCGGACGTTGATTCCCAACAACGTCTGGGCGATCTCGTCATGCAAGTCGCGGCTGATCTTCGTTCGCTTGTCCTCCTGCGCCAATAGAATCTGGCGGGTCAGATGCCGCAAATGCTCCTGCACAAGACGCGACTGCTCCAATAAATCGATCCGATGCCTCCCGCTTTTCTTCAGGGCTTCCTCCGCGGCCTTGCGCTGGATGATTCCCCGTTTCAAGTGACGGCCAGAGACGGCCAGTTCCGCCGTGCGCCGGCTCAGCGTCTTCGTCAGACGATTCAGGTCGCCGCTGGTTTCCCGCGCGGCGCGATGAGTCGTTTCGATGGGCATGATGACCTCGACAAAAAAGAATTGCGCCCGTTTGACGATCCCATCCCGGCGGCTCGAGGCTTCCAGTGAGGCGAGCGCTGCCTCGTGCATCCGGGCCATGTCCAGTGTCTCCAACCCGAGGGCCATGGCCTTGCGTCCCAGACCACGCGCGGGCCGCAAGCTGGCTCGCGGCCCTAGCTTCAGATAGTTACGCAAAGCCGTCGCATATCGCTGCGATAACCTGGCTGTTGTTCGCTTCATAATACAGTCGGAACCGTGTGCCTCTTGATCCGCTGCCACCATCGGACTATTGCCGCAAACCGTCTATGGGGTGAAACCCTACCCCCGTCGGCCCCGCTGATCTTCCCCCGGCGCGAGGACAAGTCGTCGGAACGCGCGCCACATTCAATCGAGGTAGGGTTTTACCCCATACAACGGGGATGGAACACGGCGCATAATGTAACGGACAAACTTGTGGACAAACCATCTCAGATCCGGAAAATCGCATTTCTCGGCGATTACCTGCCGCGCAAATGCGGCATCGCCACCTTCACGGCCGATGTGCTGGCCGCCGTGGCGGCTGAGCACCCGCAGACCCAATGTTTCGCGGTGCCTGTCAATGACATCCCGGGCGGCTACGAGTACTCGGACATGGTTCACTTCGAAATTGAGGAACAGGATTTGTCGTCCTACCAGCGCGCGGCGGACTTCCTGAACATCAGCAACGTCGACATCGTCAGTTTGCAACATGAGTTCGGGATTTTCGGTGGACCGGCGGGCAGCCACGTGCTGGCGTTGTTGCGCGAATTGAGGATGCCGGTTGTGACGACGTTTCACACGGTGCTGCGCGAGCCGAACGCCGATCAGCGGCGCGTGATGCAGGAACTTGTCACGCGATCAACGCGGTTGCTGGTCATGGCCGAGCGCGGCCGCCAGCTGTTGCAGGACGTCTACCAGGCGCCGCCGGCCAAAATCGATTTCATCCCGCATGGCATTCCCGACATTCCGTTTGTCGATCCCAACTACTACAAGGACCAGTTCGGCGTGGCGGGCAGAGTGGTGTTGCTGACGTTCGGGTTGCTGTCGCCGAACAAGGGGATTGAGCATGTGCTCAACGCGCTGCCGCAAATCCTGGCGGAGTTTCCCGACGTGGTGTACCTGGTCCTGGGGGCCACGCACCCGAACGAGTTGCGCGAGCAAGGAGAGGCCTATCGTCTGCGCCTCGAACGCCTCGCCAAGAGGAACAAAGTTCAGAAGAACGTCATTTTTTACAATCGGTTCGTAGAACTCGATGAGCTCAAGGAATTCATCGGCGCGGCGGACCTGTACATCACGCCGTATCTCAATGAGGCGCAGATCACCTCGGGCACGTTGGCCTATACGTTTGGGGCGGGAAAAGCCGTGATCTCGACTCCGTACTGGCACGCAACCGAGTTGCTGGCCGACGGGCGCGGCGTGCTGGTGCCGTTCGGCGACGCCGGGGCGATTGCCCGCGAGGTCATCGGCTTGCTCCGCGACGACACGCGTCGGCACGCCATGCGCAAGAACGCGTACAAGCTCGGACGCGAGATGGTCTGGAGCAACGTGGCCCGGCTCTACATGCGCTCGTTCGAGCTGGCGCGGATCGAGACAGCGGTGTTGTCCCGAAAATCGTTTGCCACAAAAACGCTCGACCAGCAGCCACGCGAGCTGCCCGAGTTGAAACTGGATCACCTGGCGCGGATGACCGATTCCACCGGGCTTTTTCAACACGCCATTTTTACCGTGCCGAATTTTTCCGAGGGCTACTGCACCGACGACAACGCCCGCGCCTTCATTCTCGCCGTGCTGCTGGACGAGTTGGGAGAAGTGACGGAGCGCGTGCGGACGGTGGCGACGATCTACGCGGCATTCCTGCATCACGCGTTCGATTCCAAGACGAAGCGGTTCCACAATCACCTGAGTTTCGACCGTCGGTGGCTCGATGAACAGGGCTCGGAAGACTCGCACGCGCGGGCGCTGTGGGCACTGGGCATGGGCGTGGGACGCTCGCCCTACCGGAGTTTCCAGGTCATGTCGGGACAAATCTTCGCGCAGGCGTTGCCGGCAGCGATCGAGTTCACGTCCCCGCGGGCGTGGGCGTTCAGCCTGCTCGGCATTCATGAATACTTGCAGCGGTTGAGCGGTGACCGAACCGCCAGCCAGATTCGCGACACGCTGACCACGCGACTGATGGAGCTGTTCCGTCGGACCGAGCAACCGGACTGGCCGTGGTTTGAAGACGTGCTTTCCTACGACAATGCGAAACTCGCGCAAGCCTTGATCGTGAGCGGCAGAGCCACGGGGCAAACGCCGGTGTTTGAGCGGGGGCTGCAGACATTGCGGTGGCTGGCGGAAATGCAAACCGCAGAGAGCGGCGACTTCCGCCCCATCGGCAGCAACGGATTTCATCAACGCGGCGGACCGCGCGCGGCCTTCGATCAGCAACCCATCGAAGCGCAGGCCATGGTGTCCGCCTGTCTCGAAGCCTATCGGGCCACGTCGGACGTGTGGTGGTACGCGGAGGCCCAGCGCGCCTTCGATTGGTTTCTCGGTTGGAACGATCTTGGCCTGGAAGTGTACTCGCCGAGTACGGGCGGCTGCCGCGATGCGTTGCACGTGGACCGCGTCAACCAAAACCAGGGCGCGGAATCGACCCTGGCCTTCCTGCTCTCCCTAGCGGAAATGCAACTCATGCAAAACGCCGTCACCGCGTTCAACCAGCCGGTTCCGTAGGCGCGATCGCAACTTATGTGGGCACCCAACATCCGACGCACCAATGTTATCCTTCACCCGGACCGCACGCGGGTGCTGCTCCGTCCATTCCTGATGACCAGCGACCGGCGGGCGATCAATCTTTGTGCACAGGTCATGGCCATTCCCGAAAGCGAAGTTCACGCGCTGTTGCAGGAGGTACGGGCTGAGTTTGGGGATCGCCACGTAAAAATTGGCGAGTTCCTGATGCGGCGGTTCGATCGGGTCCGTCCGAGTCTGCCAACTGGCGAAGAACCATCGGATGAAAGGAAGTTGTTGCTCGGCGCGTATTTCAGCCATGAGTATTCGCTCGAAGCCGCAGCGCTGTTCAATCCCTCCATCGTGCCGCACCCGGACCAGTCGGATCTTCCGCCGGGGTCGCTGCGATTCATTCTCAGCCTGCGGGCCACGGGCGAGGGTCATATTTCCTCGATCACCTTTCGCACCGGGTATTTGGACGCCGACGGCAACATCACGGTCAACGCGCCCACGCGGTACTGCTTGGAGCCGGCGCAGGTGCCCAATGCGTCGTATGACAAGGGGTTGTTCGATCGGCAACTTCATGAACTGGGTCTGGCGGGTGACTTCAGCCGGGACGTGTTGCAAAGCCTGGGCGACTTGTTCACGCTGCCGGAGCTGCGCCGCAATGTCCTGGCGAGCGTGAAACACCTTCGGGCCCGAGATGAGGAACGACAGGCGGCAGCGCGAAAAATCCTGATGCTGGCCCAATCGAATTACGAGGTGCAATTTGCGCCCGAAACGCGCCTGTCGGAACGCGTGTTGTTTCCCACGACGCCGTCGCAGAGCAACGGGATCGAGGATGCCCGCTTTGTTCTCTTTACCGATGAGGATGGCACGAAGACCTATTACGCCACGTATACCGCGTACGACGGCAAGCTGATCCTGCCGCAATTCATTGAAACGCCCGATTTTCTCCACTTCAAATTCATCACGCTGAACGGCCCAGCCGTGCAAAACAAGGGCATGGCGCTATTCCCGCGAAAGATCAACGGCCGCTACGCCATGCTCGGGCGCCAGGATTCCGAGAACCTGTACATGATGTATTCCGATCATTTGCATTTCTGGCACACGACGCAACTGCTCTTGAAACCGAAGTTCCCGTGGGAATTCGTCCAATTGGGCAACTGCGGTTCCCCGATTGAAACCGACGCCGGCTGGCTCGTGCTCAGTCACGGTGTGGGGCCGATGCGGAAGTATTGCATCGGCGCGTTCCTGCTCGACCGGGACGATCCGACGAAGGTCATCGGCCGGCTGCGGGAACCGCTGATTAAACCCAACGAAAACGAGCGGGAAGGCTACGTCCCCAATGTCGTTTATTCCTGCGGCAGCCTCCTGCGCGGCCGGCAGTTGATCATTCCATACGCGATGTCCGACTACGCCACCACGTTCGCCACACTGCCGATCGATGAAGTACTGGCCGCGATGGAATAAGCACCGCGCCGGGGTCGTACGGGACGCGGTAGGGTTCCACCCTATAGCACGCGGGTCGTTCATCGCGTAGCGTGCTTCCAACCCAAAGACGTAACAACAGAAAGCAGGAAGTATCATGAGAGTAACATATCCATTGGCGCTGGTAGTGGCCGCAGCCGCTGTTTTGGCCAGCAGTGGACCGCTGCGCGCATCCGAGACGGATGACCGCATCGAGTCCTCATTCACGAAGAGCTTCGTCTATAAGACCTATCTGAAGGACGAACACATCAAAATCAGCTCCAAGGATGGAGCCGTCACCTTGTCGGGTAACGTATACAACGAAACCCACAAACCGATGGCCCAGGACACCGCCGAGGCGTTGCCCGGGGTCACGAGCGTGGACAATCGTATCGCCGTCGTAGGCGACCAGCCCGCCGAGAGCTCGGATACATGGATCGGCGTGAAAGTGAAATCGGCGCTGCTGTATCGTCGCAACGTCAGCGGCACCAAGACCGAGGTCTACGTCAAAGATGGCATGGTGACGTTGAAAGGCGAAGCCGCCAATCAGGCCCAAAAGGAACTGACCACCGAATACGCCAAAGACATCGTCGGCGTCAAGGGCGTGACGAACGAGATGACGGTATCCAGGACCTCTGACAAGCCGGACGAAACGGTGAGCGAGAAGATCGATGACGCATCCATCACCGCCGAGGTCAAGGGGTCATTGCTGGCGCACCGCTCGACCAGCGTGCTCAGCACCAAGGTCACGACGACCGATGGCGTGGTCACGGTGAGCGGCACGGCCAAGAACGAAGCCGAAAAGGCCCTGGTCACCAAGCTCGTCACCGACATTAACGGTGTGCAGAGCGTGGTCAACAACATGACCATTGCGACGACCGTGTCCAGTAACAAGTAGACATTCACTCATTGCTGGCTGGTGCATGGGGGCGTTGAGGGGTGCACCAGCCACAGTGGAAACCAAACCAAACCGAAAGGTAAATCATATGTTGTGGACGATTGCAGTAGTACTGATAGCTCTGTGGGCGCTGGGACTGGTGAGCAGTTACACGATGGGAGGGTTTATTCACCTCCTGCTGGTGGTGGCCGTGATCATGATTCTGGTCAACATCATATCGGGCCGGCGACCGGTGTAGGAAGCGGTTAACCGAAGAAAAGAAACTGGAGATTCAAAATGAATTCAAGAACGATTGCAGTCATACTGGTCGCACTCGGCATTGTCGTGCTCGCTTACCAGGGCATCACGTTTAAGAGCCCGGGGAAGCCGGTCGATGTCCTTGGAGTGCACGTGGAGACGACCAAGACCAACTATATTCCCCCGATCGCCGGGGCGTTCGCCCTGATCGGCGGGATCGTGCTGCTGGTGGTATCCCCCAAGCGGGCCTGAGTCAGGATATAAAGATGTCTGACGATTCCGGGACCGGTTAAGGCACAGGGCAAATCTGACGATTACCCGGTTTCGTCTGACGATTGTGACCTCGCCAGGAAGACATAACGGGTTGAGCGGCCCTTGCCTTCTTTTTTTGCCAAGCCCAACTCCCATGGGTACTTTGCCGGCTCAGTCTCGGCTGCGTGGCGATATCACTTGCGTCTATTTGGATGTCGTTAAGACTGGCTCGACAGCGAATCCGTAAAGGTGACTTTCTGGGCCATCTTTGATCGTTCCGTTCCTATACACCTTCGCGGCCGGCTTGAGCCGTTGGTTGTTTGCGAGATTAGCCTCGTAGATCTTGCGAGCGTCTCCAAACGTCATTTTGCCGCTGGAAGATGCTCTCCAGACTTCAGCAGCTTTGCGTTGCTCCTGAATCAAGTCGGTGAGGCGAATTTGTGCAACCGAAAAAACATCGGTCTTGAGGCTCTGGCGAATTAACTTGCCAAACACCCTGACGCGGGCAAAATAAATACCTGATGGTCTGTAGCGGACAAGATTGGCGACGGACGTTTTCGCCCAAAGTGGGTTTGCTTGGGATTTGCTCTGTTTCACAAATACAGTATCAGAATTACAAGCTGCGAATTTTGTTCGCTACGTAAGTTGTTTATTATAAATATGATGCGCCGTTAGCTCAATTGGCAGAGCAAGTGACTCTTAATCACTAGGTTGAAGGTTCGATTCCTTCACGGCGCACCACCATTTGCGCTTGAACGAGAGGGCGTTACGTAAGCAGAGAGCGTGGCGCCCTCTTTCATTTTCGGCAAGGGTAGTCACAAGTGTAGTCACACCCCGTTTTCAAACTGTCGGTAGTCACACGGCGACGCAATCAGACAAACGGAAGCGCGGGCCGTCACAGACGCGCGGTGCGGAGCTTGGGACGGTCTGCCCTGAGATCAGCCAAGGCGGGTCAAAAACGCTCTTGCGTAAGTAGACCGCTACCAGTCATGTGCGCGTGAAATGCGGTGTGGTTTCTGGCCCGCAATCCGCGCCCACTACGGCAATCCTTTCCACGTGCGCCACCACTCGTCAACGCATTTGCCAAGAACCCGTCACACCGGCGGCATCATGATCAGGGTGTCCCGTTCCCACCCGAATTCATTGGCGTCCAGCGTGGAGGGGTCCGTCGTGCACAGCCAGATCAGGCTCACGGCGGCGGCATCCAAAAGCAAAATCGGAACTATCCGTTCGGTTGATTGGATAGGGCGGAGGGTTGAGAGGTTGATGGTCTGTCCTCAAAACGATAGCCACGCCACAGGCCTATCTGACCATAACTCACCAAGTGAGTTGTGCTGGCACACCAAGGGTCAACAACTGATTGAAACGTGGGGGTTGCACGCCCGACGACTCCGGCCAACTCGCTTCAGCGATTTCTCTTGGTGGCAACCCTGCGACCTCAAGTCAATGGATTATGACACGGATCAAGTCCCCCGGTCATTCTTGAGCGAGAACTGATATCAAAACACCTAATCATCGTTTTCTCTCGCAGCATTTTTCCAGAATTCCCGTTCCCCTAGCACTCGGTCGAATCAGATTCGCGATATCGCAGTCTTCGATCGCTTTTCACGATCTTCCTTCCTGCTTTCGTTCTCCGTGTTGTTCCAGATTCTCCATTGTTCATCCGCACACTTGGCCAGCAGCAGCCAAAGTGGCGCCAGGATTACAAGCATGTCGCGCTCCCATCCGAACTCCCTGCCGGAGCCAAGACTCAGTGGTTCTGGCGCCGCAATATAAATCAAGATAATTGCCGCTGATTGAAGAATGCAGGCAGGCAAGATAAAGCACCAAGGCTTCTGCCACGCTGACTTCGATATCGCCATTGCCAGTACAAGCGTCGGAAAGAGGATGTTCCACTTCGGAAGATGAATCGAGTTGTAGAATCGTAGCCCATCCTCGGCCACATACAAAAGCGCCGGGCCAAGGTCGGCCCAGCGGATTGTCGCTATGCTCACGTGGTCGGAACCTGAATTCCAATTTGTGATACGCCGAGCGAATATGTACCATGGCAACATCAAACCAAGTGCGACGACGACGAATATTACTAATTGCTGGAAGTTCTTGCGCCGATTGCCAGACCATGCCGACAAGGCAGCAACGGCACCATAGGCACAGAACACGACTGCTCCTTGGACCTTCAAAAATAATACACCAGCCATCAGGATGCTCGCCAACAGAACAGCGTCCAATCGCCTCGTCTGCATCCAATCAAAGAGACAAAAGAATGTCGCGCCCGCCATGAGCATTAGCGGCACATCGGCTTGACCACATTCTGCGTAATGCAATAATGCCGGTAATGATACCATGATGGCCGTAATACCAAGGGCGACCGGCCGCACCACGTATCGGCGTCCGGTGTAGTAAAGTAATATGCCGAAAACGATGACGTTGACTGGATTCAGTATCAACATGCCCAAGTCATCCCACTTGCCCAAGACAGTACACATCCACGCGTACATGAACGGCCACAGTAGCGGATACGTCTGGTTTGAGAAGCCAAACTCCGCCCTGTAATAGTAGTCCGTCGTCTTCAGCGTGTCGTAGTACAGTATCTTTGCCTTGAATCCCCACTCTGCAATCCCGTCATTGTCGTTCAACGGAGCCAGCATACTGGTCACAAGACGGGAGGCAAGGCAGACGATAATGATCGCGAGCAGAACCCACTCAAACTCCGTGAAGCGTTGCCTCGTGTCCGGTTCTCCCCGTGCCAGCCAAAAGTTTGCCAGCGGCACCCCGCGAGCCAGTCGCGCAACCATCAACCCGCCGAGCGAAATCCCCGCAATTGTCGCAACGTTGAGATGATACCCGGCCCACGACAGCAAGAACATGGGTATCCCTAAGGCAGCCATCCCGAGCGGATAACAGTACGCCACCCGTTCCAGTCGGGCGTATCGTTCGGGTGAACGTACCACCGCGTAAAAGACACTCGCACCCGCCAGTAGAATGACAGAAAGAGCCAGCAACTCCCGAATCCAATCAATTGGCATGTTGCTCCAATATTAATCCGGGTTGAACTGGCCACACACGGAGGCCGTCTTTTTGAAAACTGAGCACGTATGAGAATCTGTTGGTCTGCAACCACTGCCAGGATGGGATTTCGTGCCACTGCGCATATTCCTCATCCGTGTTGTACCGGGCATTGGTCATCGTCACCGAGACGTTGCGCGGATAGAAATAGTACACCGTATTCATGTGCAGGAAACCTTGCGGGTAGATAAGATAGATGCCGGCATCCTGTGGAAACTGGTCCGCAAGGTGCGTCAGAGCACGGCCAGCCGCACACACAATCCCACGACGCTCTTCCAGGTTTTTGCCCCAGAGTGACATGCCTCGTGTGTACGGGTCCATGATGCCAACGAAAAACAATGAGATCTGCATCAGCAACGCCAACAACACCAGGCCGGCAAGCATGCGTTTTGCTTTGGGTATCATTAGTTGGAAACAAATCTTAACCGCACCAGCGTCCAGATTGCAATCCACCCGTCTTTGGCTCGGATTTTTTTCCCTTCGGCAAGGCCTCGTGGATCATAACTGATTGGCACCTCGTGAATTACGTATCCGCGCTTTCGGAGCTTGGCGGTGACTTCCGGGCAAAACTCGAAGCGTTTACAACTCAAAGGAATACTGTTGATGACTTCACGGCGGAACGCTTTGTAGGCGGTCGCTTCATCGGTGATGTTGGCGCGGAAAAGCAGATTGGCTAGAAAGCGCAGCAGCATGTTTCCAAACCAATACCGCCACATCATCGGTGCGTGGATCTTGCCTGCAAAGCGCGAGCCATACACGACGCTAATCTTCGGGTCGCTGAACATCTCAACGATTCTCAAATAATCGCGTGCATCGTACTCAAGATCGCCATCCTGAATAGCAATGATGTCACCGGTTGCATACTTTAGCCCGACACGAATTGCCGTGCCTTTGCCAAAGTTGAGTTGTGATAAATGGATGACTATCTCAGGGTCGTTTTTGAACTGCTTGAGGAGTTCTGTCGTCCCATCGTGAGATCCATCATCCACGACCACAATTTCCTTTCTTAATGGCAGGGCCTTTAGCCGGTTGACGACTTCGACCACATGACACACCTCGTTGTAAACAGGGACGATAAAGGACACCTTCATCAGTGCAGCTTCCCTACCCCCATTATGACGTGGTTCATCATCACTATAGCGCAATGTCGCCAGAAATAGCCCTTTTCGTAAGGACTGGAAATTCGCTGAGCACACAAACAGCAGTTATTGTATTTGGCCAGCGATAGTCGTGCAAGCGGAAATCTTCAGATGCAACACGAGAAAACCCCTGCGACAACTGGCGGACGTTGGCCCGCTCGGGCGCGCCGCGTCTCAGGGCTGGTATCCGTTCGGGTTGGCTTTGCGCCAATTCCAGGCATGTTGGACGATGACTTCGAGTTGGGCATATTTCGGACGCCAGCCAAGCTCCTGGCGAATGCGCTCGGAACCCGCAACCAGCCTGGCGGGATCGCCCGGCCGACGCGGTGTGGCTTTGACGGGAACCGTGCGGCCGGTGACTTCTTCCACGACGCGGATCACGTCCTTCACCGAAAAACCCTGGCCGTTGCCCAGATTGTAGGCGGTCGTCTTTGCGCCAGCTCGCAGAGCGTTGATGGCCAAATGGTGCGCCTCGGCCAGATCGCACACATGGATGTAGTCGCGGATGCAGGTGCCGTCAGGCGTTGGCCAATCCGTGCCGAAAACACTCAGTTGATCCCGCTGGCCAAGCGCAGCCAACAACGCCACGGGGATCAGGTGTTCCTCAGGATCGTGGTCCTCGCCGATCCGCCCGTCTGGATCGGCTCCGGCCGCATTGAAATAGCGCAAGGAAATGGAGCGCATGCCGTAGGCCACGTCATACCATTGCAGCATGTTTTCCATGACGCGCTTGGTCTCACCATACGGGTTCGTGGGCACTTTCTGGTGATGCTCGGGAATCGGGATCTCTTTCGGTTCACCATACACCGCCGCCGAAGAAGAAAAAATCATCCGATCGATGTTCCGGGCGCGCATCGCCTCCAGCAACGTGTAGCATCCGGCAACATTGTTCTCATAGTAGGTCGCTGGATTCCGCACGGAGTCGCCCACCGACGCGTACGCGGCAAAATGCATCACACATTCGATGTCATATTGGCGAAAGACCTTGTCCAGATCCTCACGCCGACGCAGGTCAGCCTCGACAACTCGCACTCCCGTCACCGCTTCGCGGTGGCCCTTCTCGAAATTGTCCATCACCAGCACGTCTTCCCCGTGCTGCACGAGCCATTTGACCATGTGCGACCCGATGTAACCCGCTCCGCCGATCACCAGAATCATGTGGTTGCCCCCGGTGTGTTCTCAGTTGTTCGTTCGCCGGACGCGGCGAGAAACTGCTCGTAGGCGCGGTGCTGACGCATACGCCGCCTCACAAACCGTTGCGACACCAGAAAGGTGATGTCGCCAATGCCCACCGCGATGGCCGCCCGCCACGTATGGAAGTGCGAATACCGGATGCGCGGATGGTAGTCGATGTGCTTCTCCAAAAACTTGATGTGGGCGTTGGTGCACGCCTCGATCTTGATCTCGCTGCTGAACTCCCAGGTCGTTCCTTCAAAGTGCACCAACGGCAGGATGCGGCGGCGGAAGACCCACATGCCCGACTGCGAATCCTTCAGCCACTTGCCATAAATAAGGCCGAAAAGCACCGTCAACACCTTGTTGCCGAAAATGTTGCGCCGGCTCATGGCTCGTTTGTCCGTCAACGGGAACCGTGAACACGAGATGAAGTCCGCGTTCTCGCGCCGCAGAACGTCCATGACGTCGGCAATCCGCTCCGCCGGATACGTCCCGTCGGCGTCCATCGTCACGATCACGTCCTTCTTCGCCGCCTGGAAACCACAGCGGAGCGCCGAACCGTATCCGCGCCGCAACTCGAGAACGGTGATCGCCCCTTTGCTCCGCGCAATCTCCGCCGTGCGATCCGTGGAGTCGTTGTCCACCACGATTATCTCATCCACGTAGTCGGGAATGCCATCGAGGACGTGACCGATCCCGCCCTCTTCATTGTGCGCGGGGATCACCACCGAGATGCTCAGGCCTTGGTGCATGAGGTTTGTGAACCTAATCGTTCACACCGCAATTGTCAACCTCCCCAAAGCTGTCGGTGCCATAAAGCACCACCCAGAGATTTAGTTGGCGCCAGCGAACGATCGTGGCGTGATGACACGGAGCTGGCCGCCCAAAGGGGCATTGGTGCGCACCAGCCAAATGTCGCACGCGCCGGCGTAGTCGATCCGTTGATTGAGCATGAAGGGCTGATACTGTTTCTTCCATTCCGGACAAACGGCGTACCAGGCACGCAGTTTCTCTTCAAACTTTGACGGATCATTGCTGACATGCCAACCGAGATATTGCGGCGTCTTGTCTGGCGTCAGGTACGTCTCGCGGATTTCGTCACAGTCCTGGCTTCGATCCGTGTGTTCGTAGTTCCACACGATGTTCAATTTGGACGAATACGTCAGGTCCTGCAATCCGGAACCGGAAACAACATTGGTGCCCACCATCTGTTCAACAAATGGAACCAACCGATACATATGAAAACTCATGGTGCGGTAGTAGTCAGTGTAGAAAGACCAATTGCCGGCGACCATCCCCAAAATGGAAACTCCCACGAGCGCCTTCTGAATGCCGGTTCCTTGCCGCGCCGTAAGCCAGGCCAGTTCACGGAGGCCAATGATGCCCAGCGGCAAAAAAATCCACATCATCCATCGCGGAAACCACAATACGGAGTAGGCCATCGGCGCGTACGCACAGGCCAGCCAGGAAAGCAGGATCAGATCAAGATTGTCGCATTGGCGAGGCTTGCTTAAGAAGCGGTCAAGAAAACGAATGACAAACGCCACGCACAACGCAGTGATAAACGGCGCCAGATCCACCGTGGTATATATCAGCCGCCGGATGGAATCGAGCACGCGCGGCGTTTCCTTGGCGGCCACCTCTTTGCCCCACAGAAAAACAAATTCGTCCCAGTGGGGACGAAACCAAAAGAGAACCACCAGCAAGAATGCCACGCCGCTCGCGGCCGCCCCGACCCCGACGCCTTTCCAGTTCACCGCCTTGCGGTCGGTGAGTGCCTTGTACAACAGGCAGCAGCCGATCATCCCGTAAATAAACACTCCCGAGGTCTTGGTGAGCGGCACGGCCAGCGCTGACAGAAACGCGACCACGTAGTGGCCAGCCCGATTGGTCTCCAGCGCCCGATAAAACCAATAGACGGTCAGCGCGGAGAAGAACATCATCACGGGATCTTGAATGCCGTATCGGGAGTGGCAAAAGGAGAAAAAACTCACCCCCATCCAGAACATCAGCAGCAATGCCGCCAGACGTTCCCCCCGGCGCTGCAACAGCCGGCTCATCAACCAGGCCGCTCCCATGACGGCGCAGATCGAGCCCACGCGCATGCCAACATGGCCGACGCCGAAAATCTCCAGGAAGGGCACTTCATAAACCGTGAACAATGGCATCAACACAGACGGATTGTAGGCGTCGTAAAACGGCGTGCCGTAGAGCACAATTTTACGCGCGTCGGCGATGTGATGTTGTTCGTCCGTGTTTTGGTAGGGACCGGAGGGATCCGCGTGGAGGTAGAACAGGCGCCACACCACGAAGATGACCAACATCCCATACAGCAGATAGTTGGTCCGGCGCGTCCAGGTGGGATTTGTGGCCGGGGCGGCTTCGACCTTGCTACTCATGGGACTCGATTTCTCCCCCGACATTTGGATTGTTGTCCCATACGGACGCCATCTGTACCGTGCCCTGCCGATCTTCTCAAGCACTATCGCGGACCAAGCAGGCCCGCGGACTTTTTCCCCAGAATCACCGCGGATGACGGAGCACGCGTGTCTCAACTGGCTCCGGAGCGGGCGGCTTGACCGCCGGGGCAGCCCCCCGCGTCTGCCCTCTGTCCAGCGTATCCGTCGTGCAATGCGGCCTCGGACGACCAACTGCGCTTAACACCGCCGCATTAGAGCTTGCCGGGACTCGTCACTCCCGTGGACGGACTGTAAGCGTGCCCGCTCCGATACAACTCCAGCCGCGCCTCGATTTCTTTCACCGACTCAGCCTGTCCGGCGGCGCGGGCCAGGTCAATGGCCTTCTGAGCGGTGGCAACGGCTTCCTGGAATCGGCCGGCGGCGGCATACGCGGCGGCGAGAGTGTCGAGATACGGGAACGCGCTGTTGCCAGTCTGGGCGCAGGCGCGCTCGGCCAGGGTGGCCGCGCGAACCGGGTCGCCGCCTTCGGACGGCGCACGCGT
>Ga0187875_10001814_pt1 | contig 16196 bp, 7 predicted proteins | sample June2016WEW_17_1_2_FD_132978 | JGI IMG/M metagenome (GOLD analysis project Ga0187875, IMG submission 132978) | Peatland microbial communities from SPRUCE experiment site at the Marcell Experimental Forest, Minnesota, USA - June2016WEW_17_10 | ecosystem: Environmental > Terrestrial > Soil >... | reverse complement strand
GAAGAATCCTCTTGTCCTTACCCGAAGAAGCTAAACTTCTTCTTCTTTTCCGGGATATCTGGCTTACCGCAAACAGATCTGCTCATTCGCTGGATGGCCCGTGATATTTGAGAGTTTTCATCAGTGAGAGGAGTCGCCGTGTTCTGCATCCGCCTCACCGCGGCATAGTTGTTGGGAATCTTCCACGAGACCGGCCGGGTGAGAGCCTTGGTGATATGTGCCTCATCAATTTCCGTGTTGTATGGGTCGAAACGGTTGATGATGATTTCGAGTTTGGGGCTGCCTTCGGCGGAGAGCTGCGCAATCAGGCGATGCGAGTTACGCAGTTCAGGAATGCCGGCCTGCGTGACCAGGTAAATAATGGCGGATTCATCAAATAGGTGCTTGCGCTGCAAGTCAAGCCTTGAACCCGCATCCACCACCACATAATCGAAGTCCTGGCAGGCTACTTCCAGCAGCTTGTCAATAACGTCCGCGGAGACGTATGTGGGAGCCAATTCGCTAGGCGCTGCGAGTACAAATAACCCGGAGCTATGCTGCACCAGCAAGCCGGAGAGGAAATGAGCATCGAGCCGGCTGGTGTTCTGAAACGCGCTGACAATTGAGTATTGAGCCTTGATACCGAGGTTAATCGCCGCATCACCCAGAGGGAGATTGAGATCGATCAGCAGGGTTTTTTGATGGGATTCATGGGCCAGCGAAACCGCATAATTACAAGCTAGGGTGGTGGCGCCGGAACCGCCTTTTGCGCTGAGAAAAACGAGCAGCCGTCCATTTGTCTTTTTCGCGGGGCGAACTGCCGAACGCAGGGCCGATGCCCTGACCAGAGCCTCGGCCATTTCACCCTTGTCGAAAGGCAGCATGAGATACTCGCGTGCGCCAGCGCGCATGCAGCGGACCAACAGGTCCGGATCGGCCTGCGCCGAATACACGATTGCGGTAGCAAGGCCGCGAGTGCTGATGCTTTCCACCAGATCGAGGGCATACTCCGGATCGCTGTCCAGGTCAACGAGAATGAGGTCAAAGTTATTACCCAGCATCCGCGACACATCTAGAAGGTTGGGGGGATAGGAAATAAACTCCCGAATGGGTCCGTTTCGACATTCGCCCAATGCGCTTGTTGCGTCATTACGGCGTTGCTCATCCGGACTGATGACCGCGATGGACAAGTCGCATGCACTAATCATGGGAACGGAGATAGGGATGGTGGTTGACATTGCGAAGTGTCTGCTCTCAGTTGGGTATTCCAAGGCGATGGATGCTTGCAGGCTCGCGGAGACTTAACAACGGCTCATTTGAGTTATCGGCAGCAGAGGGATCGGCGTTAGCGTCTATTGAGAATATGTTTGCGAAGACGGCAAGTCTCGCAGTTGCGCAAAAGCACAGTTTTTAGGGGAATTCTGTTCTGGGGATGGCGTACCATATCTTGACATACCATCCCAATTTTGGCAAAATGATAAGGAAATCTATTTGTGCAGCAAAGGAACATCATGCGAGATGCACCCCCTCAAGGCACCTACAAAGTTCAGGCTCTGGACCGGGCATTCGCCGTACTGGATTTGCTGGAAGAGAGCGATACGCCACTGGGTCTGGCGCAGGTAGCCTCATCGCTGCAGTTGCACAAGAGCACTGCGCATCGGTTTCTGATGGTTCTGGAAAAACACCGCATGGTGGAACGCACCGCCGCCGGCAAATTTCGCCTGGGGTTGAGGCTATTTGATTTAGGCAATCGCGCCATCGAGCAATATGATTTGCGCGAGCGAGCGCTACCGCACCTCAGGCGCCTGGTAGCCGAGACCGAGGAGACGGCGCACCTGTGCATTCTGGAGGGCGCGCACGTGATCTACATCGACAAGATTGAGCCGGCGCGCTCGGTGCGCATGATTACCCGTATCGGCGCCAGCAACCCTGTGCACTGCACTTCGGTGGGCAAGGCGATGTTGGCATTCCTGCCCGAGGAGCGGATCACCGAGATTCTGAGCCGTCTTCGTTTCGAACGGTATACGAATCGCACCATCTCCTCGATTGAGGCCCTGCGCGCGGAGATTGAGAAGACGCGACGCCGCGGGTATGCCGTGGACGACGAGGAGTTCGAGGAGGGACTGCGCTGCATCGCTGTGCCGGTGCTGGATGCGCAGCGACTGCCGGTGGCGGCAGTAAGTGTCTCCGGGCCATCGTTCCGCGTGACGGCGCAGAAGCTTCCCTCGATAGCCAATCACCTGTTGCAGTGCGTGCGGGGCATATCAGTGGATATGGGGTTCGTTCCCGGCGGCCGGGGCAACCGCACCGTGTGGCCAGCCTAGGGCCAAGGTGCGTCTGGAGGCCTACCAAGGCCCGTTGTCTCTGATACACTTATTCATGTTTAGGATTTACGTTTCATCAGGGGACGTAGCTCAGTTTGGTTAGAGCGCTGCCCTGTCACGGCAGAGGTCGCGAGTTCGAGTCTCGTCGTCCCCGCCATAAACCAATAAGAATCAATGGTTTATGGATGTGACATCTTCTTTCATACGGTCTCCGTGGGTGCTGAAGGGTGCTGAGTTGAGCCTCCGGTCAGCAGACCCCGGAAGACCAGGTCTTTGGCTACCCTCTTTTCTTCGCTGACAGCCTACATATTCTCGAGAAAATCGCTTGATCGGACCCCATTTCGCCATGTGTGAAAAGGGGCTCCTAAACCCGCCTCGTAAATCCAATCAAATCAATAGCCGTATCGGTCAATCCAGATGTGCGAAAAGGTATGGGTAGTGAAACGGTCCTTCCGGAATTCCTGTACCACAGCCTGCTCGAACGGCTTCCTGATTAACTGTCATTTGACCGTTTGTTATATGAAGGGTTGCCGGCTATATACCTGACGCGTCGGATCTATGGCCCTGGAGCGGAATTAAGAGACAGCGCGAGAGTAGTCAACTGGTAGTATATTTTACGCATCCGAGAGCCAACTTGGAATCCTTGGTAAACGAGTAACTCGTTGAAGGAGGCACAACCTTGCGCAGGAATTATCTTCTGGTAATAGCAATTGTGGGGCTTGCGCTCAGCGGCACATCTGCACAGCAAACAGTTTCGCCATCCGCGACTCCGGCTGCAAAGCCGCTCCCACCATTTTTTGATATCTATTCTCTTGCCAATAGTACAGCTCCCACTCAGGTGACCGACTTTCACGCCATCTACCCATATTCAGGTATCAGTGGGCCAGGACTGCCGGTCGAAGGAGAGGGCGAGGGCGGTTGGCGAAGCGGCTCCGAGGGTGTGCTCTACGCGGGCAATCACCCCGAGCCGTACTTCACGTTGGTTCCGTTGAGCAAACTGACTACCCGCTCCGCGGTCACCAGCGGACTGCTTCCGCCGATCAAGCCCTTCATGGAAGTTCAGGTGCGCGACACCGTCATCACCCTTGGTGGGGATGGTAACTATTACATGACTGGATCAACGGGAGAAAATATCTGGGCGTTCAATGACGGCGTTGAGTTATGGCGTTCATCGGAGCTGGAACATTGGACTTACATGGGACTGGTATGGTCGCTCGACAAGGAAGGTACATGGGGAAAGCAAACACGCTTGCTGCACGACAAGCCGGTACGCGCTATCTGGGCACCGGAGATTCATTACATTCACCATAACTATTTCATCTGTCTCAGCATGACACCGGGCGGTATCGGGATATTAAAGAGCAGCACAGGAAAGCCGGAAGGTCCATACGTCAATGCGCTCAGCGAGGACAAGCCGTTGGCCAATGGAATCGATGCCACGCTCTTCGAAGATGACGACGGCAAGGTCTATTTCACTTCCACGTCAGCCAATCGCATCACGAGAATGAAGGACGATTTGAGCGGTCCAGCCGAGCCGCCTCACGAGATCGTGCTTGAAAACCCTGACCACGATCCGAATCACCATGCGGCCAGGTGCGCCGGGCGAGGCACAAACGATATCGGACACGAAGGCGCGGTACTCTTCAAGGCCAACGGAATTTACTACCTGGGCGCGGCTGACACATATGAGGGCCGTTACTCGACAATGCTGGCGATGTCAAACACGATTTATGGACCGTACCACGGCCGGCATGAAAGCGTTCCGACCGCGGGCGGCACTGGATTCTTCAAAGATAAGCAGGGCAGGTGGTGGACAACCTACTTTGGCAATGACGAGCAGTCCGCATGGCGCGAGAAGCCAGGGATCGTGAGAGTTGAGTTTGCACCCGATGGGAGAGTAGTCGTATCAAAGCACCAACCCTTCGTAACTGATCCGAAGTGGAAATAGGACGGCAGAGAGCATGTGCAGGGCCTCTTTTAGGCGGGCTGTTGCAGAATGCTCCTGGACAGCCCAAAATGACCATCGGGGCTATGATGATGACTCCGTGCCCGTGGAATAAGAACGAAGCGTTGCGGTTACCTTGGTATTACAAGTTTAGAATTAGCATTTTCGTGTTGAGGTGTGGAATCATGCGTTGCCGTTTGCATCTCCTTGTGTTTTCCAGCCTGTTTCTTCTGACCGCTTTCAGCCATGGCCAGTCCGGTGCAAGCCGCGCCAAATACAACTTCAACTCCGGCTGGAAGGTTCTGGTGGGCGACCCGCAAGGGGCGGACCAACCGGGCTTCGACGACTCCCAGTGGAAGCGGGTCGCGACGCCCTACGCCTGGAATGAAGACTCTGCCTTTCGCGTCAGCATTCATGACCTGCCAACGGGCGTGGCGTGGTATCGCAAGCACTTTCGGCTGCCTGCGGGGAGCGCCGGGCAAAAGATATTTATAGAGTTCGAGGGCATTCGCCAGGCTGGCGAGGTTTACCTGAACGGTAAATTCATAGGGCGTCACGAAGACGGCGTCATGGCTTTTGGCTTCGACATCTCAGGCGCCGTAAAGTCCGCGCCCGCGGAAAACGTGCTAGCGGTGAGAACCGACAACCGCTGGGATTACAAGGAGAAGTCCACCGGAACGCAGTATCACTGGAATAACATCAACTTTTATTCCAACGACGGCGGCATCAGCAAAAGCGTCTGGCTGCACGTGATCGGCAAGCTCTACCAGACCTTGCCGCTCTACTCGCAACTGGGAACGACCGGCGTCTACGTGTGGGCCAGCGACTTCGATATACCTGGCAAGAGCGCCCGCATCACCGTTGAATCCGAGGTGCGCAATGAAAACAGCAAGCCCAGTATGGTCGATTATCAGATCCAGGTTAAAGACCTCGACGGCAAGATCGTGAGTAACTTCAACGGCGGCAAGACGACGCTGGCCGCCGGAGAGACGCGCACGCTGACAGCTTCAGCCGTGGTGCATGATCTGCACTTCTGGAGCTGGGGATACGGCTACCTTTATACCGTGACGACGAATCTCGTTGCGGGCCATCGCACGGTGGACGTGGTGAGCACCCGCACCGGCTTTCGCAAGACGGAGTTTGCCCATGGAATGGTCACGCTGAATGATCGCATCATTGACATTCACGGCTACGCCCAGCGCACCACCAATGAATGGCCTGCCGTCGGCCTCTCCGTCCCGCCGTGGATGAGCGACCTGAGCAATCGGCTGATGGTTGATGGCAACGCCAACCTGGTCCGCTGGATGCATGTCACTCCGTGGAAGCAGGACGTTGAGTCCTCTGACCGCGTGGGATTGATTCAATCCATGCCGGCGGGCGATGCGGAGGGCGATTCCAAAGGTAGGCAGTGGGAGCAGCGGGTCGAGCTGATGCGCGACGCCATCATCTATAACCGCAACAACCCCAGCATCCTCTTCTATGAGTGCGGCAACAAGGGCATCAGTGAAGAACACATGGCGGAGATGAAGAAGGTCCGTGATCAATACGATCCGCACGGCGGCAGGGCCATCGGCGCGCGCGAGATGCTCTCCAGCAAGGTGGCCGAATACGGCGGCGAGATGCTCTACGTGGACAAGAGCTCAACCAAGCCGCTGTGGATGCATGAGTACTCCCGCGACGAAGGCTCGCGCAAGTTCTGGGATCAGTTTTCGCCGCCCTTCCACAAGGATTCGCCCGACTACAACCGCAATCAGGATTCATACGCAATCGAGAATGTGAAGCGCTGGTACGACTATTACGTGGCGCGCCCCGGCACCGGAACGCGCGTCAACGCGGGCGGATCCAAGATCATCTTCTCCGATTCGAATACCCACTATCGCGGCGACAACAACTATCGCCGCAGCGGCGCGGTGGACCCAATGCGCCTGCCCAAGGACGCCTACTTTGCCAATCAAGTCATGTGGGATGGATGGGTCGATATCGAGCATCCCGGCATCCACATCATCGGCCACTGGAACTACGCGCCGGGAACGGTGAAGCCAGTCTACGTTGTCTCCACCGCAGCCCGAGTGGAACTGAAACTCAATGACCGCTCTCTGGGCGATGGGGTCCAGTCCAGCGAATTTCTGTTTACCTTTGACAGGGTGGCCTTTGAGCCGGGCATGCTTCAGGCCATCGGCTACGATGCGCAAGGCAGGCAGGTTGTTTCCACCGAGTTGCGCACTGCAGGTCCGCCCGTGGCTCTGCGCCTCACGCTGCACACCGGACCCGGAGGCCTGCGCGCCGATGGAGCGGACATGGCGCTGGTCGATGTGGAAGTGGTGGATGCAGAGGGGAATCGCTGCCCCACGGCGCTCAATCCGGTTCACTTCACGCTCAGCGGTGCGGCGGAGTGGCGAGGCGGCATTGCGCAAGGTTCGGCTGTACCGGTCTCCGCCTATATCGCCGATAAAGACAAGAGAATGATCGCCCAAAATCCGACGCCGCTCCTGCATGAGGACAACTACATCCTCTCTAAAACACTGCCCGTCGAAGGCGGCGTGAACCGCGTGATTCTTCGCTCCCTGCCCACTGCGGGAAAAATTGAGTTGCGCGCTGAGGCCGATGGCCTAAAGTCCGCGCAGATTGAACTCACGTCGCTGGCGGTTTCCGTGCAGGACGGGCTCTCCACCTATATGCCGGGCGCCACTCTGTCTTCCAATCTGAGCCGCGGTCCCACGCCGCCGGGGCCATCCTTCCATCAAACCCGATTTCCCATCGCCGTCGCATCGGTTACCGCCGGCTCCAACGCAGACCATGCCGCCCTGAGCCAGGATGACGATGATTCCACCTCATGGGCAAGCGACGGGCCGATTGAAAACGCCTGGATTGAGTATGTCTTTGCCAAGCCGGAAACACCAGGCCAGATCGACCTCAAGCTCGCTGACTTCCGCATCCTGCGTTATCCTCTACGGGTTACGCTGGACGGCAAGACGGTTTGGGAGGGAATGACGCCCATCAACTTTGGCTATTGCACGCTGCCACTGAAACCCGCTACGGGTACGCATCTACGCATCGCGCTCACCGGCGCACCTGTGCGCGAATTCGATCGCATTAGGGAGCTCACGGCCGCCGCTCCACCGCGAGCCTTGCCGCCGATTAAGACAGTCCTGACTGTCTCAGAGGCTGAAATCTACAAGGCAGAGCCATGATTCAGCTCCAACCACCAAGCTCGACGGCTATTGTGAATATTAATATTAAAAGGCGTATGCCGCGACAACGTGGGGTGGGCCGGCCTCCCCGTTTATCACATCTGTCTTTATGACTATCTCCAGATTGGCTTCCTTTAAGCCGGCCGGAACAAAGTGTTCGACCTGGCCGAGGTACTGTGGTGATGAAACAAACTCACTAGCTGCCTCCGTGCCGTAGGGACCAATACCGGCAATAATCAAGACGTTTCCGTTTGTATAAGTATCGTGATAGCGAGCAACGATTCCGTAGTCGATAGTCAGAGACGGATAGGGCTTGGAATAATCCACACTCCATGCATAATTTTGCGGGTTCTTCGTATCTTCAATCCTGGCCACTTTGCCTGGTACGAACCGAAAGCAAAGCGGATCAGTCAGCCGCATTGTCCATGCATTGTTCAGGGCTCCGACGAGGATTACGGTCCGCTCATGGAGATCCGCCAGGCTGGTTGCCGAAACTTCCTTGATGAAGTAATTTCTGTTGTATTTCTGAAGGACATTCGTTAAACGAGAAACGGCAACTGTATCTGGCAACGAGACATGATGATATGGACCGATCATGTGATCAGTAAGGCTGGTCTGCGGCGATTCAGGCGTGGTGAGCCACAGCTTGCCGCTGCCAATCACAATTAGGACGGGATCCTTTGTTTGCACTAACGGAGCCCATAGCTGCTCCTCGCGATTCAGTGAAAATGCATGGTGGACGAAATAAGCGCCCAGGCTCATCAGGACCAACACCAAGCCAATGGACCATGCCAAAGGCCGGCGAAGAATCCACTTTGGCAATGCCCGAGATAGCCTGCTCCCTGACTGTTCAACCAAACCCGCGGCATCGGAATGGATGGGTAGTTCTATAAGATCTGCATTTCCGTCAACGGGCTCCAGCCTTCGATTCGATGTTGACTTTGACGGAGTATGCTGCGTCCTGAACTCGGGAGTGTAGGACCCCAGTGGCAGCCCAATCTGAATCTCAGATTCCTTGGCTGCCTCGTGATAGTACTGGGCGATTCGCTTGCGAACCTCGGCGGCGGTGATGCGGACAACAGGCTCGGCATTTGTGTCGTAATCAGGCGGTCTACCAAAGACATCGATGCCGAGTGTGCGTTCCTTCAATTGATCGGATTGTCCATCCAGACATTTCTCAACCACATACCGCAGAAAGGCAGGGTAGCGCTTGCTGCTGCTGAAATGCGGGCTCGCGAGAATTGCACCTAGCTCTTCTTGTACGAGTCTGCGGTCCGAGTCAGTTTTTGGTGTCCAGATCATGACTCTTAGCATTTTGTCATCGCTCGCCCCGTATCCATCATGATAACGCCTCATCCGAAGGAAGGTGAAAGCCCGATGTATCTTATTGATTTTACATGTGATAACCGTGTAAGCACGTATTATACCGTATTAGCCTAACACGTTATCGCCAAAAGGGAATTTAATTCTCATTGGAATTCTGAACGGGTCACTGTCTTCCATCGGCACGGCTATAGCCGCGCCGCATATGAAGCAATACCAACGTGGCCCTAAACCCAAATTCATTTACGGAGGCTCCCGAAGGGGACGCATGAACACAAAACAGTTTGCTCACTCAATGGGTGCGCGGTGTATGCACCGCGCACTCTGCGCTACCACCGTTACGTTCTTGCTCGGGCTAATCATTTGCCTGGGATGGGCGACCCTTCCAGCCGCGGCGCAAGCCGGTGGCGCCATTGAAGGGACCGTGACCGATTCAACAGGCGCTGTCGTCGCCAATGCATCCGTCACAGCCACGAATGTAAACACCGGCATTTCCACCACCCGTAATACCACCTCGGCCGGCTTCTACAGCATCACGCTGCTTATTCCGGGAAAATACACCGTCACGGTGACAGCTAAGGGCTTTGAGACGTTCAAACAGGAAAACTTCATTATCGACAATGAACACGTCTCCGCCTTCAATCCCAAACTGCAGATCGGCGCTCAGAGCGAGACCATCATCATCACGGATACGCCGCCCGCTCTTGAGACCACGAACGCCAGCCTCGGCGGCTTGGTACGGCAAGACGTCATCACAGAATTGCCGATTATGCTGCTGACTGGTGGCGCATCCGCGCAGCAGCGCGACATTACGGCCTTCTCGAACCTATTGCCTGGCGCGCAGGTGCCCGCCGGGGGACGCGTCTCCCAGTTCAACGGCATGCCGCAGCGCACGGCCGAGATCTACCTCGACGGTATTCCGTTGACTCTCGCCAGCGCGCAAGCTGACAACCGCGTTGTCTACAACGTGGTTCCCCTGGAAAGTATTGACGAGGTCCAGGCGATGAACAGCGGCTTCACCTCCGAGTATCAGGGCGCAGGCTTCCTGGGCTTATCCACCAGGTCCGGCGGCAGCCAGTACCATGGCGCCATCTATGGGCTTATCCGCAATACCGCCTTTGACGCCTGGACCTTTGCCAGCAAGTGCGGCACCCCTGGCCAAGCCCCTTACTCCACCACATGCGGCAATCTTGTGACAACGATCCAGAGTGGCGCGGCTGTCAAAGTTGCCGGCCCTAAGCCCGGTGAGCACCAGGACGAGTACGGCATCACCGGGGGCGGACCCTTGAAGCTCCCGCATGTCGCGGCGGGCCACGAAAAGATCTTCTTTTACGGTTCCTATACCCGGTTCCGCCAGACAATTGGCGTGAACCCCACGGCGGTCACCATCCCCACCACTCTGATGCAAGCGGGAAACTTCCAGGAATTGCTCCCGACCACCGTCACGGGCGGCCTCGGCAACACAGCCGGCGTCACCTATCCCATCTATGACCCCACCACCCAGGCGGCCTGCACCACCAACAGCACTAACGGCCCCTGTCGCTATCAGTATGGCTATGGTGCCGGTACCGGCACCGGGCCGGCAGGCAATCCGACTTTACTCAGCGCTGCCAAGGTAAATGTCATCCCGGCCGGTGAGATCTCGCCCCAAATGAAGTACTGGGCGAGTTTTCTGCCGACGCCCACCAATAACGTTACCGGCGCGATCACGAACAATTATCTTGGCGGCACACCCACGGGCTACAACAACTGGCTCTGGTCCGTTCGCGGCGACTATGTCATCTCAGACAAGAACCGGCTCTTTGCGCTGTTCTCCGACGGCGACCGTGTCTCTGTGCCCTACAACGGGAGTTCTGTGCTTCCCTTGCCCTATATGACCTCCTTCCTCGCCCACGTCAAAGGTCACGTCGCCGAGGTGCAGGAATCCTATACCATCTCTCCGAACCTTACCAATCAACTCCGCTACGGTTACCTCTACTTTGGCGGGCCGCCGATCACGAACGCCACCATGGGCGTCACGCAGTATGAACCCGCCGCCGCCGGCATCACCGGCCTTCCCGCCGGTCAGGCCTCCCTGGACTTTCCTGCTGTCAGCTTCAGCGGCTCCAACGACGCGACGACCTGGAACAACGGCAGTGCATCCTACACCAGCGTCAGCGAAACCTATGATCTGGTGGACAACGTGCTGTGGACCAAGGGCCGCAACGCCTTCAGCTTCGGTTTTCAGTACCAATGGCTGGAAACCAATACCGACGCCGCAGACACTAATTCTCTGCAGTTGACTCTTCCCATGAGCACTAACGAGACCGCCAACCTGGCGTCCGCAAGCTCCTATACCAGCAACAGCGGCTACGCCTACGCCAGTTACTTGCTTGGCGCAATCGGCAGCCCCAGCGTTACCCAGCAACCCTTCGCGCTTTATGGCATGCGCTTCCATCCCTTCGCTCCCTACTTCCAGGATGACTTCAAGGCTACGTCCAAGCTCACCCTAAACCTCGGTCTGCGCTGGGATTACTTTCCCACCTACCGAGAGGTGCTGAACCGCTGGTCCTTCCTGAACCCCACTGCCACCAATCCCATTACCGGCAATCCGGGCGCGCTGGAGTTCGCCGGCAACTGGGGCGGCAACGGCGGCCCCAATTGCAACGGCTGCACCTCCCCGGTCAACAGTTGGCACAAGAACTTCGCTCCGCGCGTCGGCTTCGCCTACTCGCTGAGTAGCAAAACAGTGATCCGCGGCTCCTACGCCATCATGTATACGCACGCGGGCGGCGTCGGCGGCGGGTCTGCGAATGATGGAACGGGATTAAACGGCTTCCAGACCGTGACGCCCTTCACCGACAGCTACGCTGGCGCATCCTTCTACCTCAACAGCAATCCGGCGTTTCCCACCTCCGGCGGCGGCAACGTCACCGGGCCGAACGCCAACTTTGGCGGCGCTGGATTCTCCTTCCCGACGGTTAACAGCATCAACATCAACGCCGCGTCGGCGGGCGCCCTCACCGGAAACTATGTCTGCTCGGGCCAGACCATTGCGCCCTGCTACGGCAAGACCAGCGGGTACGCGGCTGCTTCGACCGCACTCTACCCTGATCCCTACTATGGGGGCCGCGCTCCAGAGATCCAGTACTTCAACTTTGGCGTGCAGCGTGAGCTGACCAAAGCAATGACCCTCAGTGCGAACTACGTTGGCACCCTTGGCCGCCTCCTCCCCGGCAACAACAACCTGCGGGGCTTGCAGTCAAACCAGATCAACCCCACCTACCTTTCCACGGTAGGCGTCACTAACCTGAACTTGCCGGCGACCGCGGCGAATATCGCTACGGTAAATACGGCCTGCGGCAACTGTTTGCCTGCTGTGCCTTATGCCCAATATTCCGCCGCGGCGGCCGTCAATTCGACTCCCACCATCGGCCACATGCTCACATGGATGCCGCAGTACTCCGCAGTAACCGATTCCTTCGCATTGGCGGCCAACGCCGATTACAACTCTTTACAGCTCAGCCTGAACCAGCGCTTTTCAAAAGGGCTGACCTTCACCGTGAACTACACCTACTCGAAGACCCTTGACGATGACGGCACAATACGCAGTGGCTGGCCCATCCCGGCCTCGGCTTTCGCAAGTTATGCGCCTCAACGCGCATATAAGGCAGACCGCATCGACCGTTCAAGGAGCGCTTCGGACCTTCCGGAGTTGCTCTCCATCTTCGGTGTCTACAAACTGCCCTTCGGCAAAGGCGGCATAGGAGCCAGCAACCGGCCAGTGCGCTGGGTGGCGGGCGGCTGGGAGCTCTCCGGAATTTCCCAGTACTCCTCCGGTCTTCCTCTGGCCATCGTCGGCACCGCAGCTTCGGTTGCTCAGAACTTCGGACAGGGCCAGGTCATGCTGGACAAGAACCCCAACTTCACCGGCTCTCCGCGCATTAACGGCAAATGGGGACAAGGTTCAACGTCGGCGAACCTCGGCACCCTATCCTTCATCCAGGGTTACATCAGCTCCACCACCGCGGGAGTGGGAACCAACAACAACACTGGTGCATCCGGCACTGTCGCCTGCGCAAGCAGCGTCGGCCCCTTCTGCAACACCCAGGCCAGCACCATCGGAGACGCGGACCGCGTTGCGCCCTATGGTCTCCGCGCACAACCTAACTTCCGCCTGACGATGTCCCTCAACCGCACCTTCGACATCACCAGCCGCGCCAAGTTAGTCTTCCGCGTGGATTGCAATAACGTAACCAACCACGTCACCTTTGGCAACAACTTCCAGAACAATCAAATCGGCGTCAATGCAAACAATACATCCAGCTCCGTTTTCGGCACAGTAATCGGGGCCACCAACGATTCGCGGTCCTTCCAGTTCCAGGGGCGCATTAAGTTCTAAATTCCTGATCGTTTCAACCTCCATGGAGCCGGATGCGACGATTCCAGCGCATCCGACTCCACTTTTTTCAGTCGTCGATTGAGGAACAGAAAGTCAAACCGATCGCCGCTTGTTCTTTTCTATGTAGTGCTTACCGTTGATGTTGTTTTCGATATTTCGCCATTGAATGGATGGCGAAGAATTGAGGAAGTGCATACCTTGCCCCGACGAATGAGAAGGATGCTGGCAATGGACAGAGTTGCGGGAGTTATAGATGTATCGTTGACCGATAATACCCATGAAGTTGTAATCAGCTATCCCGCTTTGCAGCCTGATGTTAACGGGATTCATAAGATTGTGATCATGCCGCGATACGCACGCCATTTGGGTAATTTACTCATCGAGTATGCCGCTGCTGCTGAGGCTAAGACAAACAGAGAAGTAGTAAAAAGTAACTTTAGTACGGGAGAAAGTGGCTCCGTTCCCTTACAAACTAAGCGCAGTGATGGAATTTCCGGTGATCCAGAGAGCCCAGATCAGGTCTGAGAAGTGAGCGATATCTGTTCCGGAAGGCGGAGCATGAGCTTTCGCCAGCATTCGAATTCCATCGAATTTTGGCGGATAGCTTTCGGTATCTGTTCTGGATAATGTGGAAATAATCGATCACCAGAAGACTGCACCCGTGGTTTCAATACTCTTTACGCGAAGTGGAGAAGTCGCCCACTCTCAAATTCAAAAACCTCCTCTCCGAGGTCGATGACCTCTTCTTTATTTGACCTCTGCTTTCTTCCGGAAATTAGTGTTCGATTAGGGTTCTGAAGTCTCATTTTGGGTGCCCCTGTGCGCTTTCTGAGCCATCAGTGCGCTTTAGAATCAATGGGTTACGATTCGTGATCGTTCTGTCACTGCGAGGCGCGAGTTCGAGTCTCGTCGTCCCCGCCATACATTCCAAAGAAGTGAGGAGGGCATGGCAATCAAAGTGACAGTCCATACAATCTAAAATTTCAAAGTTACACCCCCAAATAGCGAATCTCCAGGCATTTGAGTTAAAAGGCCACCTGTTGCGCTCCCGCCGCGATGCCGTATTGGGGAGAGCTGATGACACTCCTCACACTCCGAGGAGACAATTTGGGGCAGGCTGACCCTTCACGGACTTGGAGAACATTGGCTGCCCCATTCTTGTACAATTGGCGCAATCCTGGAGACTGGTCTATACGCGGCGTGAATGAATTCCGCGCCCTGGGCGTGGCCGGACAGGATTGAGGAGAACAGAGCAAATGGCAGAGGTAAACAAGACTGTAGCGATGGGAGAAAAGATTCTCCTTCGGGCGGGAAGTTGCTCGGTGACCATTCTCCCCCACCTCGGCGGCAAGATCGCTTCCATCCTCGTGAACGGCCATGAACTGCTTCAGGCACCGTTGGCCGCATACGCGCCGCGCACCCAAACCATGGCCTTCGATGCGGGCGACGCCAGCGGCTGGGACGAGTGCCTGCCGTCTGTGGCCGGCTGCACGGTGGAGACCGCCGATGGCCCGGTCGCTGTTCCCGACCATGGCGACCTATGGAGGGTGGCCTGGACAGAAGAGGGAAGTGGCCATAGGGAGCATGGGACAGATGTTGCGCGGGGAGGGTCGGTAACCCTTCGCGGTGAGTGTTTTTCCTTGCCGCTAATGCTGGAGCGAACCCTGTTGTTGACCGAGAAGGGCAAGGGCTGGCGATTGAGCCTCGACTATACGGTGACCAACACCGGCGGTTCAACGGTTCCGTGGGCTTGGTCGGCGCATCCCTCATTCGCGGCTGAAGCGGGAGACAAAATTGTTCTGCCGGAGACTATTCACGAACTGCGCCTGGAGGGTTCCGGCGGCGGGCGTCTGGGGCAGGCTGGCAAGCAGGTCGCCTGGCCAATCACCAAGCTAGGCATGTTAGGAAAGACCGACCTGAGCGTGGTTGAACCGCCCAAGTCGGGCATTGGCGACAAACTGTTCGCAGGGCCGCTCGCCGCGAAGGAAAACTGGTGCGCGCTGGAGCGGCCCAAGGCGGGCATGCGCATCAAGGTCGGCTTTGACACGGCGGCAACGCCTTACCTCGGACTCTGGATTTGCTCCGGCGGCTGGCCGGAGAGAAAAGGACCTAAACAAATGTGCGTCGCGATGGAGCCTGCCACCGCTCCCGTGGACTCTCTGGCGGTTACCGGACCATGGTCTCGCGAACTATCTCCCGGACAATCCGACTTCTGGTCGATGACAGTTGATCTACAAAACCTTTAGAAAGAGAACTACCATGCATGATCCTGCCGTATTCCGTTCAAAGCATCTCACCCGCTTTCACGCCGAGCCAGCCGTCTTTGCAGCGCCGGGCCGCGTCAATTTGATCGGTGAGCACACCGATTATGCCGAGGGCTTTGTGATGCCTGCGGCCATCAACTTCGCCACATTGGCCGGTATCTCCGCCCGTAAGGACGGCAAGATCGCCATCTATTCGGAGAACTATGGCGAGGAGCGGGACTTTGAGGCTGCATCGCTGCCTGCCAAGGGTAGCAAACACTGGAGCGACTACCCGATGGGAGTGGTCTCTATCCTCGCCGGTGAAGGCCATAAGATTCCCGGCTTCAGCCTGAGCCTGTGGGGCGACGTTCCGCTGGGCTCCGGGTTGTCGAGCTCGGCCGCTATCGAGGTGGCCACGGCGCTCGCCGTGCTTTCGCTCATCGGCGCCAGTTATCCGCCGCCGGTGCTGGCCCGGCTCTGCCAGCGCGCGGAGAACGAGTTTGTGGGCGCCAATTGCGGCATCATGGACCAGTTCATCTCCGTCAACGGCAAAGAGAATCACGCCATGCTGCTGGATTGCCGCGATTTGAGTTTTCAATTGGCGCCGATTCCGGCCAATGTGGCGCTGGTTATTGCCAACACCATGGTTAAACATTCGGTTGCGGGCGGTGACTATCCTACCCGCCGCGCCGAATCCGAGGCCGCCTGCGCCGTCATCAACAGCCATCGCGGGCACGTGCCTTTTCTGCGCGATGCGACGCTGGAAGATCTGGACAAATGGGGCAATGAGATGGCCCCTAAATCCCTGAT
>Ga0187875_10001808_pt1 | contig 16217 bp, 11 predicted proteins | sample June2016WEW_17_1_2_FD_132978 | JGI IMG/M metagenome (GOLD analysis project Ga0187875, IMG submission 132978) | Peatland microbial communities from SPRUCE experiment site at the Marcell Experimental Forest, Minnesota, USA - June2016WEW_17_10 | ecosystem: Environmental > Terrestrial > Soil >... | reverse complement strand
CGACGCCGCTTGCGGCGCGCAGTTCCTTTTCGGAAAATCTCAGATCGAGCAGCCGGCCATCGTCGGTGCGGAGCTGAACGCCGGGCCGGCCGAAGACCGCTTTGAGGTGGGCGGGAGAGAGGCTGATCTCTCCGGAGCTGACGACGATGCCCCGCGGCCTCAGGAAGCCCTCGAAGTCGTAGGAAGCGCGGGCGAGCGCCTCGCCGTCGCGCGTCAACAGGCCGTCGCCAGAGATTCGACCGAGATATTGCATGATTGAACTCACTTGCTCGGCGACGCGTCCAACGCGTCGCAGGGATCGGCCTCGAAGCCCGCGGCGCGTTCGTCTGCCTTGACGACGAACTTCCGATTGGGGCCGTCAAACGCCGACAAATTGATCAGGCGGCGAAACGTCGTCAGGCGTCTGCGTGATCCGCATTCGCCGCTGTCTACGCTTCAGCCCTTTCGTTTCGGCGGGCTGTTTGGGATCGACTCGCCCCTTGCGGCGAAGGGCGAGGCGATCGCCGCGACTTGCGGCTTGGTCGCCTTCGGCTTGCGCGCTTCCTTATTGCCGCGTCGCTGGGACTTGGCCATTGTCTTCTCCTTTGGCGGCGTCCGGCGCCGCGACTCCGACCAATGCGTCGCTCCGGGCGCGTCGTCGAACGCTGGCGCCGAAGAGCGACACGGGCGCCGGATTTCACGCCGCAGTCGAAATATTCGCAGCCCGCCGACGCCCGTCGCCTCCGCCGCGAAACCGTGCATATCAACCTACGGACAATATATAGATAGTCGTGGCGAAGAAACAAGAATGACATTTCGCCCGCGTCCAAATGTCCAGCGATGATTTCGGGGCGAATTTTCTGAGCAAAATCCGGTGGGCGCCTACGATTTTCTATGATCGACACTATCTCTCATCCACGCGGTCGGCGAGGCGCCGGCCGTAAGAGAAAGCGTCGCGTCGGCGGCGGAGCGCTTCGTTCGTCGCGGGTTCGCACGGAAGGAGCCTGTTGAGCGACGTCCGCCCGATTGGCGCGAGGATCTGCCGATGATTGCGCTCGAGATCCATCACCGGACAACCTACCGCTACCGGCGGTTGGTCAGTCTCGGACCGCATCGGCTGATGCTTCGCCCACGCGAAAGCCGTGACTTGCGGTTGATTTCGAGCGCGGTGACCGTCGCGCCGGCGGCGCAAGTCGCGTGGGCGCACGACGTCCTCGGCAATTCCGTCGCCACCGCGATGTTTCAGGGCGTGACCGGCAGCCTGGTCATCGACAGCGTCGTGGAACTCGAGCTCTACGGATCGGCATGGCCGATCTTCGACATCGCAGCCTCGGCGATCGTCTATCCGTTTCGCTATTCGGACGACGAATGGACCGACCTCGGCGCGCTGACCGTCCAACAATATCCAGACCCGGCCGGACGGCTGGCGAAATGGGCGCGGGCGTTCGTCGGCGGCGATCGGACGGACACGCTCGCGCTGCTCAAGGACCTCAGCCTCGGCGTCTCCGGTTGGATCGGCTACCAGACCCGCGAAGACGAAGGCGCTCAGTCGCCGCTGGAAACTCTGGATCGCGGCTGGGGTTCCTGCCGGGATTTCGCCGTGCTGTTCGTCGAGGCGGCGCGCTGTCTCGGCTTCGGCGCCAGGATCGTCTCGGGCTACCTCTTCAATCCAGATCGGAGCCTGACGGGCTCGACCGACGCTGGATCGACACACGCCTGGGGCGAAGTCTTTGTCTCCGGCGCCGGCTGGATCAGCTTCGATCCGACCAACCGTAGCGTCGGCGGCTCCAACCTCATCCCCGTCGCCGTCGCGCGCGATATCCGCCAAGCCATGCCGATCTCCGGCAGCTTCGTCGGAAACAGCGACGCGTTCGTGGGGATGACGGTGGAGATCGAGGTGACTTCCGGGGCGTCGCCCGCTCGGGAATCGCGCTGGCAAAGCGACGTCGAGCGCCGACAGGGCGCATAGGGAAGGGGATCGCTTCCCGGCCCGATCCGCGCGCGCCGACGTCGCCGCAATGCGCTATCTCGGCCAGCGTCGCCAACTCGGTGTTGCGCCCGCGCGACGTCGATCAGGCGCTCCAGCGGGCCCAGTGTCGTTAACGGTCTTTGCAAACTCCTTACGGGCCCGGCTTAGACGCGATCCGACCACGAGGCCGCGGAATTCGACGCGGCAGCGTCGCCTTCGAGGCGGCGCCGGATCGCTCCCGTCGCTTCAAACCATGGCGGCCCTCTTTGCGCGCGACAGGCGTCGCCGAGGCCCGTTGCGAGCGCTTTCGCCGACGCGGCGCGGCGCACCCGTTCGCATGCGCTTCACGTCCGATTTTCTTTTTCGTTGAATAGCTCGCGCGTCGTTTTGAACGCCAATGAAAAGCGCGAGCCCATCGCTTGGCGTCGAACGCGCGGCGTCCGGCGCCTCGCGCTTTGGGCTCGCAAAGGATGAGCGCTCGGGCGAACGAACGGCGAAACGGCGACGCCATCGCTGCGGCGCCCAAGGTCGACGCGCGGCGTCGGCGACCCTTATGCCATCCTTATGGCGCTCCCCGCGAATCGAGATCGATCTCTTACTGAGCTTCGCCGTAAGCGATTGTCTGTGGCGATCCGACTCGGGGCGTCACGACGCGGGCGCAAGCGAACTGTCGAGGTTTGCGGCGCCGACGGCGTGAGACGCGGGGAACCATAATGACGTTCGGGGCGCGGCCTCGCCTGTTCGCGCCTCGCCTGTTCGCGCCTTGCCGACCGCGGTCGCAAATCGGGAGACGGTTCGATGAACTTGTACGTTTGGCTGCCGGCGATGTTCGCGCTCGGCCTCGTCAGCTTGGGGATCTGCCTCGCGTTCGTGTCGGCCTGCGAGCGCATTTGAGGGGGTAGGGCAATGATCCTTCTTACGGCCGCGATAGCCGCGCTCGTCATCGTTTATCTGTTCACGGCGCTCGTCAGACCCGAGTGGTTCTGACGATCGGACCCTGTCGTTGAATCGTTGGTCGACGTCCGTAGTGGAATCAATTCCGCGCGGTCGCGAGACTTGAAAGGCTGCCCCTATGTGGCTTCTTCCTGCATTGCTGATGGTGACGGCGATCGTGCTGTCGATCCCGCTCAGCGCTTACTTCGCCTGGCTCATGGACGGCAAGTACCGGGCGCCGCGCGCGCTGAAATGGTTCGAGAACCGGCTCGACACCGGACCGCAGGACTGGAAGCAGTACACGATCTCGATGATGGTCTTCACCGTCGCGCTGTTCGTGTTCGGCTTCGTCGTCCTTTCGCTGCAGCCGCTGGCGCCGCTGAACCCGCTCGGCCGCGGCATGCTGGAGCCGACGACGATCTTCAACACGGTCATATCGTTCATGACCAACACGAACTTGCAGCACTATTCGGGCGACCAGTCCTTCTCCAATTTCAGCCAGACGTTCTTCATCTTGCCCAACATGTTCCTGTCCGCCTCGATCGGTTTCTGCGCCCTCGCGGCGATCATCCGCGCGTTTCGCGGCGAGGCCACGGTCGGCAACTTCTTCGTCGATATGTGGCGCGTCGCCATCTACATCTATCTGCCCGTCGCGCTGATCTTCGGCGTCATCTTCATGCAGCAGGGCATGCCGATGACCTTCAACAGCGCCGAAGTCGCCACGACGCTCGAGCCTGGCTCGATGGGCCTGGACGACAAGGGCGCAGCCAAGCCGCAAACCATCATCGTCGGGCCGGTCGCGGCGGTGGTTCCGATCAAGATGCTGGGCACCAACGGCGGCGGCTTCTACGGCATGAACGGCGCGCATCCGCTCGAGAATCCCACCGCGACGTCGAACTTCTTCACCACGCTGGCGATGATGCTGTTTCCGTTCGCGCTGGTGCTGATGTACGGGCGCATGCTCAAACGCGTTCGCCACTCCGTCGTCATTTATGCCGTCATGGCGGCGATGATGGCGGGCCTCATCGCCTGGGTCATTTATTTCGACACAATGCAACCGAACCCGGGCCTGACCGCCCACGCGGGCGCCTCCTACGCGATCGCCAATCCCACCGCGCCGTCCGGCAAGATCGACGTCACCAGTCCGCCGGTCGCAGGCCTGCCGGTCGACCAGCACCTCGGCAATCTCGAGGGCAAGGAGCTGCGTTTCGGCACCTCGGCCGGGGCCGCCTTCGCCGCGATCACCACCGACGTGACCTGCGGCGCGATCAACGCGGAGATGGACAGCCTCAATCCGCTCGCCGGCCTGTCGCCGATGATCGGCATGTGGGTCAACTGCGTGTTCGGCGGCAAGGGCGTCGGCATGATCAACCTGCTGCTGTTCCTCATCGTCGGCGTGTTCCTCGCCGGACAAATGGTCGGCCGCACGCCCGAATATCTCGGGCGCAAGGTCGGCGCGCGCGAAATGAAGTTGGCGATGATCGCTTTGCTGGTGCATCCGATCCTCATCTTGGGACCGTCCGGCCTGTTCGCCGCGACGTCGTGGGGAACCACCGCCGAGGCGAACCCTGGCCCGCACGGGTTCTCGGAGATCGTCTATCAATACTCCTCGGCCTCCGCGAACAATGGTTCGGCTTTCGACGGCCTCGGCGTCACCTATGGGCTCAACGAAGCCGCCAGTCCCTCGCCGGAGGCGGTTCCCTGGGATATCGGCGCCGGCCTGGTGATGCTGTTCAGCCGCTATCTGCCGATCATCGCGCCGATCGCCATGGCGTTCTATCTCGGGCGAAAGAAGGTCGCGCCAGTGACGCTCGGCACCATGAGCGACGACACCTGGACGTTCGGCTTCCTATTGCTCGGGACGATCGTAATCATCGGCGCGCTGCTCTTCCTACCGGTGGCCGCGCTCGGACCCTTGGCCGAGCATTTCGGGCCAATTCCGTTCGGCGGTTGAGACGGTTCTCTCGACGATCGCGAAGCCCACAGCGGCGATCGATTGGAAATTCGCAGGAGTTCGAACTATGGACACCGTGAGTGCTTCGAGCCCGGCTCTCAATTTGGCTCGGCGTCGGGATCTGTTCTCGACGCAGATCGTCATGACCGCTCTGAAACAATCCTTCGTGATGCTGCGCCCAGACGTGCAGTGGAAGAACCCGGTCATGTTCGTCGTCGAGATCGGCGCGGTCCTGACGCTTCTCTACGTCATTCTGGCCGCATTCGGAACATCGTCGAGCACGGTTTCGATCAGCTACTTCATCGCGCTCGATATCTGGCTGTTTCTCACCGTTCTCTTCGCCAATTTCGCCACCGCGATCGCCGAGGAGCGCGGCAAGGCGCAGGCGGAGACCCTGCGCAAGACGCGCGTCGCCACGCCCGCCTTCCGGCGCCGCGCCGACCGGTCGATCGAGAAAGTCTCTTCGAACGATCTGAGGAACGGCGACGTGGTCGTCGTCGAGGCGCCGCAGATCATTCCCGGCGACGGCGAAGTCATCGAAGGCGTCGCGATGGTCAACGAATCGGCGATCACCGGCGAATCCGCGCCGGTCATCCGCGAGGCCGGCGGCGACCGCTCGGGCGTCACCGGCGGCACGACCGTGCTTTCGGACAGCATCGTCGTGCGCATCTCGGCCGGCCCCGGAGAATCGTTCCTCGACAAGATGATCGCTCTCGTCGAGGGCGCGCGCCGCCAGCGGACGCCGAACGAGATCGCGCTGACGCTGGTCCTCACCGCGTTCACGCTGATCTTCATGATCGTGGTCGTGCCGCTGTGGCCGATGGCGTCGAACGCCGAGCAATATATGACGAGCTATCTCGGCCTCAGCGATCCGCTCAGGAGCCTCGGCACCGACGTGCCGACCTTGGTCGCGCTCGTCGTCTGCCTGATCCCGACGACGATCGGCGCCCTGCTTGCGGCGATCGGCATCGCCGGGATGGACCGGGCGCTGCGCGCCAACATCATCGCCAAGAGCGGCAAGGCGGTCGAGGTCGCCGGCGATATCGACACGGTGCTGCTCGACAAGACCGGCACGATTACGCTGGGCGATCGGCACGCGCGCGAGTTCATCCCGATCGGCGGCGTCGCCCAAACGGAACTCGGTCGCCTGGCGGCGCTCGCCTCCGTCGCCGATCAGACCCCGGAGGGCAAGAGCATCGTCCTGGCCTACGCCGGGATGGGACCGTCGCGCACGCCGATCGCGGCGCCCGACGGCGCGACCTTCATCCCGTTCACCGCGCAGACCCGCATGAGCGGCGTCGACCTGCCCGACGGCGGCAAGATTCGCAAAGGCGCTCCTGACGCGATCATCCGCCACATCGAAAACCTGAAAGGGATCGTTCCCCGAGAGCTGGCGGCAATCGTCGGCAAGGTCGGCGCGCGCGGAGCGACGCCCCTGGTCGTCGCCGAGAACAACCGGGTCGCGGGCGTCATCGCGCTCGAGGACATTCTCAAACCCGGCATCAAGGAACGCATGGGCCAGTTGCGCCTGATGGGTCTGCGCACGGTGATGATCACCGGCGACAACCCGGTCACCGCGCAAGCCATCGCCACCCAGGCGGGCGTCGACGACTTCATCGCCGAGGCGACGCCGGAAAAGAAGCTCATCTACCTGCGCAACGAGCAGGCCGACGGCAAGCTCGTCGCGATGATGGGCGACGGCACCAACGATGCGCCTTCGCTCGCCCAAGCCGACGTCGGCCTGGCGATGAACTCGGGCACGCAGGCGGCCAAAGAGGCCGGCAACATGGTCGACCTCGACAGCGACCCGACGAAGCTCATCGAGGTCGTCGCGATCGGCAAGCAATTGCTGATGACGCGGGGCGCGCTCACCACCTTCTCGATCGCCAACGACGTGGCGAAATACTTCGCCATCATCCCGGCGATGTTCGCCGGAACGCTGCCGTGGCTGAAGGCGATCGACGTCATGGGCCTGCATTCGCCGACCTCGGCGATTCTGTCGGCCGTCATCTTCAACGCGCTCGTCATTCCGCTGCTCATCCCGATCGCGCTGAAGGGGGTCCGCTATCAGCCGTTGGGCGCCGACGCGTTGCTGCGGCGCAACCTGCTGATCTGGGGCCTCGGCGGCGTCATCGTTCCCTTCATCGGCATCAAGGCGATCGACATGGTCATGGTCGCCTTGCGGCTGGTCGCCTGAATCGGAGAATTATGATGTTGCGCTATCTCGTGAAGAGCGTCTGGCTCTTGGCCCTGGGCGTCGTGATCACCTGCGGGATCTACCCCGGCGTTCTCTGGGTGGTCGGACAGACCCTGTTCCCGTTCCAGGTGAACGGCAGCATCGTTCGCGACGCCGACGGCAAGGCGATCGGCTCGTTGCTGGTGGCTCAGCCTTTCACCAAGGACGAGTATTTCCAGCCTCGGCCCTCGGCGGCGTCGTTCGACGCCACCGCCTCGACATCGTCCGGCTACGGCGCCTCGAACTACGCGCTGCGCGACCGCGTCGCGCGCGCGCTCGGGCCGATCGTCACTTACGCCGCCGGCGACAAGAAGGGCCAGGCCGTCGCTCCCGACGTCGAGGCGTGGTTCCAGGCCGACAAGGCGGGCGGAAACCCGCATATCGTCGCGCAATGGGCCGACGCGCACAACAGCCTGGCGCAGGGCTGGGTGACCGGCGACCCCACCCATGGCGCCTATGTCGACGCGTGGACCAAGACCCACGACGACGCGGTCAAGAACTGGATCAAGGCCAATCCCGGCACGCCGCAACCCAAGGCGTCCGACCTCGCCGTCGTCTTCTTCGAGACGTTTTCGACCGAGCATCCCGGGATGTTCCCGTCGTCGGTGACCAAGACCGGAGCGGACGGCAAGCCGGCGACCGACATCGAGCCGGTCAACGCAGGGTCCGACGTCCAGTCGATCTTCTTCGACATGTGGCGTCAGGACCATCCCGACGTCGCGCTCAACGACGTGCCGGGCGATCTCGTCACCGCGTCGGCTTCGGGCCTCGACCCGGATATCACGCTCGACAACGCCGAGTTCCAACTCGATCGCGTCGCCGCCAAGTGGGCTGACGACAAGAAGCGCGGCGTCGCCGACGTACGCAAGGAGATCGAGGCGATTCTGCAGGAGAAGGCGAGCGGGCCGTGGGGCGGGCTGATCGGCGAAAAGCTGATCAACGTGCTCGAGGTCAACCTCGAACTGCACAAGCGCTACGGCGATCCGGCCTAAACGACGTCCGTTTCCGTCGGGGCCGAAGGGTGCCGACGGGAGCGCGGGAGACGCGCGCGGACTCGCCCCCAAACGCGTCTCCCGCCTCGCAGGCCAATCACGCGAAGTCGATGGCCTCGCATTTCCACTCACACGGGCCCCGCCCATGGGCGTGAGCGTCGCGCGGCCTCGAACGCGCATCCTCGCCATCAGCGACGAGGTTCAGCTGCAAAGACTGTTGCGGTCGATTCTCGAGCCGAACGGCTGCAAAGTCTTCGCGGCGGCGAAATCCGCGGCGATGGCGCCTCGGGTCGACGCGCCCGACATCGTCATCCTCGATCTCGACCGACTCGACGCGCAGTTGGTTTCGCAGGCGCGGCGCGTGTTCTCCGGCGCCGAGGTCATCGCGGTCTGCAACGCCTATAGCGAGATCGAGTGCGTCGCCGTCCTCGAAATGGGCGTCGACTACCTGGCGCGGCCTTTCCGCGCCCAGGACCTGTTGGCGAGAGTGCGCGCCGCCGAAATCCGCCACCTCGCCGCCAAGGGGTTCCAGCGCCACTATCGTTTTGGCCCGCTGGTCATCGACCTCATCGATGGCGCGGCGGCGTGCGATGGGCGACGATTGCCGCTGTCACGCTCGGAACTGCTGATTCTCGCGGCGCTTGCGCGGCAGGCGGGCGGGGTTGCGGCCTTCCGCGACATCCTCTCGGGGCTCGGGCGCGCCGATTCCCGACGCAATCGCCAAGCCTTGCACGCGTTCGTCCATGCTCTGCGCGGCAAGATCGAGTCTGATCCGCAGCGCCCGGCGCTGATTGTGAACGAAGCGCGAGTCGGCTATCGCCTCGCCGCCGAGCCGGGCGGGTTTTCGCGCCTCGCGGCGGGCGCCCCGCCGCCCGCAGGCGAGGGAAGCCGTTCGCCGTGACTTTGGCGCGTCCGATCCGCGACGCAAGGTCGAGATCGCCAAACCCGACCAGCGCATCTGGCACGGAGCCTTGTGCAGGCGTTTTGGGCCCGGGGGCGGACGCGGAGCGGACCGGCGGAAAGCCGAGGAGGAGGGCGCGCGCCGGACCTGCGCCCCTCGTCCGGGGCGCTTGACGCCAGCGTCGCCGCCATCGGCCAAATTGTCGCGCCCCGCTTTATTGCACGTTATCAAAGAAAGGGGCCAATCTTTGTGGTAGCTTGTCGAAAAAGGGCCGAACACGTGAACGCGCCCAACTTGCGCGCGGCGAAACGGCGCTAGGCGACTTGGCCGGCGCCGCGGGCGACTCGGCGTGAGGGCCTGGGGGGAACTTGCTCGGGGAGGAGTCATGCGCTCTGACAATCCCGTCGCCGCCGCGGTCGAGCGGTACAATTCGGACCCGCTCTACCTGGTCCAGATCGTGCGCGAAGCGCAGGCCGCGCTGGGCTGGCTTTCGCGCGGGACCCAGGGCGAAATCGCCCAGCGGCTGAAGATTCCTTTCACCCACGTCGAAGGCGTGGTGAAGTTCTACGCCTTCTTCTATGACAAGCCCCGCGGCGCCTATCGGCTGCTGATCTCCGACAACATCACCGACAGAATGCAGGGCAATCAGGAGCTGCTCGAGCGTCTGCTCGGCCGTTTCGGCGTCAGGCGCGGCGAGGCGTCCGCCGACGGCCTCGTCAGCGTCGATCTGACCTCCTGCACCGGCATGTGCGACCAGGGGCCTGGGATGTTGGTCAACAACATCGCCGCGCCGCGTCTCAGCGTAGCGCGAGTCGATGCGATCGCCGAATTGATCGAGGCGCGCACGCCGCTTGACCACTGGCCGGCCGAGTTTTTCCGTGTCGAGGACAATGTCCGGCGCGCCGGCCCGTTGCTGCAAGCGCCTATAACGCCGGGCCGCGCGCTCGATGCGGCGATCGCCCTCGGACGGCTGGGCGTGCTCGACGAAATGAAGCGCTCCAATTTGCGCGGGCGCGGCGGCGCGGGTTTCGCCACCGGGCTCAAATGGGAAGCCGCCCGCAACGCTCCCGGCGCCGATCGTTACATCGTTTGCAACGCTGACGAAGGCGAACCCGGCACGTTCAAGGATCGTGTGCTGCTGACTTCGCACGCAGGCCGAATTTTCGAGGGAATGGCGATCGCCGGTTACGCGGTCGGGGCGACCCGCGGCTTCCTCTATTTGCGCGGCGAATATGAGTATCTGAAGCCGCGGCTGGACGCCGAACTCGAGCGCATGCGGTTGGTGCGGCGACTCGGACCCGGCATCCGCGGTGTGGCCGCGTTCGACTTCGACATCGAGATCCATGTCGGCGCCGGCGCCTATGTCTGCGGCGAGGAGACGGCGTTGCTGGAATCGCTTGCTGGCAAGCCGGGACGCCCGCGCGTCCGTCCGCCGTACCCGGTCATCCGCGGCTATCTCGGCCGACCGACGGTGATCGACAACGTCGAAACGCTCTGCCAGGCGACTGAAGTCGTCATCCAAGGCGGCGCGGCGTTCGCGCAGCAAGGCACCAAGAATTCGACCGGCTCGAAGATTCTCTCCGTCTCCGGCGATTGCGAGGCGCCGGGCGTGTACGAGTATTCCTTCGGCGTCCCCATATCGCAGGTGCTTGAAGACGCCGGCGCCGCGCGCGACGTCGCGGCGGTGCAGATCGGCGGTCCTTCCGGCGTGCTGATGACTCCCGACCAGTTCACCCGCCGCATCGCGTTCGAGGACGTGCCGACCTCGGGCGCCTTCATGATTTTCGGCGGCCAGCGCGACCTGTTCGAGGTCGCGCGCAATTTCGTGCATTTCTTCGCCCACGAGAGTTGCGGCTTCTGCACGCCCTGCCGGGTCGGCACTTCGCTGCAGCGCGAAATGGTCGAGAAGATCGCCGAGGGGCGGGGCTCGCGTTACGAAATCAACGAGTTGATGAGGGTTCGAGGATTGATGCGGCGCATGAGCCACTGCGGGCTCGGGCAAATGGCCGGCAACGCGATCGCCGACGGATGGAGCAAGTTCCGTCCGGCCTTCGAGCGGCGCTTACGGCCCGTGGAGTTCGCGCCGGCGATCGATCTCGACGTCGCCTTGGCGCCGGCGCGCGCGGTCGTAGGCCGCGACGACGCCGGCGCGCACTTGAACGCGGAGGCTTGAGCGAGATGGAATACTACTTCACCATCGACGAGCAGCCGATCCCCTTTACCCCCGGGCAGACGCTCCTCGAGGCGTGCAAGTCGGCGGGAATCTATGTTCCGCATTTGTGCCATCATCCTGATTTCACCCCGCACGGCAGTTGCAAGCTGTGCGCCGTGATCGTCAACGGCCGCACCGTTTCAGCGTGCACAATCATGGCGTCGACCGGGCAAGAAGTCGTTGTCGACACGCCCGAGCTCAACGCGATGCGCCGGGCGATGTTGCAGATGCTCTTCGTCGAGGGCAACCACTTCTGTCCGGGGTGCGAGAAGAGCGGCAATTGCCGGTTGCAGGCGCTCGGGTACGAATTCGAGATGACGACGCCGCACTTCGTCGAGTTCTATCCTACGCTGGACGTAGACGCATCGCACCCCGACGCGATCATCGACCGCAGCCGCTGCATTCAGTGCGAACTCTGCGTGCGAGCGAGCCGCGACGTCGATCACAAGGAAGTGTTCGGGCTCGCCGGGCGCGGGTTCGAATCCAAGCTGATCATCAATTCGCCCAGCGGCAAACTGGTCGACAGCACGTTCGCGATCACCGACAGGGCGGCGCATGTCTGTCCTGTCGGCGCGATCCTGATCAAGCACGTCGGCTTCGCCGAGCCGATCGGCGCCCGCAAGTACGATCGCGAGCCGATCAGCGCGGAAATCGACTCCTGAGAGATCGCGGAGAGCTGAGATGTACGGGAACGGCCCATCGAAGACGCCGGCGAAGGTCAGGCTGGCGACGACTTCGCTCGCCGGCTGTTTCGGCTGCCACATGTCGCTGCTCGACATCGACGAGCGGCTGCTGGAGCTCGCCGAGATCGCCGAGTTCGATCGCACGCCGCTGACCGACATCAAGCATTGCAGTCCATGCGACATCGCGCTGATCGAAGGCGGAGTGTGCAACGCCGAGAATGTGCACGTGCTGCGCGAATTGCGCGCCAACGCAAAAATCCTGGTCGGGGTCGGCGCCTGCGCGATCAACGGCGGCCTGCCGGCGATGCGCAACCACCTCGCCATCGGCGACATCCTACGCAAGGTCTACGACGACCCCGAGCGCGAGGGAACGGGCGTGCCGAACGACCCCGAATTGCCGCTGCCGCTCGACAAGGTCTATCCGATCAATGAAGTGGTGCGCGTCGACTATTTCCTGCCCGGCTGCCCACCCTCCGGCGACGCCATCTGGAGATACCTCACCGACCTCATCCTCGGGCGCATGCCGCGCCTCGAGCCGATGGCCATGCACTACGACTGAGCGGAGCGCCGGATGAGCAATCTAGAAACCGCCCAAGAGCCGCAGACGCTGCGCCGCGTCGCGATCGAGCCGGTGACCCGGGTCGAAGGCCACGGCAAAGTGACGATTCTGCTCGACGAAGACAACCACGTCCATCAGGTGCGCTTGCACATTGTCGAGTTTCGCGGCTTCGAGGCGTTCATCGAGGGGCGGCCGTACACGGAAGTCCCGGTCTCGGTGCAACGGCTGTGCGGCATCTGTCCCGTCAGCCACCACATCGCGGCGGCCAAAGCGATGGATGTCATCGCCGGCTATGGCCCGCTTACCCCGACGGCCGAGAAGCTGCGCAGGCTGCTCCACTACGGACAATTCGTCCAGTCGCATGCGTTGCACTTCTTCCTCCTTGCCTCGCCCGATCTGCTGCTCGGCTTCGAGAGCGAGGTCGCCAAGCGCAACATCGTCGGCGTGGCCGCCGCGTTCCCCGATCTCGCCAAGCAGGGCATTCTGACCCGCAAGTACGGGCAGGAAGTGATCCGCCACATCGTCGGCAAGCGCATTCACGGCACCGGCTGCATTCCGGGCGGCATGAACAAGGCGTTGACGACCGCCGAACGCGACCTGCTGCGCGGCGAAATCGACCGGATCGTCGCGTGGAGTCGCGAAGCGATCGGACTTGCTCGGCGCCTGCACGAGACCCAGCCGGAGTTCTACGGCCGCTTCGGCGAATCGCGCGCCAACATGATGGGGCTGGTCGACGCCGACGGCGGGCTCGACTTCTATCACGGCGGCCTGCGCGCCAAGGACGCAGACGGAAAGACGATTTTCGACCACGCCGACACCTCGACGTATCGGAAGCTCTTGGGCGAGCAGATCAAATCGTGGAGCTATATGAAGTTCCCGTACATCCGCTCGCTGGGGGCGGAAAACGGCTGGTATCGCGTCGGCCCGTTGGCGCGCGTGCAGATCGCCGACTTCCTGCCTTCGCCCCAGGCCGAAGAGGAGCGCAAGACGTTCCGCGCCGCGAGCGGCGGCAAACCGGTCCACGGGGCGCTGCTCACCCACTGGGCGCGGTTGATCGAGATGTTGTGCGCGGCCGAGCTGCTGCGCGATCTTCTCGACGATCCCGACATCGTCGGCGTTGACTTGATGGCCGACAAGGGCCCGCCGCGCGAAGAAGGCATTGGCGTGATCGAGGCCCCTCGTGGCACGCTGATCCATCATTACCGCGTCGACCGGGACTCCCTCGTCAGCTTCTGCAACCTGATCGTCTCGACGACGAACAACAACCAGGCGATGAACGAAGCGATCCGCGTGGTGGCGACGCAGTTTCTCGACGGGCGCGAATTGACCGAAGGGCTGCTCAACCACATCGAAGTGGCGCTGCGCGCCTATGATCCGTGTCTGTCGTGCGCGACCCATGCGCTCGGCGAGATGCCTCTCGAGGTCGAGCTCGTCGACGCCGACGGCGCGCTGGTCTCGCGGGCGCGCAAAGGCTGACGAGGGCTGAAAGGCGAGCCTCGTCGGCTTGGGCCGGGGCGACGAAGCGTCCCGTCGACGCGCGTCCCGTGCCAATCGAGGGCGCGGACCAACGCCGCCGCGACGGCGTTCGTCAGGGCGCCGCCGCGGATGTCATCCCCATAGCGGCTGCTTCGGCCCGACGTTCCATCACGCCCAACGCGGCGAAAAGCCGGTCGCTGCGATTTCGCGATCGCCACACGAGAAAACTGACCCGCGCGACGATCGGCGCCTATCCGGACATCAGCGTTCACGCCGCGCGCCGGCGCGCTCCCCCCTTCGTTCATGCCAGCGCGACCGCCAAGCGGCGGCTCAATCAACTGTTCGGAGTCACACGCGGCGCGCGACCGGCTCCCAAGCTTGACTCGGGATCGGGCCCCCTTCGGCGAAACGAGCCGCCGGTCGCGACGATTCAAACGTCACAATCCGATCGCCTGTCGATCATACAAGGGGCGAACCTGGCCTTTGAAGCCCTCCACTCTGGCGATTTTGCATGCTCTCTCACCCAGCCGCCGTGTAAGCAAGCGACGGCGGCGACGACGGCGGGACGAGCCGTTCGAAGCAGACTGGCGGAAACGGCCACGATAGCGGCAAATACCGAGGAAGAACCGCCGGTCATAAGCGATCAGGCGTCGCGAACCATCCCTCGCAGAGAGTCCAAGGGCAAATCCCATTTGTCCTTGACACTCGCTCGCTGCGCCTCCATTCTGCATGCAGTTTGGTCGGCGATGCCAGGGCCTCTTGCGGCTGCGCATGGGTTGCTGTGAATGGTCGTGTTCGATTAGGTGCGATCGCTTCGAAAGTTGAGAACATTGCGTGGCGGCGGGCCGTGATCCGCAATGGTTTCATGCGCATATCTCGGCGGGAAGCAATGCAAAAATGTGGCGTGGCGAATAGACGCGATGTATTGAACGAAGTTGGCGAAGCTATTTCCGCCGGAGTTGCCGCATTTACGACTGTCATGTTGGCGGCCGATCAATTGATGGTGGTAGTAATACGTAAGCTTGCCGACATCCATTGGGTCAATTCAAAGCAGTAGGAGGTAGAGAAGGCCTGTAACGAGTCTGGCGTCGCCGCGACGATAATCGGCCCAACTGTGGCCGATCCGGCGCTGTAAGGTAAATTAGCTGAAGACTTCACCACCCGGAAGGTTGACCTGCCAGGCGCGGTTTTGCTCGATGTGAACGTATGGGCGCCGTCGCTTAGGCGTGCGCGCGAGGTTGACATGGTTTTCGGTATCCAAGCGAGGTGAGCGGCGCGGAATGGGAGCGGGGTGAAGCAATGGCGTTGCTCGGACGGCGGGGCGAATGCCTGCGCGCCCTGATTTGCCGGTGGTTCTCAATATGATGTCTTACGTGCTCGTGCGGGGTCGCCAGTGGCGGGCCGCGCGAAAGTCTTTGCCGTTAAGGGGCGCCGTGCGTTGTCTTTTGGCGCCCCGCAAACCGAAGAGGCCCCTATGACCTACGTCGCGGATGCGAAGCGTTACGAGTCCTTGCCCTATCGCCGCAGCGGCCGCAGCGGTCTCAATCTACCGGCGATCTGTCTCGGGCTGTGGCAGAATTTCGGTGGGAACGATGGGCTGGAAAGCCAGCGCGCGCTGCTGCGCCGCGCCTTCGATCGCGGCGTCACCCATTTTGACCTCGCCAACAATTATGGCCAGCCTGCCGGTTCAGCCGAGGAGAATTTTGGGCGCATATTCGCCGCCGATTTTCGCCCGTACCGCGACGAGATCGTGATCTCGACGAAGGCCGGCTATCCCATGTGGCCTGGTCCTTACGGCCAGTTCGGCTCGCGCAAACACCTGCTGGCCAGCCTCGACCAGAGCCTCAAGCGCATGGGGCTCGACCATGTCGACATCTTCTATTCGCACCGCCTCGATCCGCAGACGCCGCTGGAAGAGACCATGGGGGCGCTCGACGCTGCAGTGCGCGCCGGCAAGGCGATTTATGTTGGCGTCTCGTCTTATTCACCCGCCGCGACAGAGAAGGCGGCCGGCATCCTGAACTCGCTCGGCACGCCCTGCACCATTCACCAGCCGTCCTACTCCATGTTCAACCGCTGGATCGAGCATGGGCTGCTGGACACGCTGGGTAGGCTCGGCATTGGCTGCATCGTCTTCTCGCCGTTGGCCCAAGGGCTGCTCACCGAGAAGTATCTTGGCGGCGTGCCGGCCCAAAGCCGCGGCGCCACCGGCGGAACGTTCAAGAGCGAATACCTCGCTCCAGAGAATATCGCGCATGTCAAGGCGTTGGCCTCCATCGCGCTGACCCGTGGCCAAACGCTGGCGCAAATGGCCATCGCCTGG